>Ga0137374_10008469_pt1 | contig 12169 bp, 9 predicted proteins | sample SagtaG_20_FD_104811 | JGI IMG/M metagenome (GOLD analysis project Ga0137374, IMG submission 104811) | Vadose zone soil microbial communities from Sagehorn Ranch, Mendocino, California, USA - Sage1_R_100_16 metaG | ecosystem: Environmental > Terrestrial > Soil > Vadose zone | place: USA...
ATGAGTCGCGACACAAACGTCGACGACAGCCGATGCGCTCCCCTCGCCGAACCTCACCCCGCGCACTGCGGGGCGAATCACCCCTGCGCGCTTGACAGGCCACACTCCATATGAGTGTTCCGAAAGACACTCCGACGAGACGGCCCTGTTCTCATGGTTCGTCTTCTGGCACGTCATGAACTGAGAGATCCGAGGTCTCGGGCGCGCGTGCAGCTGACTGCCCGAGGGTGCACGAATATCCCCGACTGCCATACCCATCAAGTCGACGTGTGCGCACTACCCAGAGAGCAGACCGCACTCCTACTTCTTTACCTCCCTGCAGATCTTGTCGGGAGACCGGTGCGTTTCACAGTTGCTGGTTTGGAGGAGGGCGACAAGACTTAAGGGAATGAAGATCGCGTGCTGCGTCGGTTGCTCGTAGAGAACAACTTGCCCTCTGCCTTGACCGAGGTAGAAGAGCGGTTGCTTGAGGGCTTCCACGGATTTGCTCAACTTCGACGTTTGCTCAGTTTGGGCGACCTGGACAACGGCCGGGGCTGCGCGGATCGAAAGGATCTCGAACCCAAGGAGTCGCACAGACTCGACTGGCTTTCCCTGTTTCACAGCGCTGGCACGAGCGTTTGCCCATCTGGCAAGAGAGACCGCAGCGATAAGGGTCAACAGTGCGAACGTACAGAACATCGTTGGGACGAAAGAGACATGTCGACGTACGCGATCTGCTGCGAACCACACGCCAGCGGCGACGACCGTGGTCGAGATGAGAAGAACGATCGTCAGGCCTGCCGCGCCGCCGAGCGCCTTGCCGTACTCGACACCGACATCGTTCAAGCTCACGCCGAGCTCGCGATAGAACTGCCCGTAAGCAAGCAACAAGGCGCCGAAGATGAGGACGCCGCTTAGCGCAACGGCAGCCGTAACCTTCTGCGCCTGATCGAGCCATGAGCCGCCGCTCGCGGAAGGACGAGCGACATCGTCTTCACGCCAACCTTCAGACTTTGCGGACTCGTTCTTCATATGAACGTACGCTCCAGTCTCCCTACGCTCTATCTACACTGCTCGCCAGGCTATCGCGGCGCCGACGACATCAGGCGACATGCGCGAGGACTGCGCGAGCGTCCTGTCGCCCGACGAGAAAGGTGGCCTCGTGGCCGCCTCAGAAAAACTCTGCAAATGGCGATGGAGCTAGCCTGGCCCGAACCGGCGACCTCGTGGGTGCGATCCAGAATCGCGGGCGCCCCGAGCGATCTCGGATCCCAACGGATGTGCCCTAATTGCAGGGTTTCGTGTCTCCTCTGCTCTGGGGCGACACCGCGGTCCCATCTGCCTCCATGCGCGATGGGGTTGCACATGGGCTACAAGTGTCGTTATCGGGATGAGCAACAGCAAGGAGGCATTCGCATCCCGTCCTTAATTACGAGAACGGAGCAGCGATCGCCCGCAGGTCGCCGTGAGTCGAGCGAAGCGGCTTTCCTCGGCGAAACGGCGGCCCCTCGCCAAGTGGACGAAGCACCGCAGGGTCGTGCCGATAGCGCCGTGAGCTACGTCGGCGCTTGACCTTCAGTTATCGAAGCCCTTCCTGCGGCGCTCAGCCTCCTCGTCGTGTCGCCGCGCTTCGCGTTGGTAGCTCTCCACGAGCTCACGGAGGAGAGCCGCGGTACGAGGCCACCGATCGGCGAACTTCTCTGCCTGCTCGGCGTAGCCGGCAGCGACAACCCGCTCTTGATCGCCACCATCAAACACGCCACGGCTCGTCGGCCCACGGCTGTTGTAGAGCTCCACCCGGAATCCTTCTTCGAGCGGTGGACTCTGGAGCCTCTCAAGCAACGCACGTATTGGCTCACAGGGGCGTGCGCCATCCGTGTCAGCCGGCCCGTGCGCCAGCACTCGGCCTATATGGGAGTCGCCGATTTCCAAATGTCCGGACTCTTCGAGCTTGGTTCGCGCCTCCGTCACCCATTCGTCAAGCTTCGCGGCGTCGATCGTTCTGCCCTCGCGCAGTCCCGGAACGGTCTTCCACTCCGACAACAGTCGGTACGCGTTACTCGCGAACGCTCTGCGCTGCTCGTCGTCGCCTTCGTCGTTCTCCGTGTCCTCTGTCCGCTCCTCGTCAGCGTCACCGCGCGGTCGATACATGCGTCGAATTAGGTCTACGAAAAAGTGGGGGTCGCGCGACAGCATCTCGCTGAGCGCGACGGGGCTGCTGTCAATCCCGAAGGCCGGCAGGTAGGCCCATTCAAGAGCCGCCACTCGCTCGCGAGGCACCTGAGAGGCCTCAAGCGCTGCAAACAGCCCCATCAGCTCGTAGTGCGAGAGGTAGCGCATCTCGCCAGCGCTGTCCTCGTGCCGCAGTAGCGCCTCCAGTCCTCGTACGACGAGCTCAGCGCGTGCGGATTCCATCGCTTGTCCCTGCTCGCGGCGCGAGTAGAGACCAATGAGATCGAGTGCCGCGCCCGGACGATCCACACCGAGCAGGCGCTCGACGGCCAGATCGACGTACTCGAAGTCGCCGAGACCGTGATTTCGGAAGTACGTCCAGAACTCCCGCGCAACCTCGTCCTCCTGGGCGTCGGCAACCTCCCACGCCTTCGGGAAGTCATGCGTATGCAGCAGCAGCCGAGCCACCTGAATCGGCGCAAGCTCGCCGCCAGCGACATACGCGTCGAGCCAGTGCCAGCCGGCATCGCGAAACCGTTTCCACATGTAGCCCGCCGCGAAGGTCACCTCTGCGTTGTTCTCAGACTCGAGAAGCCGCAAGAACTCGCGTTCGTGCTCGAACCTCTCTGCCTGAGCGAGCGCCTCGCCCAAGAACCACGGCACTTCGAGTGTCATCGCGAACGCGAAGATTTCCTCCCAGATGTTCGAGTCCGCGATCTCGACCGCAGCTTCAGCGCGGAGTCTCGCCAACGCGGCTTCGTACTCCTGATAGTTCTCGCCACGCGTCACGTGCGGAATCTCGGGGCGCTGGTTCTTGAAGAGCCACCCGCGCCTTGCGAGCGGCGCGGAAGGCTCGAAACTTGCCGCTGTCCGCTCGATCGCCGCGACCTCCGGCTCCGGAAGCGCCCACTCCGCATGCGCGAACTCGCGATGGCGCGCCACCTTCTCACGCAGCCCCTCGAAGATCGCCGCGCGGTCCGACTCGCTCAACGTCGATCCGTCGCTGAGCTCATCGAGACGAGCGAGTGTTGCCGCACGGGAGCCGGGCGGGACGTCGTCGATCTTGTCGATCAGGACGACCCACCTATCCGGGTCATTCTCGACGTCCTTGAGGACTCGCCTGTAGAGCTCATCGATGAAGTTCCAATACTCCGGAGCAGAGACTTCGATCTTCTGCGGCTTCCATTCGCGGAAGTGCGGCTCGCTGATGTGACCCGAGACGGAGTGCATCTCCGGGAGGAGCGACAACAGGAGCCTCCACGCAAGTGGCTCATGATGTTCGCGCAGCGCATCGATCGCGCTCAATCGACGCTCTGGCGTGACGGAATTTTGCGGGAACCACGGGAGGAGAATCGCTTGCAGGCTCGCGAACGGCCGGTTCGCGAGCCGTCCTCCCGGGTCAATCTCGGCTAGTCGCGCTAGGAGATCGACCGTGAGACCGAAGTGGTCCGGCGACCACGCGCAAGTCTCCATCGCCCACAGCAGGTTCGAGTGCGCAGAATCGGTTGAGAAGGCGTCGCCTCCATCGACGTCGCCGAAGATGCCGCGCAAGACCGGCGTCGCTCCCGTCGAACCGACCCGAACTGCTTCGAGGAATTCGTCCGGCGCCGCTTCCGCAAGCAGCGGCAACACGTCAGCAAGCGATGCCCAAAGCAGGCATGACTCGTCGGCGTTGGCGCGCTCGAGCACCTCCCGGACCATCCAGCCGGCCCAACTACGCGCCGTCATTCCCGCGCCGTCGATGCTGCGTTCGCCGTGCGCGCCTAGCAGCGCGAGCGTGGTCACGAGTCCCTGTCGCAGGTCGTACGAGTAGACGCGCTGCTTTCCAAGAAGTGACGCGCGCCAGCGGTCCGCGTGTGGGAGCTCGAGGCGCGGATCTGTCTCAGCAAAGACAGTACGTGCGGCTTCGTGAAGCGCGTCCAGGTCGTCCTTGCGAATTTCGCCCCGGAGCACGAGAAACGCGTCGAGGTGCGACACGACGCCAATCGCACCGCTGACCCGGGCGAGGAGCGGATCGCCGCCCGCTGCAAGCGCCGCGACCTCCTCACGAAGGTCGTCGTATGACATCCCGGTCGCCTGTTCGAGAAGCGCCCGGTCGCCGTCGGAGTTTTCGTGCCACCGTCCGACGAGCACGAGCCGCCGAACCGGCTTAGATGCGGGCGATTCACCCCACGCCGGGCGATGGAGCTCGCGCTTGTTTGCCAGCCGACGACGCGCCGCAAGAAGGCTAAGGCGCGCGAGCTCCCCCGCATCGTCAGCTTGCCGTTCCGATAGGCCCGCGTCCTTTAGCACCTGCGCGGAGACGAGCGAGTCGACCGGCGAAAGCTCAATGTCTGCATCGATTGTCCCGGTAAGCGGAATGACAAGAACGTGAGCTGAGCCGATACCGAACTCGGCGGCGACCGCCTCCGTAAGCGCGACAAGCACGAGCGGCGTCGGATGCTCACGGAGGCGACGCCACGTCTCTACGTCATCGACGAAGGCTGTCCTTGCAAGGAGAGCGCCGCCGTCTGTCGCCTCCTCGGAGAGCGCGAGCGAGGCGACAAACGCCGCAACCTCGTCGCGGCTCGACGCCCGCACCGTAAGAAGGCGACCGGGTGCCGACAGGGCAGCGCGGAGCGCTGCGACTTCGGCGTCTCTCCCTGCAACGACGGCCGCCGACGGGAACGGCGGCGTCGTCGCGGCGGACCATCGGCTCCACCACGTTTCGGCAGTAATGAGTCCGTACGGCCTGAGCCCTACGACCTCAGATAGCCATGCATGAGTGATCGGCGCCGACTCCAGCCAAGTCTCAACGTCATCGACACCGTGCGCTCGAACGTCCTTCCAGCGACCTTCTGCCGCCTTCTCTCTCGCCCAATCGCCTCGTTTGAGCCACGGGCGAAGCGAGACTGCGACGTAGACGGCATCGGTGGTTGGTGATTCGTCCGGCGTCGAAGTCCGCTTGGCATAGTCCCCATCGGCCTTCGAGCCGGGAGACTTCTCGACTGAGAGCTCCCAGAGGGACAAGCCCGCCGGGAGGTACGGTGCGTTTTCGCTCGCGCGAACGCTTCCGTCCCAGCTCCCGGCTGACACGCCTTCGCCGGCGGGGAATCCGAGTTCGACGACGCCCTTTCCGGTCTCGAGGATGAGCCGGCGGATGAGCCGCGGAAGCTCACTCCGCGCGCCGATCGAGTCCGCCCAGTTGAGCAGCCCGCGCCGATCGATCAGGCCCGGCTGCGTCATCGTCCACGAAGCCGTACGAACATCAGTTCGATTCTACTTCCACGATCGGGCCGCATCGCCGGGCCCCGCGAGCAGCTATTCGCGGGGCAGCGCCACAGCGCCGAAGACGCGGGTACGCGTTCAACGGCTTGGCCCTCAGAGGGGGCCGCACCTGTGCCTTGCGCGAGTGCGCATCCAAATGATGCATCTGTGTCTCCCGGCTATCCAGGTGAGCAGTTGCTGTACGCGCGGCCTCGAAACGGACGCGTTCGGGTGGGTTAACGTTCGTGGCTCCAGCCGCGGTTGCGTTCGCGTTCGAGCTCGATCAGGCGGCGGAGGCGGAGCAGGGTTGGCAGCTGTTCTGGTTGCTCGAGGGCGCCGAGCATGCGAGCGAGGTCGCCGGGGGAGGCGACCTGGGGACGAACTCCTTGCCCGAGTGACTCCCGGCTGGCGTGGCGGCGCAGATCGTCATAGCCACGGGTGCCGGCCGGCTCCGGGACCAGCTTCAGCTCACCCGCGCGGGTGCGCAGCGCCATTACGGGCTCGTCGAGCGCGTTCAGGTCAAGGCGTCTGCGGTCACGGCGCTTCGCCTCGAGGTCGTTGAGGCCGTTCTTGAGTCGCGCGACGTTGTCTTCGCGCATCGAGGGGGTGATGTCCATCCCCTGCGTCAGCTCGGCGGTGCCATGGATCACTCGTGCGAACGCGCCGATCACGACGAAGCTGACGTGATGGCGCTGAAGCGTGGCGAGCTGCTCGTAAGGGTCGAACACAAGAGCCTCCTCGGCCACGATTCTCCCCTCAGCGCCTCGTACGGGCCGGTTCGCGCCCGAGTTCCTTTAGCAACAGGCGTACTCGCTCGTTCGGTGGCAGAAGCAGCGAGCCACCAAGTTCGGCGTCCATGCTTTCGTCCAGCGGCACCAGCACGAGAGGGAGGTCGAAGCCACAGGCGTGGACGCAGGCGAGCAGGCTCTCGACCGGCGGCGAGATCACCCCCTGCTCCCAGCGCGCGAGCACCGAGCGCTCCCTTCCCGTCAGGCGCGAGAGCTCGATCTGGGTGAGGCCGGCGCGGGTGCGCGCTTCCCGGATCAGCTCGCCGCCACGCACAACAGGATTCTACTGCCCTTTCTCGGTACACGACCCTTTCTCGCGGTCCGACCCGTTTTTGCTACAGTCCTGCACTTCGCTTTCTTCTCGCGTCGCTCGATGGCCCGATCTCGTCAACACCCGGCCTCTTCCCAGCACCAGCAGCTCACGCTCGACGACTGGGAAGAGACGCTCAGCGCCGCTCGCGAGGCGCCAGAGGCGCAGTCAGCGCAGGCAGGCGTCGACGCCCCTGCTTCAGTCGGCGCGACCGCGAAGAAGGGCGCTGCCGTCCGCCGCGGAGACGCCGAGCCGGCGGCTCGCTCTCGTCCCGTCGCGATCGAGCTGCTCGCAGTGCCGGAAGCGCTGCTCACGCGCACGCATCTGCGGGAGCTCGGGCTCGAACGCCGAGCGGTCGACGCCGTCTTCCGTGCCCTCCCTGTCGTCGCGCTTCCGGGTTATTCGCGTCCGATGGTGCGTGCACAGGATTACCTCAAGCTGGTCAGGTGCAACACCTTCAATGACGATCGCGTCCGCCCCGTGGTGCGTGCATCGTGAGCCGAAGCCAGATGAGATCGACGGTCCAGTTCGTGCCCCAACCCGGCGAGCCGGATGCGCCGGAGATCAGGCGTGCCGAGTAGCTGGATCATCACCCGTGCAGCGCCGGAAGGCGGCAAGCGCTATCTGGTGCGCTACCGCCTCGGCGGGCGCGAGAGTGCCCAGCGGTACGGCGGTAGCTTCCGCACTCGCGCGGAAGCGCTCGAGCGGCGCCGTTGGCTCGCCGGCGAGCTCGCTGCGATGCGCGTCCCCGACCTGTCCGCTCTCGACCACGAGCCAGTACGCACGCCCACACTCGCGGACGCCGCTGCGGCCTACCGGGCGTCAAGAATCGACATCGCCGAAGCGACGCGCGTCAACATCGGCACCGCCCTGAGCATGATCGCTGGCGCGCTCGACCCGGCGCGTCGACTCGATGCCTTCACGCCGCAAGAGATCGCCGACGCGATCGCACGGCTGCACGCCACCGGCTACAAGCGCGAGTCGATCCGCAAGGCTCTAACGCATCTCGCCTGCGTGTTCGACTTCGCGGGCGTCGAGCCCAACCCCGCACGCGACAAGGTGCGCGTGCGTCTCCCCCGCGGCGAGGTCCGCGAGCCGCAGCCCCCGAGCGCCGACCACGTCGAGGCTGTCTACCGACTGCTGCCGCCAAAGCATCGGCTCGCGCTCCTCTGGCTCGACTGGTCTGGTGCACGCGTCTCGAGCATCGACACGACCACGATCGGCGACTACGACGAACCACGCCGCCGCGTACGCTTGCGCGCCGCAGCCTCCAAGACCCGTCGCGCCCTCTGGGTCGACCTCCCAGACGTGCTCGCCGAGGCGATCGAGCGGACGCTCCCGCCGCGCGAAGATCGCGAGCCGGAAGCCCGCCTGTTCGCCGCGAGCGGGTCCGACGCGATCAGGACGAGCATCGCGAAGGCGTGTCGAGCCGTCGGCATACCGCTGTGGTCGCCGCACGACCTCCGCCACCGACGGATCAGCCTCCTGCACCGACAAGGACGGACGTGGGCGGAGATCGGCGCACTCGTCGGGCAACGCTCGCTGAAGGTGACCAGCGACACCTACACGCACGTGCTCATCGACAGCCGCGAACTCGACTACGCCGCGCTGCTCACGCGCCCGTAGCCGCCCGTTTCTGCTCATTCGCGCCCGTTCGACCTCGCGGCGTGCGTGCACCGGTGCGTGCACGGAGGCAAGAAAACCAGCGATTTGCAGGCTGCTTCGATCCCGGCCGGGGGCATTCACAACGAGCGCCACGCCCGTTCTCGGCCTGCCGTGAAATCCTCGGTTGTCCTACTTGGACAGCTGGCACCACTTGGCCGCAAACGTGCCGTTGTACCCGTAGAGCTTCCCGTCTCCATAGATGCGGGTCGGGACCTTGAAGACGCCGCGCCAGATGCCACCCGGGTAGGTGTTGACGCTCTGAAACGTGAGCTGCGCGCCGTGCTTCAAGCCGGCAACGTGCGGAGCTCGACTCCGATTGCGATAGATCGTCAGGAACCCGACCTGCGGGTCGGCCATCGGCCGCCGGACGTGAACCCGTGGCACGCTCGTGACGTGGACCTGAATCAGGTGCCCCGGCATATTGATGGCATGAAAAAACGTGGCACACGTCACAGGTTTGCGCCAGAGGAGGTAGAGCGTGAGGGTGTTCCACTTGCGGCTCCATGCGATGACCGCCGCTCGCGTGACGTACCGGTCGCCCGCGACGACGCCGCCGCCCGAGATGACGAGAAGGCTGCTGCCGAGGCGCTCCCGCGGAAACGTCTTCTCGACGCGCGCAGACACAGGCACGGCCATCGCCAGGAACACGACCACCAGCGACAGGACGACGCGTCTCATCGCACTCTCATCATCATCGCTTCCGGACGGAAATGGAAGTTCCTCCTCGGCGCGTGACCTGCGCTCGTCTGGACCGCCGGTTGGGACCCTCGCTCAACAGGCCTGGGCAACCACGGTCCCGGTGCCTGCGTGCCCCGAGTTGGGCGCGTAGCCCGTGGCCGTTTGCACGACGACGATGTGCGGCGTCGTGCCGGAGATCTGCGAGCCGGACCGGCTGGCCGAGCCCGCGGCGATCACGCCCATGTAGGCGGGCAGTGGTTCCGCCGGGGGCGGGGCACTGTTGCCCGGGTCGGTGCTCCAGCCCGTGCCACATGTGGGTGTGTCTGGGCTCTTGGCAAAGCCCTTGAAGGACGACGGCGCGCCGCCGCCGCTCAAGGAGTTCAGCTTCGACCACTGGGCGCCCCAGTAGGTGACCGCGGTGCCGTTGGCGCTCGAGTTGTCGCCGATCGCGAACGAGCCACCGCCGGGTGCGAATGCGAACACGAGCACCGTGCACGGCGCCGTCGTATCGGCGGTGCTCCCGCCCACGTCATCGACGTGCACGCTGACGTTGAAGAAGCCGGTCGACGCGTACGTGTGGCTGCCGGCGACGCTGTAGCTGCCGCCGCTACCACTCACCGTGCCTGGCGACGACGAGCTGTCACCCCAATTGATCGTCGCGGTGAAGTCGCTCAACGGTGCAGCGGGATCGCCGTCCGTCAGGTTCGCGACGGTGCCGGCGAACGATTGCAACGAGACCGACGGCGTCGCGCAGCTGAGGCTGATCGGTGCATCGGCGACGGGCACCAGGAAGGGCAACGTCGTCTTGAGCCCCGTCGGGTCGGTGATGACGACCGTTCCGGCGTGTGGCACGCCGCCGAGGAAGTTCTCCGCGAACGTGTGGCTGACGGTCTTGCCCGTGGCGGTGCCGCCGTCGTCGAACGTCCACTTGATGTCGAGGCTGGCGTCACCGCACGGGCTGAGGCTGCCGCCCGGGCCCGTGCCCTTGACGCTCAACTGGATCGGGTTGCCCTCGGTTCCGTTCGTCGGGATCGTGTCCATCACGACGGTCGGCGCGGTGAGGTTCGGGAGCAGGTTGCCGAGGTCGACGTTCTGTGCCGCTGCGGTCAGGTTGATCGTCGTGAAGGTGACCGGCGACAGGCTGAACAGGTTCGAGAGGGTGAAGGGGCCGACTGTGAAGAGGGGGATGTCCGGAAGCGGCGGGATGTCTCGCACGAAAGCCTCGCCCGAGACGCTGACGCCGAAGCCCTCCGTCATCGTGCCGTTCACGGCGCTCGACTCGGCGCCCATCGCGTAGTTCACCGGCTGGCCGGCCGGCAGGGTGCACGACAGGGCCGCGCTCTCGTCCTTCGCCTGCGGCGTGGCGTTGAACGTCAGGTTCGCGGGCGGTACCACGTCGGTGCCGCTGACGCTCAGCGTGCGATGCGAGGTGACCCCGTTGCCCGTGATGTTGGCGGTCGTGGTGATGTTCGCATCGAAGTTGACCTGCAGGTAGGCCACGCCGATGTCGATCGGGGTGAACGAGAACAGGTTGATGTTCTTGCTGTTCGAGCAGCTGTCCGTGACCAGCGGCAGGCCGCAGCTCGGGATCGTGTCTCCCTCGGTCTTGTTGTAGGTCAGGTCGAACCCGAAGACGTTGAGGTCGCCGCTCAGCGTGTAGTCGACTCCGAGCGACTGCGAGTCTCTCTTGAACGTGTTCGTCAGGTCGAGATTGCTCCCCTGGCGAAGGTTCGTGTCGGTGAACGCCAAGTCGTTGTGCGTGCCGGCGTTGCTCGTCGTCTTCATGTCGAGCGCGATGCCGCCGTGGATGTCCGTGTCGATGTCGAGCGGATCTCCGATCACGATGTGGCAGCAGTTGAACGACTTGTTGAAGATGTTCGTCGACGAGTTGCCGCTCAACGGGAAGGTGAGCGTCTTCGTCGTCACCGCCCCGAATGCGGTCGGGGCTGTCAACAGGAAAGCGCCGGCAACGGCGGCCAGCGCAACGGCAACTTGTCTCCTCACGACACGTCCTCCACTTCTCGATGGCGGCGAACCGGTTGTGGCGGTCGTGACTATTCCCGCGGCGCGTCGAAGCGTCAATCGCTTTTTCGAGGGATTAAGCGACTAGATCTTGCCGTGGCAAATGAGAGATCTATTGTCTGTATAGACAACATTGCACCCGTATCACGTATGGCGATTGACGGGCGGTCTTCCGAACATGTGCCCGCCGCTGCCTCGCTCATTCGGCGATGTCCCGCACGAGAGTCCGCTTGTGAAAAAGTCTTGGGTGAGGAGGAGGCTTTAAACGACGCCGCGGCTGTCGTCCGCTGATCTGACGGTTGTCCGCTGAAGCTTGGTCGTCGCAGCTCGACGGAGCCGTACGACGCTCTTCACGCGAAGAAGGGACGCCGGCCGACTGCGCCAATACCGGTCGCATGGTGCACGATGTCCAACGCGGGGGCATCGATCCATCCACTGCCCAAACCGCAGGCAGCCTTGAGGAACGCCGGCTCAGCGCACTCGCTCGCCGGCGACCAGGAGTGGCTCGGCGAGGTGCCGCGGTCCTGAGCGATCCGCATTGAGGATCGGCTCAGCCGAGTACTGCGCGAGGTAGATGCGACGTATGCGGTCCGTCGTGTTGGGGCCGCTGCGGTGAAAGAGCGTGCTCGAGAAGCAGGCGATGCTTCCGGCCGGCAAGATGACCGGCTCACCCGGGTCGTCCCCGAAATAGCCGATCAGGTCATTGGTCTCCTGATCGCGGACGTGCTCGACGACGTCGCGCGTGCCGGCGCGCGAATAGGGCAGCAGGTACACGGTGCCGTTGGCTTCGGTCACGTCGTCGAGCGAGATCCAGCACGTGAGATACGTCTGATGTGCGTAGCCGATGAAGCCGGAGTCTTGGTGCCAGCCGAACTTCATCCCACGCTCGGCGGCCTTGACGACGAATTGTTCGTTGAAGAGGTAGACGTTCTCGCCGAGCGTCGCCTTCGCGATCTGCGCCATGAGGTTGGAGAGCAGGAACCGCCGGACGGCGGGGCTCTTTTCGTACGCGTGAACGAAATAGCGGCGGCCCCGGTGGTCGAGGTCGAGCTTCTCGACGCCGAGGCGATCCATCTCCCGGTCGCGTTCTTCGATCAAGCGCTGGCATTCACCCCGCAGAGTCTCGAGATCGCTCCGAGATACGACCTTCTCGAGCACGAAGAAGCCCTCGTAGCGAAACTGACGAACGTGCTCGGACGCGATGTGAGAAACGGAGACGGCCACGTCGCTCTCCTCTGCTCGCTGACGACTACACAATCTGCGGCGAGAGCCAGGGTGTCTTCTCGCCGGCCTGCGAGTTTCTATC
>Ga0137374_10008475_pt1 | contig 12165 bp, 18 predicted proteins | sample SagtaG_20_FD_104811 | JGI IMG/M metagenome (GOLD analysis project Ga0137374, IMG submission 104811) | Vadose zone soil microbial communities from Sagehorn Ranch, Mendocino, California, USA - Sage1_R_100_16 metaG | ecosystem: Environmental > Terrestrial > Soil > Vadose zone | place: USA...
ATCAGCGTGAACCCCACCTCGTCCGAGGATGACCGCCGGCGGGCGCTCGTGGCCGGGCGTTGCCAGATCCGTCCCATGAAGCCACCTCCCACACGGGCCCCCGCGCCGGTCCTCCCTAATTGCCCCTGACCGGCCGCGGAGAAAACGTAGGATGCGGCGGAGCCCCGAGGAATACGGAGACCAGGGATTTCGCGCCGGGTCCGGTGGTGTCCGCCACCGCCAAACGACGTAGCCGCCTTCCCCGGCTCCTGGCGCTGGCGGTAGAACAGATAGCGGATTCGGGTCGAGCGAAATGACGTCCTCGGAGGCCTGATCTACGAGTACCGGAGGGTCGCGTGATCGCGACAGTATTTCTTGAACCACCCCTTACGCTTGGCACCCGTGCGGCGGCGAATTTCAGCCATGACGGCCAGCGACATCCTGCCTGAAGACCTCGAAATTGCGGGGCACGATCGAGAATTCCTCATAGTGGTAGGGAAGGAAGACAGACTCCTCTGAGGCGTATCGGGGTTCGTGATGCGCGCGTACGCAGACCCAGAGGACGATGTCGCTTCCGTCGATGACATTCAGCGAACCGACGGCGTATACCGTCTCCAGCTCGTCGTCAGAGCAGGCGGCGGCCCCCACCCCTTCACCTTGCTGGACGCCGTCACCGCGGTAGATCGTCACCCAGATGTCCCCGCTCGAATACTTGTCGCGCCCGGCCAGCTGTGGAACCTCAATTTCATACCCCTTGAGTTCGCCTGCCGCGTCCTTGGCCTTGGTGTTTCGCACCCGCCACTTCCGGGCACTGTCCGGATTGGCGACCAGCTTCTTCTGCTTGTCCACCAGGGACCAGCTGTCTCCGGTCAGGTCGAAGTTGCTGTGATCGAACTCCTCGCACACATCGTTGGGATAGGCCCCGTCGATGTCGAGATCAATGCGGAAGTAGAAGTTGTGCACGTGTGCGATCTCAGGACAGTTGGGATTCAGCTCGCCGCCCATTGCCACGCGCGGATGGATGGCGCCGTACCCGTCGAACTCCCAACTCTGAACGTACTGGTACCAGCCGCACTGAAACTTGGCCGTGATCACCAGTCGCTCGGGGTTGAAGTCGTCGGCGGACTCGGTCGCCACCCCCACTGCCTCTGTATCAACAACGGCATCCATGGAGGGATCTGTCCGCCACTTCCCGCTGTTCGCCGCCCCGTGCTTGAGGGGGGTGAAAGGCGCACCCTCGCAGTGGGGGTCGAGACCATCCTTGAACGTGAACTCCGGAGCGGGCGGCTGGCCTCCGCAGGCGGGTCGATGATAAGGAACGATGGCGAAGGGCAAGCTGCCACGCCACATCACGCGCCGGGTATGAAAGTCGGCCCACCACACCTCGAGCCCGCTCCCGGCCGGGTTAATGCGCCAGGCGACCGACCACCCCGCTCCAGCCACCCAATGCCGATCGCCAAAAGGGGCCATGGCTACCTGCCTCGTTCAGTCGAGGATTCGTGGAATGCCCCGACCGAGCCCTCGGACAGATTCACCACGACTCGAGCCAGAGGCTCGAACCCCCGCCGCTTCCTGCTGACCGCGTAGCGGAGGCCGACCAGCCGCCCGCTGGTAGCGGTCTCTGCTTCTGGTGAGAAGACGCTGTCGAAAGCGCCTCCCATCTTCAAGACTCGGCGAACTCGTTCGTCCCGCTGTGCGATGTCAACGGCTTCCTCCACCTCTTCCCTGTGGAAGGGAGGCTGATAGGGCAGCTCCCGCCGCTGCACCACCCTGCCGCCATCGACCAAGAACTCAAGGTTTTGCCTGTGGCCGTAGTCGACCACAGCCACGGAGACTAAGCGGGTCGGCAACGCCCGGGGCTTTGCCGGCTTGTCGATCCTGACTTCAGCCCAAAGTACTCGGAGGCGAAGTCCCTCCTCTCCGGCTGGTTCGGCCAGGGATCTGACGACAGCCTTCACGGCCCGCCTCTCCTCGGGCTTCCGCAGAGGCGCTGCAACCTCCCTCAGCTGAAGGGTTGCATTCGCCATGTAGTCCTGCCTCATCGCGCTTACCTCCGAGAGTGACGGGCGGACGCCAACGTGCGGTGGAGTCTCGCAGCGTGCAGAGCGGGGAGCAAGAGTTAGTCATGGTGAGACGGGCCGGGAGCCGGCGGCGCGTCCGCCTGGCAGAGCCCTTCGCCGTCGGATGGACCCCCTGCACTCGCCGCGGCCCAGGACGCTGCTGTTGCTCTTCGCGCACTCGCTCGGCCTGGGGGTCACCTTCTTCTTTGGATGGGCATGCGCTGGCCATGGGCGCCTCGCGCTTCATCAGCCAGAACTACCGGTGGATCGCGGACACTGGTGAATCAGATGGGCAGGATGAACCGGTTCAACCAGTCAGTGGGAGGGGTGCCAGCAGGCGAACCCAGAGGCGACTGATCGGATTCAACATCGCCGGATCGGCCTTGCGAAGTGTGACCGCCGGAAGTCGACGGCGTACTCCTGTAGCGCGAGCCGGCGCCAGATCCAGACGCGCTCCCACGCGTACCAGCCGATTCCGCCGTAAAGAGACCGCCCGCGCCGAGCAGGACGATTGTCGAGAATCGAAGCATGTTCGACATCAGGTCCCCTCCTTGCTTTCGTCGTTCCTGGAAGTCGGCAGCGCCCTCGCGTTCAAGCTATCGATAGCACGCGCGCGTCAGGCTCGTATGCCTGCCGCCTCCTCCCAGGGCCGTCGTGAGCGAGCTGCGGGGACTTTCGCTGCACAGTCGCGAGACAGTCCAGAGCCCTCACACTGAGACCGCGATGGCCACGAGTACGAAGGACGCCACCCCGAGCGCCGAGCGCCCGAGATGACCTCTGAACCATCGGCGTCGCATCGCCTCAAGGAGGGTGGCCTGCCCCTGTGACGACGCGATGATTCGGCGCTGGAGCGGCACGAGGACAGCCGCCGACGCCACCAGCGTCACGAGGAAACCGGCGAGCCCGATGACGGCAAGGGTTCGAGCCGCGCCGCTCGCCGTCAGGGCGAATCCAACGGTCGTGACGATCGAGGCGACGAGGAGAGCGGGTTGCACGCGGTCGGCCACGCGGATCGTGGTTGCGAACTCGGCCTTGTATCGCTGCAGTGTCTGATCCCGCCACACCGGAACCCTCTCCCAGGCGAAGACCGTGATCCCTCCGCTGAACAACCCGCTACTGACGAGCATCAGGGTCGCCCAGACGTTCATCGCGTCCTCCTCTCGAGTCGCGAGCGCGGGGAAGTCACCGGCTGTCCTACCTCCCGCGAGCCTCCCGAGTCGGTCTCGAGCCTCCGGCACAGATCACCAAGCGTGCTCGCCGTCGTTTCGAGGCTCGAGATGTCGAGGCCCTCCGTGAGCCGGCTCACCCAGGCGACCTGCCGCCGTTCCATCGCCCGGTACCTCGCCCGGCCGAGCTCGGTCAGCTGAACGAGCTGCGAGCGCTGGTGGTCGGCGTTCGGCACCAACCCGAGCAAGCCGTCGGCGACGAGGCGGCCAACGGTGGCGTGCACGCTCTGGCGGGTCAGACCCATCCGGCGTGCGATCTGCGGAACCGTCAGCGGCCGACCGGCCAGCGCGACCGCTCCGAGGACCTGCCACCGCGCCGAGGACAGGCCTTCGTCTCCCGCGAGTAGATCCCCGGACCGAAGCAGGAGGCCGTTCGTGCGGAATGTCCAGAGGATGACTTCTGTGGCTGCCTCCGTGCGGCGCCCGGTCCTGACCTGTTGATGTCTAATCATGTGAGAACACTAACATCATGTCAGAGTCCTGTCAATACCATCGGAAGCCCGGCCGCTCCCGGATCCTCGGCGGCGCGGCTGAAGCTGGCGCCCAACTCGCGACCGCGTTCGGTACAGAAACTGGATTACGCCTGACCTGGGCACTTGGTCGACGGACCGTCGCATTGGGAGAATCCGCGGCTCATGTTCTCCTTCCTTTATGTAGTGCTTCTATGTAGTGCTTCGGCGCCTCCTCCGGCTCCTGGTCCTCCATCGAACAGGCGAGGCCGACAAAAACATCGAACTCGTGGTCCTCTGCCACCAGATCGCCGTGCCCAGGCGCCAGGTTACGCAGCCGACATTCCATCCAGCTGACCGGGCGTTCATGCCGCCGCAAGCCGGATCCTGTCGCGGGAGCGCTGGGGTTCCTTCCTGGTCCCGCCGCAGACCCTGCTCCGGCGGCACCGCCAGCTCGTCGCCAGGAAGTGGGCAAAGCCGCACCGCGCCCCGGTCGCCTTGGTCATTTCGACCAGGAGGTCCTCCCACGTATTTCCGGGCCCTGGCGACTTCTGAACAAACTCCGCGTCGACCTGCTGACGACGGCGGTCGCGCGCGGGGCGAGCCGCGCCCCTCCGGGCGTGACGCGCAGCCGGAGGGCGCGGGTGTCCGCTGGAGCTCGCCACTCAGGGGGGTCGAGCGGCAGCCTCACCCTCCTGGGAGTGGGGACTTCAGGCGCTCGAACGGCTAAGGGGCTCATCGCCGGCCGCGCTCAGGACGGGACCCACCGAGGCCGGTATGCTCGCGCCGCGATTGCGCGCCGCTGCTGTCCCGCCCTCGACCTCGACAAGGAGGTGTCATGACCCCAGCGGACGATCCGAGTGGCGTGTGCATCGTCCCGGAGCTCTCGGTGAGGCGCGGCCGCGAGGCCGTCGAGTTCTACAAGGCGGCGTTCGGGGCGGTCGAGGTCTACCGGGTCGGCGGCACCGACGATAATCCGGCCGTCGTCTCGCAACTCTCCGTAGGCAACGCGTCGTTCTGGGTCTCCGACGAGTCGCCGCCGCACGCGAACTACAGCCCTGAGTCGGTGGGCGGGGGCACGGTGCGGATGCTCTTGATCGTCGACGATCCGGACTCTGCGGTCGAGCGGGCCAAAGCGGCCGGTGCCACCGAGGTGTATCCGGTGGGCGAAGCGCATGGCTGGCGCCTAGGCAGGATCGCGGATCCTTTCGGCCACCACTGGGAGATCGGAAAGCCGCTCATCCCCTGGCCACCCCCGGACGGGCGGCCCCACGTCAGCCACTGATGGTAGTCGGGACGGTCGCTCTGAGTCCCGTGGCAGTCATATAGCGATCGGCTGAGTGAGCCTCGAGGGGTCACGCGTGGGCCGAGGCACTGCAAGGCGCGATCTTCGCTGCCCTGCCTCTCTCCTACACTCGAAGCTGCGAGAGCTGTTCCCTCACGCGGCCTCCGTTCGTCGTGAGATATGAAGACACGATTGAAAGGAGGGGACATGAAGTACGCACTGTTGATCTACCCGGCCCCGGACTCGTTCGAGGCTCTGGGCGAGGCCGAACAGCGGGCCGTCTCCGGCGAGTACCTGGCCATCCGCGAGGACAAGCGCGTGATCGGAGGCGAGCAGCTGCAGCCCGTCGAGATGGCGACGACCGTTCGCGTCCAGGGTGGTCAGACCGTGACCACGGACGGCCCGTTCGCCGACACCAAGGAGATCCTCGGAGGCTTCTACCTGCTGGAGGCGGACGACCTCAGCGCGGCGCTCGAGGTCGCGGCGCGGATCCCCGCGGCTCGGATGGCCGGGCGCGATCGAGGTCCGCCCGGTGGTGAAGCGGTAGCGCTGATCGAGCAGGTCTTCCGCGACGAGTGGGGCCGCGACGACGCGCCTGCTCGACGTGCGCGAGGCCGTGGAGCAGGAATTGGACGAGGCGACGATCCCCGACGAGCGATGCGAGCTCATCTTCACCTGCTGCCATCCCGTGTTGGCGTTGGAGGCCCAGATGGCGCTGACGTTGCACACCCTGGGCGGGCCTCAGCACCGAGGAGATCGCACGGGCGTTCCTCGTCTCGCCGGAGACCATGAAGCGGCGACTGTCGAGGGCCAAGGCGAAGATCAAGGGAGCCGGCATCCCGTTCACCGTGCCGCCGGACCATCTGCTGCCCGATCGCCTGGTGGCCGTGCTGGCGGTCGTGTACCTAATCTTCAACGAGGGCTACGGGGGACGTGTCGACCTGGCCGCCGAGGGCATCAGACTGGGACGGGTGCTGGCCGGGCTGATGCCCGACGAGTCGGAGGTGCACGGCCTGCTCGCGCTGATGCTGCTGCACGACTCGCGCCGCCGGGCGAGGTTCTCGGGCGCCCAGCTCGTCCTCCTTGGGGACCAAGATCGTGCCCTTTTGGGACGCCGGTCAGATCGCCGAGGGCCGCTCCTTCCTCGACCGTGCGCTCGCGCTGCGGCGGCTCGCCGAGCTCTGAGGGCCGAGATGCCTCGCTCGTGCGAACGCTGGCTGTCCCCGTTACGGGGTCTCCGCCTCGTCGCAGGGACGACTACACCTCATAGGAGGCATCCATGAACGACAAACTGCGGTTTGCGATCTCCATCCCCCAGTTCGTCGCCGACGCCGCGTTCGATCCGGCTGGTCTCCGCGCCTACCTGACGCGAGCCGAGGCGCTTGGCTTCGACAGCGCCTGGACCATGGAGCAGATCCTGGGCACGATGCCTACCCTGGGCCCGATCGAGACGATGACCTACGCGGCCGCCTGCACCGAGCGGATTCGCCTGGGCTGCGTGGTGTTCGTCACCCCCCTGCACAGCCCGGTCCACCTGGCCAAGAGCCTGAGCAGTCTGGACCAGCTGAGCCGGGGACGCATCGAGGTCGGCGTCGGCACGGGAGGGCGAAGCAGGATGTTCTCCGCCTTCGAGGTCGATCCCGCCAGCCTCGTGTCCCGGTTCACCGAGGGGCTGCGGCTGATGAAGGCGCTCTGGACGGAGCCGCGGGTCACCTTCCAGGGGCGCTTTTGGCAGCTGGAAGGCGCGGCCATGGAGCCCAAGCCGTTCCAGAAGCCCCACCCCCCGATCTGGTTCGGCGCCAACCACCCGGCCGCGCTCCGGCGGGCGGTCAGGCACGGCGACGGCTTCTTCGGCGCCGGGTCGACGACGACCGCCCAGTTCGCCGAGCAGGTGCCGATCGTGCGGGCGGCGCTCGCCGAGGCCGGCCGCGACCCCGCCACCTTCCCGATCGCCAAGCGCGTCTACATCGCCGTTGACGACGACGCCGGACGGGCGCGACGACGGGTGGCCGCCTCGTTGATTGAGCTCTACGGGGACTTCGGGAGAAGCCTCGAGCCGGTCGCGGTCACCGGCCCGCCGGATGCTTGCGTGGAGGGCGTGCGCGAGGTGGCAGACGCGGGCGCCGAACTGATCCTGTTCACTTCGTTCTTCGACGAGGCCGAGCAGATGGAGCGCCTGGCCGCCGAGGTCGTGCCCAACCTCTACTGATGCCGATAGCGATGCCGAAGGTGGAGCAAGCTACACCGTCATCGCGCGCTCGCGGCTGGTCTCTTGCCGCCAGGAGGAATGTCTTGGGCGATCGTCACCCACCCCTCCAACTGTCCGGCCCGGGCACCCCCCGGGCACGCTGCTACGGGGGGCCAGGCTTGCCGAGCCCCGCCTGGGTACGGACCGCGTCCGTGATTTCCTCAGCCGGGGGCCAGGGCAAATCCGGATAGGTGATATGAAGATCCACGACACCGTGAAGCACGGTCCACAGCTCCACGGCGAGAAAGGAACTGTCGCGATCGGACTCGGCGCCCGCGTCCAGGCAGCGCTGTATCGCCTCCACGAGGGCGAAGAACGAGACGGCTCCGGCACGTGGGCGCTCACCTGATGGCGCGGAGCCCCAGTCAGTCCCTGCGGAGGGGATCGGCACCTTGGTACTGAACAGCACCCGATAGTGGCCGGGATGTTCTCTCGCGAACTCTATGTACGCGTGGCACCGGCGCCTCAGCGCGTCGCATGGGTCGCTCGCTGCCGCTTCGGCCTCGGCTAGGAACCGGTTGAACTCCCCAAACCGCTCCTCTACAACGGCCAAGACAAGGCTCTGCCTGTCCTCGAAGTGGCGGTAGATGGAGGGCGGAGTTACTCCGGCCCTCCTCGCCACGGCCCGGATGGAGAGCCGGTCGGCGTTGCCGAGTTCGGAAAGAAGTGCGGTGGCGGCATCGATGAGCTCGCCCCGGAGCCTTTCTCCCTGCCCCCGTGGATTCCGTTTGCGCCGCCTCTTGTTCATCGGGTTGGCCCTGTGTTCCTGAACAGACCAGCCGCCGCGTGTCCCTTGCTCATGTGGCCTCGGATAAGATAACGCCTGTAAGTTTACATGCTGTTGGGGGCCAGTTCAGCATCGGCCCACCTCTGTCGCGTTTGCCTTGTGACGTAACAACCGTTACCGTAACGGGCGTTAACTGATCGGGCGGGGAGGAGTGCTGACCGATCCGACAGCGGACCGTAGCCAGACGCGAGACGCCAGACAGCGGGATGATCCTCGATACCCATGACATCCTTGTGGCCGGAATTCCAGCGCTCATCGTGCTGTTCGGGGTCGTCGCCATCCTCGTCGTGATGTCGGGACAGGCCATCCACGTCCGACGAGCCTCAGGTCGCTGCTGATGGACCGGACCCAGCAGGGATGCGCGGAGGACGACCCGCGATGACCGCCCTCAACGTCGCTCGATTCGTAAACCTGCTGATCGTCGCCCTGTTCGTGGGAAACGAGGTTGGAAGCCGGCTCGTCATCCATCCGTCGCTAAACTCCCTCTCTTTCGAGGCGGATCTCGAGGCCGAACAAGCATTGAGCCGTAACTTCGGACGGATCATGCCCGTAGTCATGGTGGCCACGATTGCCTCGACGGTCGTCGTGGCCAGCTTGGTCTCTGACCGGTCGTCGGCACCCTTCTGGCTCGCCGTGGCCGCAGCCGGCTGTTTCGTCCTGATGCTTGCCATCACACTGGTCGGAAACGTTCCAATCAACGATCGAGTTCTGGAGCTCACACCGCAGACACCGGTCCAGGACTGGCGTGCCCTCCGGCGAAGGTGGGATTGGTTGCACAGCATCCGGGTGGCTCTCGACGTGGCCGCCCTGGGCGCGCTCATCCTCGGGGCCCTCCTGTAGGCGGAATCGGTTTGTGGGGGCAAGCACTGCAGGCAGACTCCTAAGGCGTGTGTTCCAGGTTCGGTACCTCCTCCCATTTGTACCCTCGAGTTCTACGGCTTGATGGTGTTGACGATCCAAGGTGATGAGATAGCGGCCATCACGGGCTTCCATGACCCTGGATTGAGCGACTTCTTCGGCCTACCCGTGTGGCTCCCCCCAGATGCGGAGTAGAAGCCGCGCGTCATCCGCCTCTGACGCACTTTTCTTGGCTACGTGTCAATCTGGGCGAGGCCCGTTCGTAGAAGGGGTGAGAGGCGGGAAGTGCCCGCCCAATCACTAGGAGGACCACCATGACGCAGTACCTGTTGTCGGTCCACAGCGTCGAAGGCGAGGTCGGCGACCCGATGACCGACGAAGAGATGCAGCAGTCCTGGAAGCAGATCCAGGCCCTCAACGAGGAGCTGAGGTCGGCGGGCGCCTGGGTCTTCGGCGGCGCCCTGCACGAACCCGCCACTGCCACGGTCGTGCGCATGTCCGGCGGCGAGGTGCTGACCACCGACGGCCCCTTCGCGGAGTCGAAGGAACACCTCGGCGGCTTCTACATCATCGAAGCCGAGGACCTCGATGCTGCGCTCGCCTGGGCGTCGAAGACCACCGCCGCCGTCAGGAAGCCGATCGAGGTCCGTCCGTTCCGGGCATCCGAGGCCTGACAGCGTGCGGGACGTCGCCGCCGCACATGGACCAGATCTCCCGAGAGACCTCCGCGTTTGGCACCCCGGCCTCAAGCCACGCGACCCGACGTACGGGTATCGACCCACAGCTCCGGCCCCGGCTCTCCGGTGTGCGTACGCTGTAACCTTCACCTCCGCGAAGGTTCCGGACCGTGTCGGCTCCTGGCGGCAACCGGCTCGGCCACACTCCTCCGATGTCTGAGAGGAGCGGCCGTGGACGTCGAGACCGATCGTCGGCCTAGACTCTCCGATCGTGCTGACGAATCGCTCTGCGCCGCCGGTCACCGTGACCCCAGTGCTCATCTACCCCGATGTACGAGCGGCGGTAGCGTGGCTCGAGTCGGCGTTCGGCTTCGAGGAACGGGTGCGCGTCGGCGAGGCGCACCGCGCTCAATTGCGAGTCGGAGGGGACGGCGCGGTCATCCTCGCCGACGTCCGTGGCGATCAGGCCGCACCAAGCGGAGGCAACGCCACCCACATCATCAAGGTGCGCGTGCCGGACGTCGATGCGGCGTTCGCACGTGCCCGTGATGCCGGCGCGCGCGTCCTCGAGGAACCGACGACCCACGAGTATGGCGAACGCTCATGCATGCTGGAGGACGCGAGCGGCCACCGCTGGGAGCTGACCCAGACCGTGCGCGACGTCGAGCCGGAGGAGTGGGGCGGCATCACCGTCGCGCCGTGGTGAGCCCTGGCCGCATGAACGGAAGGGCGTCTGCCACGACGTCGGAGACTCGCGCCTGGCCTAGACTGCGCACCGTACGATGTGCCTTGAACCGCATCGGTCGATGCGATACGCGGTGCAGGGCTTCATCGGGACCCGGTCACGCCGAACTGACTCACGGCACGTTCCACCCGAAGTAGACCTCCACCCCACGGATCTGGTCGCCCTCGAAGGACAGGATCTCGGTGTTCCGGCCCCTTGTTCCCTCCGGGTTCTTCATCTCGTAGGTCACGATCACCTCGTCACCCGATTCCACCAGCCGCACGAACTCGAATTCCTGCCCCCGGCCCGCGCCTGGCCAGCAGCGCTCGAAGTAGTCCGCGCGGTCCAATCCCACATCGACCGGGCTGGAGAAGGTGAAGTCATCGGCAAAGACCCTCTCTATGACGTTGCGATCGCCGGACGCGAACGCTCGGTAGACGTCACGAACGAGCTGAAGTCGATCATCGGTAGGCACGCGCTCCCTCCGCTTTCGTGGAATCCACACGGGTAGACTGCCGGGCCCCCGACGAGATTCATCGGAGGCGCAGATCTGCTATCCGGGTATCGAGTCAGTTTCCTCCCCGCAATGCGCTCAGGCTCGTCAGCGTTCGAGTGCTTCTCGGCGGTCTCGAAGACGCTCCCGCCGACAAGACCGACGAGCGCCTGCGGACCCATCGCTTTCGCCGACCCTGCCCTGCCCCTCAGCCGGCTCCAGCCCGGACCGGAGAGGTCTGGTCCGACTCCTGAAGGGTTCAATTTTCCCGATTGGGGTCTGCACGCACCGTAGCATGCGCTCTCCTTTATGGGAAGGAGATCCATGCTGTTCTCGCTCCTCTACTTCATCCTGGGTCGTAAAGGCCGCGACGAGGGGCCGGTCGAGGGGATCGCGATGCGACGTCGGGAGCTTGGCTCCCCTCTCTCGAAGTGCGGCTGCGGTGCGCCGGGGCGTCGGCGTGGCCACCAGGATCATCGCCCGGCAGGCTCCCAGAGCAACCGTCATCCCTGCCGTTGGAGGCGCTCCGTCTCGCGGCGGATCTGCTCTTCGCTGAAGTCCGGGTTGAGGAACACGTCCCACGCGTTCATGACCACACCGATGCCCCACCCCACGATGGGGAACACCGGCCAGAAGAAGCCGTCATCGGTCAGGGCCCAGATCACCACGAGGAACGCGTTCACCAGGACATAGATCAGCAGGTGCCCGTAGAAGTCGCGCCGCTTCTTGAGACGCTTGATCGCCCGCTCCCGAATCATCTCGTCCCGAGTGGCCTCATCGATCGCCATCGCACATCCCTCCTCCAGGGAGACCTTAGGAGACCGCGAGGGCTGGGCGAAGGGCCAGGGGTCCTGGGTTCGCTGGGACGTCCGGACCCAGCCGAGCGGTCCCTTGGCGCCGCCCCGGATCCTCCATCGGTCGCTCCACGAGCCAGGGAGGTGGCCACGGTGGCGCACCTTTGTACGACCGAGCGGTCAACTGGCTGACGAAGCTGGGACGCGGCACGTAAGCTTCGGCCACGGCCTTCATTGGACGACACGACGCGTTTCGCCTCCGTTCCTCCTCGCACCGCCGAGGCCTTGACCCCGGCGCAGCGACCCCTGCGCGGCCGGCTCGTTCTCGGCGTTGCCCTTTCCCTCGTTGCCTTGCTGGTGGGCGGCGCGCTCTCGTGGACGGATACCACGCGGGTTGCCGATCGACGAGCCGAGCCCCCCGGGCAGCTCCGATCCTCGCCACGGCAACTCCCCGTCATAGTGGAGTCGGTCGGATCCAGGGAGACCCACCGGAGCTTCCTGCCGCGCCCGTCCATCAGGGCTCGGGCCGGCATTCTGATCGAGCTCTCGACGGGCGCGGTGCTGTTCGAGAAGCAGCCTGACCAG
>Ga0137374_10008476_pt1 | contig 12164 bp, 7 predicted proteins | sample SagtaG_20_FD_104811 | JGI IMG/M metagenome (GOLD analysis project Ga0137374, IMG submission 104811) | Vadose zone soil microbial communities from Sagehorn Ranch, Mendocino, California, USA - Sage1_R_100_16 metaG | ecosystem: Environmental > Terrestrial > Soil > Vadose zone | place: USA...
AGACGCTCGACAACTGCCGGAGCAGTCGTCGGCGGGGCGGTCCAGACGAGGAAGACGGCACTGACACCTCGCAGTCCTGCGTCGAGCGATTCGGGCACGGTGAGGTCGCCGGTGACGACTTCGACGTTCGCTGGCAGCGTCGCCGCCACCTCGGAGCGATGCGTGAGGGCGCGGACCGGCACGCCCGCGTCTATTAGGAGGTCGACTACGACGCGCCCAACCCGGCCGGTCGCTCCGGTGAGGAGCACCGGAGGCACTCGCGTCCGTGTCATGAGGACCTCGACGTCGTCCGTGGTAGGCGCACGGAGCGAATCATGCCATCTTCCTGGGAGCGGATGAAGATCATTACGCGGCGTTGCTGACGGGATGATTCGAGGCGGCGGGCGGGGGAACAGGGGTGTCGTCGGCGGCTTGGGTGGCCCCGAGTACGGGGTCGCGTTCAACGAGCTTGCCGCGTTCGAGGCGGGCCCCGGCGCGGACGAGCGCGACGAGGCGGGGTGCGTTGACGGCGCGCCAGCGTTCCTGGGCGGCCTCGATCAGCTTGACTGCCATGGCGATCCCGGCGGCCTTGGAGCCGGGCCCCTTCGTGACCTTGGTCCGGTGCCTGACCGTGGCGAAGGTCGACTCGATGGGGTTGGTCGTGCGCAGGTGGATCCAGTGCTCGGCCGGGTAGTCGTAGAAGGCCAGCTGGGACGTCGGCGTGGAGGTCTCGTCGAGGTCGGCGGACCTGAGCCCGCTAGGACCGCTCCGGTGGGGCTGGGTCAGCTCCCCCGGGGCCGTCACTACTGACCGTCCCGGGTGCCGGCGGCCCGCCCGAGCAGCGGCGGGGACGCCGGCGCCCGGTCAGCGCCGGCCGGTCAGGCCGCCGGACGCTGCGCTGCCGCCGCGTAGTCGCTGGCCACCCGCATCAGCTCGACCAGTCCGTCGGCGTACTCCATCGCCTCCGCGTGGGCCTCCGGGAACGGCGGCTGGAATCCGACGCCTTGCCATTGCTGGGCGGTCGGGTCCCAGATGTCGTTGCCGACCTCGAAGTCCCAGGCGAAGATGCCGCTGTCGTAGTACAGCTGGTCCGCCGAGTTGCCGGCGGCCGAGTACAGCACGTCGACCACCGGGCCGGTCTGCGACGACCAGGTCACCGTGCCGCGCTCGGCCGCGATCGCGCCGACGATCCGCTGCGCACTGGCCTGGAAGAAGGCCAGTTGGTCGGCTGACGGTCGGGGCAGGCTGATCCGGCCGGGCACCCGGTAGGCGCCGGGCGGCCACATGAAGTACCCGCCATAGCTGTGCACGTTCATCGCGAACTTGATGTTCGGGTGCGCGTGCGCGAGCGCGATCACGTTGCGACTTTCCGGTTCGGACAGCTCGCCGGGGCCGGCGAACACGTCGGACAGGCAGTTCGCGCTGGCCCCGAAGTAGCCGTCGAACAGCGACCCGACCGCGTAGTTCCGGTTGACGTCGACCCCCCACCGGTTGCGGTTGCGCGGATCCCGGTTGGCCCCGGTGCAGTAATCGTGCATGTTCCGGCGCTGGAAGTTGAAATCGTAGAAGGTGTAGTTGGCGCCGTCCGGGTTCACGGTCGGGAGGACGAACAGGTCCACATCCTCGAGCAAGTGCCCGGTGGCCGGGTCGGTGCGTGCGTTGGCCAGCATTCGCTCGGCGAACTCCAGTGTCACCAGCGGGACCGCCCACTCCCGGGCGTGTTCCTGGGAGTAGGCCAGCACGCCGATCCGCGAGCCGTCCCGGTGCAGCCCGATCCGCAGCGCCTGCACCGTCCACGGCGCCCGCGGCACGGTCGACGGCGCGTGCAGCCCGTCGTCCAACGTGGACGCCCCGGCGACCGGCATGACCAGCCCGGTCGAGCCGCTCTCAACGTAGGCCCGGAACGTCTGCCGGTAACGGGCGGTGACGAATGCGGCGACCTCGTCGGTCGTGCTGACCACCGCGCCGGTCGCGTCGGTGCGCAGCGAGATGGTGAGCACCTGGCCGCTGTAGCTGGCCGACAGCGGCCGGTTCGGCGCGCCGGGGTCGACGCTGCGCACCTGCACGCCGTTCATACCCTGATTGCCGTACTTGACCGTCTCGATGATGATCGCCGCAACGGCCGGGTCGCCGAGATACCCGCTCGCGGTACGCCGGTAGCCCTCGGTGGGGTTCGGCAGGTTGATCACCTCGACCAGGTCGGGGTACTGCCGCGCCAGCCGGCCGATCCGGGCCCGGATGTCGACCGGGGTCAGGTACGCGTCGATGAAGTCCCTCTGGTAGCCCCGCGGCAGTGGCGGCGGGGTGTAGTTCGGCCAGGGCGCCGGGGTGGCCGTGGCGGTGCCGCCGAGGCTGGACGTCGCGGTCACCTCGACCGGCTGCGCGGGCAGCAGTTGCGGCACCGCGAAGTGGTACATGTACACCCCGACGTCCACGAACCGTTGCAGCGGGAACGACCCCGTAGCGCCGTCCGCGGTCCGCCAGGTCACCGTGATCTCGACGTTCGGGTCCGCTGTGGCCGAGGTCGCCACCTCGGTCTGCAGGAACGTGCGGCCCTGGCTGACCCACCAGTACGCCTGAATGAACTGCAGCACGTCGATGGCTGCCGTCGCCTCGGCGGTGGACCCGGTACTGGCCCTCGGCCGTAGGCCAGCCCTGGTCCGCTGCGCCGCCGCCCGAACGCTTGCCAGATAGCGGGCCCGACCGTCACCGGCCCGCTGCACCACCTGCCGGAGCACCGCACCACCGGCCACCAGCGCGGCCAGCTCTCGGCCGGTCAGCACCAGATCGACCCGCACCCGGCCCTGCTCCGCCCGCGCCGCGGTCGCCACATCCGCGCCGGCCGCGACCAGCTCCTCGAGCATCGCGGCATTCGGCAGATCGACCCGGACCAGCGCGGTCTCATCGGCGCCCAATGGGGCCGGCGCCGCCGCGGCGGCCGCCGCCGGCGGCGCGGCGCCGGCCGCAGCCGTCCCAAACACGGCCACGACCACCGCGAGTACGGCCAGGACCGCCGCCCACCGCCGGCCGCCTGCCTTCAGACCGGTTCTCATGGCCTCTCCCCGGGGACGTCGTCGTTGACGCACCCACCGCAGACCCCAGCCGCGCCGAAGTCAAGAACTTTCCGCGTCACCGTCCGGCACCCATCGAAAGTCGATCCGACCAGCGAGCGCCGTACCTCATGCCGACAACCCAGGGTGTCGCCCGCTACTTGCATCGCCGTAGCAGCTTCGAACTCCGGCGGTGCCCTTCTCGACCTCGGCGGCCCGGTCCTCCGGGGTCGGCGTCCTGATGACTCGGTTATCAGCCAGAACTCGGTACGGGTGCGCATCCCCCGTGCCAGCAACGGCCGCATAGACGACCACCTCGCCGACGCTCGCCACCCGATCACCCACCGTGGCGGACAGCCGATACCGACACCACCCGGCCCGCCAACCGGCACCGGCACGCGCTCCGCGCGCAAGGCGGCATAGGCGCTCCGCGCGCAAGGAGCCAAAGGGGTCGGGTCGGAGCTGCGGGCCATCCAGATCGCCACCCTGATCTCCGGGTGCGGGCCAGGCTGAGGCCCCCCGCGCTGCGCGCGGCTACTGGTGCAACGGTAAGCCGCTATCCCGACCAGCGGCGGAAGCGTGCAGAGCCGCTGCGCGGCGGAAGCGTGCAGAGCCGCTGCGCGGCGGAGTCGGACAGGGCGGCAGAGTCGGACAGGGCCGCTTCACGGCAGTCGAGCATGGCCGTTTCGGGGTCTTGGGGCCCCTGCTCGCCGAAGCGGTGAGGTCGGCGTCGGGCGGCGCGGGGCCAGGAGATAGGGCGGCGGGCTGGTACTGGGTTCAGCCCAGCGCGAAGCGTGTCGCGTTCCGGCGCGGGCGGATGTGAGGTTGTGCTGGTGCGGGTTGTGGTGTTGGGCGGGACGGAGTTCATCGGCCGGCGGACTGTCGAGCTGCTGGTCTCGCGTGGGGACGATGTGCTTGTCGTGCACCGCGGCGTAACGGAGCCGGCCGGCTGGGTCGATTGCGCGCACCTGCATGCCGACCGTGCCGGGTTCGCCGGTGTGGCCGGCCACGTCGCCGCGTTCGGCCCGGACGCCGTGGTCGACTCTCACGCCCTGACCGCAGCCGATGTCGAGGCGGTGCTGCCGCATCTGCCGGACACCCGGTTGATCGTGCTGTCCAGCATGGATGTCTACCGGGCGTACGAGCATCTCCGCGGCCGGACCGAAGGCGAGGCGGTGCCGCTGACCGAGGATGCGGCCCTGCGGGTGGGCCGCTACCCCTACCGAGGCGCCGGGATCGGTGAGGACGACTACGACAAGCTGCACGTCGAGCCGCCCTACCTGGCCCGCGGGGGCACCGTGCTGCGGCTCGGTTTCTGCTATGGCGAGCACGATCCGCAGCGGCGGGAGGAGTTCGTGCTGCGCCGGGTACGGGCCGGGCGGCAGCGCATCCCGTTCGGCGCCGGGACGCTGCTGCTGAGCCGGCTGTATGTCGGCGACGCCGCCTCGGCGGTGCTGGCGACGCTGGGCAACCCCGCCGCCGCGGGCGAGGTGTTCAACATCGCCGAGCGGCGCAGCCGGACCGTGCGCGGCTGGGCCGAGCAGATCCTGGCCGCCGCGGGCAGCAGCGCGGAACTGGTCCAGGTACCCGATCGGCTGCTGCCGGTGGACCTGCGGCTGACCGGCGCGGTCGGCCAGCACATGCTCGGCTCGGCCGAGAAGGCCATCGCTGTCCTCGGCTGGCGCCCCAGCAGCGACCCGCAGGAGACCGTCGGCCGTTCGGTGGCCTGGCACCTGGCGCACCCACCGAACGTCGTCGATTCAGGATTCGACGACGACGACAACGTCTTCGCCGCAGCCGACACCGGCAGCTGACCGGCCCCCCCGGGGACACCAGTCGCGGGCGGCCGGACGGTGTGCGTCTTCCGGCTCGATGTATTCGGCGATGCTGTGTTGCGTGCCACGCGGTGCGGGACCTCGCGTGGGAGGCGGTGGCCACCGTGAGGGTGATCGATGCGATCGACCGTGCGGCCTGGGTTGCCGGTCCGCATGCCGATGCCGACGCCGTGGCAGTCGGCGCCGCCGCTTATCCGGCGGAGTCGATGACGTCGGCGACGACGCAGCTGATGTTGTCGGGGCCGCCGGAGCGGTTGGCCAGGGCGACCAGTTCGCGCACGGCGTGCTCGGGGTCGGGGACGGTGGCGATGACCTGGTGGATGCGGTCGGCCGGCACGACCGCGGACAGGCCGTCGGAGCAGAGCAGGTACCGGTCGTCGGCCTGGGCGTCGTGCAGCCGCGTGTCGGGGGAGGAGTCCGCGGTACCGGTCAGGGCACGCAGCAGCAGCGCGCGCTGCGGGTGCGTGGTGGCCTCCTCGGGGCGCAGCCGCCCGTCATCGACCATCGACTGGACCAGGGTGTGGTCGTGGGTGATCTGGAACAGTTCGCCGGCCCGCAGCAGGTACGCGCGGCTGTCACCGATGTGGATCAGCGCCAGCTGGGACCCGGTCCACAGCATCCCGGTCAGCGTCGTGCCGGACTGGTCGGGCTCGGGCTCGGCCGCCGCGACGCCGCGCACGGCCTGGCTGGCCTGCTCGGCGGCCTCCTGCAGGACGTTGAGGAGGTCGCCGGCGGGGATGCGGTCGGTGTCCAGGCGCTTGAGCACCTCGACGGCGGCGGCGCTGGCGAAGGCTCCCGCCGCGCCGAAACCGTCGGCGACGGCGAGCAGGCGGGACCCGGCGTAGGCGGTGTCCTGGTTGCTTTCGCGGACCAGACCGGCATCGGACAGCGCTGCGTACCGGATCTGCAGCGGCTTGGTGGCGGCGGACATGGCAGGCTCCTTCCCGGACAGCTGCTCGATGAGGAAGGTGACCAGGTCGCGCCGGGCAGCGGTGTCGGCCTCCACCTGCGCCCAGAACGAGGCCACCTCCCGCGCCGCCGCCGGCGGCGGCAGCACGCACACCGCCTTGATCCGGGCCAGCGGCATGCCCAGGCGGCGCAGCCAGGCCACCAGCCGCGCCCGCTCCAGCTGGTCCGGGGAGTACAGGCGGTAGCCGGTCACCGGGTCCACGCGGGCCGGGCTGAGCAGGCCGAGCTCGTCGTACAGGCGCAGCGCCTTCGGGGACAGCCGCGACGCCGCGGCGAACGCCCCGATCGTCAGCAACCCCATTCGGCTCCTTCCACAACCGGGCAGCGCGCCCGGCCGCCCCGATGCTGCAGCCTGCCCCAGGGGCAAGGTCAACCGGCAGAGCCCGACGGGAACCCGCCGGGCGCCCCGCCTCCAGCACGGCCGCCTTGACATAGAGGGGAGCCAGATGAGCGTGATGCAGGTGCCCAGAGGCGGCTGCCGGGGGGCGGGTTCATGGGTGGCTCAGGTGAGGGGTTCTCCGAACTCGTCGAAAGGTCGACAGCGGTTAGCGAGACGGAGGCTGAACCGTCGCGGTCTGGCGTGGATGGTCCTTGCCAGGCAGGTTCTCGGCCCATTCATTCGGGTGTGGTGTCCTGGTTAGCGTGTCAAGGCGACGCAGCGCGTGTGGTGTCCGGTGCGCGCCGGCCATGCCCGCGACCATGGCGACGGCCCGGTCCGGGGCGACGCCGGCAGCGGTGATGTACAACGGTTTGACCGAGGTGCCGCGAGGTACCGGGACTGCGTGCGTCGCGGTCCGGAACAGGGTCTTGGCCACTCCAATCACTGGCACGCCGGTCTCGGCGTGCAGGTACGCCCCCATGCCGGACACCGCACCGTTGTGCTGCCGCCCCGGCGGTCGCTCAGGCGAGGATGTTCGCCCACTGCCGGATCGTGCAGTCCGCGACCATCCCGCTGCGCACGAACGGTCCTGGCGGGGGTAGTCCTGTGCTGCCTGCCGGGAGACCGGCACGCCCGTGGTCTGCCGGGGTTCCTCGGGTCCGGGAACGCACCGGCCATGAGCAGCACTGTCTCGGCGTGCAGGTGCCGGGATCGGGCCGGGTGCGCCGCCTGGTCGGCCGGCGCACCCGCGCACCTGGGCCAGCGACCCGAACCTGGTCGTGATGAAGACCCCGTCGTACTGCCGTGCTCCGGCAGCATCGGTCGACATCGGTGCCCCCTGACCCCTGCCAGCACCACCGATCCGGATGAGGCGATCGTCGAGGCACTGCAGCACGCGAAAGGCCAGTGGCGTCCCCCGGGCAGGGAACGCTCAGCGGCTGGCTCTGGCCACCAGCGGGATGCCCTGGCGGTAGGTCGATACCGTCGGAGCCCAGCCCAGCTCGCGTCTGGCCTTGGCGTTGGAGACGCGCATCGAGGTGGTCATGATCGTGTGGAGGTACGGGATCGGCCGCAGCATCCAGGTGGGCACCCGCCACGGTCGGCGCGCGCCGAACTCGGCCGCGAGCGCGTCCAGGTAGTCGGCCCAGCGCACCGGCTCGTCATCGACGATGTTGTACGCCCGCCCGGCGCGGCCCTTCTCCAGGGCGGCCACGGTCGCGGCGGCGGCGTCCTGCAGATAGATGAAGGTGACGAACCCGCCGCCGGAGGAGGGCACCGGCAACCGGTGCTTGCGCACCAGGTTGGTGATCATCCGGGTGAAGCTGTCCTGGCCGTAGAAGGCGCCGTAGCGCAGCGCGACGCCCTCCATCTCCTCGGCCGAGAACACCTGCTCCTCGGTGGCGCGCATGGCCGCGATCGCGGGTGCGAACGGGCCGGGCTGCGGTTCGGCGAACGGGTCATCCTCGGTGATCACACGCGCACCGTGGTCCCGGTAGCCGTACCCGAGCACGATCGACTGGGTGAGGAAGCGGTGCGCGCCGACCGCCCGAGCGGCCGCGAGCAGGTGCGCGGTTCCGGTGGTACGCAGGGCGTTCGTGCCCCGCATCGCCTGCCGCATTTTCGTGGTGCCCAGCGCGGTCAACTGGTGCATGACCGCTTCGGCCCGCACCCCGCGCACCGCGGCGAGCAGGTTCTCGCGGTCCAGCACGTCGGCCACCACGGCCTGCGCGCCGACGGTGCGCAGCCCCTCGGCGTTGGCCTGGCTGCGGGTGATGCCGATGACCTGGTGGCCGGCGGCGATCAGCTGCCGGGTCAGCGGTGTACCGACGGCGCCCGAGGCGCCGGCCAGCAGCACTCTCATGGTTCGGTCCCCTTTCCGCAGATCTCACCCGTGCAGACGAGGTACCGGCCGGGCTTGTGACGACCCCGGCGGTGTGGCACCTCACACAGCGGGCGCGTCGCCCCTGGCAAATGCCCCCGTCAGCTGATCGGCCACCTACCCCGGGGACCAGGAAACCTGGCAGATTGACCGGCGTGAGCGGCGCCGGTGATCTGACGAGCAAGCCTTCCGAGGAGACCCCCCGGCCACCGCCAGCCTGCCGGCCCCGGCCAGAACCTCCACCTCCCACTTCCCGCTCGGTGGGGAGACGACCCACCCGTCGGCGCGATGGCGGCGGTGCGCGGCTATGCCTCCCGAGCGTCCCCCGATGTCCGCGGTCAGGGACTGGAATGCGGTGGGTGACGTCAATGTCCGGATGCCTGGAACACTGCCACGGTGCGGGCTGGGACGGTGAACGTTCCGGTGGTCGAGTCGTAGCGGGACTGTTTGACGATGGAGTCGTGGCCGAGTCGTTGGGCCGGGTCGAGGTCGTACCGCTGTCCGGTGACCGCGGCGATGCGTTCGCTCACGGTGTTGGGTGTGGCGTTGAACACGATGACCATGCCCTGCAGCCGGGGATCGATGTCGGGTCCGGCGGTGTCGTCCAGTCGCATGACGATGACACCGGGTGTCTGGCTTGGTCCGCTGTTCGGGAAGGACAGCTTCTGCTGGATCAGGGCCGCCGAACCGAGGTGGAGCAGCGGGCTGGTCTCCCGGATGGTGAGTAGCGTCTGGGATTGCGTCTGCGCGCTGGCGAGGTCGGCCGGGGTGGGGTTCAGGGCGGGGCTGGCCAGCAATGGTTTCGCGTAGGGCCACTTGTCGGTGGAGGTCGGCGGCAGCCCGCGGCCGAAGCCGTTGATGGTAAGCGACGGGTCAACGATGTTGAACCAGTCGCCCGAGTTGTAGCTGTTGCCGTCGAATGACTTGCTGCGCAGCGCGTCCGACCCGGTTTGCCAGAACGACACGCCCTGGGAGAACGCCGTAGTGGCCAGCGCCAGGGTCTGCATGCGTATCCGGTCGGCCATGGTCGTGCCTACCGGCAGCTTGTAGGTCAGCGCGTCGAACAGCGTTTCGTTGTCGTGGGCGTCGACGTAGTTGATCGCCTCCTGCGGGCTGGTGGTGTAGCCGGCGGGTTGGCCGTTGTAGTCCACTTGGGCGCCGGTGACGGTGGCACCTGTGCTGTCGATGAACCGGTAGTTCTTCAGGTTGCCGGCGAGCCCGACCTCGATCAGGTCCATGTTGTGCAGCAGTCCGGCTTTCTGAGCGCTGCTCGAGCCGTTGACCGGGTCACCGTTGGGGTCGGTGTACTGGCCGCTGCTGAACCCCTGGATGCGCGGGTTGGCGTCGAACGGGCCACCGCCGCGGACGGCGTCACGGATGCGGTCGTTGAAGGTCCCGATTCCGGTGCCGGCCATGTTCGCCTGGGTGGCCTGCACGAACAGCGCGTTGTCGGCGACCTCGCCGAAATTCCAGCCCTCGCCGTACAGGTAGATGCTCTTACCGTCGACACCGTCGTGGCGCAGGGTCAGCTCATCGAGGCGTTGCCGTAGCAGCATCATCAGTGCCTTGGGTTGGTGGCCCATGAGGTCGAACCGGAAGCCGTCGACCTTGTACTCCGTGGCCCAGGTGAGCACCGAGTCGTTCATCAGCTTGCCCATCATCAGGTGCTCGGTCGCGGTGTTGGGGCAGCAGGTCGAGGTTTCCACCGCGCCGCTGGCGTTGAGCCGGTGGTAGTAGCCCGGCACGATCCGATCGAGATCGTTGCGGCCGTTCTGCCCGGCGTCCGTGGTGTGGTTGTAGACCACGTCCATGACCAGGCGTAGGTGGTTGTGGTTGATCGCTGAAACCATGTCCCGGAACTCCCGGGTCCGGGCCGCGCCTTCGGGGTTGGTGGAGTAGGAGCCTTCCGGACTCGTGTAATGCAGCGGGTCGTAGCCCCAGTTGTATCCGTCGGTGCCGGCGATCTGCTTGATGCACGCTTGCTGTTGGTCGCTGTCGGGCGGGAAGGACTCCAGGCTGCAGGGCGGGCTCTGCCACGTGGACCTGTCCTCGTTGACGGTGGCGTAGTCCGCCAGCGGCAGCAGGTGCACCGTGGTCATGCCGGCACGGGCCAGGCCGGTGAGGTACCTGACCGCGTTGCTTGAGGAGTCGGTGAACGCCTCGTACGTGCCGCGGTGTGCCGCGGGCACGGTCGGGTCGCTGACGGACAGGTCGCGCAGATGCAGTTCGGTGATGCTCTGGGCGACCGCCGTGGGCAGCTGCGGCTTGCGGAGGTCCGACCAGCCGGGCGGGGCGAGCGCCGGGTCGTCGAGGTTGACCAGCAGGCTGCGCGCGGAATTGGTCGACAGCCCCACACTGTAGGGATCGGTGACCAGGTTGTGCTCCACACGACCGGTTTCGGGGACGAAGACCTCCACGTCGAACAGGTAATAGCGCCCTGCCCAGTGTTGCGTTCCGGTCACCGACCACACGCCGTCGCCGACGTCACGCAACGGCACGGTCTCGACCGCCGCGGAACCGCTACCGGCGGTGTACAGGTTGACCGAGACCGACCGCGCCGTCGGCGCCCACAGCGCCAGCGCAGGCGTGCCGTGATGCCAGATCGGTCCGAGGGTGCGGTCCGCGGCGCCGGCGTTGAGATCGTCCAGGACTCCCGGTACCTGCAGCCCGGTCGCGTCGACCAGATTTCCGGCGGCGTCGAAGGCAGCAACCGCAACCTGCCCTTTCAGCAGTTCACGAGCGGCGTTGACGGCGTTGTCCGGCAGCCGCAAGGCGCCGAGCCCGGCTTGAGCCGGGAACTTCGCCTGCACGCCCGCCGGCAGCCCGGACGGGTCGTAGGTCAGCGGGTAGGCGGTGCCGCCGTCAATGCCGGTCGGGCCGGGCGACAGCCCACCGGCGGGCGCCGCGTACAGACGATAGGTCCGAGCGGTCGGGTCGGCGCCCAGAGACCACCCGATGTAACCGCGGCTGAGCCAGTACGCCTTCGGAGATCTCAGACTGGGCAGCCCGTTACCCGAGAACACCGTCAACACGTGCGTGACAGCGACATAACTGAACGTCACCGGACTCCCCGCGCCGGGCACACTGAAGTCGATGTTGGCACCACCCGGCACCCCACCCGCGCCGTAGTTGACATCCCAGGACAGATTGAGTGCGGCCTTCACCTGATAGTCACCCGCCGGAATCGCGGCGGTGGTGAAGGTGAAGGTACCGTCCCCGTCGGGATCCTCCAACCAAGAGCGCAGGCAGTCCGGCGACCAGTCAGCGGGGCACCCCAGCTCCGACTGGAAACTGCCCGCCGCGGTCACCATCGTGGTGTTGACAGTGTCGGTAACCCAGTGGGTGGCGTTGTCGTAGAAGAACGTGACCGCAGCCCCGCCGGCCGGCACCGTCAGCGGGATGTTCGCGCCACCTAGAACGGCCCCGAGACCGTAGTTCACGTCCCAGGACTTGTTCAGTGCAGCCTTGTACTCATACGAGCCGGCGGCCAGGTTCAACGTCACCGACCACACGTCATCGTTGCTCCGGCGGACCATCTGGATCTGGGCGCAGTCGGGTTGCCAGTCGCCCGGACAACCGACCTGCGCACCGAAACTGCCAGGCACCGACACAGCGCTCGGCTGCGGATCAGCAGCGTAAGCGGCCCGGCCCGCCAAGAAACCAACCGGAAGGAAGACGGTCACCGCAACCGCCAACCCCGTTCTCAATCTGAGCTTCACGGCAGTCCTCCAGCGGGCGACACGCGGACACAACGTACACAACGGACAGTTCGACCGTAGCAACGTGTCGCAGCACAGGGAAGGGCTACATCCCTGACCTGATCGCCCAGGAACTCAACCACCGACCCCGCAAACGACTCGTCACCGCAAACCAACCGACGAACTTGTTCCTCGCCCTGCCGGTATGGGCCAAGGTCCTGCTCATCCTGCCGCTCATGGCGCTGCCGCCGTGGCTGCTGATCGCCTGCGGCATCGGGGCCGCAGGCGTGGGGATCGTCGTCCTGCTACGCGGATCGCTGCCCGGCCGCCTGGGCAGTCGCCTCACTTCGGGCTCTACCTGAGGCCCGCCCGCGG
>Ga0137374_10008483_pt1 | contig 12161 bp, 13 predicted proteins | sample SagtaG_20_FD_104811 | JGI IMG/M metagenome (GOLD analysis project Ga0137374, IMG submission 104811) | Vadose zone soil microbial communities from Sagehorn Ranch, Mendocino, California, USA - Sage1_R_100_16 metaG | ecosystem: Environmental > Terrestrial > Soil > Vadose zone | place: USA...
ACGTCGGCGCCTCGGGCGCCGGGCACTTCGTGAAGATGGTCCACAACGGGATCGAGTACGGGATGATGCAGTCCTTCGCCGAGGGGTTCGAGATCATGAACGCCTCCGAGTTCGAGCTCGACCTCAGGCAGCTCTCGGCCCTCTGGCAGCACGGCTCGGTGGTCCGCAGCTGGCTGCTCGAGCTGCTCGAGCGCGCGCTCGCCGAGGATCCCGGCCTCGAGAAGATCCGGGGCTACGTCGAGGATTCGGGTGAGGGTCGCTGGACCGTCTTCGAGGCGATCAACGAGAGCGTGCCCGCCCCCGCGATCACACTCTCCCTCTTCGCCCGCTTCGCGTCGCGCCAGGACGAGTCGTTCGCAGCCAAGGTGAACGCGGCGCTGCGCAACCAGTTCGGCGGGCACGCCGTCAAGGCAGTCGATGGCGGTAGCTGAGCAGACTGAGAATCCGCTCCTGGAGGGGCTCGCACTGCGGCGGGAGCTGGACCCCTGCGCGCTCGTCATCTACGGCGCCTCGGGCGACCTGACCAAGCGCAAGCTCCTGCCGGCGCTCTACTCGCTCGCGTTCCGGCATCTGCTGCCCGAGAGCTTCGCCGTCGTCGGCGTCGCGCGCACGGAGGAGTCGACGGAAGACTTCTGCGCACGCATGAAGGAGGCGGTGGGGCAGTTCGGCCGCGACGAGCTGCGCGAGGACGTCTGGGAGCGGCTGGCCGGAGGGATCCGCTACGTGGCGACGGACTTCGCCGCAGCGCAGGGAGAGGACCTGGTGGCGAAGGTGCTCGCGGAGCTGGACGAGGAGCGCGGGACGGCCGGCAACCGCGTCTACTACCTCGCTGTGCCGCCCTTCGCCATCTCGACCGTCATCGAGCAGATCGGGCGCAGGCGCGAGGCGAGCGAAGGGTGGACGCGGGTCATCGTGGAGAAGCCGTTCGGCCATGACCGCGAGTCGGCCCGCGCTCTGACGGAGGAGATCTCGCGCTACTTCCGCGAGGAAGAGATCTTCCGCATCGACCACTACCTCGGCAAAGAGACGGTGCAGAACCTGCTCGCGCTCCGTTTCGCCAACGGCATCTTCGAGCCGATCTGGAACCGGCAGTACGTGGATCACGTCCAGATCACGGTTGCGGAGTCGATCGGGATCGAGAACCGAGCCGCCTTCTACGAGCAGGCGGGAGCGATTCGCGACGTCTTCCAGAACCATCTGCTCCAGCTGTTGACGCTGACGGCGATGGAGGCGCCGATCGAGTTCGCGGCCGACTGGGTCCGGAACGAGAAGGTGAAGGTGCTGCACGCGCTCGAGCCTCCCCGCGCCGAAGACGTCGTCAGGGGGCAGTACGGCCGCGGCTCCGTGGAGGGCGAGGAGGTGCCCGGGTACCGCGAGGAGGAAGGGGTGGCCCCGGACTCGATCACGGAGACCTTCGTGGCCGCCAAGCTCTACGTGGACAACTGGCGCTGGGCCGACACGCCGTTCTACGTACGCATCGGCAAGCGGCTGCCGCGGCGCACCACCTCGATCGCGATCCAGTTCAAGCGGGCGCCACACCCTCCCTTCGAGGAGGCGGCCGTCGAGGGCCTGCGACCGAACGTCCTGGTCGTGCACGTCCAGCCCGACGAGGGCGTCGCGCTGGAGATCGCGGCCAAGGTGCCGGGCCAGGCGATGACGCTGCGCACCGTGCACATGGACTTCCTCTACGGCGCCGCCTTCCGGAGCGGCATCCCCGAGGCCTACGAGCGCCTGATCCTGGACTGCCTGCTCGGCGACGCCACGCTCTTCACGCGCGCGGACGAGGTCGACCAGCAGTGGGCAATCGTGGACACGATCGTCGAGGGCTGGGCCGGAGAGGCTCCGGACTTTCCGAACTACGAGGCCGGAACCTGGGGGCCGCCGAGCGCCGAGGAGCTGATCGAGCGGGACGGACGGGCATGGCGGCGCAGCTGACCAGCGTGGCCGAGATCGAGCACGAGCTCTGCCGGCTCCGCGCTCTCGAGGAGGCCGGTCCACTCCTGCGCACGAGCGTGATGACCCATACGGCGTGGGTGCCGCCCGAATGGGTCGACGCTGCCCGCGAGACGTTGTCCGGCCTCGCCGAGCGTCACCCGTCTCGGACGATCGTGCTGATGCCGGACCCGGACGCGGACGAGGACACCCTCGAAGCCGAGGTCGAGCTGGAGCGGTTCTCCCGCGGCGAGCAGAACGTCTGCTCGGAGGTCCTCTTCGTCCATCTTCGGGGCGAGAAGGCCCGCGTGCCCGCGAGCGTCGTCGAGCCGCTCCTCGTCGCCGATCTACCCGTCTTCCTGCGCTGGCGCGGCCGGCCGGAGTTCGGCGGCCCCGAGCTCGAGCAGCTGGTCGAGGTCGCCGACCGCGTCATCGTCGACTCCGGAGAATGGCCCGACCTGCCGGCTGCCTACCGGCGACTGGTGCCCTACTTCGCGCGCTCCGCCTGGTCCGACATCGCCTGGGCGCGCACGCTGCCCTGGCGACGAGCGCTGGCCGCGCAGTGGCCGCGCTTCGCCCACCTCCACGAGCTGCACGTTGCCGGCCCCGAGGCCGAGGCGGCGCTGCTCGCGGGCTGGCTGGGCTCGCGCCTGGCCAGGGAGATCGAGCTCATGCGCGGGGACGCCACGTCGCTCGAGCTCGTGTCCGTCGACGGCGAGGACGTTCCTTCGCCGGGGAAGGACCCTCGCACGCCCAGCGATCTCCTCTCCGACGAGCTTGACCGTTTCAGCCGCGATCCCGTCTACGAGCAGGCTGTGACGCAGGCGGTTGCTGCGACGTAGGAGAGACGTGCACGCTGCTTCGAGCTTCACGGCGGCCGTCGAGGAGCACCTCGACGACGTCTTCGCGTACCTCGTCTATCTGACTGGAGACCGTGGCGTGGCAGAGGATCTCGCAGCCGACACCTTCGAGAAGGCCTGCCGGAGCTGGCGCCGCTTCGACCCTCGTCGCGGGAGCTCGAGGACGTGGCTCTGCCAGATCGCCCGGTCGACCGCTATCGACCACTTCCGCTCGGAGCGCCGTCGCCGTCGGCGGGAGGAGGTCTACGCCTCACGCGAGCCCGTGGCGGACGACGCCACGTTCGGAGAGGGGCTCGTGCCCTGGCTCGAGCGGGCGCTGGGACGCCTGTCCGCGGCCGAGCGCGAGGTGATCGCGCTCCGGGTCGTGCTCGAGATCGACGGAGAGGCGGCGGCACGGCTGCTCGGCATCAGTCCAACGGCGTGCTCGACGCGCCTGCATCGCGCCCTTCGAAAGCTCGAGGAGGTGGCAAGCGATGTCCTCGCTTGACGTCGGCGGATTCGACGAGATCGCGCGCGAGCTGCGCGCGGCGCGTCCCGGTGCTCCTCCGTCCCTGCGCGAGCAGGTGCTCGCGCTCGGCGAGCCCGCCCCGAGGCCGGTCCCCCGGCCGAGGTGGTCGCGGCGGGCCGTCGTCGTCCTGGCCTCCGGGGCGGCCGTGACCGCGGCTGCTGCTTCGCTGGTGGTCGGGCTCGTGCAGTCCGGCCACGACGAGCCGGTGGCCACCAACTGGCAGGCCCGCGGGCAGACCCGCGGTGCTCTGCCACTGCACGCCGAGCGGGCACTGAAGACGAAGGCTCAGCCCGCGCCCGCGGCGGCCGATGCCGGCCTGCCCGTCACGAGCTCGCGCGTGCAGCGCTACGAGGCCGACCTGACGCTGCGCGTGCGCGATCTCTCGGCCACGACCAAGCGGGGGCTGCGCCTCACGCATCGCTTCGGCGGCTACGTGCGCTCGGTCGACTACGGGTCGGGTGAACGGGCAGGCCACGCCGACCTGGTCGTGCGGATTCCGCTCCGTCGCGTGCAGGAGGCGATCCTGCGCTTCTCGTCACTCGGCACGATCCTCGACCAGCACGTTCGCGTCCAGGACCTCCAGCCGTCCGTCGGCCGCCGCTTCCGCCGGATGCAGGCCATCCGCCGGCAAATCGCCGCGCTCGCGAGCGACACCTCGCCCGATGCGCAGGCGAAGGTCGCCCGGCTGCGACGGCAGCTCGTCGCGCTCCAGCGTGAGCAGTCGCAGGCCGTCAAGCGGGCCGAATTCGCCACGATCGCACTCGCACTGCGCACGAAGGAGGCCGAGGTCGTGCCGGCGAGCAGGCCGGGCCGGATCGAGCGGGCGCTCGATCATGCGGGCACGATCCTTGTCAAGGAGCTGGCCGTGCTCGTCTACGTCGTCGTCGTCGCTCTGCCGCTGGCCCTGGTTGCCGCAGCCGCCTTCATGGCGGCCCGGGCTCTGCGGCGCCGGTCGCTCGATCGGCTTCTGGAGCAGAACTGACGCACGAAGTCTTAGGCCGTTCTTAGAGCGGCGCGCTACCTTCGTCGGCGTGGAAGAGCTTCGCCTCACGCGGCGCGCCTCCCTGGCCAGGCTCGGAGGCTTTCTGGCGGCGGCTCTCAGCGCGGGAGGATGGCGCGTCCAGGAGGCCGCCTCCGAGAGAGTCGGCCCTGCCGGCGTGGCGAGCGGTGGCGTCTCGTGCGTACTCGCTCCCGAGCAGAACGAAGGTCCCTACTACATCGCCGACGAGAAGCTGCGCCGGAACATCACGGAGGGGAAGCCGGGGATGCCTCTGACGCTCGAGCTCGCGGTGGTCGATGCCTCGACGTGCAGGCCGATCAAGGGCGCCGTCGTCGACATCTGGCACGCCGACGCGTTCGGCGTCTACTCCGGCTTCGGGCAGGGCTCCGGCAACCGCACCTTCCTGCGCGGGCTCCAGAAGACCGACGCGAAGGGAGTCGCGACCTTCCGGACGGTCTACCCCGGCTGGTACCGGGGCAGGACCGTCCACATCCACGTCAAGGTGCATCTCGGCGGGAACGTCGTCCACACCGGGCAGCTCTTCTTTCCCGAGACCGTGACGGATGTCGTCTACAAGAAGCTGCCTTACCGGAAGCGTTCCGGGCGCGACACGCGCAACGCGGTCGACTCCGTCTTCCGCAACGGCGGCAATAGGTTGCTCCTGAGCCTGCGGCGCAAGAAGAGCGCCGCAGGCTACGTGGGCACGATCACGATGGGCGTCCAGCGCTCGTGATCAAGGCTCCGGCGGCGAGCACGAGCGCGTCGTCGCCCGGCTTGCCCACGAGCTGAGCCGAGGCGGGGAGCCCCTCCTCCGCCGGGCCGCACGGAAGCGCAAGCGCTGGTGCTCCGATCGCGTTGAAGGGGTAGGTGAAGCGGATCAGGGTCTCGCGGATCGTCAGCTCGTCCTGTGCAGCCGGAGGGGCCACACAGGGGAGTGTGGGCGTGAGGAGCAGATCGATGCTGTCCAGCAGCTCCAGCAGGCGCTCGCGGTAGCTCTCGCGGGCCGCCAGGGCTTGTCGGTACTCCTCGTCGGTGACTGCGAGGCAGCGCTCGATCTTCGTTGCCACGTTCTCGCCGTAGAGCTCCGCCTGCTCGGCGTAGAGCTCCCGGTGGATGTCGGCGACCTCGCGCATGAAGACCGCGCCGATCGCTTCGGGAAAGGGCACGTCCAGGCGCCGGCGACGCGGGAACCGGGCGGCGACCTCCTCGACCCGGGCGCGGACGAGCGGGTCCGCGTCGTCGAGCCAGGCGACCCCGACCGTGAGCTCCTCGAGCGACTCGAGCGCGCTGGGCGTGAAGCCGGGAGCGAGCGTCTCCACGATGGCCACACAGGTCCCGACGTCCCGGGCCATCGGCCCCGCGTGGTCGAAGCTCGGCGCGAGCGGAAAGCAGCCCTCCAGGGGCACGAGCCCGTACGTGGGCTTGAAGCCGACGATTCCGCAGCAGGCGGCCGGGATGCGGACGGAACCCCCAGAGTCGCTTCCCAGGGCGGCGTCGGCGAGCCCCAGGGCCAGTCCCGCCGCGTTGCCGCCGCTCGACCCGCCTGCGACGCGTCCGGGAGCGACCGGGTTGGGGACGGCGCCGAAGTGCGGGTTCGCAGAGGTCGTGCCGTACGCGAACTCGTGCAGGTTCGTCTTGCCGACGTTGGCGTAGCCGGCGGCCTCGAGACGCCGGACAGCCTCGGCGGTCTGCTCCGGAACGTGGTCGGCGAAGATCGCCGATCCATAGGTCGTGGTCAGGCCGGCGGTGTCGAACAGGTCCTTGATCGCGAGACTGATCCCCTCCTCCGGCAACGGCTCTGGACGGGCGAGGAAGATGCCCGGCGGTGGCTCCTGTCGATCGATGGTCACGCGTTCGGAACGGCGGCGTGACACACCCGTGTGGATTTCCTCGCTAGGCTCGAAATGGGAGGAGGCAAGCGGGAGGCCCCCCGGGCCTCAGTCGGCTGCGAGATAGATGAAGGCGACCGCGACCGTGCCGACGAGCAGGGCCAGGAACAGACCGAAGAGCCAGAGCGCCAGCGTGATGTTCCTGCGCTCGGTCTCGCGGTCGAGCATCAGATCACCGCGTCGAGCGCGACCGCGACGAACAGGAGCGCAAGGTAGAGCAGCGAGTAGTGGAAGAGTCGGCTCGCGCGTTGGCGGGTCGTCTCCCGTCGAAGACGCCACGCCAGCCAGAGCAGGACGCCTCCCAGCGCGAGCGCGGCTGCGAGGTAGAGCGCGCCGAAGCTACCGACGGCGAAGGGCACGATCGTCATCGCGAGTAGCACCAGCGAGTAGACCACGATCTGCCGCGCCGTCTCGCGATCCCCACGGACGACGGGCAGCATCGGCACGCGAGCGGCCGCATAGTCGCGCTTGATCAGGAGCGCGAGCGCCCAGAAGTGGGGCGGCGTCCAGAGGAAGACGATCAGGAAGAGCAGCACGGCAGGCAGGGCCAGGCTGCCTGTGGCCGCGGCCCAGCCCACCAGCGGCGGCACGGCGCCCGCGGCTCCGCCGATCACGATGTTCTGCGGCGTCACGCGCTTGAGCCAGCGCGTGTACACCAGGACGTAGAAGAGGTTCCCGACGAGCGCCAGCGCCGCCGTCAGTGGATTGACCGCGCTTGCGAGCAGCGTGAAGGACGCGGCCGAGAGCGCGAGCCCGAACTCGAGGGCGTGGACCGGAGAGATCCGGTCGGACGCGACCGGCCGCCGCCGCGTGCGCTCACCCATCATCCTGTCGATGTCCCGGTCGAGCACGTGGTTGAGCGCGCTGGCGCCGCCACAGGCCATGGCGAGGCCGGCCATGGCCGCGAGCGCAAGCCCAGCCGGCGGCAGCCCATGGGCGCCGGCGACCATTCCGCAGAAGCCGGTCAGGAGCAGAAGGCTCATGATGCGCGGCTTCGTCAGAGTCACGTAATCCCTCCAGCCCCCGCTTCCCTGGCCGGCGCTGGCTTTCGCCGGGTCGAGCCCCGCTTCGCCGTCGCCTGGCGCCGCGGGCGGCGCGATGCTGCGCTCGCGCCACTCGGCGGTACCTAGTCGTACTTTCCTCGCGTCGCTCGCTTGCCTAGCTTGCCAGCGACGTCCCAGGAAACCGGTGGCGAGCGCAACGAACCTCCATCCGAGTGGCTGCTCGCGATGGCAGGCGGCTGTGAGCACTGCACACGAGGAGAAGGCGAGGGCGGCCAGGGCCACGTGCGGAATCCGAGGCGTGACCAAGGCCGCCGCGCCGAAAAGGCCGAGCGACGCGAGGGCCAAGGGGAGCAAACGGCGATGGACGAGCCAGGCGGTGACGACGATCGCGACGATCGCGGGTAGCGCGAGTGCGGCGAGCAGCCGGTGCGCCGTGTCGAGGCCCGCGGTGCCCGAGATGACGGCCAGGAGCGCCGCCGCCGCCGCGCCCAACGCCGTCAGGCGAATCCAGGGTCCCGGGGCGCTACGCACGACCCTCGGCCAGCTTTCGGCGCAGATCATGGAGCGGACGCGCGCTCGTCACGTAGGGAACGCGGTCGAAGTTGTGAGGCGGCGGCGGCGAGGACGTGTACCACTCGAGCGTGTCGGCGACCCAGGGATCGTTGCCGGCCCTTCGACCCGCGCGCCTCGTCTTCAGGACGTTTGCAATGAACACCAGGATCCCGATGGTCATGATGCCCGACCCGATCGTGGAGGCGAGGTTGTACGCCTCCCAGATTCCGCCGTGGTCGTAGGTGTAGACCCGGCGGGGCATTCCCAGCAGCCCGAGCATGTGCTGCGGGAGGAAGGTCAGGTTGAAGCCGACGAACATGAGCCAGAAGTGCCATTTGCCGAGCTGCTCGTCGAGCAGGCGGCCGAACATCTTCGGCCACCAGTAGTAGAGGCCCGCGAAGATCCCGAAGATCGACCCGCCGAAGAGGACGTAATGCAGGTGGGCGACGACGTAGTACGTGTCGGTCACCTGCCAGTCGAAGGGAAAGGCGGCGAGGAAGATCCCCGAGAGTCCCCCCATGGTGAAGACGGCGATGAAGCCGAGCGCGAACAGCATCGGCGTGTCGAAGATCAGGTTTCCGCGCCAGGTCGTCGCCAGCCAGTTGAGGATCTTGATCCCGGTGGGGACAGCTACCGCCATCGACGAGACCATGAAGAACGCCTGCAGCCCCCACGGCAGCCCGACGGCGAACATATGGTGCGCCCAGACGACCATCGAAACGAAGGCGATGCCGAGCGTCGAGAAGGCGATCGCCGTGTAGCCGAAGATCGGCTTGCGAGAGAAGACAGGGATCACTTCCGAGACGATCCCCATCGCAGGCAGGATCATGATGTAGACCTCTGGATGGCCGAAGAACCAGAAGACGTGCTGCCAGAGCAGCGCGCTTCCACCCTGGTCGGGGATGAAGAAGTGCGTACCGGCCTGGCGGTCGAGGAGCAGGAGGGTCAGCCCTCCTGCGAGTGCTGGCAGGACGAGGATCAGCAGGGCCGCATAGGTCAGGATCGCCCAGACGAAGAGGGGCATGCGCATCCACGTCATGCCCGGGGCGCGCATGTTGACGACGGTGACGACAAAGTTGACGGCGCCGGCGAGCGATGCGAGCGTGAGGATGTGAAGGGAAAGGATCCAGAGGTCGACGCCGTGCCCGTGGCTGAAGCTCTCCTCTGACAGCGGCGCGTAGCACGTCCACCCGCACTTCGCCGCCCCACCCGTGGCCGCGAAGCTCGAGAGCAGCACGATGCCGCCGAGCAGAAAGAGCCAGTAGGAGCAAGCATTCACGCGTGGGAAGGCGACGTCTCGCGCCCCGATCATGAGCGGAACGAGGTAGTTCCCGAAGCCGGCCAGGATCGGCACGACGACGAGGAAGACCATCGTCGTGCCGTGGATCGTAAACAGCTCGTTGTAGCTGTCCTTGGTCACGAAATGCTCGTTGGGAGTGGCGAGCTGGGCCCTCATGAGGAGCGCCAGGAGGCCGCCCACCCCGAAGAAGAGAAGGCTCGTGACGATGTAGAGGATTCCGATCCGCTTGTGGTCCGTTGTCGTGACCCAGCCGGCGACGCGGCCGCGCTTCCAGTCGACCTGGACGGGCTCGGCCTCGACCCTAATCGCCACTTGTTCCTTCTCTCAGGTTCGGGTTCGACTTCACGTACTTGACGAGCGCGTCGACCTGCGCCTGGCTCCAGCCTGCCCCGACGGCCGGCATGCCGGTCGGCGTCCTGTCGGGCGGCAGCCCCTCGTGGACGAGCGTCGAGAGGGCCTTCGGGTCGGTCAGGATCGGATTGAGCACGATCGTCGGCCCGACGTCCCCCTGGCCAGAGAGGCCGTGGCATTTGGCGCAGACGCCGGTCCACTCCTCCGTGCCGACCGTCCGGCTCGACGGAGCATGATCGGCGAGGAAGCGCCTGAACTCGCTTGCCGGCACGACCCGGACCTGGGCGAGCATGGCGGCGTGCTGGACGCCGCAGAGCTCGGCGCACTGGCCGCGGTAGACGCCTGTGTGTCGCGGTTTGAACCAGGTGTGGTTCGTGCGCCCGGGAATTGCGTCGATCTTGCCGCCCAGGGCGGGGATCCACCAGCTGTGAGCGACGTCCTTCGAAACGACGTCGAGCGAGACCACGCTGCCCACGGGGACGACCAGGTCGTCGATCGAGAGCCGCCCGCCCGGGTACTGGAACTCCCAGTAGAACTGGTGCGCGACCACAGTCACCTGGAGGCGCTCGCCCGCTCTCGCCGAAGGCGTGTTCTTGATGCCGGGCAGCTCGTAGAAGACGAAGGCGGCGATCGCCGCCAGGATCAGCACCGGGACGACCGTCCAGGCGATCTCCAGGTTCGTGTTACCGCGGACCTGGGGGCCGTCGACCATCCGACCGCGCCCCCGGCTGCGGAAGCGGACGATGAAGACGATCAGCGCGCCCTCGACGATCACGAAGACCGCGCCCGTGAAGCCCATGATCAGCCAGTAGGCGTCCGAGATCGACTGCGCGTTCGGCGACTCGGGCGAGACGGGCGCGAACCCTCCGTTTCCGGCCACGGCCTGCCCGGCGAGGGTGAGGGCGAAGGCGAGAGCGAGCGCGGCGGCGAGGACGGCACGCGGCTTCGAGCGCACGACCGCGGATTCTATGAGGGCGGCCGAGCGTGGCGCGCGCCCAGCCGCCCTCGCGTCAGGCGGCTACGGCCCTGCGCCGCCGGCCGTGCGGCCAGGGCCGCCCAAGGTCGCCGGCAGACAGTCGAGCAGTAGTACGAGCGTGATGAGCGCGAACCCGATGCCCCACATGGTCACCGTGGTGTCGTAGTCCGTGCCTGGATCGAGGAAGCCGCCGATGATGAAGAGCAGGGCCGCGATCGCCAGCGAGCCCATCTTCAGCAGCCTGACTGTATCTGCATTCATGCAGTCCTCCTGTCGAAGGAGCGGGACGAGGCGACTGTAGAGGGTGAGCAGGAAGGCATTCTTTCTGCATGGATCAGGAATCCCGCGTCGAGCTGCCCTCGTACGTTCCGGGAACCTTCCAGGTCTTCCTGAACGGCGTCGAGCAGCAGGAGGGACGCGACTACCGCCGCGCCGGAAGAGCTCTGGTCTTCACGAAGCCGCTCGCGCAGGAAGGACGACTCGGCTTCTGGCGCTGGCTCTCCCTCTTTCTCGGGATCGCCGGCACCTACCGGCAGAACGATAGTGTTGATGTCGCCTACGAGCTAGGTGGCCGGCGGCTCGTGGCCACGGGGCTGCCGATTCACGTGGAGCCCGTGGAGGATGCGCGCGATCAACAGACGCCGGACCCCGAGCGATAGCACCTCGATTCCACTCGGCAGCGCCTACGTCCTCTTCTTGGCGGCTGCTTCAGGGGCCGCCGCTGCGGGGACGCTGGCCGTTACGCATGTGGCCGGCTATCGGCACGTGGTCGGCGCCGTCGCGCGCTTCGACGGCGTCTGGCTGCCGGTGTGCCTTGCGGCTCAGGTGGTGGCGTATTTCGGGTACGTGCTCGCCGTTCGTGCGGTCGCTCGCGTCGACGGCGGCCCCCGTCTCTCGTTTGCGCTGACGACGCGGACGGTGGTGGCGGGCTTCGGCGTCTACGCGGCGACGCACTCCTCCGGGGGCTTCACGGTCGACTACTGGGCGCTGCGGCGCTCGGGTCTGGCGCGGAGAGAAGCGATGGCCCGTGTGCTCGGCCTCGGCGCCCTCGAGTACGCGGTGCTCGCCCCGGCGGCGCTGGTGTCGGCGCTCGTCCTGCTCTTCAGCGGCGGCGACGGCCACGTGCAGGAGGCCATGACGCTCCCCTGGCTCCTCGTCGTCCCCGGATTCCTGGCCGCCGCGTGGCTGACGTCGCCGAGCAGAGCGGACCGTTTGCGCAATCCCGAGCGGAACGGCCGCGGACGAGAGGCCGTCGCGCATCTGGTGGCGGGGGCGGCCACGCTGCGCGCGATGGCGACCAAGCCCCTCGAGTACAGAGCCGGACTGGCCGGCGTCGCTCTCTACTGGCTCGGGGACATCGCCTGCCTGTGGGCGGCGCTCCAGCTCTTCTCGGCTCACGTGGCAGTCCCGGCACTGATCGTCGCCTACGCCACCGGCTACGTGATCACGCGCCGATCGCTGCCGCTCGGCGGCGCCGGGCTGGTCGAGGTGCTGATGACCTTCGCGCTGGTCTGGGTCGGCGTGCCGATTGCTCCGGCTGCGCTCGGCGTGATCGTCTACCGCGTCTTCAACTTCTGGCTGCCGATCCTCCCGGCGCTCGCCGTCTTGCCGACCGTGAAGGAGCTGCGCCGAGAGTTCGCCGAGGCCGAGCGCGCCGCCGACTAGATGTGCTGACTACACACCTGCGCGACACCTGACGGTGTTGTCCGGGCCTCCCGAGAGCCTTGCGGTGTCGAAACCGGAGGCGATCGAAGGAGGCCCGGACAGATGAACGCTACGTATCGGCCGC
>Ga0137374_10008488_pt1 | contig 12158 bp, 10 predicted proteins | sample SagtaG_20_FD_104811 | JGI IMG/M metagenome (GOLD analysis project Ga0137374, IMG submission 104811) | Vadose zone soil microbial communities from Sagehorn Ranch, Mendocino, California, USA - Sage1_R_100_16 metaG | ecosystem: Environmental > Terrestrial > Soil > Vadose zone | place: USA...
CGCGACGGCACCGCGGCCGTCACCACGCACCTCCACTGGGACGGCCACACCCGGCACCTGCGGGCGGCCCGGTGAAGCTCGTGGCCGAACAGCGGACGCCGGAACCGCCGCCACCCGAACCGCCGCCGCCGGAACCGCCGCCGCCGGAACCGCCGCCGCCGGAACCGCGGCTGCCGGAGCCGACGCGGCGCTACCTCGCCGACCCGAGCCTCGGGCCGCTGTGGGCTGCGGTACGGGACAAGCTCGAACGGAGCCGGCTCGCCGCGGTCGGTACGGTCACGATCACGCTCGACGACCCCGGTGCGGACCGGCTCGGCGGCCTGCTCGGGGCACCGGTCGCCGCCGGTACGGTCCGGATCCGGCTCCCGCGCCTGGATGTGGCGCTGCGTGCTTCAGCCGCCGCGGCCGGCCTGCTCGCGGTCGTGGCTCAGCTGACCGGCACCCCGCTCGTCGATCGAGCCGCGGTCCGGGAGGCGACCCGCGAGCAGTGGAGCGCGGTGTGGGCCAGGCTCGACGCGGCTCTCGCGGCGGCGGGGCTCGCGGGCGCGCCCTGGGTGCCGACGTTCATCGATGGCCTGCGCCGCTTCGGGCTGATGACCCGCGCCGGCGCCGACGTCGCGGCGGCTGCGGTCGAAGACGCCGCCAGGGTGCTCGCCGCACTCGCCGACACTCTCGCGCCGGCCGGCGGGGCGGCGACCGTGCCCGGTGAGCCGCGCTGGGAGCTGGCCGAGCTGGCGAGCCGCTGCACCGGCGACTCGCACGGGCTGGACGACGGACGGCTGGCGGCCGCACTCGTGCTGCGCGCGGCCGCGGCCGCGTCGGGCGGACCGGTGCCCGAGTCGGCGGCCGCACGGCGCGACCTGTGGGCGCGGCTCGGGGTCACGCCCGACCTGGTGTCCGGCACAGTGCTGACGTGGGGCCTGCGGCCGCCGGGTGACGACACCTGGTCGGCGATGCTGCGGGCCCGCGCCGACCTCGGCCTGGTCACGCACCTGACCCTGCAGGAGCTGCGCGGGCCGGCGGCCGGCGTGCCGCTGACGGCGAGCCGGACGGTCGTGTTCGCCTGCGAGAACCCGCAGGTGCTGCAGGCGGCGGCGCGAGCCGGCGTCACCCGGCCGCTGCTGTGCCCGGCCGGGAACCCGGCGAGCGCCGGCTGGCTGGTGTTGCGGCGTCTCCTCGACGCGGACGCGACGGTGCGCTACCACGGCGACTTCGACTGGCCGGGTGTCGCGATCGCCGGCCGGATGTTCGCGGCCGGCGCACAGCCGTGGCGGATGGGCGCCGCCGACTACCTCGCCGCCGCCGCGTCGTTGCCGCCGGACGGGCGGCTGGAGCTGTCCGGTGCGCCGGTCGCCACACCGTGGGACGGCGGCCTGGCGGCGGCGATGAGCCGGCACCGGGTCGCGGTGCACGAGGAGTCGCTGCTGCCGGCGCTGCTCGCGGACCTGACGGCCGGAGACCCACGGCGGCCGGCGGGCGTCGCTCCGGCCGAACGGTGAGAGCACCCGGCCGCAACATTATCCAGGCATCCGTTGCTGCCGAAACGGAGTGCGGGTTCCTACGCGGGAGTGCGGCCGCGGGGCCGTGGCGGCCCTTCATCCATTGCTGCCGAAACGGAGTGCGGGTTCCTACGCGGGAGTGCGGCCGTGGGGCCATGGCGGCCGTTCGGGCCTGCAACGGCTAGTCTTGCCGGGCGTGACCCCATGGCAGCCACAGCCCGCCCAGCCCGGAGCCGGCGTACCGGCCCAGCCGTCCGCACCGCAACCGGCCGCACCCGCGGGATCGGGTGCGACCGCGGCCGCCGTCGCGATGCCGTCCGGGGCCGACGACGCGCGGGCGGCGTTGATCCGGCTGCGTACCGAGATCGGCAAGGCGATCGTCGGCCAGGCCAACACCATCAGCGGGCTGGTGATCGCGCTGCTGTGCCGCGGCCACGTGCTGCTCGAAGGCGTGCCGGGGGTGGCCAAGACGCTGATGGTGCGGGCGCTGGCGGCATCGCTGGACCTGGACACCAAGCGGGTGCAGTTCACCCCGGACCTGATGCCCGGCGACGTCACCGGCTCGCTGGTGTACGACGCGCGGACCGCGGAGTTCAGCTTCGCGGCCGGCCCGGTGTTCACCAACCTGCTGCTCGCGGACGAGATCAACCGCACGCCGCCCAAGACACAGGCCGCCCTGCTGGAGGCGATGGAGGAGCGGCAGGTGTCGGTGGCCGGTGAGCCGCGGCCGCTGCCCGACCCGTTCGTGGTGATCGCCACGCAGAACCCGATCGAGTACGAGGGCACGTATCCGCTGCCCGAGGCGCAGCTCGACCGGTTCCTGCTCAAGCTGGACGTGCCCCTGCCGCCCCGCGACGACGAGGTGCGGGTGCTGCAGGCGCACCACGCCGGGTTCGACCCGCGCAACCTCGCCGCCGCCGGGATCCGGCCGGTGGCCGGCGCCGCCGATCTGGATACCGCCCGCGCGGCGGTACAGGCGGTGCAGGCCGCCCCTGAGGTGCTCGGCTATGTGGTCGACCTGGCCCGGGCCACCCGCAGTTCGCCGTCGCTGTCGCTGGGCGCCTCGCCCCGCGGCGCCACCGCGTTGCTGGCTACCGCGAAGGCCTGGGCGTGGCTGTCCGGCCGCGACTACGTCACCCCGGACGACGTCAAGGCGCTGGCCCGGCCGACACTGCGGCACCGCGTCGCGGTACGACCGGAGGCCGAGATGGAGGGCGTCACCGCGGACGGCGTGCTCGACTCGGTGCTCGCCTCCGTCCCGGTCCCCCGCTGACCATGGCGCCGACCGGACGGACCGCGCGGGCCGCTTCCCATGCCCGCGGCGCGGCGCTGGCCCGGGAGCCGGTGTGACATGGCACTGACCGGGCGGATCGCGCTGGTTGCCGTGCTGGCCGCGGCGCTGATCGGCGTGCTGGGTGTGTTCTTCGGGATCGGTGCGACCACGGCCTGGTGGCTGGTGGCGGCGGCCGGGACCGCACTGCTGCTGGGTGCTGTCATCGACGTGGCCGTGGCCGGCCGCATCGCCGACCTGCGGATGGAGCGTTCCGGCGCGACCACCACCCGGCAGGGCGAGACCGTGACGGTCACCCTCGCGGTGGCCAACGCGGGGCGGCGCCGGGTCCGTGGCGTGCTGCGCGATGCGTGGGTGCCGTCGGCCGGCGCCACGCCCCGCACCCAGCCGCTGGACGTGCCCCCGGGTGAGCGCCGCCGGCTCACCACGGCGCTGACCCCGACCCGCCGCGGCGACCGCGCCGCCGCGCAGGTCACGGTCCGGTCGGTCGGCCCGCTCGGGCTGGCCGCCCGGCAGCGCCGGCACCGGGTCCGGTGGGTGTTGCGGGTGCTGCCGCCGTTCGCGTCCCGCAAGTTCCTGCCGGAGAAGCTGGCCAGGCTGCGCGAACTGGACGGCGCCGTGACGCTGAACCGGCGCGGCCAGGGCACCGAGTTCGACAGCCTGCGCGAGTACGTGATCGGCGACGACGTGCGGTCCATCGACTGGCGGGGTACCGCCCGCGGCGGCGGCGTGGTGGTGGTGCGCACCTGGCGGCCGGAGCGCGACCGGCGGCTGATGTGCGTGATCGACACCGGGCGCACCTCGGCCGCCCGCGTCGGCGACATCCCGCGGCTGGACGCCGCGCTGGACGCCTGCCTGCTGCTGGCCGCGGTGGCCGCCCGGGCCGGCGACCGGGTGGACCTGCTCGCCGCCGACGACCTGGTACGGGCGTCCGCGGAGGGACTGTCCCGGCAGGAGGTGCTGCCCCGGCTGGTGCAGGCGATGGCGCTGCTGGAGCCGGCCCTGGTCGAGTCGGACGCGGGGCTGGTGGTCTCCGAGGTGCTGCGCCGGGAGCGCAAGCGCTCGCTGGTGGTGTGGTTCACCTCGCTGGACGCGGCGCCGGTCGAGCTGGGCCTGCTGCCGGTGCTGGGCGCCCTGGTGGCACGGCACACGGTACTGATCGCCGCGGTCGGCGACCCGACGGTGGCGGCCATGTCCGGCGGGCGCGGCGACGTCGAGGCGGTGTACGGGGCGGCCGCCGCCGAGCGGTCGCTGGCCGAGCGGCGCCGGATCACCGCGTTGCTGCGTCGCCGGGGCGTCCTGGTGGTGGACGAGCCGGCCGACGTCTTCCCGTCCCGGGTCACCGACGCGTACCTCGACCTCAAGGCCGCCGGCCGGTTGTAGGCACCCGGACGCTGCCCGCGAGCCGAGCGGCCGGAGCGGTCAGGCGACCGGTACGGCGTCCCCGGCCAGCCCCGGCTCGAGGTCGCCGGTGACACCGGCCCGCCCGGCGCGCCGCCCGAAGATGATCACGTACGACAGGAACGCCGCCTCCGCCACCACCCCGATGCCGATCCGCGCCCAGGTGGGCAGCCCCGAGGGTGTCACGAACGCCTCGATCACCCCGCTGACCGCGAGCACCCCGACCAGCCCGACCGCGATGGTGATCGCCACCCGGCCGGCGTTGGCCAGCGACTGGGTGCGCGGCAAGGGGCCCGGGTCGATCCACGCCCAGCCGAGCTTGAGCCCGGCGCCGGCCGCCACGAACACCGCGGTCAGCTCGAGGATGCCGTGCGGGCTGATCAGCCCGAAGAACAGCCCCGCGTGCCCGGTGCCGATCATCAGACCGCCGAGCACCCCGACGTTCGCGGCGTTGGTCAGCAGCACCCACAGCCCGCCCAGCACGGTGATGCCGAGGATGAGCGTGCCGGCCGCGACCTGCGCGTTGTTGATCCACACCTGCGCGGCGAACGACTGCGCCGGGTTTGCGGAGTAGTAGTCCGCGAAGTCGTGGCCGACGAGTTGCTGGATCTCCGCGGGCGTACCCAGCTTGGCCTGCAGCTCCGGGTGCCGCGCCAGGTAGAACATCATCCCGAGGCTGACCGTGAGGAAGCCGGCCGCGGTGCCCGCCCACCATCGCCACGCCCCGTACACCGCGACCGGGAACGCCTCGGTCGCGAAGCGCGCGACCGCCCGCCACGACGGAGCGGGCGCGCCGACGACCGCGCTGCGCCCGCGGGCCACCAGCGACGACAGCCAGCCGACCAGCGCCGGGTCGGGGAACCGGGTGCGTACCACCGACAGGTGGGTGGCCGCCCGCTGGTAGAGCCCGACCATCTCGTCCGCCTCGGCGCCGGACAGCCGGCGCCGCCGGACGAGCTGCTCCAGCCGCTGCCACTCGCCCAGGTGCGCGGCCACGAAGACGTCCACGTCCATGGTGCCGCCCAGCCTAGAACGCCGGGCACGCCCCTCCGCCAGGGAAGTCGCGGACAGGAGCGGGTAGGAGGAGGATCTCGCCGGACGGGTAGGGGAGACTGGGCGGCGTGGCCCAGATCGTCACCGGCGAGGCGGTAGCCCTCGAGCTCCGGATCGCGCAGCTCCCGTCCCGGGTGGTGGCCGCCGCGATCGACTTCGCCGCGATGGGTGCGGCGTTCGCGATGCTGGTGACCATCATGGGCCGGGTGCTCGGGGCGGCGGACGACGCGGCGGCGACCGCGCTGCTCCTGGTGCTCCTGCTGCTGGTCTTCCTCGGCTACCCGCTCACCATGGAGACCGTGCTGCGCGGCCGCACGCTCGGCAAGATGGCGATGGGGCTGCGGGTGGTACGGGACGACGCGGGGCCGATCACCTTCCGGCAGGCGCTGGTGCGGGCGGTGAGCGGGTTCGCGATGGAGCGGCCCGGGATACTGCTGTTCGGGATCGGCCCGGCGCTGGCGTTCTGCGTGATGCTCTTCTCGGTGACCGGCAAGCGGATCGGCGACATGGCCGCCGGCACCGTGGTGATCCAGGAGCGGATCGCCCGCCAGCCGATGTTCGCCACCTACCTGCCGCCGCCGCTGGCCGGCTGGGCGGCCGTGCTGGACCTCACCGCGGTGGACGACAGCCTGGCGCTGGGTATCCGGCAGTTCCTGTCCCGGGCGGACCGGCTCGATCCGGTGGCCCGCGAGGCGGTCGGTCGGCAACTCCTCGCCGACCTGCTGTCCCGGATCACGCCGCCCCCGCCGCCCGGCACGCCCGGCTGGGCGGTGCTGGCGGCGGTGCTCGCCGAGCGCCGCCGCCGCGAGGAGAGCCGGCTGCAGGCCGCCCGCTGACGCGGCCGCCGCGGTCGCCCTCGGCTCACTCACCGACCGCCCGGACCAGGCGGTGCGTCCAGCGGCGGCGCGTCCTCCGGCGGCGCGTCCATCTCCACCAACTCGACGCCGTCCGCCGCGACCACCACGTCGCCGGCCAGGTAGACGGTGCGCGCCTCGCCGGTGTCCACCGGCACCGCGTCGTAGCGGGTGACCGCCAGCGACCCCGCGCCCGCCCGGTGCGCCTGCACCGACACGCACCGCCACTCCACGTCCACCACCCGGGTGGCCAGCGCCGCCCCCGACACCTCCACCAGCCGTACCCGCCGCGACTCCCCCACCCCCAGCCGCAGCAGCCGCGCCACCGCTATGCAGAACCCCGGGGAGTCCCCGGAGAAGCCTTGCGCCGCCGCGGACCGCTCCACCCCGGCGACCTCCCCCCGCGCCGGCCGCCGCAGCCAGAGCAGCGAGGTGCCGGCCGCGCCGCCGCGCAGCACCCAGTCGGGGGTGGCCAGCTCCACCCGGTACGGCCGGCCCCGCCCGTCCAGGGTCAGGTCGACCGACAGCCCCGGGCCGCGGCGCACCCCGGTGTACCGCCAGCCCACCGGACCGGCCGCGCAGGCGAACTCCTCCACCTCGCCGCCGACCAGGTAGCGACCCCGCGGCATCAGGCGTGGCCTACGACCCGAACTCCCACGAGTCCAGGTACGCCTGCTGCTCCGGGCTGAGCGAGTCGATCGCGATGTCCATCGAGGCGAGCTTGAGCCGGGCGACCTCCCAGTCGATGCTGCCCGGCACCTCGTGCACCCCCGGCTCCAGCCCCTCGTAGCTGCCCAGCAGCCACTCCAGCGTCAGCGCCTGGTCGGCGAACGACAGGTCCATCACCCCTGCCGGGTGCCCCTCGGCGATGCTCAGGTTGGCCAGCCGGCCCTCGGCCAGCAGCGCTATCCGGCGGCCGTCCGCGAGCAGGTACTCGTCCAGGTACGGCCGCACGTCCCGCCGCTTGCCCACGGCGTTCTTCTCCAGCCACCGCACGTCGATCTCCACATCGAAGTGGCCGGAGTTGGCCAGGATCGCGCCGTCCTTCATCGCCTCGAAGTGCTCGCCCCGGATGACGTCCCGGTTGCCGGTGACGGTGACGAACACGTCCCCGATCCGGGCCGCCTCGGCCATCGGCATCACCCGGAAGCCCTCCATGGTGGCGTCCAGACCCTTCAGCGGGTCGACCTCGCAGACCACCACCTCGGCCCCCATCCCGCGCAGCCGCTCGGCCACGCCCTTTCCGCAGAAGCCGTACCCGACGACGACCGCGGCCTTGCCGGCCAGCAGCGAGTGGGTGGCCCGCAGGATCGCGTCCACGGTGGACTGTCCGGTGCCGTACCGGTTGTCGAACATCCGCTTGGTGCCGGTGTCGTTCACCGCGACCACCGGGAACTTCAGCGCGCCGGCCCGGGACATCGCCCGCAGCCGGACCACCCCGGTGGTGGTCTCCTCGCAACCCGCCCAGATGCCGTCCAGCAGTTCGGTGCGGGCCGCGTGCAGCGTGTTCACCAGGTCGCAGCCGTCGTCGAGCACCAGGGCCGGCTGGGCGTCCAGCACCGAGTTGATGTGTACGTAGTACCCGGTCAGGTCCACGCCCTTGCGGGCGTACACGTGCACGCCGTACTCATCGACCAGCGCCGCCGCCGCGTCGTTCTGGGTGGACAGCGGGTTGGAGGCGCACAGGTGCACGTCGGCACCGCCCACGGCGAGGGTGCGCATCAGGTTCGCCGTCTCGGTGGTGACGTGCAGGCACGCGCCGATCCGGATGCCCCGGAACGGCTTCTCCCGGCTCAACCGGTCCCGGATCTGCCGCAGCACCGGCATCGCCCGGTCCGCCCACTCGATCCGGGTGATGCCCTGTTCGGACAGCGAGAGGTCGGCGACGTCGTAGTCGTTGGTCGTCATGGTGCCGCCAGCCTAGTCAACGCCGAGATGGCGCATCCCGTGGTCCGCAGACCACGGGATGCGCCATCGCCGGACGCCCTAGTACCGGTAGTGGTCGGACTTGAACGGCCCCTCGACCGGGACGCCGATGTAGCCGGCCTGCCGCGGGGTCAGCCTGGTCAGCTTGACGCCCAGGGCGTCCAGGTGCAGCCGGGCCACCTTCTCGTCCAGGTGCTTGGGCAGCGTGTACACCCCGACCGGGTACTCCTCGGTCTTGGTGAACAGCTCGATCTGGGCGATCGTCTGGTTGGTGAAGCTGTTGCTCATCACGAACGACGGGTGCCCGGTGGCGTTGCCCAGGTTGAGCAGCCGACCCTCGGACAGCACCAGGATCGAGTGCCCGTCCGGGAACCTCCACTCGTCCACCTGCGGCTTGATGTTGATCCGCTCGATGCCCGGGGTCCTCGCCAGCCCGGCCATGTCGATCTCGTTGTCGAAGTGGCCGATGTTGCCGACGATCGCCTGGTGCTTCATCCGGGCCATCTGCGCGGCGGTGATCACGTTGAAGTTGCCGGTCGCGGTGATCACGATGTCCGCGGTCTCCAGCACGTCGTCCAGGGTGGTGACCTGGTAGCCGTCCATCGCGGCCTGCAGCGCGCAGATCGGGTCGATCTCGGTGACGACCACCCGGGCCCCCTGGCCGCGCAGCGCCTCGGCGCAGCCCTTGCCCACGTCGCCGTACCCGCAGACCACCGCGACCTTGCCGCCGATCAGCACGTCGGTGGCCCGGTTGATGCCGTCGAGCAGCGAGTGCCGGCAGCCGTACTTGTTGTCGAACTTGCTCTTGGTGACCGAGTCGTTGACGTTGATCGCCGGGAACAGCAGGGTGCCGGCCCTGGCCATCTCGTACAGCCGGTGCACGCCGGTGGTGGTCTCCTCGGTCACACCCTTGATGCCGCCGGCGATCTGGGTCCACTTGTCGGGGTGCGCCGCGACCGAGGCGGTCAGCAGCTTCAGGACGACCTGGAACTCCTCCGACTCCGCGGTGGACGGGTCGGGGACCGCGCCGGCCTTCTCGTACTCCAGGCCCTTGTGCAGCAGCAGGGTGGCGTCGCCGCCGTCGTCGAGGATCATGTTCGGGCCGTCGCCGTCCGGCCAGGTGAGCACCTGCTCGGTGCACCACCAGTACTCCTCCAGCGTCTCGCCCTTCCAGGCGTAGACCGGCACGCCCAGCGGGTTGTCAGGTGTGCCGTTCGGCCCGACCGCGATCGCCGCCGCGGCATGGTCCTGGGTGGAGAAGATGTTGCAGCTCGCCCAGCGGACCCGCGCGCCGAGCGCGACCAGGGTCTCGATCAGGACGGCGGTCTGCACGGTCATGTGCAGCGACCCGGTGATCCGCGCGCCCGCCAGCGGCTGGCTCTCGGCGTACTCGGCACGGATCGACATCAGGCCGGGCATCTCGTGCTCGGCCAGCCGGATCTCCTTGCGACCGAACTCGGCCAGCGACAGGTCGGCGACCTTGAAGTCCGGCTGGGTCAGATGCGGCGGGGTCAGTACTGCCTTCGTCATCAACTCTCCTGTCCGGAACGGCGGTCCCTGGCTCGTCGCGGCACGCTGCCGCGCCGGGCCGGGGCGCCGCGGTGGGCGACCCGGCGGACGGCCTCGTCCAGCAACTTCTCGTGCTTGTCCTGTTCCCAGCGCAGCCACTCGCTGGCAGGAACATCCTCGGGCCGGCTCGGGGTTGACTCGAACCACTCGTCGATAGCTCCGCGCAGCGCCTCGTCGCCGCGCAGCCGGAGGGCGAACCCGACATCCTGCAGCCCGATCTCGTGCCGCTCGAGCAGCTCCCGCAGGGTACGCAGGCGCTGCAGCTCGGCCGGGCCGTACAGCCGGTAGCCCGAGCCGGAACGGGGCGCGTCGATCAGCCCGATCCGCTCGATGTATCGGAGCATCCGGGGCGACCAGCCTGTGGTCTCGGCGGCTTCGTGGATCGTGAGGACACTCATGTCGAGGCGCAAGTTTAGCAGCAGAGTGTCAAGGTTCCCTAGCCGGGCCCCCCGGCGCCCCCGGGCGTGACCCCGCCCAGCACCAGACGGTACCTTCCCGGGGAAGCGTGACGAGGTCGGGCTGACTTGCGGGGGCGTCCCGACCGCCGCCGAAGACGCAGTGCCAGACGCGAACAGGGACGCAGTGTCAGACGCGAACAGGTAGACGGACGGACGCCTCACGTGTACGACGATCAACCGCCCCGCCGATCCGACCAGATGACCGACGAGGTCGCCACCGAGCACGTGGAGACGCTGCACGCCGCTGTGCAGGAGCTGGCGGAGGCGTGCATCATGATCGCCAAGCAACTCCGCCGGCGGCCGTCCGACCAGGCCGAACCGGGCGCGGCCGGCACCGGCCCGGTCGGGCTGACCGGTCCGCGGGCCGCCGAGCTGCTGGACCGGGCCGCGGACTCCACCGCCGATACCCGGCGGCTGCTGCGGTCCGCACTGGACGCGCTCGCCGGCACCGGCACGCCCGTGCCGGCCGGGACCGCGCCGGCCGGGGCCGTGCCGGTCGGGACCACCCCAGCCGAAACCGCCGCGGCGGCCGAGACCGCCGCAGCCGAGACCGCCGCGGCGGCCGGGACCGTGCCGGTCGAGACCGCCGCAGCCGAGACCGCCGCCCCGGCCGGGACCGTGCCGGTCGAGACCACCCCAGCCGAGACCGCGCCAGCCGAGACCGTCGCGCCGGCCGAGACCACCCCAGCCGAGACCGCGCCGGCCGAGACCGCCCCAGCCGAGACCGCGCCGGCGCAGATCACGCCGGTCGAGCCGTCGGTGCCGCCGGAGCGGGAGCCGACCCCCGAGCCGCAGCCGACCCCGGAGCCGGAGCCGACCCCGGAGCCCGCAGTGCCGTCGGCGGCGGAGCCGGGTCCGCGCGAGCCGGAGCCGGAGGAGCCGGCCGGCTGGCCGCCGACCGCTGCCCCACCGGGCGAGCGCGAGCCGGTGGGCGCCGGCTGGGCGCCCGCGTACGGCGGCTCCACGCCATCCAGCGGCGGCTCGGCCGCCCCCGTGCTGGAGCGCGGCCGCGGCCGGCACGCCCGCGACGACACCGGCACCTGGTTACGCAGCGACGTGGAGGCCGGCCGGCATGCGGTGCCGCCGCCGGAGGACCCGTCCGCCCGGGAGAACATCCCGGGGCCGCGCTCGGTGTACGGTGCCGACCTGGGCCGGCCGCCCATCATGACCACCTTCGCCCCGCCGGAGCTGCCGGCGCGGGACCCCCAGCCGGCCGAGAGCCCGCCGGCCTATCCGACGCACACCCGAGAGGCCGAGCCGGTGCGGTTGCCGCTGACCTTCCCGACGGCGCCGCCGAGCGCCGCCTACCCGCCGCCCCCCGGGCCACCCACGCCGTACCCGGCCGCCGAGCCGCCCGCCGCGCACGCATGGCCGGAGCCTGAGCCGGCGGCGCCGTACGCCCCCGAACCCTACGGAGCACCCGACCCGTACCCGCCGTACGTGCCGCCCGCGGCCACCGAGCCGCCACCGGCCGCGTTCGTCCGGCCGACCGGGCCGTTCCCCGAACCGGACCCGGTGCAGCTCGCCACGGCGGTCCGCCAGGTCGAGGGGGCCCGCCGGCACCTGCACGCCGCGCTGCTCACCCTGCGCGAGGCGCTGGGCGCCGACGGCGACGTGTCCATGCTGGCCCTGGTCGAGCGGTCGCTGTCAACGGTGACCACCGCCGCGGACGCGTTGCGCGACGCGCTCGACCCGGACTCCGGCGACCGGGCGCTGCCCGGCGAGGCCCGGTTCTGCTGCTCGCTGCCGTGGCAGCAGATCGAGCTGGCGCCGCCGGAGATCAGCACCGCGCCGGCCACGGTGCCCGGAGCCACCCGGATCCTCGCCGCGCTCGGGTACGACGCCGCCGTCGGCTCCACCCTGGACGGGCAGCCGCAGGCGAACGTGGCCGGCCCGGGGTACCGCGCCCGCATCGTGCTGCAGCAGCTCCGGCTGACCGGCAACGGCGACTGGCAGGCGTACCTGGACTGGAACGACTTCGACGGCCAGCCGCGCAGCGAGGTGGAGATCCTGGGGCCGGCCGAGCTCACCGACGACGAGGTGGCCCGCCGGGTGGACGACGCGCTGCGCCGCCGGCTGACCTGACCGGCCACAGTCCAGACCTCAG
>Ga0137374_10008496_pt1 | contig 12155 bp, 10 predicted proteins | sample SagtaG_20_FD_104811 | JGI IMG/M metagenome (GOLD analysis project Ga0137374, IMG submission 104811) | Vadose zone soil microbial communities from Sagehorn Ranch, Mendocino, California, USA - Sage1_R_100_16 metaG | ecosystem: Environmental > Terrestrial > Soil > Vadose zone | place: USA...
CGGCACGGCGGCTGGGCACTGCGCCGCGCGGACGGCACGGCGTTGTCGCCGGGCGCGGCGCTGACCACCCAGGGAGTACGCGACGGTGCCGTGCTCCACCTCGTGCCGGCGCGCGCCGAGTGGCCGGAGCTGGAGTACGACGACGTGGTGGAGGCCATTGCCGCTGGGGCGCGCCGGTACGGCGTCGGCTGGAGCGGCCGGGCGAGCCGGGTCACCGCGCTCGCCGTGGCCGGTGTGGCCCTGGCGGCTGGGCTCTGGGCGGTGCTCCGGTCCGGTCCAGAGTGGACAGTGCCGGCGCTGGCCGCGCTCGGCGTCGCGGCGGTGCTGCTGCTCGCGGGCGTGGTGTCCTCCCGGGCGTACGGCGACGTGGTCGCCGGCGCGGCGCTATGCGCGTACGCGATGCCGTACGGGTTCGTCGGCGGCCTGGTGCTGCTGGCCGGTTCGGCGCCGCTGAGCCAGGTCAAAGCGTGGCACCTGCTCGACGGAGCGGTGGCACTGCTGGTCACCGCGCTTCTCGGGGCGGTCGGCGCCGCGTACGCGCTGCGCCTGTTCGTCGCGGGCGCGACGGCGGCCGTGCTGGGGGTGTTCGCGGGCCTGCTCGGCTTCTTCGCCGAGGCCTCGGGTGCCGCCGCCGTGGTGCTCACGCTGCTGGTGACCGGTATCGCCGCGGTGCCACTGCTGGCGATCCGGTTCGGCAAGCTGCCCATGCCGGTGGTGACCCTGCCCTCCGACACGGCAGCCAGCGGTCGCGCGCTTCCCCCACAACCAGAGCGGGATCGGGTGTTCGCGGGGGTGGCACGCACCGACGAGATGCTGACCGGCATCCTGCTCGGCTTCGGGGTGGCAGCGCTGGTGTCCTCGGCGATCCTGGTGCGCTCGACCGGCATCGCCGGCCGGCTGCTCGTGGGCGTCGCAGCGGCCGCGTTCCTGCTGCGCGCCCGGCTGTTCGTCACCGTCCGGCACCGGGTGCCGCTGCTCGCCGCCGGCGCTGGCAGCTACGGCCTGCTCGCCGTGGCGCTGCTCGGCGGGCATCCGTCCAACGCCAACCTGGCGCTCGTCGCCGGCCTGGTCCTCGCGGCGTTGCTGGTGGCCGCCGCCGGCGCCCGGTACGCCGGCCGCGCCCCGTCGCCGTACCTGGGCCGGGCCGCCGACCTGCTCGACGCGATCTGCGTGGTCTCGGTGGTGCCCATTGCGTGCGCGGTGCTCAACCTGTTCCGCCTGGCGACGGGCTTGATCCCCACCTGAGGTGGCGCCGGGCCCGGGCGCCAAGGCTTACTCGACGGGCCTCGCGTTGGGAGCGACGCCGGGGTCGTGGTAGGTGCCCGCCACGATCGCCTCGGCGTGCCGGTGCCGCGAGTCGAGGATCTCCGCCTCGGCCTCGGTCCGCCCGACCCAGGTGGCGCCCTCGACGCTCTTACCGGGTTCCAGGTCCTTGTACACCTCGAAGAAGTGCTGGATCTCTAGCCGGTCGAACTCCGGTAGGTGGTGGATGTCACGCAGGTGCTCAAGGCGCGGATCGTATGCGGATACGCATAAGACCTTGTCGTCCCCGCCCTTCTCGTCCGTCATCCGGAACATCCCGATCGCCCGGCACCGGATCAGGCAGCCGGGGAAGGTCGGCTCCTGGACCAGCACCAGCGCATCGAGCGGGTCGCCATCCGCGCCTAGGGTGCCCTCGACGAAGCCGTAGTCGGCCGGGTACTGGGTAGCGGTGAACAGGGTCCGATCCAGCCGGATCCGGCCGGTCGCGTGGTCGACCTCGTACTTGTTGCGCTGTCCTTTGGGGATCTCCACCGTGACGTCGAAGTCCATAGGTCGCCTCCTCGCACTAGTCTCGCCTACGGGCGGTACGAGGCCAGCGGAGGTGACCCCTTGACGCGACCCAGGCCACAGCGCGGCCTCCGGGTCGCGATCGTGGCCCTTGCCGCGTCCGTAGTCCTCACCGGCGGTGTCGTGGCCGGCCGGGACTGGGTCGCCCGCGCCGTTGGCGACGCGCGGGTCTGGCATGCCGGCATCGTGCCATCGACGCCACCGGTGCTGCCGCCGGCGTCGGCCGGCCCTCAGTCGCCCACCACGGCGGGCCTGAGCACCGCGCTGCGGGACCTGCTCGCCGATCCGGGCCTCGGTACCCACGTGGCGGCATCGGTGCACGACTCCGTGACCGGCCAGTCCCTGTTCGCCAGCGACGGCGACACCCCGTCGACCCCAGCGTCGACGGCGAAGCTGATCACGGCGGCCACCGTGCTGACCGTCCACGACCCGGCCTACCGGCTGCGGACCCGGGCGGTCGCCGGCACCGCCCCCGGCGACGTGGTCTTGATCGGAGCAGGCGACCCCACCCTGGCGGCCGGCAAGGTGGGCACCTACCCGGACGCGGCGCGGTTGCCGGATCTCGCCACGCAGGTCAAGGCGGCGCTCGGCGGCACCGCGCCGGCCCGCGTGATCGTCGACTCGTCGCTGTTCGAGGGGCCGGTCTTCGGCCCCGGCTGGGACGAGGACATCCCGACGGGCGGCAACGTGTCGGCGATCACCGCGCTGATGACCGACGGCGCCCGGGTCGACCCGACCCGGGTCCGGGGCGGCACCAAGCGGTACCCCGAACCCGCGCTCGCGGCCGGCCAGGCCTTCGCGGCGGCGCTCGGCATTCCCGGCCGGGTACAGCAGGCGGGGAAGGCGCCGGACGGTGCCAAGGAGCTCGGCGCGGTCGAGTCGCCGCCGCTGATCCGGCTGGTGGACGTCATGTTGACCGAAAGCGACAACATCATCGCCGAGTGCCTCGCCCGCCAGGTCGCGCTCGCCCGGAAGAAGCCGGCCTCGTTCGAGGGTGCCGCCGAGGCGACCCGGGCCGTCCTGGGCGAGCTTGGGCTCCCCGCCGCCGAGGACGACCTGGTCGACGGAAGCGGCCTGTCCCGCCGCGACCGGCTGACCCCCTCGCTGCTGGCCGACGTCCTGGCGCTGGCGACCCGTACCGACCGGCTGCGGGCGGTGTTCGCCGGCCTGCCGGTCGCCGGGTTCTCCGGCACGTTGCGTGACCGGTACCGGTCGCCGGCCGCTGGCGGTGCGGCCGCCGGGCTCGTCCGGGCCAAGACCGGCACGCTGCGGGGGGTCAGCTCGATCGCTGGGATCGTCGTCGACGCCGACGGCCGTACCCTCACCTTCGCCGTGCTCGCCGATCAGGTGGCGGTCGGCCAGGCCGCGATCACCGCCTCCCAGCAAGCTCTCGACCGCGTCACCGCTGCGCTGGCGGCCTGCGGCTGCCGCTGAGCAACCGCGCATCGGTGGGCGGCGCCTGGACCGAGGAGGAGCGGAGCGACGACGAGGGAAGGCGGCGCCTGATGAGCCGATGCGTCGCGCGAGCGTAGGCGAGCGCCAACCAGCAGAGTCAATGCGCGGCCCGGGTACCGTGGGGTAAGGCCGCTGTCCAGCGACACTCCGTGGTCGGGCGGCCCCAGAGTCGGGAGGCAACACATGACGCAGTTCGTCGACTGGGACCTGGCTGCCGCGACAGCCGGCGCGCTGGGCCGCAGCGGGCCGCATGTCACCTATGACGAAGCGGCCGAGGTCGTCGCCGACCTGCGTCGGCTCACCGACGAGGCGGCCGGGCATGTCACCGCGTACACCAAGCTCACGCCGAAGATCGCGCACCCGCCGGTGCGGATCGTCGACCGCAAGGACTGGGCCGCGATCAACATCGAGGGCTTGCGCGAGGTCATCGACCCGCTCGCCGAGCGGTTCACCGGCGGCCGCAGCCCGGGGCCGGTCGCGGTCGCCATCGGCTCGCGGTTCACCGGCGTGCAGGCCGGGACGGTACTGGCGTACCTGTCCGGCAAGGTCCTCGGCCAGTACGAGGTGTTCTCCTCCGACCCGGGCCAGCTCCTGCTCGTCGCGCCGAACATCGTGGACGTGGAGCGCAAGCTGGACACCGCGCCGCGCGACTTCCGGCTCTGGGTCTGCCTGCACGAGGTGACCCACCGCACCCAGTTCGCCGCGGTGCCGTGGCTGCGGGCGCACTTCCTCGGTGAGGTCCAGGCGTTCGTGGACGCTTCCCAGCTCGGCCGCGACGAGCTGGCCGAGCGGCTGCGCCGCGGGCTGGCGGCGCTCGCCGACGCGGTACGCAACCCGGAGAGCCGCGCGTCCGTCCTCGACCTGGTGCAGACCCCGGCGCAGCGGCGCGTGCTCGACCGGCTGACCGCCCTGATGACGCTGCTGGAAGGGCACGCGGAGTTCGTCATGGACGGCGTGGGCCCGGAAGTCGTGCCCTCGGTGGACGAGATCCGCGCCAAGTTCAACCGCCGCCGCGAGGCGGCCAACCCGCTGGAGCGAGTGCTGCGCAAGCTGCTCGGCGTGGAGGTCAAGCTGCGCCAGTACGCCGAGGGGCGCAAGTTCGTCCACGGTGTGGTCGAGCGGGTGGGCATGGACGGCTTCAACAAGGTCTGGGACTCGCCGCTGACCGTGCCGAGGCTCGATGAGCTGACCGATCCCGATGCCTGGGTGAGCCGGGTCTACGGGTCGGTTCCGACCGCCGACTGAGCTCAGTGGCCGCGTTGGCGCCGCCGGTCGCGGCCGTACGGGTTGCCGTGCGCCGCGCGTTGGCGCCGCTGCGCGGCGAGCACGTCCTGGTCGCCTGCTCGGGCGGGGCCGACTCGCTGGCGCTGGCCGCCGCGACCGCGTTCGTGGCGCCCCGGCTGGACGTCCGATGTGGACTGGTCACTGTGGACCATGGGCTGCAGCCAGGCTCCGCCGAGCGGGCGGCGCAGGTGGTGCGGTGGGCTTCGGGCGAGGGGTTCGACCCGGCGCTGGTGGCCACGGTGGAGGTCGCCGGCCGGGCCGGGGGACCCGAGGCGGCCGCCCGCGAGGCCCGGTACGAGGCCCTGGTCGGCTTCGCACAGCGGGCAGGCGCCGCGGCCGTGCTCCTCGGGCATACCCGCGACGACCAGGCCGAGACCGTGTTGCTGGCGCTGGCCCGGGGGGCCGGACCGCGCGGGCTGGCCGGGATGCCGCCCCGGCGCGTGGTCGACGGGGTGGCGTTCCTGCGGCCGTTGCTGGCGATCTCCCGGGAGCAGACGCGGGCGGCCTGCGCCGCGCTGAAGCTGGAGCCGTGGCAGGACCCGCACAACACCGACCCCGCGTACGCCCGGGCTCGGGTACGCGACCTGTTGGCGTCCCTTGTGGACACTCTGGGCGCCGGTGTGGTGGACAACCTGGCCCGTACCGCCGCCCTCGTGGCCGAGGACACCCGGGCGCTGGACGCGCTGGCCGCCGAGATCCTGGCCGGCGCCCGGGACGGCGCGAGCCTGGATGTCCCGGCGCTGGTGGAGCTGCCGGCCGCGCTGCGCACCAGGGTGCTGCACGGCTTCGCGCTGGCGGTCGGGGCACCCGGCGGCGCGTTGGGGCACCGGCACGTGGCCGCGCTCGATGCCCTGGTCACGGACTGGCACGGGCAGGGGCCGGTGGCACTGCCCGGCGGCATCCAGGTCTCCCGCCGGGGCCGCCGGCTGCTCGCCGGGTAACAGTTCGATCTCGAAGAAAGCTCATGTTCTCTGGAACGAGTGGAATGACGGCATGCCGCAGTCCTATGCCGGCCGCACACCGGTCTACGCCCCGAGCGGCGTCGTGGCCACCAGCCAACCGCTCGCGGCTGCCGCCGGCCTCGCGGTGCTGCGCCGTGGCGGCACCGCCGCCGACGCCGCGGTAGCCACCGCGATCACGCTGACCGTCGTACAACCGGGCTCCAACGACATCGGTGGTGATCTCTTCGCGATCGTCTGGGACGGCTCGGCGCTGCACGGCCTGAACGCCTCCGGCCGCTCGCCCGCGGCGCTGACCCTCGATCACGTGCTGCGGCACCGCTCCGATCCCTCGGCGATCGGCGCCCTCGGCGGCGCCCAGGGGCAGGCCTCAACCCTGATGCCGCCGTTCGGGTGGCCGGCGGTGACCGTCCCCGGCGCCCCGGCCGGCTGGCGCGACTTGCACGCCCGGTTCGGCGCGCTGCCGTTCGCGGAGCTGTTCGCCGACGCGATCGGGTACGCCGAGCACGGGTACCCGGTCTCGCCGAACGTGGCTGTCGCGTGGGACCGCGCCGCGCGGGTCCTGCACCCGATGCTCGACGGGCCGGAGTTCGCCGAGTGGGCGCGGGTGTTCACCATGGACGGCCGCGCCCCGCACGCCGGCCAGCGGTGGCGCAACCCTGACGCGGCGCGCACGCTCCGGCTGATCGCCGAGACCGAGGCCGAGGCGTTCTACCGGGGCGAGATCGCCTCGGCGGTGGCCGACTTCGCCGCCCGTACCGGCGGGTTGATCACCGCCGACGACCTGGACAAGCACACGTCCACCTGGGTCGACCCGATCAGCACCGGCTACCGCGACTTCGAGGTCTGGGAGCTGCCACCCAACGGGCAGGGCATCGCGGCGCTGCTCGCGTTGAACATCATCGAAGGGTACGACCTGGGCGCCGCCTCGCTGGAGCAGCGGCTGCACTGGCAGATCGAGGCGATGAAGCTCGGGTTCGCCGACGCACACGCCTACGTGGCCGACCCCGACGTCGTGCCGGCGCCAGTGACCGACCTGCTGGACAAGGGGTACGCCGCCCGGCGCCGCGCGCTCATCGGCGAGCTGGCCGGCACGCCGTCCCCCGGCGACCCGCTGCGGGGCGGCACCGTCTACCTGTGCGCGGCCGATGCGCACGGCATGATGGTGAGCTTGATCCAGTCCAACTACATGGGGTTCGGCTCGTACGTGGTGGTCCCAGGCACCGGGTTCGGCCTGCAGAACCGGGGCGCCGGGTTCTCGCTGGAGCCGTCCCATCCCAACGTCGTGGCGCCGGGCAAGCGGCCGTACCACACGATCATCCCGGCGTTCCTGACCCGCGGCGGCGCACCGGTGGGTCCGTTCGGCGTGATGGGCGGCCATATGCAGCCGCAGGGCCACGTCCAGGTGACACTGTCCACGGTGGACGATGGGCTGGACCCGCAGGCGGCGCTGGACCGGCCGCGCTGGTACTGGCACGCGGACCGGCAGGTGCGGGTCGAGCCGGGGCTCGTCGCCACGCCCGAGGGCAGCGCCGCGATCGAAGGGTTGCGCCGGCGCGGCCACGAGGTCGCGGTCGCGACAGACGGCGGCGGGTTCGGGTACGGCCAGGCGATCTGGCGCCTGCCCGACGGCGCCGGGTACGTGGCCGGCAGCGAACCGCGCGCGGACGGCTGCGCCGTCGGGTACTGAGGCGCCGACCTCACGCCGCGCCGACCTGCCTGTGCTCGCCTCCGCCACAACCCGGCTCCGGCTGCGCTCAGGCGGCTCGGTCGCGGAACGTCGTCCGGTACGCCGCGGGGGTCGCGCCCACCCGGCGGGTGAAGTGGTGGCGCAGCATCGCGGCGGTGCCGAAGCCGCACCGGACCGCGATGGCGTCCATCCCGAGGTCGCTCTCCTCCAGCAGCCGCCGGGCGAGCAGCACCCGCTGCCCGGTCAGCCAGTCGTGCGGCGTGGCCCCGGTCTCGGCCTTGAACCGGCGGGCGAACGTGCGCGGCGACATGTGCGCGCGCGCCGCCAGCGCCTCGACCGTGTGCTCCCGGTCCAGCCGCGTGACCAGCCACGACAGCAGCGGCTCCAGTGTCGGGGCGTCCTCGGTCTTCGGTACCGGCGCCTCCACGTACTGCGCCTGGCCCCCGTCGCGATGCGGCGGCACCACCATGCGGCGCGCGAGCGCGGTCGCGATGGCCGAGCCGTGCTCGTGGCGGACCAGGTAGAGGCACAGGTCGATCCCGGCCGCGGTGCCGGCACTGGTCAGGATGTTGCCGTCGACCACGTACAGCACGTTCGGGTCGACCTTGGCGCTGGGCACCCGGCGGGCCAGGTCGTCGGCGTACCGCCAGTGGGTGGTGCACCGGCGGCCGTCGAGCAGGCCGGCGGCCCCGAGCAGGAACGCCCCGGAGCAGACGCTCAGCACGTACGCGCCCCGGGCGGCGGCCCGGCGCAGGGCCTCGGCTGCCACCTCCGGCGGGTCGGTGTCCATCGGATGCGCGGGAACGGCGACCAGGTCGGCGTTGTCGAGCGGCGTGAGGTCCGCGGTCGGCGTGATCATGAAACCGGAACGGGTACGCACCGGGCGGCCGTCGACGGTGCAGACGTCGAAGCAGTACCCGGGAAAGCCGTCGGCCGTGCGGTCGGAGCCGAACACCTCGCACAGCACGCCGAGCTCGAAGGCGGCGACATCGTCGAAGATCAGTACCGCGACCGTCCGGAGCATGCGCCCAGCGTACCGCGGAGTTGGCAGGAAATCGATGCTGTACGGCGTTACTGCCACTGTCAGCAGCGACCAGCCAGAGCGACCCTTACCTCATGACACTCTTCGTACTGCTCTTCTTCGTCGCGCTGGCGCTGGCCTCAGCGCTCGGGTGGACGGTCGACAGCCGGGACGGAGCCGACTGGGCGCCGACCGTCGACGGGCGCCCCCAGCCGCGTCGCTACTGAGCTACTGAGCCGGCGGGTGCCGGGCGGAGCCGGTCGGCGGCGCGCCCGGGCCGGCCGGCGCCTTGGTCGCTGGGCGACCATGCGGCAGGCTAGCGCCATGGCCGAGGGCAACTGGTACGCCGCCGACGTCGACCGGGTGGTCGTCACCGAGGAGCAGATCCACGACCGGATCCAGGAGCTGGCCAAGCAGGTGGCCGCCGACTACGCGACGGTGGAGTCCGTGCTGCTGGTGGGCGTGCTCAAAGGCGCCGTGATGTTCATGGCCGACTTCGCCCGGGCGCTGGGCCGCCTCGGACCCCCGGTCGAGGTCGAGTTCATGGCCATCTCCTCGTACGGCCAAGGCACCACCTCCTCGGGCGTGGTGCGCATCCTCAAGGACCTCGACCGCGACATCACCGGGCGGCACGTGATCCTCGTGGAGGACATCGTCGACTCCGGCCTGACGCTGTCGTGGCTGCTCAAGTACCTGGCCAGCCGGTCGGCCGCCTCGGTCGCGGTGGTCGCGTTGCTGCGCAAGCCGGACGCGCTGAAGATCTCTGTCGCCGTCAGGTATGTCGGGTTCGACATTCCGAGTGAGTTCGTGGTGGGCTACGGGCTGGACTACGCCGAGCGGTACCGGGAGGTGCCATACGTGGGCGTGTTGCGACCGAACGTGTACACCCGCTGATCCCGCCGGCCCCCGGCCGGGACCGGCCCCACCGGACGCCGATCCACGGCGTCCGGTGTCACGGTGTACCTTCGAATGACCGGAGTACCGACGCGCGGTACGCCGGCGTCGCGTCGGTCGACCCCGGCGCGGGTGACGGTCCTACGGATCAGGAGGGGCCGGGCGTACTGCGCCCGACAACAGGATGGAACGTACCCGTTTCTTTCGCCGGCCGGTGGTCTGGATCTTCCTGGTGATTGGCGGCGCGATCGCGCTGAGCCTGCTGTTCACCGGAGGCTCCAGCTACAAGAAGGTCGACACCTCGGTCATGCTCCAGCAGCTCAACTCGGGCAACGTCAAGAGTGTGCTGCTCGAGGACAAGGAGCAGACCGTCAGCCTGGACCTGAAGTCCCCGCTCAACGGCGCCAACAAGATCCAGGCGCAGGTGCCCGCGGACTCCATGGACGAGATCTTCGACGACGCCAAGAAGCTCGTGAACGACGGCAAGATCAATACGCTGGACACGAAGGTCACCAAGGAGAGCGTCTTCGTCGGCCTGCTGGTCAACCTGCTGCCGATCGGCGTACTGGTGCTGTTGCTCCTGCTCTTCATGTCGCAGATGCAGGGCGGCGGCTCGCGGGTGCTCAACTTCGGCAAGTCCAAGGCGAAGTTGATCTCCAAGGACACGCCGAAGACCACGTTCTCCGACGTAGCCGGGGCCGATGAGGCCGTCGAGGAGCTCCACGAGATCAAGGACTTCCTGCAGAGCCCGGGGAAGTACCAGGCCCTGGGCGCGAAGATCCCGAAGGGCGTGCTGCTCTACGGCCCGCCCGGCACCGGCAAGACGCTCCTCGCGCGCGCGGTCGCCGGCGAGGCCGCGGTGCCGTTCTACTCGATCTCCGGCTCGGACTTCGTCGAGATGTTCGTCGGTGTCGGCGCCTCCCGGGTCCGTGACCTGTTCGAGCAGGCCAAGGCGAACGCGCCGGCCATCGTCTTCGTCGACGAGATCGACGCGGTCGGCCGCCACCGGGGCGCGGGCCTCGGCGGTGGGCACGACGAGCGCGAGCAGACCCTCAACCAGCTGCTCGTCGAGATGGACGGGTTCGACACCAAGGGCGGCGTCATCCTCATCGCCGCGACGAACCGTCCGGACATCCTCGACCCGGCGCTGCTGCGCCCCGGCCGCTTCGACCGCCAGATCCCCGTCGACCGGCCGGACATGGAGGGCCGTAAGTCCATTCTTCGAGTACACGCGAAGGGCAAGCCGTTCACGCCAGACGTCGACCTGGACTCCTTCGCCCGGCGTACCCCCGGGTTCACCGGCGCCGACCTGGCAAACGTGATCAACGAGTCGGCACTCCTGGCCGCCCGCCACGACAAGCGCGCGATCACCAACAACCACCTCGAAGAGGCGATCGACCGGGTCATCGCCGGTCCCGAGCGGCGTACCCGGGTGATGAGCGAGAACGAGAAGAAGGTCACCGCATACCACGAGGGAGGCCACGCGCTGGTGGCCTGGGCGTTGCCGCATTCGGCGCCGGTCCACAAGGTGACGATCCTGTCCCGCGGCCGCTCGCTGGGGCACACGCTCGTGCTGCCGACCGAGGACAAGTACACCCAGACCCGCTCCGAGCTGATCGACACGCTGGCCTATGCGCTCGGCGGCCGGGCCGCCGAGGAGCTGGTCTTCCACGAGCCCACGACCGGCGCGGGCAACGACATCGAGAAGGCCACCGCGATTGCGCGGGCCATGGTCACCGAGTACGGGATGAGCGCCAAGCTGGGCGCCATCAAGTACGGGACGTCGGGCGACGAGCCGTTCCTCGGCCGCACCATGGGTCACGAGCGGGACTACTCGGAGAACATCGCCGCCGAGATCGACAGCGAGGTGCGCTCCCTCATCGAGCTGGCGCACGACGAGGCGTGGGAGATCCTGGTCGAGTACCGCGACGTGCTGGACAACCTCGTGGACGAGCTGATGGAGAAGGAGACCGTCTCCCAGCAGGACATGGCTCGCATCGCCGCCCGGGTGGTCAAGCGGCCGCCGATGGCCCCGTTCAGCAGCAACGGCCGGCGGCGCCCGAGCGGCGAGCCGCTCACCACGGTGGCGGCCAACGGCACCGACGGGGTGCGAGCCATCCCGCAGCCGGAGCCGGAGGACGTGGAGGCGCACGCGGGGGCTCGCGGAGAGGGCAACCGCTGACCGATATCCGCATCGACGACGTTTCCGCCACCGAGCCCGACGACGACGGCGAGCCGGTCGGGGTCGACCACCTCGCCGCGCGCCTGGTCAACGGCGGGCTGAGCGGTGGACCGGTCGAGCGGTCGGTCGATCTGGAACGGATCGAGAAGGCGGTACGCGAGATCCTGTTCGCCATCGGCGAGGATCCCGACCGGGACGGGCTGGTGCGCACCCCGGCCCGGGTCGCCCGGACGTACGCGGAGCTCTTCGCCGGGCTGCGGGTCGACGCGAGCACGGTGCTCACCACCACGTTCGAGGCCAACCACGAAGAGATGGTGCTGGTCCGCGACATCGACGTGATGAGCCTCTGCGAGCACCACCTGCTGCCCTTCCACGGCGTCGCCCACGTCGGTTACATCCCCGGCACCGACGGGCGCATCACCGGCCTGTCCAAGCTCGCCCGCCTCGTCGAGGTGTACGCCCGCCGGCCCCAGGTTCAGGAGCGGCTCACCTCGCAGATCGCCGACACCCTGATGGCGGCGCTCACGCCGCGCGGGGTGATCGTCGTGATCGAGTGCGAGCACATGTGCATGGCGATGCGCGGCATTCAGAAGCCACGCTCCCGGACGGTGACGTCGGCGGTGCGCGGGCTGTTCCAGTGCGACGGCAAGTCGCGCGCCGAAGCCATGAGCCTGATCATGCGGGGTTAGTTAGTCCCCGCGCACCGGCTCCACTGGCTGGCGCGAGCCTTCGCTCGCGCGGCGCCCCGGCTCTTCAGGCGACGTCTTCCCTCGTCGCTGCGCTCCTCAGTCCAGACGCCGCCCGCCGGGGCGCGGGAGCTGGGCGCCCGCCGCTAGCCCC
>Ga0137374_10008501_pt1 | contig 12149 bp, 10 predicted proteins | sample SagtaG_20_FD_104811 | JGI IMG/M metagenome (GOLD analysis project Ga0137374, IMG submission 104811) | Vadose zone soil microbial communities from Sagehorn Ranch, Mendocino, California, USA - Sage1_R_100_16 metaG | ecosystem: Environmental > Terrestrial > Soil > Vadose zone | place: USA...
CGAGCATGACGCCCATCACGAGGCAAGCCACCGCCGCCGTTCCCGCCAGCGTCCGGCGTGTGCCTCCGGCGACCTGCATCAGCGCCACGACGGCGATCGCCCGGCGCTCGCGCAACGTGCGCTTGTGCTGCGGAACCGCGGGTTCAGCGGGCACGACCGCGTGGGACGGATTCGCGGCCGCGGCAGCGACGAGCTTCGGTGGCAGGGGCAGCCGGCGGCGCGCCACCAGAACGATCTCGCGGCTCTGCGCCATGTCGTGCAGAAACTGCGTCGCGAGTGTGGCGGTCAGCCCGTCGTGCTCGGCGACGAGGTCGAGCTCGTAATTGCCGAGCAGACTGGAAACGTTGAGGTTGCTCGATCCCACCCGCGCCCATTCGTGATCGCCCACGAACGTCTTGGCGTGCAGCATCGGCCCGCGATACTCGAAGATGCGGGCGCCGGCGTGGAGCAGCTCGCGATACCCGCTGCGCGTGAAGATGCGGACGATGGGGATGTCCGAAGTGCCGGGCAACAGCATCCGGACGTCCACGCCGCTGCGGGCCGCGTCCACGAAGCTCGCGTACAGCGGCGGCGGTGCGACGAGATACGCGTCGGTGATCCAGAGCCGCTCCGTCACCGCCGCCGCGAGCAGCTGCACCGCCCGATAGATACGCGACTGGCCCGGAAGGCCTTCCACGACGCGCACGGCGGAGGGGCCGCACTCATCGGGCGTCGGCGACGTCTCGCCTTCGGGGAGCGGGCGGCCGGCGCGCGCCCACATCCGTCCGAACGCCGCTTCGAGAGCGGTGACGGCCGGCCCACATACGACCACCATCGTATCGCGCCAGCAGGGCTGTCCGTCCCGGGGATTACCGGCCCATTCGTCGCCGATGCAGAGACCACCGGTCATCGCCCGTTCGCCATCGACGACGAGGAGTTTGCGGTGATCGCGGCTGAACGCTTCGATCGGCCCGCTCGTCCAGATCGGCCGGAACGGGCGAACGTCTACACCGTGACTCCGCAGCTCGCGCCAGAACCCGCTGCTGGTGCCGCGCGAGCCGAAAGCATCGTAGAGCACTCGCACGCGTACACCGGCGCGGGACCGCTCCTCCCACGCCGTGGCGAAGCGCCTACCGGCGTGGTCGTCGTGGACGATGTAGTTCTCGAAATGGACGGTGCGTTGCGCGCCCGCGATCATTTCGATCATCGTGTCGAGCGCGTCGCTGCTGATCGCGATGTGGCGGACGATGTTGCCGGGAATCGGCCGTGCGCCCGTCGCTCGATCCAACGCGCGCGAAAACGGATTCACCCTCCCCCCCCGACCCCGCCGAGGCCCAGCGAGGGTTCCACGGGACGGAGCGCCTGAATGCAGAATGCGATGTGCTCGTCGAGCGGCACGCCGAGCTCCTCGGCGCCCTGATGCACCTCATCGCGGTTCACGCCGCGAGCAAACGCCTTGTCCTTGAGCTTTTTCTTGACCGACGATACCTCGAGATCCGCGAAGCTCTTCGAAGGCCGCACCAGCGCGCACGCGACGAGGAACCCGCACAGCTCGTCGACCGCGAAGAGCGTTTTCGCCATCTGGGTGTCGCGTGGCACGCCGGAATAGGCCGCGTGTCCCAACACCGCGCGCAGCAGCGGCTCGGCGACGCCTTTGGAGCGCAGCAGATTGACGCCCCACGCGGGATGGCCATCGCTGGGTGAGTGCTCCTGATTGGGGAATTTCTCGTAGTCGAAGTCGTGCAATAGGCCGACGAGACCCCACGACTCCGGATCTTCTCCGAACTTGGCGGCATAGGCTCGCATCGTGGCCTCCACCGCGAGCATGTGCTGCCGCAGCGAGGGGGACTGCGTGTGCTCTTGCATGAGGGAAAGGGCTTCGGCTCTGTTCACTTGATCTCTACCCCCCACCGTTCACTCCACAATGCGAGCATGAGCTGGGGCCACAGCCTGCGGGCAAGGTTACGGCGACCGGTCCTGTGCTCCGCCAGGAGTGGCGTGTCGAGCAACCGGTCAGCCAGGGGAGCAAGTCCCGTGTTCAGCCAGCGGGCCACCGGCACTGATAGACCCCGTTTCCGGCGATTGATCACCGCGGCCGGCACGAGCCCACGCGCTGCTTCCTTTAATATCGCCTTGGTCGTGAGGCCACGCACCTTGAAACGCGCGGGGCCGGGCAACACCAGCTCCATCACCTCGCGATCGAGGAAAGGCGCCCGCGCTTCGACCGAGGCCAGCATCGTCGCGCGATCGACCTTGACCAGCAGATCGTCGGGCAGATACGTGAGAAAATCGAACCACATCACGCGATTCAGCGGATCATCGTGCGGGAAGCGGTCCAGTTTGCAGGCCAGCTCGCGAATGACGCCCTCTTCGATCGTCAGCGCGCCCAGCCACGTGAGATGCCGTTCCAGCCACGGGCGCTCGCTGGCCGACAGGAACTGCTTGAGCATGTACTCCAGCGTCATCTTGCCGGTCGACGCCGGCCAACGATCCACCGCCCAGCGCACGGTGCGCCGCAGCGGGCCCGGCAGGAGCTGCCATCGCTCCGCGTACTTGTGGCCAAGGTAGGTCGGATAACCGCCGAACAGCTCGTCGGCACCTTCACCGGAGAGAATGACCTTCACATGCTCGCGCGCCGCCTCGGCGAGCAACCAGGTCGGGAGTACGGCGGGGTCACCGAGGGGCTCGCCAAGTCCTCGCGACACCACCTCGAGCGCGCGGCCGAGGGATTCGTCGTCGGCGATGACGACGTGATGTACGGAGGCGATCGCATGCGTCACGGCTTCGGCGTAGGGGCTCTCGTCATAGCCGGGCTCCGTGAACCGCACCGCGTACGTGTGGATGCGCTCACCGGGGATCGCGCGCGCCGCCGCGGCCACGAGGAGCGACGAATCGAGTCCGCCGCTCGTAAAGATGCCGAGCGGGACGTCGGACATCAGCTCGCGTTTCACAGCACGGAGCACCGTGTCCCGCAGGTTCTCGACCGATAGTGCAGACGAACGGCTGGCTGCTGCAGCGGGACTCCAGTACGAGCGAATCTCGGTCCGGTCCCCTTCGGCGATCAGAAGAGACGCGGGTGGCAGCTTGTGAATGCCGTCGAACATCGTGTACGGGGCCGGCACGTAGCCTAGCGCGTGATACAGCGATAGGGCCTTGCGATTGACGCGTCGCGGTTGGTCGGGGAACTCGAGCAGCGCCTGGATTTCGGAGGCGAATCGCAGCTCGCCATCCACTTCAGTCCAGAAGAGCGGCTTCTCGCCCGCGCGGTCGCGCGCGAGCACCAGACGGCGCCGGGTTTCATCCCAAACCGCGAGGCCGAACATGCCCTCGAGGCGGGCGACTGCGTCGGGGCCGAACCGTTCGTAGAAAGGGACGATCGTCTCGATGTCACCATGCGAGCGAAACGGATAACGCCACGCGGATGCTTCACGGCGTAGGGCAGGCGCATTGTAGATCTCGCCGTTGCAGACCATCCAGATCTTCGCGTCGGGACTCTGGAACGGCTGATCGCCGGTAGTGAGATCCATGATCGCCAGCCGGCGCGCACCGATGCGCGCGCGCTCGTGCCCGACGATGCATTCGCCGTCGGGACCGCGGTGTCGCAGGGCAGCCGCCATCCTCGCGAGCGACTCCGGATGGCGCAGCGGCGCCTCGCGGCGAGCTATCGCGCCGAAGATGCCGCACATGGTCCGTAGGCCGCGTACTGGCCTTCGACGGCGAGCAGCGGGAGCAGGGATTCGAGTTGGGAGCGGACGCGCGCGTCGTTGGCGCGTGTGACGAACACGGTCGGCGTGCGGCAGTCCCGCACGCGTTCGCGCCAGTACTCGGCCGGCTTGAGCGGCGATGTGCTGCCGTGCCGGAAGCGTTCCTGGTAGTCGACGATGAAGTTGCTCGTCAGCTCGCGTGCGGTGGCCGTCGCGACGGGGATTGGCCGTCTCAAATAGAAGGGCAGGGAGGTTGGGAATGCCGAGACTCCCACAACCTCGACATCCTCCACACCCTCCACCGTCGGCCTTACGTTCTGTATGACGCGCGCCAGCGTCGCCGCCGAGCGATCGTCGCCGACTGCCGCGAGCAACCGGCTGGACACGATCGGCATCGCCATCACGATCAGCGCGTACCCCATGACCGCCAGCGCCGGACGCGGATGCACCTCGCGTCCCCCATACCAGACCATCGCCGCGGAAATGAGCAACGCGATGCCCAACGCGAGCGCGGTCGGTGGAATCGCCGCCCGTTCCGCCGGCGTCAGGCTGATGGGCGCGGGCAACCAGATGGTCAGAGAAACGAGCGCGATCCCGAAGGTCGCCGCGACCATCGCGTACGTGCGCCTGCCGACGCCGATTCCGGCGCTGAGCCCACGCGCCGCCGCGAGTGCGAAGGGTGGCATCAGCGGCAAGACGTACTGCGGGAGTTTCGACTGGTTCAGCGTGAAGAACAGTAAGGGGCCCAGAACCCAGCATGCCAAGAGAATCGACTCCTGGGCCAGTGGGTTCACGCGCCGGGCAAGCCAGGCCCAGCGCCAGTTCTTTAGGCGTCCGAGCGCAGGTACGATCCAGGGGAATGCGGCGATCGGAATGATCGGCAGATAGTACCAGAACGGCGCGGTCCGGTGGAACCGCTGCGTGGTTACGCGCTCGAACGTCTCCCGCACAAAGACGTAGTGCGGGAATTCGGGGACGCGATGCGACACCGCGAGAAACCAGGGAAGGGCGACGACCGCGAACACCACGAGGCCCGTGAGCGGGAACAGCCGCCGGACGGATCTGCCGGTAATCAGCGAGTAGGGGATCAGCGTGATCAGCGGCACCAGGATCGCGACCGGACCTTTGGTAATCGCTCCGAGGCCGATCGCCGCCCATGCCAACACGGGACGCTCATCCCAGAACGCGAGGATGGCGAGCGTGGTGCAGAATGCGAGCGCGCTGTCCATGATCGTCGTGCGGGCGTACGCCAGCACGAGCGGCATCGTTGCCAGCGCCAGTGCCGCGAGCCAGCCGGTGTCGTTCCCCCAGCGACGCCCTGCAAACCACACGACGACAATCAGCGTCGCGAGCGTGAACAGATAGGCGGGCAAACGGGCGGCCGTCGCGGTGGGTCCGAGTACTTCCATGCTCGCCGCGGCCGCGGCGAAATAGACGATCGGCTTGTCGAGGTATGGCAGGGCGTCAAAATGCGGCAGCACGTAGTCGTTCGTCGCCGCCATCTCACGCGCGACCTCGGCGTTGCGTCCCTCGTCGGGATCGAACAGCGGATAGCCGCCGAGGTCGAATCCCAGCGCCAGCACGGCGGCAAGCAACAGGACCGGCAGCCGCACGTAGGCGCCGAGCGGGAGTGTGCTAGGAACCGGGAGCCTTCGGGGAAGAGGGAGGGGCAGCTGACGGCAGCATCTGCGACACCGTGATCGGCACGGTGGCTTTGCGCTCGCCGTCCACCGTGATCTCGAAACGATATTGACCGGCCCGCGGGAACGGCACGTCGAACACCAGCACGGCCGCTGCCTCGATCTCGGTGACGCCGGCGGGCGGCTCGGCAAAGTTTACCGTGCCCGAGCCGCCCAACAGCTCGGCATCTTCTTCATCGAGCAGCTTGATCTGGACCTGATGCTCTCCGACTTCGGTGCGTTTCCCCTTCAACCGGAGCACCAGATGCAGCCGCGGATGCATCGCAGGAAACTGCGGCACCCAGATGTGCTGGAAGATGCCGAGCACCGACATCTTGCCCGACTGATCGACCAGCGCGTAGTCGGCGACGACCGCGAAATCGAGATGCACTATTTCTTCGCGACGGGCACGGAGTAGCGCGTCCGGTCCCACGCGAACGTGATTGCCGTAGGCGCGGAAGGCGGCTCGAACGCGATCACGAATTGCTCGACCGGCGTAGCGAGCGCCTCGGTCTTGGCATCGACACGGACCAGGTCTTGCTCCGGATGATATTCGGTGCCCCACTGCCCGTTCTGCTTGTTGATGATGAGCTTCCATCCGGTCGGCGAGGGAAGCGTCCACAGGGTGTACTTGCCGGCGGGAACTGTCGTGCCGCCGATCACCAGGTCCACAGGCGTGTTGAGCTGCGTTGCCGCGTTTGCGCCTGTGCGCCACACCTTATTCCACGGCTCCAACGCGCCGAAGATATCTCGGCCGCGCCGGGTGGGGCGGCTGTAATCGATCCACACCTCGGAGCCGCCGATGGTCGCGCGCGCCGTGTCGCGCGGCGACAACTGGCCAAGTGGCCGGTTCGCGAACATTGGACCGGCCTGTGCCATCGGCACCGACGCCACCCGCTGCACTTCGATTTGCAGGGTGCTGCCTTTTCCCGTCAGCCAGGTGAGGCGTCCCTGCCGGTCGAGCCGGAACGTGAACGGCCCGACTCCGGCGAGCTGTCCTTCATCGAACATGAACACGAGCGTGTCGCCGCCGCGTTTGCGGACGTACCCGCCGCTGGTTCGATCGGCAGAGTAGAGCGCCGTGAACCGGACGCTGTCCTTCCCCGTGCCGCGGGCCCACCGCCCGATCTGTTCCATCAGTCCGTACATGTAGAACTGGAACGGGAAGGTGCCCCGCGGGACCGCGAGCTTCGTCGTCACGCTGCTGTCGCCCCGTGGAGACACCATGACCACCGTGTCGCCGGAGAAGTCGACCGAGTTCTTCGTCTCCATCGGCCCGGGGCCGCCGCCGATGTTGTGCGTCACGATCTCAACGTGGCGAATTGAGCCGTCTGGATTCAGGTCGAAGGTATAGATGCGATGCAGGCTTCGCGGCGTGCGGATCACGTACTCGCCGCGCAGCCGCGTTGCCGTCCGTGTGTATTGCTCGAGCGTTACGGTGTCGTTGCCGAGCCTCGTGATGAAAGCCCCCGAGTCCTGGACGGCGAAAGAGAGCGTCAACAACAGCGCAAGCATGCAGTGCCTCCGGTCATGAGACGCGAATCGATGTGATCTCGTCGTTCCCCTTGATGGCGTTGACGACGTCCATTCCTTTCGTGACCTGCCCGAATACGGTGTGCACGCCGTCGAGATGGCCTTGCGGCGAATGACAAATGAAGAACTGGCTGCCGCCGGTGTCCTTGCCGGCGTGCGCCATGGATAGCGTGCCGGCGACGTGCTTATGCGTGTTCTTCTGGGTTTCGCATTTGATCGTGTATCCCGGGCCGCCCGTGCCGACCGGCCCCTTGCCGGTCTTGGAGTACGGGTCCCCGCCCTGGACCATGAAGTTCGGAATCACGCGATGGAACTTGGTCCCATCATAAAACTGTGAGTTCGCCAGCTTTTCGAAGTTCGCGACCGTGCCCGGCACTTCGTCCGCGAACAGGTCCAGCTCGATCGTGCCCTTCTTGGTCTCGATCACCGCTTTCTTGTTCGGCATCTACACCCCTGCGTTGAGGTTCTCCTCCACCTGCTGCACTGTTTTCATGCCCACAATCGCGCACGCCAGTCCCTCGCGATCGAGCACGAATTTCAGCGCCAGCTGCGCCGCCGTCATCCCCGACTGCTCGGCCAGCTCGCGCACGCGCTGGCCCAGCGCGGCGAGCTGCGCGACGTAGGGCCGAGGCATGCGGCTGCGGATGTCGCCGCGCTCCCAGGTGCTGTCGGCGTGGTAACGCCCCGCCAGGAAGCCGTTCGCGAGCGGCTCGCGCGCGATGACGCCGATATTCGCCCCCTGCGCCGTGGGTAGGAATGTGTCCTCGGCTTCGCGCCGCGCCAAGTTGTAGACGATCTGCACCGTGTCAGGCAGGGTCGCCTGCACCGCCGCCACGCCTTCCTCCGGTGGATGCACGGATACGCCGTAGAACCGTATTAACCCTTCGCGTTTCATCTCTTCCAGCGGTTCGTACGTCGCCACGTCGGAGATCAGCGTGATCGGCGGGTTGTGAAGCTGCAGCAGATCGATGCGGTGCGTCCGCAGTCGTTGGAGCGAGCGTTCCACGGCGAATCGCAGATACGCGGGGGTGAAGTCCAAATGTACGTCCCGGTCGTAGAAGTTGCCGCCGACCTTGGTGGCGATGAAGACCTGATCGCGGATGTCGTGCAGCGCCGCACCGAGGAGCGATTCGGAGTGCCCGTGGCCGTACACGTCCGCGGTGTCGAAGAAGTTGCAGCCGAGCTCGAACGCGCGGCGGATGGCGCGAGTCGACTCCGCGTCGTCAGTGGGGCCGTACGAGTTGCCGAACGCGTTGCCGCCCACCGCCCACGCTCCGAAACCGATCTCGCTGACCGAGAGTCCTGTACGGCCGAGCGTGCGGCGGTTCACGCCTCCAGCAGCCCCGCGAGCTGCTCCGGGGTGGAGACGGGCATCGAGCAACTGGTTCCGATACACACGGTCGCGGCGGGACGCTCGGCGATCTTGCGCACAACCACTTTGCGGGGCCGATACGTCTGCAGCGCGAGGAGGTGCATCGCGCACGCCGGGCCGTCGCCGCGCGGCCCTGCGACTTCGATGCGCGTGACCGGGTGCACTGCCCAGTCCACGGCGCGCAGCAACGTGGACCCGTGCAGCGACAATTCGCGCGCGCTGCCGGCGAACGCGCCTAGCTGGAGATCGAGACGCTCGCGCCAGTCCGATTTGTCGGTCAGGACCCAGAGATGCGCCAGCACGAGCGCGGCGACGCCGTTGGGCGAGGGGGTCGGCGCATCCTGAACCGGCTTGGCGCGCGTGGCGAGGTATGCGGTGCCGCTCGTTCCGGCGATATCGAAGTAGCCCGCGGTGCCATCCGTATGCGCCGTTCCGCAGTACGTCATCACGAGGGTCGCGCGCTCGAGCCAGGTGGACTCGCCGGTCGCTTCGAACGCATCGAGGAACGCGGCGGCGGATTGCACGTTGTCATCGAGCATCCCGCGCGGCTCGGACCGGCCCAGGACGTGCGACATCCCACGCTCCGCATCCCACGCTTCCGACCAGATCCGCTCCAGGACTTTCAGCGCGAGGGCATTGCATTCCGGCCTATCCAGCACCGCACCGGCCTGCAGGAACGCGCCCGCCATCATCGCATTCCAGTTGACGTAGGCGGCCCTGTCCACGAACGGAGCCTTCCGGCGGTCACGTGCGTCCTTCAGCTTTTTCATCGCCGTGCGCAGGACGGGCCACTCGTCGTCGCTGGCCGGATCCTGCTTCCACCACAACACATTTTTCTTCGAGTTGTGGTGCATCTCGCCCGTTTCCTGGATGTCGAACACACGCGCAGCAACCGCGCCTTCAGGCACAGTCAGTTGCGTCGTGGCTTCTTCGAGCGTCCAGGTCCAGTAGTCCCCATCATCGCCGAAGGTGAGGTCGGCGTCCTGGGACGTCGCGAACGCGGGGTTGTCCTTGTCAGCCATGACGTCGAGCACCCAATCCACGATGCCTGTCGCGACTTCCTTGAACAGCGGGGTTCCGAGCGCCTGGTTTGCCGAGAGATAGGCACGCAGCAGCTCGGAGTTGTCGTAGGACATCTTCTCGAAATGCGGCACGATCCATCGCTCATCGACCGAGTAGCGATGGAAGCCGCCGCCCAGGTGATCGCGAATGCCCCCGCGCGCCATTCCCGTGAGCGTCTTCTCGACGATCTCGCGTTGCCACGCGAGGCCTCCCCGGCTGTCGTGCCAGCGCGCGAGCAGGAATTCGATCGCGGCGGGATGCGGGAATTTGGGCGCCGAGCCGAAGCCGCCGTACCGCACGTCGAACAGCTTGGCCATCTGGTCGGCGGCGCCGCTGACGAGATCGGGAGTCACGGCGCCGGGCTTTGCTTCATCCAGGGTCTGGACGACGTGGTCGCGAATCGCGCGCGCGTTCGTGGTGACGCGTTCCTGCTCTTCGCGGAACGCGCGCGCGATTTCCATCAGGACGCGGTGAAATCCCGGCCGGCCGTAGGCATTGTTGTCCGGCGGGAAATAGGTGCCGCCGAAGAACACCTCGCCCTCCGGCGTCAGGAACGCCGTGAGCGGCCAGCCACCTTGTCCGCTGAGCGCCTGTACGGCGCGCTGATAGCGCGCGTCCACATCGGGCCGCTCGTCCCGGTCCACCTTGATGCACACGAAATCGCGATTCAACAGCTCGGCGACCGCCGGATCCTCGTACGACTCGCCGTCCATGACGTGGCACCAGTGGCACCAAACAGCCCCGATGTCGAGAAGGATCGGTTTCTTCTCCTGACGCGCGCGCGCGAAGGCCGCGTCTCCCCAGGGTGACCAATGGACCGGCTGGTGGGCGGCGGACTTGAGATATGCCGAGGGCTCGGAGGCCAGCTGATTTGACGGCACGACCGCTAGTCGAGGTAACGGATCGCGGTTTGCGTCAACAACTCCGCGCCGATCACCAATGACTCCTCGTCGATGTCGAATGTCGGGCTGTGATGCGGGGAAGCGCGGCCCCCCTTGGGTGCCGATCCGACGAAGGCAAAGCACCCGGGGACACTCGCGAGAAAGAAGGCCATGTCCTCGCCGCCCATCGTACGCACGTCCTGGCGGACGTTGTCGGCGCCGATCATGCCGGCGGCGACGTCGCGCATCAGTGCGCTCAGCTTTTCATTATTAATGAGCGGCGCGCTCAAGCGGCGGTAGTTCACGCTCGCCCGGGCCCCGAATGCCGATGCGACGCCGTCCGCCGTCTCCTCGACCAGGCGCGGCGCATCCTCGAAGAAGTGGCCGCCGAACGTGCGCACCGTGCCGCGCAGCTCGGCGCGATCGGGGATCACGTTGAACGCCCGCCCCGCATGCACCTCCGTCACGGAGACCACCGCTTCGGAGAGCGGATCGCGCCGGCGGGAGACCAGGCTCTGCAGCGCGGTGATGACGTGGGCTGCGACGAGCACCGGATCGATCGTCTGGTGCGGCGCGGCCGCATGGCCTCCCCGGCCCAGAATCGCGATCTCGAACTGATCCACCGACGCCATCACCGGCCCCGGCATGATGCCGATCGTTCCAACCGGCAGGTCGTTCCAGAGGTGAATCCCGAAAGCCGCATCGACTTTCGGTGCCTCGAGCACGCCATCGCTGATCATCGCTTGCGCGCCGTTCGAGACCTCTTCAGCGGGCTGGAACGCGAACTTGACGCTGCCCGGCAGATTGAGCGTCGCCAGGCGGCGCGCCACCTCGAGGCCGATCGCGACATGCCCATCATGGCCGCAGGCGTGCATCTTCCCCGGTTGCTTGGAGCGATAGGGGACCACGCTCGCTTCCTCCACAGGCAACGCATCCATGTCTGCCCGGAGCAGCACGCAGCGCCCTTCATTCTTCTTGAGTCCCACAACGCCGGTCTTGCCGATTCCGGGCGTGACCTGGTAGTTCAAGCCGCGCAAACGGTCGGTGATGAGGCTCGCCGTGCGCGTCTCCTCGAAGCCGAGCTCGGGGTGCTGGTGGATGTCCCGTCGCGTGGCGATCAGCGAGGCACGATCGACCGGGGCAAGAGTCCTCATACCTGCGAGCTCGGGCAGAGCCGATTGAGCACGCAGTCAGCGCATCGCGGCCGTCGCGCGATACAGACGGCGCGCCCGTGCTGAATCAGGGTATGCGAAAACCAGGTCCAGTCATCCCGCGGCACGATCTCCATCAGATCCTGTTCGATCTTCACCGGATCGTCCTGGCGGGTGAGTCCCAGAAGCCGGCTTAGACGATGGACGTGCGTGTCCACCACGACTCCTTCGTTCTTCCGGAACCAGGTACCGAGGATCACGTTGGCCGTCTTGCGGCCCACGCCGGGCAGGGCGGTCAGCTCTTCCATCGTTTGCGGCACTTCGCCGCCATGCCGCTCGACGAGCGCCTGCGCCATGCCGATGATCGATTTGGTCTTGTTCCGGAAGAAGCCGGTGGACTGAATCTCCTTCTCCAGCACGCGAGGATCGGCAGCCGCATAGTCGGCGGCCGTACGGTACTTCGCGAACAAATGCGGCGTGACCATGTTGACGCGCGCGTCGGTGCATTGCGCGGAAAGAATCGTCGCGACCACGAGCTCCAGGGCACTGCGATGGTGCAGCGCGCACGTCGCGTCCGGATACTCGCGTTTCAGGCGCGCGATGATTTTCCGCGCCCGTGCTTTCCGTTCGGTCGCCGCGACTTTCGTCTTCATGGAGTCAGCCGGAATCTAGTAGCGTCAGGAGCCGGCAGGTGAGGAGGAGCAGTTCGCCGGCATTGGCCACTGAATACAGTCCGGCCGCCGTCCCGCCCGCCAGCTTCGGGGCAAATGGTGCGCTGCCATCGTCGC
>Ga0137374_10008509_pt1 | contig 12145 bp, 13 predicted proteins | sample SagtaG_20_FD_104811 | JGI IMG/M metagenome (GOLD analysis project Ga0137374, IMG submission 104811) | Vadose zone soil microbial communities from Sagehorn Ranch, Mendocino, California, USA - Sage1_R_100_16 metaG | ecosystem: Environmental > Terrestrial > Soil > Vadose zone | place: USA...
CAGATTGCTTATCTGAGCCAGTCTCACAAATCCGGATTTATCCTCCCTTTGCGGGCATTGGATGCCGTGCGCATGGGGCGCTTTGCCAACCATGGGTTGCTTGGCAAAATGACTAGTGCAGATGAAGATCTGATTGTTCAGGCGATGAAAAGTATGCAGGTTTGGGATCTGGTGGATAAACCATTACGTTCTCTGTCTGGGGGACAGCAGCAGCGCGTTTACATTGCTCAGGTATTGGCCCGACATGCAGATTTATTGATTCTAGACGAACCCACGGCTGGGCTGGACGCTGGAGCGAGAGAGATCTACCAGGAGGTCATCCGAAACGAACTGCGTCGGGGTGCGTCTGTGATTACGGCGACTCATGATATTCAGGAAGCCATGGATTGTGACCAGACGATGTTGTTAGCCAGGAAGGTGATCGCGATTGGGCGTGGAAAGGATATTATCACTGCACAGACTCTTCTGGAAACTTTTGGGATCGTCATGACCTTGAACAAACAAAACCTGGAAATGACGGTCGTAGAACGTGAGCATGGTCATAATCCACATGATCATGAGTAGTATGAATTTGGTTCTTGTAAAGAAGTAGATCAGTATGGGTCACAACCACCCCAATTGCTTTTCACTCCGCCTTCCGATCAAGATCAATATTCCCAGCCGATTTGGTCCCCTGATGGGGGAACCATTTATTTTACGAAGATCAATTATCAATCCTCCTCGACAACCTATGAAATCATGCGGCTTGCGTATCCGAATGGAAAACCGGAACAACTGGTTAATCAAGCATATTGGCCTCAGGTATCAGCGGATGGATCTCACATTGCGTATGTTTCCCTTTTTTCCACCAATGGATCCAACGGGCTCTTCATCGCCAATGCTGATGGAACAGATGCCCATAGCGTGCCGCTATCAGGCTCGGGTTGGGCGAACAGCATTATCGATGCGCCCTTATTCCTGCCGGACAGTCAAACGATCCTGTTCAGTGCACCAATCCCCGCTCAAAGCTCTGCGCCGAGTTGGATGGAAAAATTGATGAGAATTACAGTTGTGCACGCCCACGGCTCTATTCCCTCCGACTGGTGGTCTGTTCCATTATCTGGTGGCGAGCCTACCCGGTTAACCCATGTGTATTCACCCGGGCCGTTTGCAAGTATCTCTCCTGATTCGGGATTCATCGCCAGTTATAGCGCCTCGGGAATCTTCGTCATGAACCCTCAGGGCGGGGAACTCACCCAAATTGTGAATTACACAGGCGGAATTCCCGGCGCGGTAAGATGGATTCCGTAGTGCACTCTTATCTTGTTATCATATCAACAAAATAAAATTCTTATTCAATCCTCAGGAGGCTGTCATGAAAAAGCCATTCTTTTTAACTGCATGCTTGATCGCGCTAATCGCTTTATTGACTAGCTATTCAATTGTCTTTGCGCACGAATCAATCACAGTAGGGGATTACACTCTTGAGATGGGTTGGCTCAGCGAGCCACCGATTGTGGGGCAACAAAATGCCATCGTTGTCAATGTTTCAACGACCAGCGATGAACAGCCAGTGGAGGATGTTTCAGCATTAACGGTGACAGTCTCTTATGGGGGCCACAACAAGGCGCTTACCCTTCAACCGTTAGGCGAGGATACGCCAGGACAATTCGTTGCTCCGATTCTCCCTACTGTCCCAGGACAGTACACTCTAAATCTAGGTGGCAAATTGGGAGATACAGATGTGAATGTCGAGGTCCAACCCGAGGAAGTGCAGGCTGCTGAGGTACTTCAATTCCCGATTGCCTCTGCCCAGCAAAATACTGACTTGGGAGTAATGAACTGGCTGATTTATCTTAGCCTACTCATCGGGTTGATTGCCTTGGTATTAGGAGTTATGGCTCTGCGGAAGTCTCGCTAATGGATGGAAAGATCAATTCACCGTTATTCGAGTTAAAGTGAAATTCAAGAGACGTAATCTCTGGCTGATCGTAATTGTCCTGCTCTATAGTGCATTAGCTGTTACATCAGCTTCTGCCCATGCGTTGCTGTTGCGTTCCAACCCTCAAGCCAATGCTATATTGGCGCAACCGCCAGTACAGATTGAACTCTTTTTTAGCGAATCGGTAGAAGCAACGCTCAGTACTATCAAAGTCTTCAATACGGGCGGTACTGAGGTGGACGTGGGGGATGTGCGCGTCGATCCTTCTGACCCGACACGGATGACCGTTTCCCTACACACCATCGGGGATGGAATTTATACGGTTACCTGGAAGGCCGTCTCAGCCATTGATGGACAGCCCGTAGAAGATGTTTCCAATTTAACTGTGAATATTTCTTATGGAGGTCAGAATAAGACTCTCACACTCCAACCTCTGGGTGAAGAAACGCCCGGCCAGTTCATTGCCCCTATCCTTCCCACTGTCGCTGGGCAATACACTGTCAAACTCGGCGGTACATTAGGTGATACGGCTGTAGATGCCGATGTGGAACCCGAGGAAGTGCAGTCCGCTGATAAGCTTCAGTTCCCGAGCACAACGTCTGAAGAGCAAAGTGCTAACTTGGGAATGATGAATTGGCTCATTTATCTTAGCCTGCTGATCGGGTTGATTGCCCTGGTATTGGGAGTCATGGCTCTTCGCAAGTCTCGTTGAGGGGTGGAAAAAATCGAGTTAAAGTGAATTTCAAGAGACGCATTATCTGTTTACTCCTGATCCTTCTCGTCTATAGTGCATGGGCAGTGACACCGGTTTTGGCCCACGCGGTACTGTTGCGTTCCAATCCTCAAGCGAATGCTGTATTGGCGCAGCCGCCCGTACAGATAGAACTCTTTTTTAGTGAATCAGTAGAAGCAACGCTGAGTACGATCAAAGTCTTCAATACGGGCGGTATCGAGGTCGACGTAGGGGATGTACGAGTTGATGCTTCTGACCCCACACGCATGACCGTTTCCCTACACACCATCGGGGATGGAATTTATACCGTCACCTGGAAGGCTGTCTCCTCGGCAGATGGGCATCAAACAACGGGAACATTTCCTTTTGCCGTGGGGAATGTCAACGCAGATGCGGTCAGTGCGATTCAACAAAGTACAAGTTTCCGTCTGCCATTCAGCACGCTCATTTCCAAATTCCTCATGCTAGCTTCATTGGCGCTCTCATTGGGCCAAAGGCTCTTTACTGCCCTGGTTTGGAATCCGGCCCTCCAGGCAAATCGAAACGCGGCTGTTTCTGCAATCGCAAGGCCAGCAGTCTGGAAGAAGTTCTATCGTGTCGGCTTGATCGGAGTCCTCATTTCTATCGGGATTGGTATCCTGGCGCAAGCCGGTCAATCCACGGGGAGTGAGCTGGCGTTCCCATGGGATCTGGAGATGGGCCGCGTTCTGATCGAAACGCGGCTTGGCGTCATTTGGCTTTCTCGCCTTGGGCTAGCCATGCTTTCCGTCTGGCTGGCGGGCAGAAACGAATCGCCCTTGAGAGATTGGAGCGGGTTCGCTGCCAATCTCACCTTGTTGTTCACAGTAACTTTAACGAGTCACGCCGCCGCGGAAGTGCACCCGCTCCTGCCCATCCTTGCCGATTGGATCCATTTAATCGGAATGACCTTTTGGCTGGGTGGGCTGGTCTATTTTTTCACTAGCATTCGCCACATCCAACAGTTCGATAGCCAACTGCGGACGAAATTGACCTCTCTACTGACCAGTCAGTTCTCGTTCAATGCATTGATCTTTGTTGGGCTGATCGGCCTGACCGGTTTCTACTCCGCTTCTTTGCGAATAGGTTCATGGCCCGCGCTTCTCACCAGTCTCTATGGGCATGTATTGCTCATCAAGCAGGCGTTTGTTGCGGGATTGCTGAGCATTGCAGCAACCAATCTTCTGATTATTTCTCCCCGCCTCAAACGGGATCAACTTCAGGGCATTGAGACCACCGGACTTGTCGCACGCTTCGGCAAGAACCTGGTCCTGGAGCTTACTTTTGCAGGTTTACTTTTAGCCAGCGTGAGTTTCCTTACTTATATCCCTCCAGCAAGAATTGTATCTGTCACCCCAGAACTCAAAAGTACGCAAAAAGTAGATGACCTGAAGATGGAATATCCATTTCACCAGGCCGAGTGGGTCAAAATACGTTTATGCTTACAGTGATTACTTCCGAAGTTCATCCTTTCCATTCGGCAAAAGAAGTTTTACTGCGTTTCACGCCGAATCAGGCAAATATTCCACCGTCAGAACTCGAACTGATCGGTAAGGGAGATGGAACATTCACAGCGAAGGGCACCTATCTTAGCATTCCCGGCAACTGGCAGGTTCAAGCAGTGGTGAGGCGTGAAGGCGAGTTCGATGCGTTTGGAAATTTCAACTTTACGCTTCAAAAACCCGGAGCAACGAGCGAAGCCGCCGGAATCCTCAGACAAACCGGCTTACTTATTCTTTGTCTCGGACTCCTGTGTGCATTGTTCACCTTGTCTATCGCAGTAAAACCTGGTTTGCGTTTGGGGGCGGGCATCCCCGCAACACTGTTGATGATAGGGTTGGGTGTCTTTTATCTGGCACGTCCAATCCCTGTCAGTACCGAGCAGGCGAATCCGATTCCTCCAAACAGCGAATCAGTTGCGGCAGGCCAGGCTGTATTTACGGTTCATTGTGTTTCCTGTCATGGAGAGACCGGCAAAGGAGATGGTCCACTAGGCGTGGTGCTGAATCCGCGTCCCGCTGACCTTTCTCAACATGCCATCCCAGGTGTTCATACCGATGCACAGCTCTACGAATGGATCACGGATGGTTTTCCCGGTTCTGCCATGCCAGCCTGGAAATCCCGTCTATCTGATACTGATCGCTGGAACTTGGTAAACTTTATCCGTACCTCGGCGCCTAGACAATAATACTCAATGTGTAGTCAAAGATTCCTAATCACGAAAGCAGACTTTTTTTCCTGGTTACTGGTTTTCAGCCTTTGGGGTTGTTTGCGAGTCTCTTACCAGATAAGGAGCTTATTGCCAGCGTAAGTGGAGAAGGTCTATTTGTGATGGATTTGGATGGCTCGAACCTGAGGCGGTTGATCCCTGGTCTGAAAGTTCATGATACAGTAAGCTGGATATCCCAACCGGATCTTTAGTAGAAGGAAGGCATCCTCGCATGAAGGCCCATTTCCTAGTTTGGTCTCTCGTTTTTGCTCTAGCCCTTTCCAGTTGTTCCATTCAGGTTGAGCAGCCAACAGTTGTAACGCCCGCTCCAACACTTGAATCCATACCTCCTACGCTTTCGCCCGAGGAAAATAGCCCGCAAACAAATATAGTCACAACGACTCAGATACCGGTGACTTGGGGTGATCTGAATTTGACCGGGAGGCTGCTTTATATCAATGGGATTCTTGTAGACAACGTCTTCAGTTTGCAAATCCAGGTTCTGAATCTTGTAACCGGCGAGATTACCACAATCTTCGATGCTCCCAAATACTCCTGGATCTATTACGTCACGGTTTCGCCAGACAACACGCAAGTTCTCATGTCTTATGCACCTCCTCCTGGAGATAACCCAGTAGACCAGGATATTTACATTATGCCTTTGGATGGCTCTCAGCCGCCACAGTTGCTGTTCACACCTCCAACGCCAGAGGATGATTATACCGAGGTGGAATGGTCACCGGACGGCAAGTACATTTACTTCACTCACGTCAATTATCAGATCCCGCCCGAGCCCGATCAGATCTATCCTCTTTATGAGATTTACCGAATGGCATTCCCGGATGGTCAGCCCGAAAAGGTCGCAGAGAAAGCTTATTGGCCTAGGCTGTCGCCGGATTCATCCCACATCGCATACGTTTCGGTGGATCTTTTTACACGCGGCAACAAACTATTTGTGGCAGATGCCAATGGAGAGAATGCACATGAAATTAAAATTACTGGCCCACGCATACCAGATATTAAAGATGCACCAATTTTTTCTCCCGATGGTCAGTCCCTCATATTTAGCGCGGATATACCCGTCCAATCCTACCAGCCGAGCTGGCTTGACAAATTGATGGGAGTTCGCGTTGTCAAAGCACATGGGAATGTTCCTTCTGACTGGTGGTCAATCCTGGTGACGGGCGGAGAGATGACTCGATTGACGAACATTCAGTCCTTAGGCTTATTTGCCAGTTTCGCGCCGGATGGCAAGCATATTGCAAGTTACAGTCTCAATGGGATCTTTGTGATGAAACCAGATGGCTCAGAATTGACAATGTTGATTCCGAATCCGCAGGCAGTTCCAGGGACCGTTAGTTGGATTCCATAGATTTGCCCGCGTATACCAGTATGAAAGCTCACTCAAAGGGAAGAACTTAAATGAAATCGTAAGTTCCGCTGGCATCCCTGGAACTATAAGTTACAGAGTATCGCATAATTTACTAAACCGAACTTGTGATATTCACTCGTAATTTGTATCAAAAAGTTTAGTAATTTATGAGACAAGCGATAGATACCTTAGTGAAAGGTTATATGTCTAAGATTCATTTCCTCGCATGGTGGCTGGTTGTTGCTTTGACTATCTCTGGTTGCTCAGTAGAAATTAACCAACCGTCAGTTGCGGTTTCTCCCATCCCCGGCACTCAAAATCCAAACGAATCTCCAGCGCCTGCCAAAATACCCATTACCTGGGCGAATTTGAACTTAACGGGGAAACTGGTGTACGTCGCTGCAAATAGTACAACTGCAAGAGTATCCGTACAATCTCTCAATCTTGAAAATGGTGAGCTTGTGACGATCTTTCAAGTCCCTCAGCGGGGTTGGGTAGACGCTGTGGCAGTTTCGCCAGATCATCAAACATTAATTCTATCGTTTTCACCGCTGATGGAATCTGCCTATGGTGGACAGACATCCCTTTATCATATACCTCTGGATGGATCCGAACCGCCGCAATTGCTTATCACTCCACAAACCAACCAGGATCTGTATTTTCAGCCTACATGGTCGCCGGACGGAAAATATATTTATCTCGCACACATCAATTACGAGTCGCTGCCATCCTATGAGATCATGCGTATGGTTTACCCGGATGGAAAACCAGAAACGCTGATTGACATGCCTATTGGCCTCGGGTTTCGGACGATAATACTTTGCTCGTCTATGTTGCCCTCGAACCAAAAAGTGGGACAAATCACCTCTCCTTCGCCAATCTGGATGGAAGGGATCCACACCAGGTCCCTGTGAACGATTTGCCGGTTCCATCTGTGATTGATGCGCCAATGTTTTCACCCGATAACCAATTGATCCTTTTCAGTTCTCCGATTGGGATAAAGGCTTCCGCGCCCGCGCCGCGTTGGTTTGATCAATTGCTAGGCGTACAAGTAGCTCTTGCTGATGGCACATTGCCTTCGGATTGGTGGTCTGTTCCTTTGGGAGGCGGAAATGTCACGCGGTTAACAAATATTGAAGCAACAAGTCTCTTTGCCACTATTTCACCTGACAAGCGTTTTATCGCCAGCTACAGTGGGGGTGGTCTATTTGTAATGAATCCAGATGGGACAGGTTTAACACTGTTAATACCTGATACGGGTGGGATTCCTGGCACTGTGAACTGGATACCCTAAGAAAGAATAGATTTCGCTTCTTCCACAAGTTGCTACTCGTCGAGATAATATCTCGGCTATTTTTAATTAACAAAGGATGATTGCAGGTTACAATCATGCTTTCGTCATCCCTGTTGTAAAATCATCCGATTGACGAGACATTATGCCTTTCTTTGCGATCAGTATCTTTCTTTCCGCTTTCCTGCTCTTTCAAATCCAGCCTATGATCGGGAAATTCATTTTGCCCTGGTTTGGTGGCACGCCTGCGGTCTGGTCAACCTTGATGTTGTTCTTTGAAATCCTGCTGACGGGTGGTTACGCCTATGCTTACTGGCTGATTGGGCGAGTGCAAGCCAAACGGCAACCTGTCGTTCACATTGCGTTGATTGCCTTTGCCCTCCTTCTTCTCATTCTATTTTCATTTATTTGGAAATCGCCCATCACTCCAGATTCAGCCTGGAAGCCGGAGAGTGTCGGTTCACCGGTACTTGATATTTTCAAGTTACTCCTCGTTTCAGTTGGCTTGCCTTATTTCATTCTCGCAACGAACGGTCCACTCATGCAGGCCTGGTTCAGTCGGCTCTTTCCTCAAGGATCCTATACACGCCTGTACGCGTTATCAAATGTTGGCTCATTGCTTGGACTGCTGGCCTATCCGCTCTTCATTGAACCGATCTTATCCCTGCGCCTACAAGGATGGACCTGGTCCTTGAGCTTTGCCCTCTTTGGATTGCTCGTAGGCTGGATCGCGCTCCGAAGCGGACGTGTCACAACTCGCTCGCAGCCGAACGTTGATCCCGTTTTATCGGCGGGGCAGCCATCTTTTGCTGTAATATCGTTATGGGTGATTCTCAGCGCGACCGCTTCCCTGTTCCTCTTATCGGTTACGAATCAGATCACTCAGGAGGTGGCGGTGATCCCGTTTTTATGGGTACTGCCGCTGGCGCTTTATTTGCTTTCTTTCATTCTGACGTTTTCAGGCGAGCGGGGATACAACCGCAAATTCTATGCATTCCTGTTTATCCTCTCCGCGGTGTTGACGTTGTTTGTCATGCTCAATGCAACAAGGCTGCATGTCTACTGGCAAATCCTTGGGTATTGTTTACTGCTGTTTGCGGCCTGTATGCTTTGCCATGGAGAGTTGTATCTTTTGCGACCTTCCGCACGGCATCTGACTATGTTTTATCTGATGGTTTCCATTGGCGGTGCATTGGGCGGAGTATTTGTTAGCCTGATCGCTCCCCTGATTTTCAATGGTTATTGGGAATTCTTCGTCGGATTGGCGATGACCATCGCGATTCTGCTTACGGTGCTTCGTTCAAATCGCGATAACACTGCCCGTGCTCGCTTTGTATTCACTGTCTTTACACTGGTGACTGTCATGCTGGCGGTTCTGAGCACTTTCTTTTCCGGCGCGTTGTACGCAAAGCGGAATTTCTATGGCGTGATCCGTGTTCGTGAGCTCACTCTCCAAAGTTCAGCCGAAAGCGCATACGTGATGTCACACGGAATTACCGTTCACGGGCTTCAATTTATCAACTCAGAATTGCGTGCCAGGCCGACAACCTATTATGTTCAAGGGAGCGGCGCGGGTTTAGCAATTCTCAATCACCCAAAGTATGAAAATAATGAGCCGATGCGCGTTGGCTTGCTGGGTCTCGGGATCGGCACACTCGTTGGCTACGGACGGTCTGGTGACGACTATTGCCTCTATGAAATTAATCCTGTTGTGGTTGATCTGGCACAGGGACAGGGGAATTATTTTTCATTTCTCAAAGATAGCCAGGCGAATATTACGATGGTTCTGGGTGACGCCCGCATTTCGCTTGAACAGGAACTTGCCGACGGGAATCCGCAAAACTTTGATGTGCTTGTGCTGGACACCTTTAGCAGTGACTCTATCCCTATTCATTTGGCAACGAAAGAAGCCTTCGCCTTGTATCTTGCCCATCTCGCATCGGATGGGATCATCGCTGCCCATATTACAAATCTGCATCTCGATCTTCAGCCTGTCTTCTGGCAACTGGCTCAGGATTATGATTTGAGCATGGTGCGAGTCAATTATCCGGGCGATTCACAAGGCGGCTATGCCTCACACTGGATTTTGCTCTCACGCGATCCAGCTTTATTGGAAATTGCTGCTATTCAGGAGCATTCAGTTGATTTGACTGGATACTCCACGGATATCAAATCGTGGACAGATGATTACAGCAACCTGTTTCAGATATTGAAGTAATTCCCGCTTGTCTCATTAAAAAGTGAACTTTTTGAATGAATTCTCAGTCTAAAATTCAAATTTCAAGTTACCCTACGCATGTCAAACAGGCGTGCGGCACACAGTAAGTGACTGTCACTCTTCTACAAAACCACTCCCAGCACCGCCACAAAATGTGCCGCTGCGGCGAGCATGACAAAGATGTGCCACATTTCATGGAATCCAAATACACCGGGGATAAAGTTGAAGATCTTGGTAATATACACAATCGCGCCAAGGGTATAAACGATGCCGCCCGCAATCAGCCAGCTAATCACCCATACAGGTAGAACAGCCAGCATCTGACCAATCGCTGCAAGGCATAGCCAGCCCATCACGAGATAAATTCCCGCGTTCAACCAGCGTGGCGCCCGGATATAAAATATCTTCACAATGATCCCGATCAATGCCAGCGACCAGATGATACTCAACATGCCCCATTTCCAGAACCCTGAGAAGGCGTTCACACAAAATGGAGTATAGGTGCCTGCGATCAGGCAATAAATCGCGGCATGATCGACCTTGCGAAAAATTTCCAAAGTCTTTTCTTTAACCTGTACCATGTGATACGTGGCACTTGCAGAAAATAAAAAAAAAGCAAACTGATGCCGTAAACCAGCAATGATATGATTTTGACAGGTGCGCCCCAGCCAACGATCAGCAAGGCGATCAACCCGATCAGTGCGAGACTCGCGCCGCCCCAATGTGTAAGGCTATTAACGGGCTCACGCAGTTTTCTAAGCATGTTCTGCCTCTTCAATAATTCGTGTTTTGGTTGCCATCATAATAAATACCAGGCTTGATTTTACTTCGATCTCATGGACTTCCAGGCGAAAGCCGGCTTTGGCAAAAGGTTCTTTCGATCTTTCATGGAGTATTTCAGACAGATTTGGAGGTGTTTCTCCGGTGATGCGAAACAACCATGCCAATGCTCGATCTAGTCCGCCGCGCCCAGTAATGGCTGCGCCAGGTAAGATCACAAATCTCCCATCTTGTGTTAGGACGCGTTCGGCTTCAGTTAATGTTCTAGGATCAAAAATATATTCTGCGGGAAAAGTTGACACAATGGTATCGAACGATCCATTTGGAAAGGGGAGCTGTTGGGCAATTCCCCGCGTTAAGTTAACTTGCGTGTAGGCACGCTGTTGAAGGGTGGAATTGCGATCTGCTTTTGGGACAAAATAGCGTGTTAGATTATGCTTTGCAAGACGACCCATCTGCGCTGATTCATCTATCCCAACCGCGAACAGGTTTCGGTGCTGCCCTGCGAAGTCCTCGTAGAGGGAGCCCTGTCGAAGGGTGAGCAAGATCCGCTGCAAATGTCCGGGCCCGTGACCAATCTCGAGGATTCGATTCCCCTCGATAAACGGGATCACGCTCATCACCCAATCCTTCCAGCGATTGAACGAAACGGTCGCCGCGACGAGATCGTAGGTGAACGCGAATTGGTGATAGAGCAGACGGAAGAAAAACCGCAGGAGCGTTTTCACAAGCGAAGCACTACAGTCCCGCGTGCTTCTGGCAGGAGTCCTGTGGACAAGCGAAGCACGCGAAGCGCGTGGAAAAAAAATAAGGGTTTGACCGCCAAGCGAGTCAAACCCTTGCCTCGTTGAAGACAAATTATGCAGCGGTCGTTTCGCTGGTTTCGTCAGATTTCCCGGTTGTCTTGCTGCGAACGGCTTCCATCGCGCTTTTGCCGCGCTCACGGACGTCTTCCACAACGCCTTTGCCTCGCTCCCGGACATCGTCCATCATTTGCTGGCTGCGTTCGCGAAGTTGCTGTGCCATTTCGTCAGCCCGGGCGCGGGCATCCGCGGCGGCAGCTTCGGCGCGAGCCATAGCTTCCTCGGCAGTAATCTGTGCCTTGTCGCGTAGTTCGATGGATTTATCTTTGATCAGTGCCCGAGTCTCTTCGCCCGTTTGAGGTGCGAACAACAGGGCCACTACAGCGCCTGAAAGCCCCCCAACAATGAAGCCTACGAGAAAGGCGCCAAACTCATCACGGTCAGACATGGTAACCTCCTTCTGGTTATCAAACATTTTGGGATTGTATACATGAAATTCATCTCAGATTTTACAGGGATTTCTTAATCCCTGCAAAATCTGCAGATTGCTCCGAAGAAAGGATCTGGCTTATTTCTTCTTGATGCCCATTAATTCTATCACGCGGTTCATGCCAGCGAGGTAGCCATTAAGTTTGATGACTGGTTCAACAACATTCTCCCCCAGGAACTCCGCAGTCCCGCGCAAATTGTTGACGGTCTCGTTGGTGGCCGTCAAAATCGGGCGCACTTCGTTTTGCAAAAGGTTAATCAGGCTTGCCAATTGGACAATTAATACAATGAGGGCGACGCCAATCATCAAG
>Ga0137374_10008510_pt1 | contig 12145 bp, 7 predicted proteins | sample SagtaG_20_FD_104811 | JGI IMG/M metagenome (GOLD analysis project Ga0137374, IMG submission 104811) | Vadose zone soil microbial communities from Sagehorn Ranch, Mendocino, California, USA - Sage1_R_100_16 metaG | ecosystem: Environmental > Terrestrial > Soil > Vadose zone | place: USA...
CGAAGGCCCTCGCCTGGGCCGGGCGGGACGCCGGCCCCTACGACCACGTGCTCGCCTACTGGGGCAACTACGCCGGCACGTGTGCCTACCTGTTTCACCGGCTCACGCACCGGCACGTACCGTTTTCCATCTGGCTGCACGCAGGCACCGATCTCTACTACCAGCCCGTTCACCTGCGGCAGAAGCTGCTGCACGCGGACCGGATCATTACGTGCTGCGAGTTCAACCGCGGCTACATCCGGGACCGCTTTCCCGACATCGCCGACGAGCTGGATCGTCGCATCGAAGTCACCTACCACGGTCTGGACCTGGGGCGGTTCCCGTACGCGCCGGACGGTCGGCCCCCGGGCCGCGTCATCGCGGTTGGGCGCTTCGCTCCCGACAAGGGCTTCGATTTCCTGCTCCGAGCGGTCGCCGTGCTCGTGCAGCGCGGGGTCGCGCTCGAGCTCGAGCTCGTGGGGGACGGCCCGGAAGCCGACGCGCTCCGCGCGCTGGCGCGCACGCTGGGGATCGCCGACCGTGTCCGGTTCAGCGGCTGGGTCCGCTTCGCCGATGCCCAAGCAGCGATGCAGGGCGCCACGGTGCTCGTCCATCCGTCCGCCGAGCTGGGCGACGGCTTGCCCAACGTGTTGCGCGAGGCGATGGCGCTGGGAACGCCCGTGATCGCGTCCAACGTCGCAGGCATCCCGGAGGCGCTCGATGGGGGCCGCGCGGGCGTACTCGTGCCGCCGCAGGACGTGCCCGCCCTAGCCGACGCCATCGCCCGGCTGCTCGGCGACCCGGCGCTGCGGCGTCGGCTCGCCGAGGCAGGCCGTCGCCGCACTGAGGACCTGTTCGACCTGTGGCGCAACGGCGCCCGGCTCGCGCAGGTTCTGACGACGGCGCGCCGCGGCGACGCCGGCGGCCGCCTGAGCGCGCCCGCCGCAACGCCGGCACACGCCTCATGAACCGTTTCCTGCTGGGCGCCTACCATCGGCTGCCCGCCCCGGCGCGGTCCGCTGTTGCGACTCTCCGTGGCCTCTATCTGCGCTGGTGGCGCTACGGGCCGGACAGCGAGCGGCTCGTGCGCGAGACGTTGGAGCGCGATCGCTGGAGCCGCGACCAGTGGCGCCGTTGGCTCGAGGAGCGCCTCGCCCGGCAGCTCGAACGCGCGGCCACGCGGGTCCCTTACTATCGCGAGTACTGGACGGCGCGCCGCCGCGGTGGCGACCGGGCGTCGTGGGAGCTGCTCGAGAACTGGCCGATCCTCGAAAAGGAGCCGTTGCGCGCCGAGCCGCGGGCATTCGTCGCCGACGACTGCGACATCCGGCGCATGGCCCTGGAGCAGACGAGCGGAACGACCGGGAAGCCGCTCCGCATCTGGCGCAGCCGCCGGACGGTGGAGGCGCTGTACGCGCTCGGCGCCGCCCGCACTCGGGGTTGGCACGGTGTGCCCGCCGGCGCCCGCTGGGCCCGGTTGGGTGGCCAGCTCGTCGTGCCAGCGAGCCAACGGCAGCCGCCGTTCTGGGTGTGGAATGCGGCCCTGCGCCAGCTCTATATGTCCACCTACCATCTCGCCCCCGATCTCACGCCCGATTATCTCGATGCCCTCGGCCGATACGGGATTCGCTTCCTCTCCGGGTACGCGTCGTCACTGCACGCGCTCGCGAACGCAGCCCTGGAGCTCGGTCGGGACGACCTTCGGATGTTGGTCGCGTTCACCAGTGCCGAGCCGGTCGGCAACCACCAGCGAGCGGCGATCTCAGCCGCATTCGGCTGCGCCGTGCGGGAGACGTACGGGATGACCGAGTCGGTCGCCTGGGCAAGCGAGTGCGAGGCCGGGCGGCTGCACCAGTGGCCCGAGGTCGGCATCGTCGAGGTGCAGGATGGCGAGCTGATCTGCACCGGGCTCCTCAACGCGGACATGCCCCTGATCCGCTATCGCACGGGCGACCGCGGGCAACTCGCCGCCCCGGGCTCCACCTGCACGTGCGGGCGCGCATTGCCGCTGCTCGAGGCGATCGAGGGTCGGACGACCGATGTCCTCCTCACCCGGGACGGCCGCCAGGTGTTCTGGCTCAATCCCGTGTGGTACGGGATGCCCGTACGCGAGGCGCAGATCGTTCAGGAGACGATCGACCGCCTGCGGGTGCGCTACGCGCCCGCGCCGGGATTCGCCGCCGCGACAGCGCGGACCGTGGTTGAGCGCCTGCGCCAACGGCTGGGCGAGGTCGAGGTGGTCTTCGAAGAGGTGCTCGAGGTGCCCCGTGCGGCGAACGGAAAGCTCCGGGCCGTGGTCTGCAACGTCCCGCTTGCCGAGCGGGAAGCGGCGCTCGTCCGGCCACTAACGAGCCCCAAGTCTCCATCGTGAGCCCGTGCCGTGACGAGGCGCGCTATCTCGAGGCCGAGGTCGCGACCTTCGACTACACGCTGATGACGGAGTGGCCGCCCCTCGCATGGCTCGCGCGGTGCGATCGGGCGGTCCCCCGAATCGCCATCGCTCACGGCCCCATGGTCGAAACGCAGGGCGACTGGTTCTGCGAGGCCGTGTGGGCCGGGCCGTACGAGGCGGGCGACTTCGATCGCACGGATCTCGTGTTCGGCTCGGGCGCTCGGCGACGCGACAGCGGGGTGGTATTCGTATCCTCCGGGGCCACGGTGGACCGCCTGCACGTGCTCGAGACGGCTGACACCGCGTGGGTGTCGAACTCGCTCGCGTGCCTGCTGGTGGCCGCGCGGGGCGAGGTGGATCCGACTCACCGGAGCTACTTCCAGGACTTCAAGTCGATCGTCCGCGGCCTGCGCCACTACCGGCGAACCTTGGCGACGACGGCGGGGCCAGTGCGCCTGCTGTACCACGATAACGCCACCTGGTCCGGGAGCGTCCTGCGCGAGACACCCAAACCTTTTCCGACCCGCGACTTCGGGTCCTTCGAGCGGTACCGGGACTTCTTGGTGGCGTCGCTCCGCGAGCTCGCCGACAACATGGCTGCGGGTACGCGGCGCCACCCCTACCAGCTGCTCGGCACTATGTCCTCGGGATACGACTCGGCCACCGTGGCCGCCTTGGCCCGGCCCGCCGGGTTGCGAGAGGTGATCGCGTTCGACCAAGCGCGAAACGGCGAGAGCGACTCCGGCGACGAGATCGCCGCCGCCTTGGATCTGCGGCTCACGGTGCTGCCGCGTGAGGCGTGGCGCGCGATGGTGACCCCCGAGGTGCCCTTCATCGCGGCGGACGCCAAGGGTGAAGAAGTCCACTTCGCGGCGGCGCGGGATCGCCTCGCGGGACGCGTGCTGCTTACGGGCTTTCTGGGCGACGAGACGTGGGATCGCGTACTGGGCGTAGTCCACCGTGACGTCGTGCGCGGAGACCTCACGCGCTACGATGGCGGCGGCCTCTCCTTGTCGGAGTACCGCCTGTGGGCCGGGTTCCTCCACTGCCCCGTGCCGTTCATGGGGGCACGACAGATCCGCGACATCCACCGTATCACGCACGCGCACGCGATGGCCGCCTGGCGCTTGGGCGGAGCGTACGACCGACCAATCTGCCGGCGGATCCTGGAGGAAGCGGGCGTGCCACGCCGTGCCGCCGGCCAGGGCAAGCGGATGACGGCGGTCCTCCTGTTTCACCGGACCACGTTCCTGTCGCCCACGTCGCTGTCGGACTTCCTCGGCTGGCTCGCCGACCGGGCGCACGCGTGGCGCGCCCGGGGCTGGCGACCACCCACGCCCGCCGTCCTCGGCCCCACGCCGCTGCAACGCGCCGCCGGCGCTGTCGCCGGCGTGCTGCGGTGGGCCGCGGCACCGGCACCAGAGTTGCTGTGGGATGTGCGCTCGCTCGCCGAGCGCCTCCGCACGGCCGCGCTGCGGGAGCCTCTGTTCGCCCACATCTTCCCGTGGGCGCTGGAGCGGGCCAAGGCCCGGTACTTGTAACGCGACGGCGTCAGATGTGTGGGCGGTGGGTATCAGCGCCCGCGTCCGGCGTCCCCCTGTCTCCACGTAAGTCGTTGTGTGACACAGTGATGGCCAGGCGCTCCGCGCGCGCACGCTGCGTGCGATGCGGACTGCATATGACGGGATTCGAACTACGGCAGACGCTCACGCGTGCTCCTGCCCTCCGCAGTGTCCGAGTGCTGCCACTCGGACCAAGCGACACCCTCTAACCCACCAGACTGCTATGTGTGGCATCGCGGGAATCGTTCATCACGACCGGCGCCGACCGGTTGCTGCCGCCACCATACAGGATATGTGCGCGGCGTTGCGCCATCGGGGTCCTGACGACCAGGGGATTCACGTAGCCGACGGGGTCGGGCTCGGCATGCGGCGGCTCAGCATCATCGATCTCGCGGGGGGGCACCAGCCGATCTTCAACGAAGACGGCTCGAAAGTGATCGTTTTCAACGGCGAGATCTACAACTACAAGGAGCTGCGCCGCGAGTTGATCGCGCGCGGCCATCAGTTTCGTACCCAGTGCGACACCGAGGCCGTCCTGCACCTCTACGAGGACGATGCCGAACGGTGCGTCGACCGGCTCCGCGGGATGTTCGCCTTCGCTATTTGGGACAGCCGCGCGCATACGCTGTTTCTGGCGCGCGATCGCTTCGGCATCAAGCCGCTATACGTGACCTCCGGACCGTGGGGGCTCGGGTTCGCCTCCGAGCTCAAGGCGCTGCTGGCCGCCGGGCTGAGTCAGCGGACGCTGGATTGGGAAGCGCTGGACGCGTTCTTCCAGCTCGGGTACATCCCGGCGCCGGCGACCCCGCTTACCGACGTGCGGAAGCTCGAGCCCGGGCACTCCCTCACCTGGCGCGCCGCGGGCGAAGTCATCGTCCAGAAGTACTGGGATGTCCCAGCGACTCTGCTTCCCGAACCTCCCGACGTAGAACGACGTATCATCGAGTGGCTCGACGACTCCGTGGCAGCCCACCTCGTCAGCGACGTCCCAGTAGCCGCGTTTCTGTCCGGAGGCCTCGATTCCTCGGCGGTGGTCGCAAGCATGGCAGCGCTCGGGCAGCAGGCACCGCATGCGTTCACGGCGCGATATCTGGGGTCCGGGGCCGCGGCCGCCGACGAGACCCACTTGGCCACACAACTCGCGACACGTTGTGGGGCGAAGTTGACCGTCGTGGACGTTCATCCCGACCTCCGCGACATCTTCGAGCCGATCGTTCGGGCCCTCGACGAGCCCCACGCAGATGAGTCTGCGATCCCCACCTGGCTGTTGTCGCAAGCGGTCGGCTCCTCCTACAAGGTCGCGCTCACCGGAATCGGTGGCGACGAGCTGTTCGCCGGATACCGTCGCCACATCGGGGTCCTGCTGGGCCAGCATTATGGTCGCCTGCCTCTCGGCGTGCAGCGGACGGCCAGCGCCCTCGCCAACCTGCTGCGTGAACCCTGGGGCGGCGGGCTCGGCATCGATCGGCTCAAGCGATTCCTCCGCCCGGGACGAAACGGGACGGCACATCGCTTCTTCTCGTTCCTCAGGCGGGTCGACAACGGCGACCGGGACGCGCTCTACAGCGCGGCAGTCCACGAGCACGTCGAGAATGCGTCCGCCCAGAATCACTTTGAGCGGTTGCACCGAGATGGCGGTTCGCTCACCGGACTCCGAGCCGGTCTGTACCTGGATTACAAGACATACCTGCCCGACGACATCCTGGCCTTGAGCGACCGGCTCTCCATGGCGCACTCGCTGGAGATCCGCGTGCCGCTGGTCGACCACGTTCTGGTCGAGCGCATTTTCGGTCTTCCCGACCACGTCAAGATCGGCTGGTGGCGCAGCAAGCAGCTGCTTAAGCAGGCGTTGCGTGCCCGCTTGCCCCACGATCACTTGCACGCGCCCAAGCGCGGGTTCGTCGGACCTACGGCAGCGTGGCTGCGTGATGAGCTGCGAGGCGTCCTCGCCGACGAGTTGTCGCCCGACCGGCTCGGACGACTTGGCTACTTCGACCCCGCGGCGGTGGGCCGGTTCTTCGACGAGCACATGACGCGCCGTCGCAATCGTGCGGGGATTCTCTGGGCGCTGCTGTCCTTTTCGGTGTGGCACCGGCTGTACATGGAAGACTCCCCGGCCCCGCGATACGCCGCGGCCCTTGAGTAGAACCTTATGAGCGTGCTGTCCTCGACGCAGCAGTCGCCACGACAGCCGTCCCGCGCGCCCAACCCCGCGGCGCTCGGCCTATTGACCGACCTGCTCCGCCGCTTGCACGTGGCGGAGATCCGCTACTGTCAGTGGAAGAGCAACGAGCACTTGGACGCATCCATGCAAGGGACCACGGATCTCGACGTCTTGGTGCACCGCAACGACGCGAGGCGCCTCGAGCGCGTGCTCGCCGAGGCCGACTTCAAGCCCTTCGGGAAGCTCTCCGGTCCCGACTATCCGGGGATCGAGGACTACCTGGGGTGCGATCCCGATACGGGCCGGCTCAGCCACTTCCACGTGCACTATCAGCTCACCCTGGGAGAAAAATTCCTCAAAGGATACTGGCTTCGGTGGGAAGACACGGCGCTGGCGACGCGCGTTTGGGACGAGGAGCACGGGCTCTATGTGATCGATCCGCATCTCGAGACGTTGCTGCTCGTAACCCGGGCCAGCATCAAGCTGCGCGCTCGCGACTTTCTCCTTGCCGCGGCCGGATACGCGTACGTGCGGGGTGGGCTGCTGAGTGAGCTGCGCTGGTTGGCGCGCCGCCTGCAGGGGGACCGGCTGCGCGCCGTCGCGCGTCCGCTGATCGGCGAGCGGGCCGCCGCCCTGCTGAGCGACATCATCACCGCGCCCGCTCCGTCGATCCGACAGCTAATGGAATTCCGGCGGCGCGCGCGCCCGCGCTTGTCCACCCATCGACTGTACGGACCGCTCGGAGCGCTGGGTCGCCGGTGGGTGCGCGAGGCGAGCTGGGCGTGGGTAGCCCTCGTGAACCGCGTCCGCGGCCTCACGAAGCGATCGACCCGCGTGTCCCCGCAGGGAGGACTCACCGTCTGCGTCATCGGCCGCCAATCCGATGCCACCGGCGTCGCGCAACGGCTGATCAGCTGGCTCGCGCCGGAGTTGGCGGTCCTGCCGTTCCTGGAGCCGCGCGCGTCCACCGCAGCCCGGCGGGCGCGAGGGCGCGGTCTGATCGTCATCGCGGATCGCCTAACGGATCCCGAGGAAGACCGACCGGACCTGATCATTCGCCTGAGCGACCCGTCGAACGATGCCTCACGCTTCGTGCACACCGGCACGACGCCCACGATCGACATCGACGGCGGCGCGGGATTCGCGACCATCCTGGTTCAGGCGCAGCGGGCGATCTGGGAGCGTATCTGAGCGCGCCCGTGACGCCGACCCGCGTGCTCGTGCTGGAAGGGGGAACGACCCAAGCGCTTGCGTGCGTGCGTGCACTCGGCCGGGCGGGACACACGGTGTTCGTCGCGGGCATCGAGCGCCGACCGCTGGCAGCCTGGTCGCGGTACTGCAGCGACCGGTACCGTCTGGCCGACGACACGCTCCCCGCGTTCGCCGCCCTCCGCGGCTGGGCGGTCGAGCGAGGTGTGCAGATTGTGCTGCCCCAAGGGGAGCGCTCCTGCATCTTGAGCAATCTGCAGCGCGCCGATTGGGAAGCGCAGGGGATCACGGTGGGCTGCGGCCCGGCGGATCTGCTGCTGCGCGCCTTCGACAAACCCCGCACGCTGGAGCTGGCTGAAGCTTGCGGCGTGCGGGTGCCTCCCCGGCACGTCCCCATATCGCTCGCTGACGGGCGCACGGCCGCCGAGGAACTGGGCTATCCCGTCGTCGTGAAGCCGCGCTTCAGCCACTTCTGGGAGCACGGCCGGTTCATCTCAGGCACCGGGTCGCGCTACGCCCATGACGCCGCCGAACTCGAGGCGAGCTTGCGCGCGGGCCGGCAGGCTGCGTTGTGGCCGCTGATTCAGGGATTTGTCTCCGGAACCGGCAAGGGTGTCTTTGCCTTGTGCGATCACGGTACGCCCGTGGCCTGGTTCGCGCACGAGCGCTTGCGCGACGTCCGGCCATCGGGCTCGGGGAGCAGTCTGCGCCGCTCCATCCCCATCGATCCGCGCTTGCAAGAACCCGCCGCCCGCCTGCTCGCAAGCATGGGGTGGCACGGCCCCGTGATGGTCGAGTTTCGGGATGACGGCACGAGCGAGCCGTGCCTCATCGAAGTCAACGGCCGGTTTTGGGGATCGCTCGAGCTGGCGGTCGCGTCGGGAGTCGATTTCCCCAACCTGTGGCTGCGCCTGTTGCGTGGCGAGCGCCTCGAGCCGCCCCCTCGATACAAGACGGGCGTGACACAGCGCTGGGTCTGAGGCGACATGCTACGCGTGGGTCACATCCTGAAGGGCCGGCCCGCGGGATATCCGGGGCCCTTCCCCACCCTCGTCGGGGGATTGCGGGAAATCGTCGGGCCGCAGCCGCCCGGTGCGCAGAGCGAAACCTGGCGCGCCGATGATCGCTGGCCCGCGCTGGGTGAGTGGGTGCAGGGCGTCGGCGACCTCGCGCGCGCGATCCGCAGGCGTTACCGGCTCCGGGCGGCGGCGGCCAGTGCCGTCGATCCAGCAGTGCGCGACGAGGAGCCCGTGCGGGTGCTCATGATCACGAACGCCTGGCCGCAGCCGGGGCAGCCGCAAACCACGCACTTCATCAAGCGGCAGGCAGAGTACCTGCGCCGCGCCGGCGTGGACGTCGAGGTCTTGCATTTTCGCGGCCAACGGCGGCCCTGGAAGTACGCACTCGCGTGGTTTCGCGCCCGGCGCCGCCTGATGTTCGGCCGGCACGATCTGGTGCACGCCCAATTCGGTCAGAGCGGCCTCCTGGCGCTGCCCACGCGGCTTCCGCTCGTGGTGACCTATCGAGGGAACGATCTGCTCGGGGTCGTGGGACCAAACGGGAAGTACACCCGGAGCGGCCGCATTCTGCAGTGGCTGACCCGGATGGTCGCCCGGGGCGCCGACGCGGTCGTTGTCGTCTCGGATCACATGAAGGGCCATCTCCCGACGTCGGTGCGCGCGACGGTGCTGCCATCCGGGCTGGACTTCTCGCTGTTCCGTCCCGTCCCGCGGGCGGACGCGCGACGGGACCTGGGAGTGCCGCTCGACCGCCGGCTGGTGTTGTTCGCCGGCAATCCAGCTGATGCTCGGAAACGGTATGGACTCGCCAAACAGGCGGTCGATTGGCTCAGCCGCACGCTGCCGTCCGAACTCATCGTCGCGTGGGGCGTCCCTCATACCGACATGCCGCGCCTGATGAGCGCGTGCGACGTCCTGGTCTTCACGTCGATGCAGGAGGGATCGCCCAACGTCGTGAAGGAGGCCCTGGCCTGCGATCTGCCCGTCGTCTCCGTGCACGTCGGCGACGTGGCCGAGCGCCTTCGAGGGATCGAGGGGTGCGAGCTCTGTCCGGACGAGCGGCCGGAAACAATCGCCGCAGCGCTCTCGCGCGTGCTCGAGCGCGGGCAGCGCATCGCGGGCCGGCAGGCGGTGACCCACCTGGACGAGACCGCAATCACCGCCCAGCTGATCGAGCTCTATCAGTCGGTGCTGCGCCGCTCGCCACGGCCCACCCACCCCACGCCGGCGACCCCGCGGGTCGGCGAGGTGCCGTATGCCGGCTGATCGTCCGTTTGTCTCCGTCCTCGTACCCTGCCGCAACGAGCGGCGCTACATCGCATCGTGCCTGGATTCGATCCTCGCGACCCAATACCCCGCGGATCGGCTCGAGGTGCTGGTCGTCGACGGCCGCAGCGACGACGGGACGCGGGACATTATCGCGCAATACGCGGCCCGGCACCCCGCCGTGCATCTGCTCGATAACCCTCAGCGGATCACGCCCGTGGGCCTCAATGCCGGGATCCGGGCGGCTGCCGGGGAGGTCGTGATCCGGATGGATGCCCACGTCTTCTATCCGCCACCATACATCCCGCGTCTCGTGGCGGCACTCGGCACGACCGGCGCCGACAACGTCGGGGGAGTCCTCGTCACCCGGCCGGCGGATGACCGGCCGATGGCGCGCGCGATTGCGGTGGCGCTGTCACACCCATTCGGCGTCGGGAACTCGTACTTTCGGATCGGCGTGCGCGCGCCGCGCTGGGTGGACACCATTGCGTTCTTCTGCTGCCGCAAAGCGCTATTTGCGCGCATCGGGTTGTTCGACGAGGAGTTGGTGCGCCATCAGGATGGCGAGTTCAACGGCCGGCTCATCAAGCACGGCGGCCGCATTCTCCTGCTGCCGGACGTGACGTCCTATTACTACGCGCGCGGCTCGCTGGCCCAGGTCAGCCGCATGTACTTCCAATACGGCTATTTCAAGCCGCTCGTGGCGCGGAAGTTGGGACGCGTCATTTCGCTCCGCCAGATGATTCCGCCGGCGTTCGTCGTGAGCCTCGCCACCACGGCCCTGTTCGGCGCATGGCTGCCGGCCGCCCGGCTGGCATTCGCGGGAATCGCCGGCGCCTATGCCGCGGCCGTCCTGACGTTCGCGGGTCTCGCTGCCGGGCGGCACGGCATCCGCTGCGCGCTCGCGCTCGCCGCCGTATTCCCGGTGCTGCACGTGAGTTACGGATTGGGCTTTCTGCGGCGGCTGCTCGGATTCTTCACGCTTGGGCGCTCGCGCGCGCGCGACGTTGCCGAGCTGCCGCTGTCGCGTTAGCCACGCGATCCGTGGCAACGATCATTCTGGTCAGTGAGGGGAAGCGATGAATCACGTCGCGGAAGTCGCCAGCTTTGCGTATCACGAAGTCACCGACGATCCAGGCTCGTCCGGCTTTCAGCGATCCGGCGCCCTGCCCTACAAGCTCAGCTGCCGGATGTTTGCGCGGCAGCTGGCGGAGATCGCCGCGGGACCATGTCCGCCCGAGCTCATCGAGGGGGTCGACCTGGCGCTGCCCCGCCGGCACGTCGTGCTAACATTCGACGACGGTGGGACGAGTGCTCTCCATGCCGGCGAGGAGCTCGCCCGCCGAGGGTGGAGGGGCCATTTCTTCATCATCACGAGCCGGATCGGGCAGCGCGCGTTTCTCGACGCCGCGGGTATCCGTTACCTCCGCCGGTGCGGTCACGTCATCGGGAGCCACTCCCATACGCATCCGAGCCTGTTCCGTGAGCTCTCGGACGATCGCATGCGCGATGAGTGGCGCGAGAGCGTGGACCGGCTCGCGCAACTCCTGGGCGAACCCTGTGTGGCCGCGTCGGTGCCCGGGGGAGACTTTTCCGCCCGCGTTGGACGCGCGGCCGCTGCGGCAGGCGTGCAATACCTCTTCACATCGGAACCCACGCTGACGCCGCAGCGCAGGGACGGCTGCTGGATTCTCGGCCGGTTCGTCCCGAAGACCGGGACCCCCGCGCAGCGCATCGGCGAACTGGCCCGGTTTCGCGGCTGGGGCAGAGCGATGCTGCTGCGACGGCTGAAGTTGGGCGCCCGGCTCCTGCTGCCCGGCATGTACCGTCGCTACGTCGCCCATCAGACGGCCCCATTGTCCGAGCCGCCGGTGCCGCGCGACCTCCTGAGGAACCCCTGAGATGTGCGGCATCGCCGGCATGTTCGACCCCGGCGGCGTCTGCGACGCCGAAACGCAGGCAATCCTTGCCACGATGACTGGCGTCCTGCGGCACCGCGGGCCCGACGACTCCGGCACCTGGGTCGATCCCGCCGCGGGAGTCGCCCTGGGACACCGCCGCCTATCGATCCTGGACCTGTCGCCGCTGGGCCATCAGCCGATGCATTCGATGGACGGCCGCTACGTGATCACGTTCAACGGCGAGATCTACAACTTTCGAGCCCTACGCGACGAACTGGCCAACCGCGGGCACACGTTTCGGGGCCGCTCCGACACCGAAGTGCTGCTCGCGGCCGTTGTCGAGTGGAGCGTCCAGCCCGCGGTGGAGCGGCTCAACGGCATGTTCGCCTTCGCGCTGTGGGACCGGGCGGAGCACACCCTGCACCTCGCGCGCGACCGGGCGGGCGAAAAGCCGCTGTACTATGGCTGGCTCGGCGAGACGTTGCTGTTCGGCTCGGAGCTCAAAGCCCTCCGCGCGCATCCCGCGTTTCACTCGCAGATCGATCGGGACGCACTCACCCTTTTTCTGCGCTACGGCTACATCCCGGCGCCGCACACCATCTACCGGGGCGTGTATAAGCTGCCTCCCGGCACCCTACTCAGCCTGAAAGCCG
>Ga0137374_10008513_pt1 | contig 12144 bp, 8 predicted proteins | sample SagtaG_20_FD_104811 | JGI IMG/M metagenome (GOLD analysis project Ga0137374, IMG submission 104811) | Vadose zone soil microbial communities from Sagehorn Ranch, Mendocino, California, USA - Sage1_R_100_16 metaG | ecosystem: Environmental > Terrestrial > Soil > Vadose zone | place: USA...
GGGCGCATCTTGGAAGTACCACCACGGTCGAGGTCGCGCCGGGAAGGTAGGGCAGGCGTCTCGCCTGCCCAGCCGCGCCGAAAGGCGCGGCTTTGGCACCACCAAGGCCTCGCTTCGCTCGGCCGGGCAGGCGAGACGCCTGCCCTACTACGTTGGCGGTACTGGCACGATGCGCCCGGGTACAAGGCACCGCCCAAAACCTCCTTCCCCTGCCCTGCCCGCGCCGTTACGCTGCGCGCCTTATGAGCAAGACCGCGTTGCTTTTTGCCGGACAGGGCGCGCAAACCGTCGGGATGGGACGCGATTTGGCGCAGCAGTTTCCCTCGGCGCGGAAGTGGTTCGACCACGCGAACCGGCTGCTCGGATTCGATCTTGCCAAGATTTGCTTCGAAGGCCCCGAAGCGGAATTAGCGAAGACCGAGAACGCCCAGCCGGGCATTTTCCTTGTTGGGTGGATTGCGTTCGAGTTGCTCAAGGAACGTGCGCCGGGATTGCAATTTCACGCCACGGCCGGGTTGTCGCTGGGCGAATTCACCGCGCTCGCGGCGGCAGGCGCGCTGACGTTTGCGGAAGCTCTCCAGATCGTCCGTCAGCGTGGCCGGTTCATGCAGGAGGCCTGCGAAACCACCCGGGGCGGCATGGCCGCGATCATCGGGCTGGACGAAGCGAAGACGCGCGAAGCGTGCGTCGAAGCGGGCGTCGAACTGGCCAACCTCAATTGTCCCGGCCAGATTGTCATTTCCGGCCCTGCCGACCGGATGGACAAAGCGTGTGAAATCGCGAAGGCCACAGGCGCGAAAAAGGCGATGCCGCTGGCCGTCGCCGGCGCGTATCACTCCGCGCTGATGGCGGGCGTCAAGCCCAGGCTCGACGCGGCGCTGGCCGAAGTCGGGATAAAAACTCCCGCCGTGCCGGTTCTTTCAAACGTCACCGCGCAGCCGCACGGCGATGCCGCGAGCATCCGTGCGCGGATGGTCGAGCAGGTGACCTCTTCGGTCCGCTGGGAGGATTCGATGCGCCACCTGCTCGCGCAGGGCTTCACGCGGTTCATCGAACTGGGTCCGGGCAGGGCGCTCTCCGGTTTCATGAAGCGTATTGACGGTGCTGCGCAAATGCTCAACGTGGCGGACGTGCCGAGCCTGGACGCGGCGGCAAAGGCGCTGGAGGGCTAAGCCGGATATTTCATACGCGCAGTAGCCGCCGACGTGAGGAGGCGGATGGACCAGACGGGGCAACGGGTCCGCCTCCTCACGTCGGCGGCTACGGGCTGTGAACGTCCTCCGCCGGGCGCGCAAGGTTCGGACCGTGATTGGGAGAACTGCGGACTACGCGCCGTTGTCGCCGATGGCTTCGACCGGACAGCCTTCCTTGGCTTCCTTGCACTGTTTCTCTTCGTCCTCGTTCTCGGGCTGCTTGTAGACGTACGAATAACCCCCGTCGTCGCTCCGGGTGAAATTGTTGGGGGCGGTTTCGCGGCAGAGGTCGCAGTCGATGCACTGATTGTCGACGAAATATTTGCCGGCAACGTTGTCGGCGTATCGGTTTGCGATGTCAGCCATAGATCCTAACGGTCTTAATGCGGGCGAATGATGCGAGGGGAGGGTCAAAGATCAAGCCCCAACTGCCAGCTGCTAGGAAACGCGGCCCCTTTCTGCCATAATGTGTCCGTGCCCACGACCGAGCACATTCGCGCCAAGCTCAGCGCGCTGCCGCACAAGCCGGGCGTTTACCTGATGAAGGACCGCTTCGGCACGGTCATCTATGTCGGCAAGGCCCGTGACCTGCGCAAGCGCGTCAGCCAGTATTTCCATCCGTCGCGCCGCCTGGGATGGGACCTGAAATTCCGGGCGCTCGTCGAGGCCATCCACGACCTGGACGTTCACACCGTGAAGAGCGAGCCCGAGGCGATTTTGCTCGAAGGCAAGCTCATCAAGGAATTTCTCCCGCGCTACAACATCAGCTTCCGCGACGACAAACGGTTCCTGCTCCTGAAAGTGAACCTGCACGACCCGATCCCGCGCTTCACGCTCACGCGGCTGCGCACCGACGACGGGGCGCGTTACTTCGGGCCGTTCGCGCACTCGGGCGCGTTGAGGAACACTCTGGCGATCATCCGGCGGCAGTTCAACCTGCGCGGTTGCCGCCCGCTCACCCCCACGGACGCGGACTACAAGCACTGCCTTTACGCCAACCTCAAGTGGTGCACCGCCCCGTGCATCGGCAATGTCACCCGCGAGCAGTATCTTCAACAGGTGCTCGCCGCCTGCGATTTCCTCAGCGGCCAGTGCGAGGAAATGTCCGGTGCCATCGAGGCGGAAATGAAGAAGGCCGCGCTGGCGCAGGACTTCGAGAAAGCCGCCGAGTTGCGCGACGCGCTCCAGGACCTCCGGCGCACGACGCAGAAAACCGAGAAGTTCGAACGGGTGCCCTACACCTTGCCGGTCTCCATCGACCCGGCCAGAGACCTGGAGGAACTCGGCCGCGCCCTGGGCCTGCCCGCGCCGCCCGCCCGCATCGAAGGCTTCGACATCTCGAACATCAGCGGCACGTTCCTGGTCGCGTCGATGGTCAGCTTCCGCAACGGCCGGCCCGACCGCGCCAATTACCGCCGCTTCAGGATGAAGACCGTCACCGGCCAGGACGATTTCGCGAGCATGGCCGAGACCATCCGCCGGCGCTACTCGCGCCTGCTGCGGGAAGCGGGCGGCAAGCCGCTGGAGCGGAACGACGAGGAAGGGCGGGCCATCGTGGATGAGTTGCGGACGATGGTGAAGGAGGCGGCGAGAGGGAGCGGGGGAGTGAGGGAGCGGGGAAGTGGGCACAGCAGCGCCCACGTTTCCCCACCCCCCCACTCCCCCACTCCCCCGCTCCCGGACTTGATCCTCATCGACGGCGGCAAGGGCCAGCTCAATGCCGCCTGCGCCGAGTTGGCCAAACTTGGCCTCGGCCATGTCGCCGTGATCGGCCTCGCCAAAGAGTTCGAGGAGATTTATCGGCCCGGCCAGAGCGAGCCGCTGCGTCTGGATCACGGCTCCGGCGCGCTCAAGTTGCTTCAGCGCGTGCGCGACGAATCGCATCGCGTCGCCAATTCCTACAATGCCCAGCTCCGCATCAAACGCATCTCGGAAAGCCTGCTCGACGAGTTCCCTGGCATCGGTGATGCGCGGAAGGCAGCGCTCTTGAAAAAGTTTGGCTCCGTCCAGCGCCTGCGCGTGGCCACCGTGGAGCAGATCGCCGAGGTGCCCGGCTTCGGCGGCAAGGCGGCGGCGGACCTCAAGGCGTTTCTGGAAGCACGCACAAATACAGTCCGCGCCGAGGAGGGCGATGCCGCACCAGCCTGAGCCGCCCCAACCGCCATTTCACCCATGAGGTTGAGGACACCAGCGTCTGGAGCCGCCGACGTGAGGAGGCGGATATCATGAACCAATGGACCATCCGCCTCCTCACGTCGGCGGCTACGAGCGATGGCGATAACTGCAGGCTAATGTGGTTTCGAACAAGCTGTGAATCCCCTTGACCCCAGGACGCTCCGTGCCCGGCGCGTCATCGCTTTGGTGCTCGGCCTCGGCACGCTGATGTTGTTTTGGCGCACCGGCGGCCACGGTTTCATTCTGCTCGATGACGCAGGCTACGTCCGGCTCAAGCTGAACGTCGCCCGCGGCCTGACCTGGGAGGGTGTGAAGTGGGCCTTCACCACCGGCGAGATGAGCAACTGGCATCCGCTCACGTGGCTGTCGCACATGCTGGACTGTTCGCTCTTCGGCCTGAATCCGGGCGCGCATCACCTCGTGAGCGCGGCGTTGCACGCCTTGAATTCGGTGCTGCTCTTCCAACTGGGCGTCCAGCTCACCGGGGCAACGTGGCGCAGCGCGTTCGTAGCGGCGCTCTTTGCCTGGCATCCGCTGCACGTTGAATCCGTCGCGTGGATCTCCGAGCGCAAGGACGTGCTCAGCGGACTGTTCTTCATGCTCACGCTCTTGGCCTATGTCGGGTACGTGCGCAAGCCGGGCTTCTGGCGCTACGGCCTTACCGCGCTGCTCCTGGCGCTGGGCCTCATGGCCAAGCCGATGCTCGTCACGCTGCCATTCATAATGCTCCTGCTCGACTGGTGGCCGTTGAACCGGTGGCGCAGCGGCCCACCCGAACCACGCCCCGCGGGCCTGACGTGGCCTGCCGTCTCCCTCGCCCCATCCGATGGGGAGAGGGCCGGGATGAGGGGACCCGCAACAGCGCCAACGCCGGAGCGAGTTCAACCGGAGACGCATCGGGCTTCTGTTGTTAAACTCCTTCTCGAAAAACTTCCCTTCTTCGCTCTCGCCGCGGCGGCTTCGGTCGTGACGATCCTCGCCCAACACCACGGCAAAGCCATGGTGCCCACGAACGTCTTTTCCTTTGGCGACCGGCTGGGCAACGCGATCGTCAGTTATGTGGAGTACCTCGCCAAGCTTGTCTGGCCCGTGAAGCTGGCGGTCTTTTACCCGCATCCCGGCGCCCGAGCCGGATGGCTCGTGGCGCTCGCGGTCGTCGTGTTGGTGGTCATTTCGATTGGAGTGACGGCCAACGCTCGCCGGCGCGGTTACCTCCTAACCGGATGGCTTTGGTTCCTCGGCATGCTTGTGCCGGTCATCGGGCTGGTGCAGGTCGGCGACCAGGCACTGGCGGACCGATACACCTATCTGCCGTTTATCGGCGTGAGCTTCATGCTCGCGTGGGGCGCGGCCGAACTCGCTGCGAAATGGCCGCAAGTTGCCCCTGGGATCGCCGCGCTTGGCTGGGTCTTGTCGGCGGGCTGGATGATCTGCACATCGATGCAGCTTCGCCATTGGCAGAATAACGAGACGCTGTTTACGCATGCCCGTGCCGTAACGCGGAATAATTACGTCGCTGACACGATTGTCGGGAAGATGCTGCTTTCGCGGGGCCAGTTCGACGAAGCCCGGGCCTGTCTTGCGAACGCCCTCCGCGCGCGCCCGACCTACGACCAGGCCCTGGCCGGCATGGGCGATCTTCACGCCGCGCAAGGGCACTTCGACGAGGCCATCCGGTTTTACGCGGAGGCCTTGCGGCTGGAGCCGCACCTTTCGGACGCGCAAAACGCCTGGGGCGGCGCCCTCCTGGCGCAAGGCAAGCCAGAAGATGCCGTCGAACATTTCACGGCCGCCACGCATCTGGATCCGACGCTGGCCGAAGCCGAGTTCAATCTGGGCCTCGCGTTGCGACAACTTCGCCGCACAAGGGAAGCCACGGAACCTTTGCGGCGCGCCTTGCAGATGCAGCCACAAAACATTCAAGCACGGCTGTTGCTGGCGGATTGCCTCGCCGAGACCGGCGAGCCGCGCGCAGCACTCGCATTGCTGCAGCCTGTCGCGCAATCCCGGCCCGACGCCATTGACGCGCTCCACCGCATCGCATGGATTCTTGCCACCAGCCCTGACGCGAGTGTGCGCAACGGCGGCGAGGCCGTCACGCTCGCCGCGCGGGCGTGCGAGTTCACCGGCCACCGTCACGCCGCCAGCCTGGCCGCACTCGCCGCCGCCTACGCGGAAGTCGGGCGGTTCGACGATGCGATCGCCACGGCACGGAAGGCCGAGGAACTCGCGACGCGCGCGGGCGAGAAGGAACTGCTCGAGGTCATCCACCGCGCGCTGACTACGTTTGGGACACGCTCCGCGTTTCGCGACAGACCGCTCGCTCCGGCCCCCTGACCCGATCCGGTGACTGGACAGAGCGATGACGACGACGACTGATCACAGGAAAAGCAGAATGGCGTTCGATGAAAGGCAAAATTCCACACTTTGCAAAGTGTGAGAATCGAGTTTCATCACGGAATTTCGGGAATGGGACTGCGAAGGGGTCGCGGAGCGGCCTCATGGTGGGAGCCGTGGGCTGCAGCCCACGGACCGGCGCAGGAGGCACACACGTCGCGTAGCGACGCACGAAGGCCAGCGAAACAAACTTCAGGCGTCGCTCCGCGACGCTCAACCTCGTTTCGTCCTATCCGTGGGCTGAAGCCCACGTCTACCATCGTGGCCTCGCTCCGCGAGGCGCTGCGTTCCCCTCATGTTTGCGGCGTAGCAATTCCCCGGAAATCCGTGAAGAAGGATAATAGCGTCGTCCAGCCTGCCGCTCCTTCCCATTAATCGGTCCCGCCTTTCCCGCTACGTAACGGAACGCGCAGGTTCGCCCGGCGGATTTTCCCCTTGTGACATCCTCGTTCAGCCGCAATCGTCCTGCCATGACTCGCGAGAAAGTCACGGTGGACGAAATCCGGGCGATGAAGCGGCGCGGCGAAAAAATCGCGTCGCTGACCGTTTACGACTATCCGATGACGAAGCTGCTCGACGAAACCGGCGTGCCGCTGCTGCTGGTGGGCGATTCGCTCGGCATGGTCGCGCTGGGCTATCCGGACACGACGCGCGTGACGATGGCCGAGATGGAGCACCACGTTCGCGCCGCCGCCCGCGCCAGGCCCCGCGCTTTGCTCGCCGCGGACCTGCCGTTCCGCAGCTACGAGACGCCCGCCGACGCTGTTGCCCATGCCCGGCGACTCGTGGCCGCCGGCGCCGAGGCCGTGAAGGCCGAGGGCGGGCAGAGCATTCTCGAGGAAGTCCGCGCGATTGTCGGCGCCGGGATTCCGTTCTTCGGGCACATTGGCATGTTGCCGCAACACGTCCTCGAGGAAGGCGGCTACCACATCAAAGGGAAGACGGACGCCGAACGCGACGCGTTGCTGGCCGACGCGCGGGCGCTGGCGGAGGCCGGCGCGTTCGCCATCGTGCTCGAACTGGTCACGCCGCCCGTGGCGAAGGCCATCACCGCGAACGTGCCCGTGCCGACGATTGGCATCGGCTCAGGGCCGGATTGCGACGGGCAAATTCTCGTGACGCCGGATTTGGTGGGCACTTTCCCGTGGTTCACCCCGCGGTTCGTCAAGCCGCGCCTCAACGCGGCCGAGCAGATGCGTGAGGCCGTCCTGGCGTGGAAAGCGTCGCTCTGACGGCCGGGATGAAACGGCTCACCCACATCGACGCCCGCGGCGAGGCCCGCATGGTGGACGTGTCGCACAAGCCGGTCGTACGTCGCGAAGCCGTCGCCAGCGGCGAGATCCGCGTTCAGCGCGCAACACTCGCTCTCATCGCCTCCAACCGAATCGCCAAGGGCAACGTCCTGGCCGCCGCGCGCCTGGCGGGCATTCAAGCCGCGAAAAAGACTGGCGACCTCATCCCACTTTGCCATCCCCTCCTCATCAGCCATTGCGAGGTACTCTTCGAAATCCCGAAGAGCCGCGACCGCATCCTCATCACGGCCTCGGCGAAGATCGCGGCGCAGACCGGCGTTGAGATGGAGGCGCTGACGGCGGTCACGTTGGCGGCGCTCACGATTTACGACATGTGCAAAGCGGTCGACAAACGCATGACCATCAGCCGGGTGAAACTCGTCTCGAAGACGAAGCGGGAGACGCGGCAGGCCGTGCGGAAGCCGCGGACGTAGTATCGCGCGTGGATTGGTCAGATCAGTCGGATCGGACAGATCGTCAGTCGCGTTGCTACTTGCTGTGGCGTTTCAAGACCTGGGCATGGACTCGGGCAACATCGCCCATGGGGGAGTCGGAGGGATATTGGGTCACCGCCTTTTGAATGTGCTCGCGGCATTTCACGTGGTCGCCGGTGGCTTCGTAGTACAGCCCGAGGTAGAGATGGGCATAGAAAAGCTGGCCATTGCGATTGGGGGACTTGGCGTCGCCGCCTTCCGCGGCTTCAAGGACGTCTTGAGGCTTGGCTTTGCCGGCGAAGAGGGAGTGGACCTGGGCCATCGGCACGCGTGAGTCGCCGGTGATCGGGATGAGCGAAGCGCGGGCGGCGTCCAGACCGGAGAGGCGGGCCGTGCAAAGGAAATGCCAGACGGCGTTCTCGACGTCGCGCGGGTTGACGGTCTGATGAAGCTCGAACTGCTTTTTGCCGTCCTCGAATCGTTTGGCGTAATAGCAGACGATGCCGCGCTGCCAATGTTCGGGCTCCATCGAAGGAACCAGCTTGATGGCCTTGTCGAAGTCGGCGATGGCGTCGTCGAATTTGCCGAGCCGGAAGCGGCACCATCCCCGGTGCTGGTAGAGGACCGGGGCGCGGGGATCGAGGGCGATGACGGCGTCGAAGTCCGCGACGGCCTTGGTGTCCTGGCGGAGTTCGGAAAAGTACCGGCCCCGGAGCGCGAGCGCGTTGCGATGTTTGGGATCGGCCAGGAGGACTTGTGTAACCATCGCGATGGCCTCGGCGCGGCTGCCTCTATTCCAGGTTTCCTCGGCTTGTTGGAGCAGTTGCTCGGGACGGGTGACTTCGGCGGCGCGGGCCGGGTGCAGGGTCAGGCGGACAAAGAGCATGATCAGGAGCAGCGGCAGGATAATGGACGGGCGCACGGCGTTACGAAAGCGGAACAGGCGGGCGCCGTCAATGTCGACAATTTTTCAGTCGAATCTCCACGCTTGCTGCGGGATAAACGACAGGGCAAACGAATGGAAACCAGACGGTCTGTGAATCCTGACCCACATCGCTCGACCCGCGCCACGATCGGAGCGCGGCGCCCGGACGCCGCGAGCGTTCGTCCGAAGCTCGCGGCCCTGGCGTCGATGACTCTGGCGCTGCTTCTATTGACCGGCATTGCCGCGGCGCAGGAAACACCCGAAGCCAAGGCGTTCAAGGACGCCGCCAGCGCGTTCCAGGACGACCTCTTCGATCTGGCCGAGCGGCAGTTTGGACAGTTTATCTCCGCCTATCCGGCGTCGCCGATGCTTGCGGAGGCGATTCTGTTGCGGGCCCGGGCGGCTATCAAACTGGGCGACCAGCCCGCGGCCATTTCGCTGCTCAACTCGAATCTGGCCAAGGCGGGCCCGCTGGTCGACCAATACTATTACCGCATCGGCGAGGCGCACTACGCGGGCAGCAATTACCTGGTGGCGGCCGAGTCGTTCGCGGTGCTCACGCGCAACTTTACCAACTCCGGATTGCTGCTCGAGGCGGCCCACTACGAGGCGCTCGCGCATTTCAAGCTGCGGGGTTTCTCGCGCGTCGTGGCGCTGCTGCAAAATCCCAGCGGTCCGTTCCAGCGCGCGGCGCGCGTTCGGCCCTCCGACGCGATCACCGCGCGCGGCGGGCTGCTCCTGGCCGAGGTGCTGCTCGAACAGCGGCTGCACGCTGAAGCTGAAAAGACCGTCCTCGCGATTGCCGAAAAGGACTTGCTGCCCGACCTCAAGTGGGACCGTCAATACCTGCTTTGCCGTGTCCAGATTGCCGAAGGCCGCCTGCCGGAGGCGCTCGACGGAGCGACGAACCTCGTCTCGCTGGCCATTGGCGCCGCCAAGCCCGAGCTGCGGGCGGACTCGACGGCCTTCGAGGCCGGCCTGTTGCGGCAACTTGGCCAGCCCGACGCGGCGATCCAGGTGTTCACAAACAATCTTGCGGAGGGCGTCCCGGCCGACCGGCGCCGGCTGGCATTGCTCAACATCATCGAACTTCATTTGGCCCAAAATCGGTTGGAGGAGGCGGTGCGGTTGCTCAAGGAATTCCTGGCCCGGCACACCGTGGCTTCGGCGACTGACATGGTGTTGCTGACCCTGGGCGAAGTGAATTTGCGCCTCCATCTGGAGGGTGCCGCAACGAACGGGACCGACGCGGCAACGGTGTCCACGGGGCCTGCGGCGATCTCCCAAAGCACGAACCGCCTGGATGAGGCCATCTCCCAGTTTGATAAAGTGCTTTCCTCGTCCACGAACAGCCCGATTCGCGCCAAGGCATTTCTGAACAAAGGCTGGTGTCTCTGGCTGGAGGGCAAGCCGGCCGAGAGCGCCGCTGCTTTCAAGGCGGCCGTCGAACTGCTGCCGTTTTCGGAGGAGGCCGCCGTGGCCCGCTTCAAGCTGGCCGACGCGCAATTGCGGCAAGGCGACTTGACCAACGCTCTGGCCAATTACCGCGCCGTCGCCCGGGACTTCTCCGCGCTGCCCCGGGTGCGTGCCGAGTTGGTCCCCCGCGCGAGGTTTCAGATTGTCAGCGCCGCCACCGCCGCCGGAGATCTCAAGTCCGCCGAGGAGGCCATGCGCCAGCTTCTGGAGGCGCAGGCCGACGGTCCGCTGGCGGAACGCAGCCTCTTGCTCCTCGGTGAATCCCTCACCGATGCAAAACAACCGGCTCGCGCCCGCAAGGTCTACGCCGAGTTTGCCGAGCGTTTCCCCGAGAGCCCGCTCCTGGCCGACGTGTATCGGGCGCGCGGGCGCACGCACTTCGAGGCCGGCGAATGGCCGGCCGCGGTGAGAGAATATGAATTGTGGCTGGAGCGTTTCCCGACGAACGAGTCGCGACCCGGCGTCGAGTACACACTGGCCTGGTCGCACGCGAAGGCGGGCGACGAAACGAACGCCTTCAACCTTTTCACGAACTTCCTGGCGAAATTCCCGACAAACGACCTGGCGCCGCGCGCCAAGTTCTGGGTCGGCGATTACTTCGTGCACCTGGGCGATTACGTCAGCGCGCAGAGCGCCTACCAGGAGATCGTCGAGAACCCGGATTGGCCCGTGACCAACCTGACGTACCAGGCGCGGCTGGCCGCCGGACGCGCCGCGTTCAAGCGCCAGGGTTGGAAGGACGCCGAAAGCCATTTCACCATCCTGGTCAACGACCTGGCGCACTGTCCGCCCAGCATCGCGGCCGAAGCGATGTTCGCGCTGGGCGACACGCTCACAAAGCAGATCGGTCCCGGCAGCCCCTTGGACCGCTTTGCCCAGGCGAAAGAGGCATTCAAGAAAATTCCCGGTCACTTCGGCACCAACGAACTGGTGCGCGACCTGGCGCTCGTGCCCGCCGCCTGGGGGCGCATCGGCGATTGTTCGCTGCAACTGGCCAGCCAGGATCCGAACCAGTACGAAAGCGCCACCAACGCCTACTGGAACGTCCTGACCAACAAGACCTCCGATGCCGCGCTGCGCAGCAAGGCCTTGTTCGGCATTGGCCGGGCGTTCGAGTTGCAGGCCGTCGGCCAGCCGGCGAGCGAGGCGACGAACTTTTTCACGGCGGCGTTCGAGCACTATTACGACGTCGTCCTGGGCGCCGGACCGCTCGCACAGACCGGGACCGATCCGTTCTGGCTGAAGGAAGCGGGCCTGGCCGCAGCGCGCATCGCCGAGGATCGGCGCCAATGGAAGACGGCCATCCGCATTTATGAGCGCATCGGGTCGATGCTCGCGCCGTTGAAGGCGCGCTTGCAGGACAAGATCGACAAGGCGCGCGAGCAACTGCGGCTCGAAGGGGCGGATTGACTGGCGCGGATATTTCATCCGCGCCGTAGCCGCCGACGTGAGGAGGCGGACTCGGACTCGTATATTCGTTGCATCCATCCGCCTCCTTACGTCGGCGGCTACGGGCTGTGGGCGTTTCCTGCGAGCGATGAAATATCCAGCAACGCGCTCACGCCGCCTGTCCGCCGCGATAAATGCGCGCCACGCGATAAGTAATGCCCGTCAGCACTTCCCAGGGAATCGTTCCGCACCATGAAGACACTTCGTTGGCCGTGATCTTCTGGCCGCCCTGCTGGCCGATAAGCACGGCTTCGTCGCCGTTCGAGACACGCGGCACGCGCGACACGTCCACGAGGGTTTGATCCATTGTGATGCGGCCAAGCACGCGGCATCGCTGCCCGCCCACCAGCACCTCCGCCCGATTGCTTCCAGCCCGCAGGTAGCCGTCAGCGAAGCCCGCTGTAATGGTGGCGACGCGCATCCTGTGCGGCGCGATGAAGGCGCGGCGATAGCTCAGGGAAGCGCCTTTTGGGATTTCCTTTACGAGGCTGACGCGGGCGTGGAAGGAAAGGGCAGGCCGCAGCCGCCGGCGCAAGCTGGTCGCCTCGCGGCGACGCCCCGGAGGGACGATGCCGTAAACCAGCAGGCCGGGCCGCACCAGGTTGAATGTGGTGTCCGGCTCGAACAGGAGCGCGGCGCTGTTGTTGGCGTGGACCAGCGGCGGACGCACTCCGGCGAGGCTCAATGCATCGAGCACCGCCCGAAACTGCTTCGCTTGCGCGCGCGTGAACACCGCGTCGTCCTCCGCCGAAGCGAAGTGGGTGTAGACGCCTTCCAGCTCCAGGCCCGGCAGCGCGGCGACC
>Ga0137374_10008521_pt1 | contig 12141 bp, 7 predicted proteins | sample SagtaG_20_FD_104811 | JGI IMG/M metagenome (GOLD analysis project Ga0137374, IMG submission 104811) | Vadose zone soil microbial communities from Sagehorn Ranch, Mendocino, California, USA - Sage1_R_100_16 metaG | ecosystem: Environmental > Terrestrial > Soil > Vadose zone | place: USA...
ATCAATCGCGACGATGTCTGCCCCGCGCCGTGTCGGTTCGCGAGTGAAGTAGCCAGTGCCACAGCCGATCTCGAGAATGGTCATTCCCGGTCTCAGGTGACCGCTGAGCATTTGCACGCGCCGCTTCCAGCGCTGTCTGCCGGCCGGACTCTCCCAATTCCAAATCTCCCCTGCCCCGTGCTTCGCCAGGAAACGCCCATGTTGAATCTCCTTAGTAATTCGGTTCGTCATCGGCGATTTCCCAGAAAGTGGCAATCCCGAATCCCTGCGGCCAAATCAATAACCTCCTGCCGCGCGCAGAGCGGCATGAGCACCCCAGCGATTGGTTTCTCCGGTGACAGCTCCATTAATTCCCTTTAGCCACAGATGAACACAGATGAAACACAGATTCAGAAAATGAGACGCTTGTAATCGACCTTGTACCGGCCGAAATTGAGCAGGATGCCGATCTTTAATCCGGTAGCTTTCAGCACATTTAGCAGCTGAGCTTCGTCCCGCTTATCATACTGCGGCGCAATCTTGACTTCGATGAGTACCGCATCGTTCACGATCATGTCGCCGTCGTACTCGCCGACGATTACTTCCTTGTAGCGAACCGTTGTTCTCCTTTCCAACTCTCCACTGAAGCCGCGCCGTAGCAGCTCGACTTGAAGCGCCCTCTGATACACGCGGTGCAGAAAACCGTAACCGAGGTGGTTGTAGATCTCGAAGGCGGATCCAATAATTGCTTCCGTGACCTCCTTATGCGGAAATGGAGTTTCGTCTTCAGGTTTGAATTCGAGCATCGCTTATCTGTGTAAATCTGTGTTCATCTGTGGCTGTAAAAAATAGCCTTTGTGCCTGCTATTCTTCCACAAGCCATCGTGTCATGTCGAGTGCTGAGAGATTTCGTGAGTCCGGATTTTCGTCCCGTCTTCGCGCCAGCAACCTGATGAACTTCTTAGGCATCGTCATCGTTTTTCCGGTGACAGCTCCAAATTCCCTTCAGCCACAGATGAACACAGATGAAACACAGATTCAGAAAATGAGACTTTTACAGTCGACTCTGTGCCGGCCGAAGCGCCTTTGATTCACGCGGGTCCGGAAGTAACCGAGGTGGTTGTAGACCTCGAAGGCGGATCCAATAATTGCTTCCGTGACCTCCTTATGCGGAAATGGAGTTTCGTCTTCAGGTTTGAATTCGAGCATCGCTTATCTGTGTAAATCTGTGTTCATCTGTGGCTGTAAAGCTTGGCCTTTTTCACCTGCCAATCTTCGACAGGCCATCTTGTCACGTCGAGCGCGTAAAGGTTTCGGGGCTCTTAGTAACCGAGTTTCAGCTTCAAGAATCCATGCCAGCACATTTTCAGCATGATCAATCCGTGATGAAACACTTTTGTCATCTTGGTGGAACCGTAAATGCGCTCCTGATAATGCACCGGCAAATCCAAAATCTTGAGGCTTAACTTTGCGGCGCCAAATAAGAGCTCATAATCGCCCCAACGGTCTTCGGTCCCCCAGCTGCCCAGCATTGGCCTGATCCGCTCCCAGTCGCTTCGCCAGAGGACTTTCGTGCCGCACAAAGTGTCTTTTACCCTTTGGCCGAGCAGATAGGTAAAAGCGACGCTGAAAAATTTGTTGCCCAGCATGTTTGCTAGGTTCATCGCTCCTTTTGGCACTGGATAGATTAACCGGGAACCGTTCACAAACTCCGCCTGACCCGAAACAATAACATCCATAAAATAAACCAGCTCCTCGGGCATCGTCGTCAGATCGGCATCAAGAATCATCACGATGTCACCCCTCGCCGCGTCGAACCCGGTCCAGACGTTCTTGGATTTGCAAATTCCCGGTCCATGCTCAAGTCGGATGTGCTGTTCCGGATAACAGGACGCCACCCGGCGCACCTCCTCAGCAGTGCCGTCGGTGGACTGATCGTCGCAGAAAATTATTTCTGTCTGACCACCTAACTGCGGCATGCGCCGGACGGCATCCTCCACGTTTCCTTTCTCGTCTTTACATGGAATGATTACCGAGACGGACAGCTCTTCGGTGGGAACTGGCGGTGGCAGCGCCCTGGCGACAACGACTTGCGTCATGCAGAGCCTTTTCAAAAATGGCAGGCGCGCGCAAAATCGATTTAGAAAAGCCGACAGGAGGGGCACATACTTGGGTAACAGCACAATCAAGTGCGTCTCGAGGGCTTCGAAACCGGCCAGTTTCATCAAGTTTCGGATATCGACCCTGGAAAGCCAGTTCTGCTCGGTGCGCGGGACCTTCATCCCAATCCACTCCGCAAAGGTAACAAACGGTTCCCAAAGATGGTTATACGTTGTAACCAGCAAACGAGTGTGCCGCCGGCAAAGCGGCTTTAAATTGCGCAGCGCTTGAAGTACATCCACGGTGTCGCCGATATCGTTGAAGAGGATGTAATCGAATTTCTCGTCCTGACTGAAAACCGTCCGGAACTCATCTTTGTCCGGGAATGCGACTCCAAAATTAAAGGATGGATTCCGTTGCTGCGCGATTTCGACTATCTCGGAGCAAATATCGATACCTTTGCCCTCGCCTGGCCTCACGGCGGCTAAAAGATTGCCGATGTCGCAGCGAACTGATAGCACCCTTTTCTGTGGCTCGACGAGAAATCGAAGGAGCCGGCCTAGCAGTTCGTAATAGTAACTGTTGCGGTTAATCCAGACTTTGCGCCGGGAAGCAATGCCCGCCAGATGCTTGCGCGTACGTTCGCGCCTTTGCTCAAGGGCGGCTGGTCCCCAGACCTCCCTATTCGCCTGGCACTCGTTTAGAACAGCTTCCATACTCCGTAGTCGATACCGCCGTGGTTACAGACCTCCTTTCGCCGACCCATTGCAGAGGCGTCGCAGCTTCCTTCAATTCCGGCGTCGTTCAAGGTTGTACTTCAGTATTGCCTGGCGTGGCTTGCGCGGCAGCCAGAACATCGAAGATCCAACACCCAACATCGCACCAAAGATGGCAGCGCTGACTCCATTCGATGGTCTCTTGCCGACCCCATTCCTTGAGATACGCCTTGCGGCTGAAGAGCCGATGAGGCACGTTTCTCACTTTCACGAAGGGGGCGCCTTGGTTCATTCATGAGTGCGAACAAAGCTGAGGAGATTATTAAACGGGCGATGGCCGACCGTGACGTGTACGACGCGATGGCCACGCGCGAAAAAGAGGTGTGGGGGGAAATTTTGCCTGATTTGGAGCGTTCCGAAGCAGGAATTGAGGATGCAAAAGCGAGCGGAATGCTTGGCATCGATCGCTACACTTTGTCCTTGATCGGGGTCGCGGTGGGAAAAAAACTAAGGTTTAAACACGGCCTGGTACTCGGATGTGGCGCGGGCAGGCTCGAACGCGAACTGTTACGCTGGGGCATTTGCGAGAGTTTTCATGGAATCGATATCTCGGAAAAGGCCATTGCCGCGGCGCGCGAGATTGCGCAAGAGCAGAAGCTTCCGCTCACTTATGAAGTGGCCGACCTGAATTCCGTAGAGCTACCCGAGAAAACGTTCGATCTAGTCGCCGCGCAGACCACGCTCCATCACATCCTTTTTCTCGAGCATGTCGCCGAACAGGCATGGCGTTCGCTGAAAAGCGATGGCTACCTCTGGATTCATGATCTCGTGGGAGAAACGCAGGCACAATATGACCCCAAGCGTCTCTCCATAATAAATCGGATTCTGGCGATTCTTCCCGAAAAATTCCGCAGAAATAAAATTAACGGCCAATTGACCGCGATTAAACGTCGCGAGCCAGGGCAACTTTGCTCGCCGTTTGAGCAGATTCGATCCGGCGAGATCGTCCCGGTGTTTGAACGCTGGTTTACGATCGAATGGAAGAGGGAGTTTGATGCATTCGTGTGTCTTGTTGTACCGCGCGGCACTCGCGCGGCATATCTGGAAAACGAAGATACGAAGGCTCTGTTTGAAATTTTGATGCTGTTCGATCGTTTGTGTCTTGAAGAAAAGATTGTGCAACCAAGGGGCGGGCAATATCTCATGCGCCCAAAATCTGTTCATGATGTTCCCGCAAAAAACACGACCAGTGGATAACTCGCCCGGCTCGCCCGCGCACGACATTGCACCGTATGTTGCGCCAAAACGGGGCATCGCTTCGCAAGATATAGCAACTTATCACCGGGTCGATCTTTCCGGACTGGAGGACAAGAAGTGGCAATGGGATCTCCGAGGGCAGGAGGATTCATATTTTGGCAACTATGACTTTAAAGATAAACGTGTCCTTGAATTTGGCGCTGCAAACGGCGGATTGACCTTTTGGATGGAACGACAAGGCGCCGAGGTGGTCGCCGTAGATCTATCTCCGGACGTTACGAGAACTTCGTGGGACACTTTAGTTGGGCCCGAGGATGATGTCTCAGAGACGAAGCGCGTTATGTCTGAAACGATCCAACGTCTCAACAATGGCTTTTGGTATGCTCATGAACAGCATGGTTCTAAAGCCAGATTAGTCCATGGGACAGCTTACGATGTGCCCAATGAAATCGGTAGATTCGACGTCGTCACGCTCGGCTCAATCCTGCTTCATTTGCGCGATCCGCTCGGAGCGCTTGAGAATGCCATAAGCTTTACCGGTAAATCCGTTATTATCACCGACGCTGTTCCTCACTTCATTGGCGAGGATCTGCAACATCTGCCCCTGGCATATTTCATGCCAGACAAGAGCCGGCGCACCCCCCATGGCGGGTGGACATGGTGGCAAATGACGGCGGAAGTTTATCTGCGGTTTCTGGCGCTGAAAGGGTTCAGGATTATCAGCAATACATCGGGCTTTTACAAACACAGGGCGGGACCGCAAAAGTTATACACGCTTGTCGCAGAACGCGTATAACGCGTATCGGCATCGGTGACAAAGGGCGCCATAACCTTGCGCACAGAGCGCCACTAAAAAGACGCGCGCAACTCGACACCGAGGAGCGGCTGTGCTTAACTTGTAGGTTCGACTGTTGTCGTCAGAATGCCTGCGCAAGTAATTAAAATTAGTGGTGCACGTCAGCACAACCTGAAGAACCTCCACCTGGAGATTCCCCGCGAGAAGTTGGTCGTGATCACCGGCTTGAGCGGGTCGGGCAAATCCTCACTTGCCTTCGATACGCTTTACGCAGAAGGGCAACGCCGTTACGTCGAAAGTCTTTCCGCTTACGCGAGGCAATTCCTCGATCAGATGGAAAAGCCCGACGTCGATTTCATCGAGGGTCTTTCTCCTGCCATCGCCATCGAGCAGCGCAGCGCCGGGGCGAATCCAAGGTCGACAATCGCGACCACGACTGAAGTTTACGATTACTTGCGAGTGCTTTTTTCGGCAGTCGGTCAACCGCACGATCCAGAAACGGGGCGACCGCTTAACCGGCAGACGCCCCAACAGATTGTCGATCAAATTCTCGCTAACGAGCCGCAGACTAAAATCATTGTCCTCGCGCCGCTGATCGAAAATCAAGCAGGGCAATTCCGGGACGTTATCGAAAAGATCAAGCGCGAGGGGTTCGTTCGCGTGCGGATTGATGGCCAAATCATCGAGCTGAATAGCCCGCAGCCGATCCGGTTAAGGAAAAGCGAGCGACACACGATTGAGACAGTAGTCGACCGGCTGGTTGTGCGCGATGGAATCCGCGCTCGACTCACCGATTCAATCGAGACTGCGCTCAAATGGGGCGGGAACCGTGTCGTGGTGTTGCGCGAAAATTCAAAAACATCCAACGCTCAACGCCCAACGCTCAACGCTCAATCCGAAGCGATTTGGGAAGAAGTCCGTTACTCGACCAACTACGGAAACGCGGAAACTGGATTCACGCTTAGCGAGCTCACTCCAAGACATTTTTCGTTCAATAGTCATCTGGGTGCCTGTCCGGCATGCCACGGTCTGGGCACACAACAAATTGTTGATCCTGACTTGATGATCTCGGACCCGAGCAAAACGATTGCCGAAGGGGCCATCACACCGTGGCGGCGCGGAACGAAGCGAATGCAGGCGTATTATCGCCACCTGCAACTGGCCCTGGTGAAACATTTCCATGTTAATGAAGACGTACCGTTTGCCGATTTGCCGGATGAATTTAAAAATGCGCTTTATTTCGGCACGAATGGCGAACTGGTGGGGATGAGCCTGGGCGTTAGCGGACGGAAGAAAGTCGCAAAGCCGTTTGAAGGCCTGGTTCCGCAAATGCAACGACTTTATGAGGAGACCCAAAGCGAGTTCACGCGCAACCGCATTCGCGCATTCATGACACGCGAGCCGTGCAAAGTATGCGGCGGTGCAAGACTTAAACCGGAGATTCTCGCGGTTACGATCAAAGATCGACATCACCGCGAATTGAACATCCATCAGTTCAGTGAACAAACGATTGAAGCAACCGCACGTTTTATGGAGGCTCTCGACTTGACCGCGCAACAACAGGCGATTGTGACTGACGTCGTGCGCGAAATTCAATCGCGCCTGGAATTTCTCCTCGAGGTCGGGCTCGGTTATCTCACGCTCGATCGAGAAAGCGGGACGCTTTCCGGTGGTGAAGCGCAGCGAATCCGACTGGCGACGCAGATCGGCTCCGGTCTGGCGGGTGTTCTTTACATTTTGGACGAGCCAAGCATCGGTTTACACCAACGCGACAATGCGCGACTGCTGGGAACCCTGCGGCGACTGCGCGATCTCGGCAATTCGGTCATCGTGGTTGAACACGACGAAGAAACGATTCGGGCCGCCGACCACATTGTCGATCTCGGCCCGGGCGCAGGCCCGCGCGGCGGTGAAATTGTCGCTCAAGGCAGCATCGAGGATGTTCTTCGCGCCAGAAATTCTTTGACGGCAGATTATCTCACTGGGCGCGCACGCATTGCGATTCCGAAACAGCGTTTGTTTCCACATGCAATTAAGGATCAAACCCGCCTTCGCCTGGCTACGGCGCGGCAGGCTTCAAACAGTAAACATCTCGACGGGTGGCTAACGGTCGTGGGCGCGAGTGAAAATAACCTTAAGCAAATCGATGTCGGTTTCCCTCTTGGCTGTCTCACCTGCGTAACTGGTGTCTCAGGCAGCGGTAAATCCACCTTGGTAGATGACATCTTGCGGCGCGCGCTGTTTCGGCATTTTTACAATTCGAAAGAGAAACCTGGGGCTTATAGAGCGATTCGGGGAGTGGATCAGATTGATAAAGCCATAGTCATCGATCAAAGCGCAATTGGCCGGACGCCCCGCTCCAATCCAGTCACCTACACCGGCGCGTTTGCGCCAATCCGCGAATTGTTCAGCCATTTGCCCGCTGCGCGGGTGCGCGGTTATGACGCGGGGCGGTTCAGCTTCAATGTCAAAGGCGGCCGCTGCGAAAATTGCGAAGGCGGGGGATTGATTAAGATCGAGATGCACTTTTTGCCGGACGTTTACGTAGAATGCGAAGTGTGCCACGGAAAACGCTATAACCGCGAAACCCTCGAGATTACTTACAAAGGGAAGAATATTGCCGACGTTCTCGATCTGACGGTGGATGAAGCGGCGCGGTTTTTCCGCAACGTGCCGAGCGTTTCTGACAAGTTAAATTCGCTGCTAGACGTGGGTCTCGGTTATCTGCGACTCGGTCAGGCTGGAACGACCCTTTCCGGTGGAGAAGCGCAACGCGTCAAACTGGCGACGGAGCTTGGGAAAAAAGCGACTGGCCGCACTCTTTACATCCTCGATGAACCAACAACGGGATTGCACTTCGCCGATATCGAGAAATTGTTGCAAGTGCTGATGAAACTGCGCAACGCGGGAAACACGCTGATTGTAATCGAACACAATCTCGAGATGATTAAGTGCGCAGATTGGATCGTTGATCTTGGGCCTGAGGGTGGCGAACAGGGAGGCCAGATAATCGGCGCGGGACCGCCGGAGGCGATTGTCGATCTCCCAAACAGTTTCACAGGCAACTATCTGCGACCGCTTTTGGAAAGGGTATGAGTCGCATAGGACACATAGGTCTAATCGGACTGTCGATTTTCCTTTTGCAATCACTGCGCGCTGACAGTTCGGCCGAGCTTGCCGAAGCGAGCGCGCCACTTGCGGAGGGCGTGCCGGAGGTTGCGGTCGCGCGCCTGCGAGCGTTGCTAAACAAAAATCTACCCGATCCAGAGTGGCAGGTAGTGACTCAAAAGCTTGCCGAAGCACAGGTGGCCGCAAGGCAGCCAGAGGAAGCTCTGGTGCTACTGGGCGATTCGCGACTGAGGGACATTCCATGGGCAAAGTTTTGGCGTGCTCAGGCATTGGCTGGCCTGCATCGATGGCTCGACGCATTGCCGATCTACGAAGAAGTGGCGACAGACGAGCATTCGCCTTTTCATCGAGCGGCCACCTTTGGAGCGGCGGAAATGCTACGCGCGTTAGAAAGACATGACGAAGCGCGGGAAAAACTCAGCGTTCTCCTCCACGACAAAGAATGGGCGACCCGAGCGCAGCTCCGATCGGCCGAATTGTACATTGACAAGGCCGATGCCCCCAACGCGCGGCGTGTCCTGGAGGGAATAAAGCCAAAATCGGTTGCGGAAAAAAGAGAGCGTCGGCTGTTAAGCGGACGTTTGCAGTTGATTTCGCAACGGCCGGAGAGGGCAATCGGCACGTTTCAAGGGCTGCTAAAAAGGCCGGAGGGTACCCCTCATGCCACGCTAATCGCAGCACTCTTCGGCATAGCCGATGCGCAGCTGCGGCTAAAAACGCCCGAAGCCGCGGATGATGCCATCGAGCAGTTTATCGATCATCATCCGCAAGATCCAGGTTTGCGCGCTATCTTTGCGAAATTAGACGAGATCTACCGCGCAGAGCACAAACCCTCCCGCAGTGAACTGGAAAAATTGGTCCGCGATCCGGAACAGCCCAGGCGAACATTCGCACGATGGTATCTTGCTCGGCTCGAGATTCGGGCCGGTCACCGGGAGCGAGCCCGGGAATTATTTAGCGATCTGCGCCACACTGCTCTAAGATCGTCGGCGATAGTGCCTGCTCTCTTCGAGTTTGCGCAACTTGAAGTGGAGGATCGACATTTCGATGAGGCGATCGCGATTTTGGATGATGCGCGCCTCCTGCATCCAGAACCGTCTTTGCTCGATCGAATCAATTTACTCGTGGCGCAAACGCAGTATCTGGCCAAGCGATTTGAGGTGGCGACTGTCGCTTTTGAAAACATCGCGCATTCCGCGTCACCATGGACGAAGGTCGCATTGTTTAACGCGTCGGTCGGCTGGCTGCAACTCGGCGATCACGCCCGTTTTTTGACTGACTACAACGAACTTGAAAAGCAGGGCGGCGACGAAGAATCGCGCGCCAGCTTGCGACTACAGGAGGGCTTGATGCAAGCCGCCAAAGGCGACAAGAAAGCGGCAGAATCGCTGCAGCGATTTGTTCGCGATTTTCCTAACAATCCTCGCGTCTCGGAGGCTTGGGTCGGCTTGGCTGAGCTGGCCTACCATTCCTCGCCGCCGCGCCTCGATGAAGCACGCCAAAATCTGGCTCGCGCAGCCGGTTCCAAGCCAACGGCGGCAGCGGCGGAGCGGGCTGATTATCTCAGGATCTGGATTGAGGACTCGGCCAATGTGAACGAGACGAACGTCATCGAGCTCACGAAACATTTTCTTGAGCAACACAACGCCTCGGCGTTCGCTCCGGAAGTTCGAATGAAACTAGCGGAGATTTACTACCGGCAGAAGGACTTTGCCAATGCGCAGACGCAGTTTGAAATTTTCGCGCAGCAGAATCCGAATAATCCACTTGTCGAAAAGACTCTCTTTTTCGCAGCGGAATCAGCCATGTCGAGCATGGCCGAGCATTCGCTCGATCGGGCGATTGTCCTGTTTGATCAGGTTGTGGGATTGAATGGCGCTCTGCGGTGGGCCGCGCGCAACGAACAAGCGGTTATCGAGCGCAAACTGGGAAAGCCAAAGGATGCGCTCGTGTTATACGATGAGGTGTTGAAGAGTGAGGCTGGACCATCCGAAAAACGCGAGGCGCTGTGCGGCACCGGCGATATCTTTTTTGAAAGCGGCGCAAGCGATCCGAATAATTATCAGCGCGCCATCGAAGCCTATGACCAACTATCCTCCGACAAGAACGAGCCGGTTCACTGGCGAAACCAGGCGCTTTTCAAAAAAGCTCTGTGCTTGGAAAAGGAGAACGACCGCGCTGGCGCTCTCGCGACGTTCTACAAAATCATCGAGGACGAGGCGCGTCCAGATCGGCGGCGCGAACTCTTCTGGTATTACAAAGCCGGATTCAATGCGGCGCAACTATTGGAGGACGATTCAAAATGGGAATCTGCTGCTGCTATTTACGAAAAACTGGCCGGAGCCGGGGGCAGTCGGAGCGATGAAGCAAAGGCGCGGCTCAACCGCCTGCGATTGGAACATTTTCTTTGGGCGGATTGATGCCGGCTTTCGGTCTCGACCGCCGCGTTCCTGGCCGAAAATGTCGTTTTCTTGTCCTAAAAGTCGCTCCGAATAAGCTTGCAAAAATTTGGAACGGAATCACAATCAGGGCATGAAAACAGGAAACAGACTCAGTCGCGTGTGCGGCTGGTCGGTTCGATGTGCAAGTGGCGTGCTCATGCTCGCATTTTGCGCATCGACATTTGCTGCTGATCCAAGCAAGAACGTAGCGCTCCCGGCACAGCCACAGCGGGTCACCAAGACCGTAAAGAAAATGTGCCTCGTTGTAGCCGGAAGCTCCGCGATTCCGCAGCCTTGCGAACGGCTCGCTGCAATTCCGACCACTGCCAACCCGATGAGTATCTACGGGCACCGTCCGGAGACGACGAAATAATAATTCCGACGATCTCGCCGGTGATGCGCGCTGCCAAGGCGGCAGCGCGGGAGTGGATTTATTTTTTGCCGTGCCAGGCCATTAGTCCGCGCAGTCGCGCGCCAACTTTTTCGATTGGATGCATTTCAGCTTCGCGCAGCAACTGCGCGTAACGCGCTCGGTTGGTTTTCATTTCCTGAATAAAGTCGCGGGCAAATTTTCCTGACCGGATGTCCCGCAGCGCCGACCTCATCTGTTTTTGAACCGTTTGATTGATAATTTTTGGGCCTACGGTCAACTCACCCCATTTAGCGGTATCGGAAATCAATCTGCGCATTCCGGCAATTCCTGCTTCGTGAATGAGATCGACAATGAACTTGAGTTCGTGAAGGCATTCGAAATAAGCGAGCTCGGCAGGATAGCCAGCACGAACAAGCGTGTCGAAACCAGCGCGAATAAGTGCGGTCGTGCCTCCGCAAAGCACCGCTTGCTCGCCAAACAGATCGGTTTCCGTCTCTTCACGAAAAGTCGTCTCGAGCACGCCGGCACGCGTACAGCCGATGCCTTTTGCCCAGGCAAGAGCCATACGCTTTGCGTGCGTGCTTGGATTTTGATCAATCGCGATCAGTCCTGGCGCGCCACGCCCTCGTAGAAATTCCCGGCGCACCATCGGCCCGAGACCTTTCGGCGCGACCATGATAACATCCACGTCTGTGCGCGGGACGATCGTGCGATAATAAACCGCGAAACCATGCGCGAAGAGCAGCGTTTGGCCGGACCGCAAATGTGGCGCGACCTGTTCCGCATAAATCTCAGGCATTCGGGTGTCTGAAAGCGCGAGGAAAATAATGTCTCCGCGTCGCGTAGCTTCCGCCGTATCGAGAACTTCGAGATTGCTTCGCCTGGCGCGCATGCGGGATTTGCTGCCAGGATACAACCCGATAATTACACTAATTCCGCTATCCCTAAGATTAAGAGCATGAGCGCGGCCTTGCGCGCCGAAGCCGATCACCGCGCATGTTTTGCCCTTCAACCAGCGAAGATCCGCGTCTTTGTCGGTGTAAATGCGAGCGGCCAAATTTACCTGCGTGGCTTACCCAAAACTGAATCCGCTGCGGCAAGCAACGATTTGTCGTCGTTGTCTGTAAGCCCGCCAAGGAAGCGACGAATTCGGCGAAACGATTGGCGCAAGAACAAATCTGCGGCGGAGTGATCGAGTGGCGCGGAATCTCCGTTGCGATGCGCAAGCTGAATCTCGGAGTCTTGATGGCTGAGCACACAGGTCGAGGCAAAAAGATCCATAGCCGCGCCGGCAATCCGCTCCTGAACAAGCTGCATGTCGAGGATTGGTTCGCGATAAGTGATCAACGC
>Ga0137374_10008525_pt1 | contig 12140 bp, 11 predicted proteins | sample SagtaG_20_FD_104811 | JGI IMG/M metagenome (GOLD analysis project Ga0137374, IMG submission 104811) | Vadose zone soil microbial communities from Sagehorn Ranch, Mendocino, California, USA - Sage1_R_100_16 metaG | ecosystem: Environmental > Terrestrial > Soil > Vadose zone | place: USA...
ACACGCTCAGCGCGTCCTGACGGTCTGCTTCAGGAACCAGCCGAGCGACATGGCGCTGATTGCGCACGAGCACGACCTCTTCCTGGTCGCGTTCGAGCGCGTCGAGAACAGCACTGAAGTTGCGGGCGACGTCAGTTACGGACAGCGTCTTCACGCCATCAGATTATCTGATTGAATCTGATTCTTCAATGCGGCTCTTCCCACGATTGTCCAGCAGGTCGCGCAGATCGATCTGAGAAGAGTTCGACCGGCCTGGCACGTGGCAGATGCGACTGGCTATCGCGTGCCGCCGCCAGCCGCGTGCCCGAACCATTGCGCGAGACCCATGTCATCAAGCAGCGACTGGTAGCGCGGAACTTCAGTTCCGCGATTCGGCTTGCGAGAACTCGGTCTCGTGCTTGCATCTCCGCTCGCGCATGCGTCTCAAGCGACCGCCGCGGTTAGACAAATTCGAATACCGCGGCCTCTATCGATATTTCCTGACGATCTGCACCGAGAATCGCGTTCCCACGTTTGCAGATCTGGCGGCCGCCCGTCAGGTCATCACGCATTTTTTGCAATCCGCGACGCGGTTTGGGTTTGCGGTAAGTGCGTACTGCGCGATGCCTGATCATCTCCATGCACTGCTCCATGGAACACGCGCGGATGCAGACTTCAAGTTGTTCGTTCGGCGCTGGAAGCAACAAAGCGGCTTTCGCTGGAAACGTCGCACTGGCAAGACTCTTTGGCAACAAGGCTATTTCGATCGCGTGCTGCGTGAGGAGGAGCCCGATTTGCTGGTCATCGCATATATCGCTCGTAATCCGATCGCAGCAGGATTCGCCGCAAAGCCGGACGACTATCCATTGTTTGGCTCGAGCCGGTACACGGTTGAAGAAATCCGCCGCGCGTTAGCAGAATACGAGTCCCGCGTACCCTGGTCGCGGAACTGAAGTTCCGCGCCACATGGATGTCGATTCGCATTCGCGACGTCCGCGGGGCCACGGTCCGCGCGACGTACATTCGGAACGTCCGCGCAGGCCTTCTCGTCAGCGAATTCTCTCGTTCGAGGGCTGTACAATTGATCTATGCGTGAAGCTGTCATCGTCAGCGCCGTCCGCCTCCCCACCGGCAAGTTTCTCGGCGCACTCAAGGAATTCACCGCGCCTCAACTCGGCGCGCTGGTTGTCCGCGAAGCTGTTCGACGCGCCGGCATCGATCCCGTTGCCGTCGATGAGTGCATCATGGGCAACGTCGTGTCCGCCGGCGAGGGTCAGGCGCCGGCGCGGCAGGCCGCGCTCAACGGCGGGCTGAGTGACAACGTCGCCGCACTCACGATCAACAAGGTCTGCGGCTCCGGACTGAAAGCAGTGATGCTCGCGCAGCAGGGTATCCAGACGGGCGACATCGACATTGCCGTTGCCGGCGGTATGGAGTCGATGAGCAACTGTCCCTACCTCCTGCCACGCGTTCGCGAAGGCCTTCGCATGGGACACGGTACGGTGATCGACTCCATGATTCAAGATGGCCTCTGGTGCCCATTCGAAGGCTGGCATATGGGCAATGCCGGCGAGTGCGTGGCACAGACCTACAAAGTGCCTCGCGAGCAGCAGGACGCGTGGGCGGTTGAAAGCCACCGCCGCGCAGCCGCCGCGCACGCCGCGGGCAAGTTCTCCGCCGAGATTCTTCCGGTAAGCATGCCGCAGAAGAAGGGCGACGCGACCATCTTCGATCGCGACGAGTCCGTTCGTGCGGACACAACGGCAGAAGTGCTTCGCGGACTCAAGCCGGCATTCAAGAAGGACGGCACCGTTACAGCGGGCAATGCGCCGCCGGTGAACGATGGCGCGGCGGCGCTCGTGGTGATGTCCGCGGATCGCGCCCAGCAGCTCGGCGTCAAGCCGATTGCGCGCATCGTCTCACAGGCGACGAGCGGTCTCGCGCCGAAGATGTTGCTGATGACGCCGGTCGAAGCGACTCGCAAAGCGTTGAAGAAAGCCAATTGGACGATAGAAGAAATCGATCTGCTCGAGCTGAACGAAGCCTTTGCCGTGCAGGCGGTGGCGGTGAGCAATCAGCTCGAAATCGATCCGTCCAGAGTCAATGTCCACGGCGGCGCCGTTGCACTCGGTCACCCAATTGGCGCATCCGGCGCGCGAATTTTGACGACGCTGCTTTATGCGCTGAAAGATCGCAGCGGGAAACGCGGTATCGCGACGCTGTGCCTCGGCGGCGGCAACGGGGTCGCGCTGGCCGTTGAGATGATTTGATCGTCGTTCGCGGGCCTGAAGATCCGCGCTACGTACGTCAAACACCATGTTCGCGGGACTAAAGTCCCGCGCTACGTACGTCTGACACACTCCGCGTCATCTGCGGTACGTCTTCGAGAACCCGTTGCGCGTGTTCGTTACCGTGAAGGTGCCATCCTGCTCCGCCGAGACCTTGAACCAATACGCGTGGCCGCTGTGCACAGGCGGCGGAGGCGCGCCGGGTCCGGATGGTGCCGTCATCGGCCCGATCGGCATGCCCGCCGGCTGATCGTCGATCGTGTTTGCGATGAACATCCCGGGCACCGTGTACTCCTGCCCGCTCAGCAGCGAGAAGTGCATCTGCCACACATCTTCCAAGCGCGGAGCCGAATAGAGAATCTTCATCATGCTCGGCTGGCCGCCTTTCCTCGTGCCGTTGTTCAGAATCGCGACGCGCGGCTGAATCGCATGCACGAGCACCTCAGAATTCGAGATCGCCTGACCGTGGTGTGACACGATCCACAGATCCACGAGGCCGATCGGATTCGACGGGCACATCAGCTCGAACTCCTTGTTCCACGTCAAATCGCCGAGGTGCACGACGCGGAAGCTGCCAAACGACACCACGCTGCCAACCGACTGCGCGTTCTCCGTCTTGTCCTCATCCTGGCGTTTGAAGCTCGCACAATAGCGATTGGGCGTGCCACCACCTGCCAGTGGCTTGGTAATGGCCTTTCCGGCAGACGTCACAATTCGCCAGTCGAGGCCGGCCACCGGCAGAACGTCACCAGGGCGCGCAACGGTGTGTTTCGTCTTCGTCACGAGCGCCGGGTACGCGTCCTTCAGAAACTCAACGGTGCGCGGTTGATCTTCGACGCTCGGCCCGTGATCGATGAAGTGCGCGATGGGAATGCGGCCAGCGAGATCGGACATGCCGCCGAAGTGATCGCCATGCCAATGGGTCGTGATGAGGTGATCGATGCGCGCGACGCCGGCGTCTTTCGCCGCCGCCATGATTCGATCCGCGTCTCGCGCACCGGGATTTCCCGTATCGATAAGGACAGACTCACCTGACGGAGTGACGAAGAGTGTCGCGTTTCCGCCCTCGACGTCAACCACGTAGATCTGTAGAGACTTAGCGTCGCGACTCTGGCCCGGGAGCGATGCCACTGCCAGCGCGAGAATCAGCAGGCAAAGTGAACGCAATGTACTCTCCTGAATAGTTGCCGCCGCTTACCGCGACGATGATGTACTGCTTGCCGTTGATCATGTAAGTCATCGGCGATCCGCTTTGTGGAGCGGGCATGTAGACCGCACCGACTTCTCTCCCGCTGCTCTTGTCGTACGCGCGTAACATCGCGCCGCGCGGATGATCCGCCGTCGTCGTCACCATCGGCTCGCCGGCAATGACGAGTGTCTTGGTGACCAGGATGCCAAAGGCGCCGGCTTGACCGGTCCGCGGGATCTTCAGTCCCTTGAGCGCCGGATGCTCCCGAACGGAATCGGGGGTCTCGCCGTGCGCAATCTGCCAAACGAACTCGTCGCTCGTGAGATCGATTGCCGTGATACGTCCGTACGGCGGCTTCAAAAACGGCAGCCCTTGCGGATTCGGCAGTGCACCGCCCCCGCCCTCGCCGGTTGCTGTCGGCGCATCAGCGGCCGCATCGGCGCCGGCGTTTTCTCCGGGACCCGCAATGTAGCGCACGCCGGTCACGGCGTTCCCGAGCACGTAGCGGAGATCCGAGAACTCCTTGCTCGGCGGCGGCAGCAGTCCGACGGGGACCAGTGATGTGTATGACGGCGCGTAGAGGATCTGCGTTTCGGGATCGTAGGCACCGCCGGGCCAATTCACGCCACCCGACGATCGAAACGACGCGACGGGACCTTCGGCCTTGCTCACCGGCGGCGGCGTAAACACGGGACCGAGCTTGTAGCGCGAGAGCAGCTTCATAGCCTCTGCGTGCAGCTCGGGAGTGAAGTCGATGACGTTCTCCTCGGTGACACCCTGGTGATCGAACGGCGGCGGCTTCACGGGGAACGGTTGCGTCCGCGATGTCTTCTCGCCGGGGACGTCGCTTTGCGGGACCGCGCGCTCTTCAATCGGGAATACCGGCTCGCCCGTCGCCCTGTCCAACACGTACACCATGGCTTGCTTTCCCATGATCGAGACAGCCTTGATCGAGCGTCCGGCGACGGTGATGTCTTCGAGAATCGGCGCCGAGGAGATATCCATGTTCCAGATCGGATGGTGAACGAGCTGGAAGTGCCATTTCCGCTTGCCTGTTTTCAAATCGACTGCAACGAGGCTTTCAGCGAACAGATTGTTGCCGGGACGATGGCCACCGTAGAAGTCGGAGCTCGGTGTCTCGACGGGGAGATACGCAAGACCGAGCGCTTCGTCGATTGCCATCTGATTCCACACTCCTGTATTGCCGTTGTTCGCCCAGGAATCCTGCTCCCACGTGTCATTGCCGAACTCGCCCGGGCGTGGAATCGTGTTGAAGTTCCACAACCGTTTACCGGAGCGGGGGTCAAACGCTTGAACGATGCCTTTCGTGTTGTTGTGGGTCTTCGGCGTGTGTCCTTCACGGAAGGCCGAGCCGACGATCACGGCGTTTGCGGCGACGGCAGGCGTCGCATGAAGTCCAATCTCGCCGGTGACGAGATCGATCGGCTCGCCGGTCCCGAACACGGCAGCCGTTTTGAGATCGATCGCGCCGCGATCGCCAAACGACGGCACGCGCATGCCGGTTTTGGCATCGAGCGCAATCAGGCGGAAGCCTGGCGTGACATAGAAAATCCGCTCATCGGCGCCGTCGCTCCAATACGCGAGGCCTCGTCCCGAAAGTTGCCGGGGCGCCGCCGCACCGCGTGCGCCTTCCGGCTCGCGGTGCACCCATCGCAGCTCGCCTGTGGCCGCATCGGCCGCAACCACCGCGCGCCGTGTGCCGGCCGTGAGGTAGACCACGCCGCCAACCATGAGCGGCGTGCCTTCCAGCTTGTACTCGGGGCGCGTGCCGAAGTTATCCGTCTTCAGTCGCCACGCGACCTCGAGCGTCTTGAAGTTCTCTGCAGTGATCTGCGCAAGCGGCGAGTAATGATGGTTCCGGTAGTCGCCGTGATACGCGGGCCACTCACCGGTGCTCGTCCCGTGTGGTGGCGCCGCGGCAGTCGGCATCCGCGCCATCACCACCAGCAGCGCGATAGTCATGGCAGTACGCGTCGCATCACCTCGCCACAACATCACACCATCACCACATACATCGCCACATCACCACATCGCCACATCACATCGCCACCTCGCCACCTCGCGACATCGCCACCTCGCGACATCGCCACCTCGCGACATCGCCACATCTATCGTTACGGCTCCTTCTTGCCCGCCAGATCGGCTTTCGACGCCGCCTCGTCTTTGAGCGGCGTCACTTTGTCGGGATCGACGCGAATCATCAAATACGTAATGTGGTCGTCAATCTTCGTGAACCAGTGTCCGGTGCCTGCAGGAATGACCATCACGTCGCCGACCTTCAGCTCGTGCGAGACGCCGTTTCGAATGGACGCCGCGTTGTTGCCCGGTCCGTTGAGCAGCCGCACGTTGACGTTTGTCGCGGGACGCCGTTCCTTTCCGATGAGATCCGGACCGGTGACGAGCGTCCCCGAGCCGCTGATGATGCGATAGACCTCGCTCACGAAGTCGTGCTCCGCCACTTCTCCCGGCTTGTCGAGGTGACCGCGGTACACCATTCCAACGGCGACGTTCGACTTGCCGATATCGACCGAGCGCACTTGCTGGTCGATGATCTTTTCCGCCATCGCACGTTTCAGATACGCATTGAGCTCGTCGTTGCTGATGTAGGTTGCCGGACAGTTCTTGCACGTCGGCTGCGGGTCCTGCTGTGCAGATGTCGAACCCGCGAGCAGCACGATGGCGCTCGTTGCCACCAGGAATCGGATCATGGTCTCCTCACCTTTCTCAACGCGTTTCTGATCTCGAGATTCCACCGCCACCACGCCAGCAGCAGCGTCGGAGGCGTCAGCCACGCGATCTCTTTGAGGACGGCTGCGATGTTGTGGCTCCAGAAACCGGGCAGCCAGTACCGCCGCGAAATGGTGTCAAAAAGAAATGCGTTCGCAAAGTAGAAGTTGCGTGTGAAGGGCCAGAGCGCCATCACCCCGATCGGTGGAAAGTCGTCCGAGCCAAGCCAGTCGAACAGCACATGCGACAGCCAGGCAACAACGCACACGAGGGCAAGACGCGGTCGTCGCGTGAGCGCCCAGACGACGGCGCCAGCCAGAATCGCCGCGCCAACGCTGTGGGTTTCCATTCCGTGTCGCCCCCAGAGGAAGTCGACGTCCGGTGCGCAGGCGACGACAACCGAGACCGCGATGTCGCGGAGCGGAAGCTGCGCGCGTTTTGGCAGCAGTCCCAGCGCCACGATTGCGCCTCCGAGCGCGTGACCAACAGGACTCGGCATTCGCCGTTCATCCTACCCGCTCGCCACCTGATCAGGCGTCGGGCACCGACTACGCGCGGCGGGGACGGACGTCGCTGGCGGGGACGCAGGTCGCCGCACGCCCGCGCGGTCGGCGATTCCTGCGACGGTCGTCCCAGCGAACCCTGGCAGATCCTGCGATCTTACGCCTGCTGGGGCGAAAGTCTGATGCGTCCGTAAGTTGTTGAAAATGATAGACGAGCGACGGTTCACTGCACGTTTTTACGCTTGACTTTCGCTTGGCGCGTTTCTAGTATTGAGGCCGGTCTGGGGCACTCGGTCCCGCGCGCGATTTGGGCGCGTCGGATCCGGCATTCCGCCACTCCCCTTCCACAAAGGACGGTTTATGCCAGCGGACGAACGCCAGGAACGCATCAAAGCGCTCGAAGTTGCGGTTGGCCAGATCGAGAAGCAATTCGGCAAAGGCTCGATCATGCGGCTGGGCCAGCGCAATGCGATCGCCCCGACCGAAGCTATTTCGACCGGCGCCATCAGCATCGATTTCGCGCTCGGCATCGGGGGCCTCCCTCGCGGCCGTGTCGTCGAGATCTTCGGCCCTGAGTCATCGGGCAAGACCACGCTCGCGCTGCAGGTCATCGCGGAAGCACAGAAGGCCGGCGGCATGGCTGCCTTTGTCGATGCCGAGCATGCACTCGACGCTGAGTACTCACGAAAGCTGGGCGTCGACATCGACAACCTCCTCATCTCGCAGCCAGACAACGGCGAGCAAGCGCTCGAGATCGTCGAGGTCCTCATCCGCTCGGGCAGTGTGGACGTCGTCGTGGTCGACTCGGTCGCGGCGCTTGTGCCGCGTGCGGAAATCGAAGGGGAAATGGGAGAGGCACAAATGGGCCTGCAGGCGCGGCTCATGTCGCAAGCGCTGCGGAAGCTCACCGGCAGCATCTCGAAATCCAAGACCGTGCTCATTTTCATCAATCAGCTGCGCGAGAAGATCGGCGTCATGTTCGGCAATCCCGAGACAACGACCGGCGGCCGCGCGCTGAAGTTCTACGCCTCCGTCCGCATCGACATTCGGCGAATTGGCGCGATCAAGGACGGCGATGTCGCCGTCGGCGGACGGACACGCGTCAAGATCGTGAAGAACAAGCTGGCGCCGCCGTTTCGCGAAGCGGAATTCGACATCATGTACGGCGAAGGCATCTCACGCGAAGGAGATCTGCTCGACGTCGCGGTCGAACGAAAGGTCATCGAGAAGAGCGGCGCGTGGTTTGCCTTTGGCGGAGAACGTCTCGGCCAGGGCCGGGAGAACGTCAAACAGTTCCTGCGGGATCACGCCGATATTCGGAGAACAATTGAAGAGCGCGTGCGGCGCGACCTTGGATTGGTGCGGGAGCAGGAGGCTGTGCCCGTCTAGATGAAGCGACTGCCCCAAGCGTTGCCACGAAAACACGAAATGGCATGAAGACACGAAAATACAAAATTCCTTTTCGTGATCTCGTGACCTTTCGTGATTTCGTGGTTGGTTTTTGCCTCAGTCGTGCGACGGATCTTTCTGCCGCGTCCGTGTCACACCCGTGGCGATGCCCAACCCGAGCAACACGAGCACGCCAACCGCAATCCACCGCGGCGATAATCCCGCGAGGTTCGCCCCATACGCGAGGCCGGCGACGAGAATCACGAAGCCGATGATGTAAATCGCGAGCGAAGACACTAAGCGCCTCCAGTGGCCGAACCTTAGTGCAAGCAACTTGCCAGGATGCCGAACTATTTCGAGTGGCTGGATCTTTGGCTATTTCATGTGCTCACGCCGTGGCACTCGCCTCTCGCCGATCATTTGATGAGTTGGATCAGCGTCAGCGGCACGGCGTCGGCACTTTGGCTGGTGCTTGGCGCCGTCGCGATGACCAATCCGCAAACGCGCGCGGCGGCCTGGCGCCTCTTGCTCGTCGTGCTGCTCTGCTACGTTGTCGTTGACCTGGTGGCAAAGCCGCTCATCGCCCGAGGCCGACCCGTCTCGCTGCGAGCGTACGACGCGCCTCGCGATCTTCCGCCGATGCCGCGGAGCTTGTCGTTTCCGTCGGGTCATTCCGCAGCGGCGTTTGGCTGCGCGATGGCCGTTGCGCGCATCTGGCCGCAGGCTCGCGTGCTCTGGTGGACGGTTGCGGTGGTGATGGCGTACTCGCGCATTTACGTCGGCCATCACTACCCGCTCGATGTTGCTGGCGGCGCCGTCGCCGGCGTGCTCATTGCCTTCTGGGTGTTGGGTGGCAGGCAGCCGGCCACCTACGCAAGCCCTCTGCGCCTGCCGCCTGGCGCGGTGGTGCGGCCGTAGCCATGCATACCGATCTCGTGAGCCACCTCGCGCAACACCGGACGCTTGGCGCGGCACCGCCGGAAGAACTGGCGTGGCTGGCCGCACACGGAAAGTTGCGCACCATCGCGCGGGGCGAATTGATTGCGCGCAAGAACGACGCGTTCACGACGTTGGTGGTCCTGCTCTCCGGGCAATTTGCCATTCGCGTGGATCGCGGGGCGGGGCCGCGCAAAGTGATGGACTGGGGACCGGGCGACGTCACGGGTCTGCTGCCCTACTCGCGCATGGTCAAGACGCCAGCCGACGTGTTCGTGGACGAACCCGGGGAGATCTTCGAAGTCGATCGTCGCCATTTCACGGAGATGACGCGCGAGTGTCCGACGATCACGACCTTGCTCGTGCACGCGATGATCGATCGCGCGAGGCGCTTCACGTCGAGCGACCTGCAGGACGAGAAGATGCTGTCGCTTGGCAGGCTCACCGCGGGCCTCGCGCACGAGTTGAACAACCCGGCCTCGGCCGCCGCACGAAGTGCCAAGCTGCTGACGGGCACGCTCGTCGAAGCGGAAGCCGCCGTGCGCAGGCTTGTGGAGGCCGGTCTTGGTCCCAACGAGCTTGCGACGATCGATCGCGTGCGGCAAACGTGTGTCGCGGTCAGATCAACCCCGCTCACGCCCATCGAACGTTCCGATCGAGAAGAGGCGTTGAGCGGCTGGCTCGAATCGCATGGCATCGGCGGCGACGTCGCGGCTTTCCTGGTGGACGCGGTCATCAGCATTGACGATCTCGACAGGCTCAGCTCGACGCTCGACGGTGACACGCTCGACGCGGCGGTGCGGTGGGTATCGGCCGGCTGTTCATCTCGCGCCCTGGCCTCCGAAATCGAGAAAGCCGCGTCGCGCATGCAGAACCTCGTGGCAGCGCTCAAGCGTCACACGTATATGGACCGGGCGACGGCGCCGGAGGCGATCGATCTCGAACCGGGGCTGCGCGATTCGGTGACGCTCCTCATGCACAAAGCGCGGCACAAATCGATCGCGCTGAGCGTGCTCGTCGAGCCGAATCTTCCGCGCGTGCTGGCAATCGGCGGCGATGTGAACCAGATCTGGATGAATTTGATCGACAACGCGCTCGACGCCGCCGGCGATTCCGGTGAGGTCTCCGTCACGGCCGCGCGTCATCTCGACACCGTCGTGGTGCGGATCATCGATAACGGTCCTGGAATTCCCCCGGAGCTTCGTGAGCGCATCTTCGACCCGTTCTTCACCACCAAACCGGTCGGTCAAGGAACGGGCCTGGGACTCGACATCGCGCGCCGGCTCGCGCGCCGCAACAACGGCGACATCGAGATCGATTCACGTCCGCGCCGCACCGAGTTTCGCGTCACCTTGCCGATTGACGAGAAGCCAGAGCGCTGACGCCGCCATCGTCTCATGGTAGCCAAACCGGTCATTCTGGCGGTCGATGATGAACCCGAGGTGTTGAACGCGATCGAACGCGACCTGCGGCACCACTTTTCCTCCGCGTATCGCGTGATGAAGGCGAGGTCTGGCGCCGAGGCACTGGACACCGCACGCCAGCTCAAACAGCGCGGCGCTGAAGTGGCGTTATTTCTCGTGGACGAACGCATGCCGGGCATGACGGGGATGCAGTTTCTCGCCAAAGCGCTCGAGCTCTATCCCGACGCGCGGCGCGTGCTGCTCACCGCGTATGCCGACACGTCGGCCGCCATTACGGGCATCAACGAGATCGGGCTTCACTACTATCTGCTCAAGCCATGGGATCCGCCGGAAGAGCGTCTATATCCGGCGCTCGACGACGTGCTGCTCGACTGGCTGGCGCTTGCGCGCCCCTCCTTCGACGGCGTGCGTATCGTCGGCGCGGCACTCTCGGCCTCGAGCTACGCAGCGCGTGACTTCCTCTCGCGCAATCAGGTGCCGTATCAGTGGATCGATCTCGAGAGCGCGCCGGATGCGCGTGCGCTCGTCGCGTCGCTGCCGGAGGGCACGTCGCGTCTGCCGGTGGTGTTCTTCAGCGACGGGACAACGATGGTGCAGCCGAGCGTTCGCGAGCTCGCGGACAAGCTCGGGATGCAGACGCGGGCCCGGCAACACTTCTACGATCTGGTCATCGTCGGCGGTGGCCCCGCGGGTCTGGCTGCCGCCGTGTACGGGGCCTCGGAAGGACTGCACACGGCGCTCGTCGAGCGCAGTGCAACTGGCGGTCAGGCGGCGACGAGCTCGCGCATTGAAAACTATCTCGGGTTTCCGGCAGGGGTCAGCGGAGCCGACCTCGCGCGCCGGGCAACCACGCAGGCGAGACGATTCGGCGCCGAAATCATCGCGGCGCAGGATGTCGTCGCCGTCACACGCCACGATCCCTATCGCATCGTCAAGCTCGCGGACGGCTCCGAGTTGCCGTGTTACGTGGTGCTGATTGCGCCCGGAATGGAGGTGCGTCAACTCGACGTGCCCGGAGTGGCCGATCTCGTCGGCGCGGGCGTGTACTACGGTGCAGCGCTGACCGAGGCGTCGACGTATCGGGACCGCGACGTCTACGTGGTCGGTGGATCAAATTCCGCCGGCCAGGGTGCGATGTTCTTTTCGCGCTACGCACGACAGGTGACGCTTGTCGTTCGCGCGCGCGGGCTCGACGGGAGCATGTCGCGATATCTGATCGAACGGATCAAGGAAACGGCGAACGTGCAGGTGCTGCCACGGACGCTGGTCGCCGCCGTGCGCGGCAGTGGCCACTTGGAGGCGATCACGCTCGCGGATGCCGCGAGCGGCGTCACGCGTGATGTGCCCGCCGACGCGATGTTCATCTTCATCGGCTCGGCCCCGCGCACGGAAATGGTCGCGGGCGTTGTCGAACGCGACGAGCAAGGGTTCATCCTCACCGGCCGCGATCTCATCGTCGATGGCAAGCGGCCGAAGAATTGGACCGCCGATCGCGATCCGTTCTTGTTTGAAACGAGCGTCCCCGGCGTGTTTGCTGCCGGCGACGCTCGGAAAGGGTCCGGCAAGCGGGTGGCGTCGGCCGTGGGCGAAGGATCAGCGACGGTGAGCGTGATTCATCAGTACTTGCAAACCGTCTGAGACGCCTTCGGTCTTGAACTTTTGAACCCTCGAACTCTTGAACCCT
>Ga0137374_10008531_pt1 | contig 12133 bp, 11 predicted proteins | sample SagtaG_20_FD_104811 | JGI IMG/M metagenome (GOLD analysis project Ga0137374, IMG submission 104811) | Vadose zone soil microbial communities from Sagehorn Ranch, Mendocino, California, USA - Sage1_R_100_16 metaG | ecosystem: Environmental > Terrestrial > Soil > Vadose zone | place: USA...
CGGATCCGAGTTGTCGATCGACATTCGCAGGCCTGCGTATCCTGACTCTGCCATGCGCGCCGAACACGCAGGACATGCAGCCGGCCGACTTGCGTTGCGATCCGCGGATCGAGCCCCAGTAGCAGCCCGTAGTAGCAGCCCGACAATCGTTAACAAATGGTCAACGCCGCTTGACGCCGCGCCGCGGCGCCGCCTTGACCACGTCGGCGAGCCGCGCGGCGACGTATTGGCTCCCCTTGTCGCGCAGGCATTCGGGCGCCCACGCGATCTTCGCCTGCACGGCGCCGTCCCGCACCCGCACCGCCTTGGCGCGGATCAGGATGTCGTCGCCCGCGGCGATATCGCCTTTGTCGGTCATCGCCGGGATTCCGCTGCGCCTTGACGCCGGCGCGCCTTGGCCGGAGCCGGCGCCAGGCCGAACGCGCCGGCGATGCAATCGAGAATCGCGCGGACGGCGTCGAGATGGACCGGGCTCACCGCGCGATCCTCGACGGCGAGCTGCTCGACCGCGGCGCGCAACGCCGCCGGTGCAGCCGGGAAGCAGTCCTGCAGCCGCAGGAACGCGTCGCGTGCGCGGGCCGTCTCTTCAGCGCGGTCCTCGGCCCATTCGGCGCGGCGCATGCCGATCTCATAGGAGGGGCTGCGCACCGAGCGGCGCAGACCATGGAAATATTCGTAACGGCCGTAGATGCGGGCGACGAGGTCGGCAGCGGCGACCTGGGTCTCGGTCAGCGCGCGCAAAATGTGCAGCCGGCCGACCTGCGTTGCGATCCGCGGATCGAGGCCGAGCGCCTCGGCATTGTCGAAGATGCGGCGCACCCAGATGGGGGGACGCGCGCCGTCGAGGTCGTCGCTCTCGCGGCGCTTGCCGCATGGATAGCGCGGCCCGGACTTGGCGCGGCGCCCCGCTCGTCTGCGCTTGACCATCAGCGGTCCCTTTCATGCTTGCACATGGCGATTCGCAGAATCGTGGATTCGTAGGTTGGGCGAGCAGCATAGGCTGCGAGGGTAGCGCGGCCCCGAGATTCGGATGAATCGATCGAGCTCGAACCGCGCGTAACCCAACATCGTCTCCCACGTCTGCGCCGGAATGTTGGGTTACGCGCGGAACAATCATCCATCCGGAAGCCACCGCGCATGGGCCGCGCTACCCTCGCAGCCTATGCTGCTCGCCCAACCTACGAACTCGGCTGGTACGCGAGCGCCGCGTGATAGGCGCAGTAGGGCCGTCCGGCGAGCGGCTTGCCGCCGCAGAAATAGAACTCCGGCGTGCCGGGATCGCCGACCGGCCAGCGGCAGGTCGCATCGTCAAGCTCGAGCAGCGAGCAGCGCCGGCCGACCGGCGGCGCGATGTCGTCGACGGCGACGCGATCGGTGGTATTCACCGTAGGGCGGACAAAGGCGCGGCGCCCGTCTCCGGGCCGGGAAGGCTGGATCGATTCCGCGCCGTCCCTCGCGATCGTTGGGACGATCGCTCGCCCACGCGGTCTGCCGCGAGGTTGCACGCGTGGGCGAGCCGCGGCGAGGGACGCTTCCCCCCGGATCAAGTCCGGGGGTCGCTCCGCTTTGCCCACCCTACCAGCGCTCGTCGCCTGGGCGCGCGGATGCAAGACGTTGAGCTTCAGCCGGTTGACCTTGCCGATCACCGCGTTGCGGCTGAACGCGGTGCCGTGGTCGCGGTTGATCGCCGCGGCGATCAGCGACCCCGACGCGCCGGTCTGCCACAGCGCCACGAGCTGCTCGGTCGTTTCCCGTGTCCATCCGACCGGCATGGCGAGCCGGCGCGCGATCTCGGCGCGCTGCCCTGCGGTCAAGCGCGCCGGATCATGCAGCAGCGTGTCGAGAATCGCCGGATCGAGGTTCATGCGCTTCCCTCATCGATTTTCGACCGCGAACACCGGGCCGTTTCGGCCGGCCCGCTGTGCGAGGCTTTGCGGCGGACGGCGTCGCGCTGGTGGTCTTGCCGGGCCATGCGCCGCCTCTACCAATTCGTTGGTTATATGTCAACCAGAAAAATGTTCTCAACTGGTTACCAGAAAGTTGGTAAGGGCTGACGGCATGGGAATAGCCGAGAACCTCCAGCGGATTCGCCACGCGCGCGAGATGAGCCAGGCGGACCTGGCCGGCCAGGTCGGCGTGCGCCAGAACACCATTGCGGCGATCGAGGCCGGGCTGACCAAGAAATCGCGCTATTTGCCCGACATCGCCCGGGTTTTACGGGTTTCCCTGACCGACCTTGACCCCAGCCAAGGGGTTACCGAAACGCGGGTTGTCCCCGGAAGCGAGCTGGTCGGGACCAAGGACCTGCCGCTTTACGCCACCGTCGAAGCGGGCGAAGGCACGGTGGTGATGAGCTCCGATCCGGTCGACGAGGTTCGCCGGCCCGCGCCGCTCGCCACGGTGAAGGGCGCCTACGGGGTGATCGTGGTGGGCGAGAGCATGGTGCCGGTGCTGCGCCCGGGCGACATCGCGCTGGTGCACCCCCACCTGCCGCCGCGCCCCGAGGACACCTGCGTCTTCATCGGCGAGAAGGACGGGGAATTCGTCGCCACGATCAAGGAATATCTCGGGCAGACGAAGGACACCTGGAAGGTCAAGCGCTACAAGCCGAAGGAAACCGACTTCGTCCTGAAAAAGAAGGACTGGCCGCGCTGCGACGTGGTGGTCGGCAAATACTCGCGGCGCTAGGGAAGCGACGGGGCCAAGCGATCAAGGCCAAGTCCGTTGCATCATGCCGCGAGGGTGGTGGAAGCGCCGCGGAGCCGCTGCCGCTCCCTCCCCCTTGTGGGGAGGGTGGGGGTGGGGTTCAAGACGTGAACCAGTACGCCCAGCAGATACCCCCTCCCTAACCCTCCCCCACAAGGGGGGAGGGAACAGGCATGAGCCAGCGGATGGCGGAGCGCTCGCCCCTCGCCGCTGTGGCGGGCGAATCGAGGCCGGATCCATCAGTCCGAAGGCGCAGCGCTTCGATAAATTGTGATTCGCGCGAATCGGTAGGCGGTGCAGGCCGAGAGGCACGGCGGTCGGTGCGGCTCATTGGGAATTGCCGCACGAATCGGGGTTAACCAATTACCTGGTTGACACGCCAACTAGCTCGTTGGTAGAAGGCGCCATGGAGCGCCGGCGCCCCACCACCGACACCGTCCCGGAGATGCCGGCACCGACCGCGGTCGAGGCCGCGATCCGATCGGCAAGCACCAAGCTCGCCGCCTTCAGGCCCGCCCGCATCGTCGGCGCGGCGGACGCGGCCGACGCGCGCAACCTGATCGACGACCTGACCGCGCTCACGGCAATCGTCGATCCGGTCATCGCCGCAGTCGGCGCATACGCGGCGGAGAATTTCGCCGGCATCGATCGCGCGCCGTTCACCGACCAGCTGCGCGGCGCGCTCGAAGGCAACGCGACCTTCGTGCTCGAGGAGGCCGCGCGCCGGATCGAGGCGGATGACGGCGCGATCGCCGCCGATCCGCGCGGCCATGCCAAGGCGGTGCGGCTCGACGTCGATTAGCACCCGTAGCCCGGGTCGAGCGTCGGATGAGGCCTCGCGGTTCAGGGCACGGACGTCGGCAGCGAGACCCGGGGTCTCACTTGCGGATCATTCCTGGCCTCGGTTCCCGGGTCTCGGCGCGATGCGACGTGTGCGACCGTTGCGCGCGTCAGACGCCTCGACCCGGGCTACAGCATCCGGTCCCCTCGCCTATTCCGCCGCCTCGTGGGCGTAGCCCTGCACGTCCATGTTGACGAGCTGCAGCGGCGAGGCGGTCGCCTCCAGCATGCCCCAGCTCTTGAGCCAGTTGTAGGTGCGCTGCATCTCGTCGGCGGGGATCGGCGCCGGATCGCACACGACCAGCCGGCTTTCCCTCAGGTCGTCCACCGTGAGCGCGGCGACCTCGGGGTCCGTCGCCTTGTGATAGTCGATGAAATAGTGGAGATAGGCGCGCTTGTTCGCGTTGATGCGGCGCACCGCTTCGCGCACCGCGCGGTTGAACGCGGCGTAGGTTTCGGCGTCGACCCGGTCGGACGCAACCTCGGTGCCGTGAAAGAACGCCGAGCAGACGATGCGGCAGCCCTTCTTCTCGGCCAGCGTGATGTGCGGCTCGGTCAGGGTGGTCGCCTCGACCTCGCCCTTCATCAGCGCTTCCAGGCGATAGCGCGAGCCGTTCGGCGCGCGGCACAGCTTGATCATGTCGCGCGGCAGGAAGCCTTCCAGCATGTGCAGCGCGATGTAGTGGGTGCCGAAATAGAACGGCACCCCGATGGTGCGATTGGCCAATTGCTGCGGCGTGTAGACCGGCGAATCGGGCGCCACCGCCAGCGCCGAATAGGCGACGATCGCGCGGCGGCCCAGTTGGCGGCTGCCGGTCGCCGTCTCCTGCACGCGGCAATAGTTGCCCCATTCGCAGGCGTTGTACATGTCCGCCTTGCCCTGCTCGAACAGCTTGCCGTGGCTCGCGAACGGGTCGACGCCTTTCGGGCTGGTGACGTCGGCCTCGACCTTCTTCTCGACCCCCTGCTCGCGGTCGGCCCATTCGACCTCAAGCCCTTCCTTCGCGAACAGGCCTTCGTCATAGGCCACCAGTTCGGGAAGGCCCTGGAACGGCGCCGTGGTTTCCAAAACCAGCCTTTTCATGGGTAGGCCTCCGAGGTTTTTTCGGGCGGCGAGCACCGCCCGCGCGAGTGCATTCAATCCTATTGACGACCGGCCTCAAAGGCAAATGGACGGATAACACGATGCTTTGCACACATAGCGGCAACGCGCAGCCCGCATGAGCGAAGACATGCGGGTTCTGACTCATTTCCGTCATCCTGAGGTGCGCGCGTCCTTCGACCGTCACCCTCATCCTGAGGAGACGAGCGAAGCGAGGCGTCTCGAAGGATGACGGTGACGGCTCAGGATGAGGGCGCGCCTCGAAGGGCGACGGCCCGGACCGGGCCGCCATCCTTCGAGACGCGCCTTCGGCGCTCCTCAGGATGACGGTCAACAGACAGGCGTCGCGGGCTCAAATCTTCGAAATGTCGAAGGTCGACGGAGCGAAAAGCTCCTCGACGCCCACCTTGCGATCCACCAACCCCTGCTCGAACGCGTACTGGGTCAGGGCTTCGATCTCCGCGGTGTTCTCGTGCACGCCGTATTTCCAGAAGTCCCGGCCCATCGTTGCCATGGTCTCCTTGGTCTCGGCTTCCAGCCACGGCAGCGTCACCATCAGCGCATTGACGTCGAGGAGGTCGACCATCGCCAGCGCCTTGGCTTCGCAGAACGCCTTGTAGACGCTGACCGGCAGCCATGGGTATTGCTGGACAAGGGCTTTGCGGATTCCTACCAGGTGCATGATCGGGAAGAGGCCGGTCTTCTTATAGTAGGCCTTCTCCGCCTCGCGCGTATTCGGGAACAGGCGCGCGATATGCGGCTCGCCGGCAAGGAACGACGACGGCGCCCGCGCCGTGAACAGGGCATCGAGCTCGCCGGCATCGAGCATGCCGACCAGCGTCTGGTCCGGACCAATCGGCTGCAAGTCGAGGCCCGGGATCGGCGCAAGGGGCGTGCGCTCGTGGCGTCCCGGCTGCTCCTGTCCGCCGCTGCGCCAGTGGATGTCCGCGGGAAGGACGCCGTACTCGTGCTGCATCATCCCGCGCATCCAGACCACCGCGGTGATCTGATACTCGGGCAGGCCGATGCGCTTGCCCTTGAGATCCGCCGGGGTCCGGATGCCCGCGTCGGCCCGGATGTAGATGCCCGAATGGCGAAAAATCCGGGACACGAACGCGGGAATGCCGACGTGGGCGGAGGTGCCGGCAGCGACGGTGCGGATATAGCTGGAGAAGGAAAGCTCCGAGACGTCGAATTCCTGGAAGCGGAACGCGCGGTGGAAAATCTCCTCCGGATAAAGCGGCAGATAGGTGACCGCGCAGCCCTCCACCTTGACCCGGCCGTCGAGGATGGCGCGCGTGCGGTCATAGTTGCCGCACGCGATCGTTATCGGCACATCGACCATCGGGTTTCCTTATCCGTGAGGTGAATTTTGCCGGCGGGAAAAAGGGGGATCGCAGGAGCGTTTAGCGTACTTCCTTCTTTATCCGCTGTGAAGCATGATGCCCCCGCGCCCTGCGGCGCCGGCGATTGCGATCGAGCCGTAGGTCGGATCGAGTTCGACGCAGCCCCCACCCGGCCGCCTTTGCGCTTCGCTCCGCTTCAGGCGGCCACCCTCCCCCTTCGGGGGAGGGATTGGTGCAAGCGGAGAGCAGGCAGTTTCACCTCGCGCTCACAGCCTCGGCTGCGTAGGATTGCCTCGCTGCCACGTGCAAGCTGCTCTTATCCCTCCCCCGAAGGGGGAGGGTGGCCGACCCCGGCCTTGAGCCGGGGGAGGCCGGGTGGGGGTCATGGATCTAATGACGCAGTAAGATTAGGAGAAACGCCATGATGTCGACGGTGATCGGCGGCGCGATGCTGCCCCATGCGCCCCAGTTCTTCACCATGCCGGACACCGAAGACAAGAAGCTCGTCGCACACGTCCGCGACGTGGCGGCCGATCTCGGCAAGAGACTCAAAGCGCTCGAGCCGGACCTCTGGATCATCTTCTCCAACGATCATGCCGAGCAGTTCTTCCACAACGTCGCGCCGCCCTTCACGGTCCACGTCGGCGGGGAGGCGACCGGAGAGTTCGCCGGCCGCAAGTTCCACTGGAAAATCCCGAGCGAGATCGGCTTCGAGATCGTCCGTCAGCTGTACCGGCAGAATTTCGACCCGGCGTTCACCAGCACGGCGAAGATCGATTACGCGATCGGGATTCCCTTGACGCACCTCGGCATGACCGATCCGGTGCTTCCGATCTACGTCAATGCCTATCTGCCGCCGCAGCCCACCATGGAGCGCTGCTATGCCTTCGGCCAAGCGGTGGCGCGGACGGTCACGGCGCTGGGCCTGAAAACCGTCATTCTGTCCAGCGGCGGCATGTCGCATTTCCCGGGGACGGACCGCTATTCCAACCCGGAGCTTGCGTGGGACAAGCGGGTCCTGGAGAAGCTTGCGGCCGGCAATCTCAAATCGCTGATCGGATACGACGAAACCGAGCTCGACGAGACCGGCAACATCGAGCTTCGGTGCTGGGCCTGCGCGGCCGGCGCCCTGGGCGAACGAAAGCCCGACGTCGTCTCGCTCGACCCGAGCTGGCACCATAACTACGCCTCGCTCGGATGGGTTGGCGGCGGGCCTGAGGACCATGCCGCGCATTACCCCGCGATCAAGCCGGAACTGGTCGAGCTCACCTCCGCCCTGCACAGCCTCGCCCACGATTCCGAGATGCGCGCGCGCTACATCGTCGACGCCAAGACCTATGCGGATCAGTTCCGGCTGTCGCCGGACCAGCGCGAAGCGCTGATCAAGCTCGACATGGCGGCGATCGTGAAGATGGGGGCCCACCCGTTGGTCCCATTCCTGGCGCAGATGCAGGTGCAACGGTCGCGCGCGGCGCGGTGAGGCAGCAACGCCTACCGGCCGAACATGCGGCGAAGCCGGGCACGCAACCATAGCCAAGCCAGCCGTCCGACATTGAGCGGCGCACTGTACGCTTCGGGTGCGGCGGTCCCGGTAAGCTTGGCATTGAGATTTGCGGAAAAGTCCGCGACCAGGCGGCGGCCGAGGTCCTGGGCCAAGCTCGAGCGCGAGAATTGGGCCAGCGCGCCCTGAAGGCTGTATTCGACGATGATGGACACCCGGGTTTGACCTTCGCCCTCCGGGGCAAGCCGATAGACGACGTCGCCTTTGGTGCGCGAACCGGTGCCCCGGTCGCTGCCGGCGCCGCGGATGACCCCGCGCAACGCCCGATCGTCGCGTTCGATCACGGCCGATCCGGCAAACGCGGCGAGGATCGGACCGAGCTTCACCGTCATCTTTCCCTTGGCGCTTTCGCGGTCGTGGTCGGTCAGCTCGGCACCCGGCAGGCAGGCCGCGACCGCGGGCACGTCGGCGAAGACGTCCCACACGATTGCCGGCGGCTTGACGACCACGAAACTCTCCTCGAACCGGGTCCAGCCTTTGCGCGCTTGTTCCAGGATCGGCGGCGCCTGCTGCGCTGACAGCGTCTGCTCAGTGGTGCTCGGAACGAACGGCGTAAAGCCGGCGGCACTTGGCGCAGGAGCGGCAACGGGAGCAGGACCGGCCGCCTGTGTCTCGATCACGATGCGCACTGCATTGACGATGCCGAGGTAGCCGGTGCAGCGGCACAGGTTTCCCGACAGCTCTACGCGGATGCGGCGCTCGTCCGCGCTGGGCAGCCGCCGCACGATATCGCGCGCGGCGATCAGCATCCCGGGCGTGCAGAAGCCGCATTGCAGGCCGTGCTCGCGCGAGAACGCCTCGCGCAGCTCTCGCATGACCGGATCGCCTGCGAACCCCTCGATGGTCTCGATCGCAAGTCCGTCGCACGCGACCGCGTAGGTGATGCAGGAGCGGGCCGGCTCGCCGTCGATCAGCACGGTGCAGGCGCCGCATATGCCGTGCTCGCAGCCGAGATGGGTCCCGGTCAGGCGGCAGTGCTCGCGCAGGAAATCGCCGAGATGCGTGCGCGGCTCGACCAGCGCCTGGACCTTCCGCCCGTTCACGGTGAGCGCGATCGGCGTCACGGCTTGAACACCCGCTGCAATGCCCGCGTCACCGCGGCCGACCCCATGCGACGCTCGACCGGATCGAGATCGGGCATGGCTAGCGCTACGGCCTCGGCCACCGCTTGCGCCGTGATCGCCGATTGTCTTTCGCGCGCCACGCGCGCTGCCAACAGCGCGAGCGGCTGCGGCGCTCCGCGCAGCGCACCCAGGAAGATGCGGGCGGCGCCGCTCTCCGGATCGAACACCGCCGCGGCGCTCGCTTCCGCGAAATCTCCGGTCTTGCGGCAGAATTTGTAGGTGCCGTAGTGCGCCGCGCGGGACAGCTTGGGGACGTCGATCGTTTCGATGATCTCGTCGTCCTCGAGCGCGGTCGTGAATGCGCCTTGCACGAAGCGCTCGACGAGTACGGTGCGGGTGGCGGCCGGGCCTCTGATGTTGACCGATGCGCCGAGCGCCGCCAGCACCATCGGCCAATCCGCTCCCGGATCGGCATGTGCCAGACTGCCGCCGATGGTGCCGCGGTTGCGGATCGCCCGATAGGCGATGCTCGCCGCAACGTCACACAGGGTCTCGCCGCCGGACAAGGAGCCGTCTTCGAGGCGTGCATGGGTGACGCCGGCACCGATCCGCCACGTGACGCCTCTATCCTCCACCTGTTGCAGCACCTTTAGCCGTGACACGTCGATCAGCAGGCTCGGCCGCGCGAGCCGCAAGTTCAGCATCGGTCCGAGCGACTGCCCGCCGGCCAGGAGCTTGGCCCCGGCGGTCCCTAACGCCGCCAGAGCTTCCGCAACGTCGCCTGGCCGGACGTAGTCGAAGCTTGCCGCCTTCATGCGATGTCCGTCCGCGCGGGCGCGCCGGCGCGCTCGATCGCCGCGAGCAGGCGGCGCGGGGTCAGCGGCGTTTCGGTCAGCTCCACGCCGAGCGGCCGCAACGCGTCGTTGACCGCGTTGAAGATCACGGCCGGAGGCGCGATGGCTCCCCCCTCGCCCATGCCCTTGATGCCGAACTCCGTGTAGGGCGACGGCGTCTCCAGGTGAAAGATGCGGATGGCGGGGATCTCGGTCGGGCCCGGCAGGAGATAATCGGCGAAGGTCGAGGCGAGCGGCTGCCCGTTCGCATCGTAGGGGCTCTCCTCGTACATCGCGGTGCCGATGCCTTGGGCGGCGCCGCCGAGCGTCTGGCCTTCGACCACCATCGGATTGACCAGCGTGCCGCAGTCCTCGACGATGACGTAGTCGAGGATCTTGACCTCTCCGATCTCGGTGTCGACGGCGATCACGGCGGCGTGCGAGGCATAGCTGAACGCACCGGTGTCGCGCTTCGGGCGGAAGCCGACCGTGGTTTCAAGCCCGCCCAGGTCGACATCGGGCGGCAGCTGCTGCGGCCGCAGGTACCAGGCCTCGGCGACGTCGCGCAGCGAGACCGACCGCTGCGGTCCCACGATCTCGCCGTTCCCGTAGCGCGCCGTATTCACGGCGCATTGCATGAGATGCGCGCCGATCGCGACGAAGCGCGGAACGAGCGCCTTGCATGCATTGGCCACCGCGCCCCCGGCCATGACGATGCTGCGCGATGCATAGGTGCCGGTCGAATAGGGCGTCACCCCGGTGTCGCCGAGCACGACCCGGATGTTGCCGAGCTCGATGCCCAGGACCTCGTGGGCGATCTGGGCGAGCGTCGTCTCCATGCCCTGGCCGTGCGAGTGCACGCCCGCGCGCACCTCGATCCCGCCGTCCGGCGTCACCCGCACGGTGGCCTGGTCATAGCCCGGCACGATCGGCAGGCCCCAGCCGGAAAACACGCTGGTTCCGTGCGCGCTCTGCTCGCAATAGGAGGCAAAGCCGATGCCGATCCGACGGCCGTCGGGCTCGCCCTTGCGTTGCCGCGCCCGCCAGGCTTCGAAGCCGATCTTTTCGTGCGCGAGTTTCAACGCCTTCTGATAATCGCCGCTGTCGTAGTGCTTGCGCGCCACGTTGTCGTAGGGCATCGCGGCGGCCGGGACGAGGTTGTCGTGACGGACCTCCCACGGCTCGCGTCCAACCGCGCGCGCGATCGCGTCGATCATCAGCTCCATGGCAAAGCAGACGCCGGTTCGCGCCACGCCGCGATAGGGCAGGAATCCCGGCTTGTTGGTCGCGACGCAATGGGTTTTGCAGCGATAGCCGCGGAAGTCGTACGGCCCCGGCAGGTTGCCCGTCGCCTGTCCCGGCTCCAGGGCGACGGTGAACGGCCAGTTCGAGTAGGCGCCGCCGTCGATCGTAACCTCGGCGTCGAGCGCGAGCAGCCGGCCGCGCTCGTCGGCGTGAGCGGTGAGCCGGTAATGGTGCTGGCGCGCGTTGGCGCCGACCACCAGATGCTCGCGGCGATCCTCGATATACCGGAACGGCTTGCGGAATTTGAGGGCAAGCCAGGCGACGCAGAGCTCCTCGACCTGAAGGATGCACTTGTAGCCGAAGCCGCCCCCGACGTCGGGGGAGATGACGCGCACGCGTCCCTGGTCGAGCCTGAGGAATTGCGCCAGGCCGACCCGGATGATGTGGGGAACCTGCGTCGAGGCATAGACGATGAGCTGCTCGCTGCGGTCGTCCCAGTAGGCAAGGACGGCCTTGCCTTCCAGCGGCACCATGGCCTGGCGCGCAAGCGCGATCTCGCGCCGGACCGTAACCGGTGCGCCCTTCGCTTTCGCGTCGAAGCCGTTCTCGTAATTGAGCGTCAGGAAAAGGTTGTCGTCCCACTCCTCGTGGACGCGGACCGTCGTGTCGGCGCGCGCCGCGTGCGCGTCGATCAGCACCGGAAGCTCGTCGAATTCGATCTCGATGCTTTCGGCGATGTCCTCGGCCTCAGCGCGCGTTCCCGCCACGCACATCGCAACCGCTTCTCCGACGAATCGCACCTTGTCGTGGGCGAGGGGATGGCATTCGGAGAGCTTGTAGCCCGGCACCGTCGTCGGCGCGACGAGCGCGGCAACGTCGGCAAGATCCGCACGGGTGAAAACCTGGCCCTCGAGACCGGGCGGCTTGACGATGCGCCGGATGCGGCCATGCGCGACCGGGCTGCGCAGAAACGCGACCTCGCTCTGCCCGGGCAGAATCATGTCCGACACGAAGCTGCCGCGGCCGTCGAGAAACCGCGCGTCCTCCTTGCGCCGAACCCTTGCGCCTATGCCTTGCGCGGTCATGTCTTGCCGTGAGAGCCAAAAAGCCTTGTCGCCGCGGCGGCGCGTCGCAGCTTGCCCATGCCAACTGCGTCATTGCATCTCCGACCCCCACCCGGCCGTCCTTCGGACGGCCACCCTCCCCCTTCGGGGGAGGGATAAGAGCAGCGTGCACACAGCGGCGAGGCAACCGCGCGCAGCCGAGGCTGTGAGCGCGATGTGGAACCGATTCGTTTCCGCTTGCTCCAATCCCTCCCCCGAAGGGGGAGGGTGGCCGCCTGAAGCGGAGCGAAGCGAAGCGAAGGCGGCCGGGTGGGGGCTCTCGTCGAATGTGCGAAATCCGGCGCCGCTCGGGGTTCTGACACGGTCGGCCTA
>Ga0137374_10008532_pt1 | contig 12133 bp, 11 predicted proteins | sample SagtaG_20_FD_104811 | JGI IMG/M metagenome (GOLD analysis project Ga0137374, IMG submission 104811) | Vadose zone soil microbial communities from Sagehorn Ranch, Mendocino, California, USA - Sage1_R_100_16 metaG | ecosystem: Environmental > Terrestrial > Soil > Vadose zone | place: USA...
CACCGCCCGAGCCTACCATTTACTCCACCAGTCGTTGAGGAGTGCACATCGCCGGAGACGGGCAGCGCGGTCGTGGTTGAGGGAGTGCGAAGCATCACCGGGCGCAATCCCCGTGATGCTTTTTTGTCTCTAAAACCAATGGCACAGACAGAATGAACTCCGAAGAAGATCGGCACCTCAAGCTCGCCGGGGAGGCGGACTGCGCCCCTGAGCCGCTGCCGACTCTCCGCCACTCGACGGCGCATCTGATGGCCCAGGCGGTCAAACAGATCTTCCCCGAGGTCAAGGTCGCCATCGGCCCCGCCATCGACGACGGCTTCTACTACGACTTCGCGAAGCCCGCGCCATTCACGCCCGAGGACCTCGAGAAGATCGAGACCCGGATGCGCGAGCTGGCGAAGCAGGACCTGCCGTTTTCCCGCGAGGAGATGCCGCGGGACAAGGCGATCCGCTTCTTCGAGGAGCGTGGCGAGCCCTTCAAGGTCGAGATCCTGCGCGGCATCGACGCGCCCACCGTCTCGTTCTACCGCCAGGGCGACTTCGTGGATCTCTGCCGCGGGCCGCACGTGGCCTCGACCGGCGCTATCCGCTTCTTCAAGCTCCTGTCGTCCTCGGGCGCCTACTGGCGCGGGAGCGAGAAGAACCCGATGCTCCAGCGCATCTATGGCACCGCGTGGCTGACCAAGGAGGAGCTCGACAAGCACCTCTGGCGGCTCGAGGAGGCCAAGAAGCGCGACCACCGCAAGCTCGGCCGCGAGCTGGACCTCTTCGAGTTCCACGACGTCTCCCCGGGCGCGGCCTTCTGGCTGCCGGGCGGGATGGTGCTGGTCCGCGAGTTGGAGAAGTTCGCGCGCGAGTCGCTCGACGCGCGCGGCTACCAGGAAATCTCGACGCCGATGCTCGTGAACAAGAAGCTCTGGGAGCGGTCGGGACACTGGGCCCTTTACCAGGACAACATGTTCAAGGTCGAGGTCGAGGAAGAGACCTTCAGCCTGAAGCCGATGAACTGTCCCGAGTCCACGTACGTGTACGGCCGGACGGTGCGCTCTTACCGCGACCTGCCGATCCGCTACTCCGAGATGGGCCGCTGCCACCGCAACGAGCGCTCGGGCACGCTTACGGGCCTGATCCGCGTGCGCCAGTTCACCCAGGACGACGCGCACATCTACTGCCGCCCGGACCAGGTCCAGGCGGAGATCACGGACCTCCTGAACCTCGTGCGCGAGTGGTACGGCACGTTCGGCCTCAAGCCGTCGTACCGCCTCTCCACGCGGCCGCCGGACAAGCTCGGCACGGACCAGCAGTGGGACCAGGCCGAGGAGGGCCTCCACGAGGCGCTGCGCGTGAACGGCCTCACATACGATCTCGACAAGGGCGGTGGAGCCTTCTACGGGCCCAAGATCGACGTCGACGTCGAGGACACCCTGGGACGGCAGTGGCAGCTCGCCACGATCCAGGTCGACCTGACCATGCTGCCCGAGCGCATGCAGTGCGAGTTCATCGACAGCGACGGCCAGCCCAAGCGGCCGGTGGTGATCCACCGGGCGATCTTCGGCTCCTACGAGCGCTTCATCGCCATCCTGACCGAGCACTTCGCCGGAGCCTTCCCGACGTGGCTCGCGCCCGTACAGGCGCGCGTGCTGCCGGTGAGCGAGAAGCACGCCGAGTACGCGAAGACCGTGCACGCGCGTCTGCGAGCGGCCGGGATCCGCGCGCACCTCGACGACCGCAACGAGAAGCTTGGCTATCGCATCCGCGAGGCGCAGGTGCACAAGGTGCCGTACACACTCGTAGTCGGCGAGCGCGAAGCCCAGCAGGAGACGGCGAGCGTGCGCCCACACGGCAGCGAGAAATCCGTCGTCCTGCCCGTGACCGAGTTCCTTGCAGGTCTGGCCGCAGAGATCGGCAGCCGTTCCGCCACCCTCACCGTGGGCCGCTCAGGTTGAGCGACGCCCGCAGCTAGGAGCCACGCCCATACAGTCCAAGGAGATCCGCATCAACGAGGGCATTCGCGTTCGTGAGGTCCGCGTGGTCAGCGCCGATGGCGAGCAGCTGGGCGTCTTGCCCATCGCGCAGGCGCTGGAGCTGGCTCGGCAGGGGGAGATGGATCTGGTCGAGGTGGCGGCGGAGGCGGTGCCCCCGGTATGCCGGATCATGGACTTTGGGAAGTACAAGTACATGCAGGCGCGCCGCCAGAAAGATGCGCGCAAGAAGCAGACGACGATCCAGGTCAAAGAGGTCAAGCTCGGTCCCAAGACGGACACGCACGACTTCGACTTCAAGGCGAAACACGTGCGGCGCTTCCTGGAAGAGGGCAACAAGGCCAAGGTGACCGTGCGCTTCAAGGGACGCGAGATGGCGCATACGGAGCTGGGGTGGAAGATGCTGAACAAGATGACTGAGATCATGGCCGACATGGCGATCATCGAGAGCCACCCGCGGATGGAAGGGCGGATGCTCTCCATGATCTTGTCGCCGAAGCCGCATTAGGGGTGTAGACATCACCCCTCACCCTGCCCTCTCCCCTGAGGGGAGAGGGAGATGAGGAAGAAAGGATCCACCTACATGCCCAAGATCAAGACGAAGCGGGCCGCCGCCAAGCGACTCAAGGCGACGGGCACCGGCAAGCTCATGGCCAGGAGCGGATGGAAGCGGCACCTCTTGGAAGCGAAGAGCCCCAAGCGGCGGCGCAAGCTTCGCGGGCCGCGGTTGATCGCCGAAGCGGACGTGCCGCGGCTCAAGCGGCTCGTCCCGTACCTCTAGAAAGGGAGAACGCACATGCCACGGGCAAAGGGCGGGTCCAAGACCCGCCAGCGCAGGAAAAAAATTCTCAAGCAGGCGAAGGGCTATTTCGGCGGGCGCCGCAAGCTCTACCGCACGGCCGCCGAGACGGTGCTGCGCGCCGGGGCCTTCGCGTACAGGGGCCGCAAGCAGAAGAAGCGCCGCGCGCGCGCGCTCTGGATCATTCGCGTCAACGCCGCGTGCCGGCAGCTCGGCCTCTCCTACTCGGTGTTCATGGCCGGGCTCAAGAAGGCCGGCATCACGCTCGATCGCAAGATCCTGGCCGAGCTCGCCGTGTCGGATCCGCCCGCCTTCGCGAAGCTCGCGTCGATCGTTTCCGCCCAGAAGGGCTAGGCTGGGGTGGCAGGGGACCCGCGGGTCCAGGAAATCCTCGACCGGGCCCTGGCGGACATCGCCGGGGCCCGATCCACGTCCGCTCTCGAGCAGATCCGCGTGCGCGTGCTCGGGCGCTCGGGCGAGCTGACGGCGCTTCTGCGCGGGCTTGGCAAGATCCCGGCCGCCGACCGCCCGCGGGTCGGCCAGGAGGCCAACCACGCCAAGGAGCGGATCGAGGAAGCGCTCGCGGCCCGCCTCGAGGCGCTCAAGCCGGAGGAGCGCAGGCACTCGCTCGCGTCCCAGCGCGTGGACCTGACGCTGCCGGGGCGCGCGACCCAGGCCGGCGCCGTCCATCCGCTCGTCCGCGTCCAGGACGAGATCATCGGGATCTTCGAGGGACTCGGCTTCTCCGTCGCGGAAGGACCCGAGGTCGAGAGCGACTACTACAACTTCGCGGCGCTCAACTTTCCCGACGACCATCCCGCGCGCGACATGCAGGACACGTTTCACCTGTCGGCTGACACGCTGCTCCGCACCCACACTTCTCCGGTGCAGATCCGGGCCATGAAGGCCCAGCCGCCGCCGGTGCGCATCATCTGCCCGGGCAAGACCTACCGCCGCGACTCGGACAACACGCACTCGCCGATGTTCCACCAGGTCGAAGGCCTGGCAGTCGACGCCAACATCTCCATGGGCGATCTCAAGGGGACGCTCGAGTTGTTCGCCCGCGAAATGTTCGGCCAGGGCGCCGCCATTCGCTTCCGTCCGTCGTTCTTCCCGTTCACGGAGCCCTCGGCGGAGGTGGACGTGCGCTGCTTCGCCTGCGCGGGCGCCGGCTGCCGCGTCTGCGGCCAGTCGGGCTGGCTCGAGATCCTGGGCTCGGGCATGGTGCATCCAAACGTGCTGCGCAACGTGGGCTATGACACCGAGCAGGTGACGGGCTGGGCTTTCGGCATGGGCGTCGAGCGCGTCGCCATGCTCAAGTACGGGATCGACGACATCAGGCTCTTCTTCGAGAACGACCTCCGCTTCCTGGATCAGTTTTCCTCCTCTCCCCCTCACCCTACCCTCTCCCCCTCCGGGAGCGAGGGTAGACCAAAACCCACACCTTCCCTCTCCGGGGGTGAGGGTTCCGAAATACCCTCTCCCCTCAGGGGAGAGGGTAGGGTGAGGGGTGTGGACCCGAAGGCCAGGCCGTGAAGATCTCGCACCGCTGGCTGCTCGAGTTCGTCGAGACGGACCTTTCGCCCGCCGCGATCGCCGACCGTCTCGTCAACGCCGGCATCGAGGTTCCCTCGGTCAGTCCGCTCGTCGAGGGGCTCAGCGGTGTGGTGGTCGGCGAGATCGAGGCTATCGAGAAGGACCTGGGCGTCACGCCGGCGGGCCACCACAATCGCCTTTGCCGTGTCGCGCTGCCCGACAAGAAGTTCTCGGTGATTTGCGGCGCGCCCAATGCCGCGACCGGGCTCCGCACCGCCTTCGCGCCTCCCGGAGCGACGCTGCCAGGCGGCCGCGCGATCAAGGCCGCGAAGATCCGCGGCACCGTCTCCGAAGGCATGCTCTGCTCCGAGGCGGAGCTGGGCATCGGCCAGGACGCCTCGGGCATCCTCGAGCTGCCCGCCGACGCGCCCCTGGGCGCGCCACTGACTCGATATCTCGGCCTCGACGACACCATCCTCGAGATCGAGATCACTCCCAATCGCCCCGACGCGCTCAGCGTGGTCGGTGTCGCCCGCGAGGTCGCGGCGCTGACAGGCGCGCCTTTCCGCTTCCCGCAGATCGCGGTCAAGGAAGGGGAGACGAAAGCCGCTTCACTGGCAACCGTCGAGGTCCTCGACCCCGACCTCTGTCCACGCTACGCCGCGCGCGTCATCACCGGTCTCACCGTCAAGCCCTCGCCGCCGTGGCTCGCGCAACGGCTCCGCGCGGTGGGCCTGCGCCCCATCAACAATCTGGTGGACGTGACCAACTACGTGCTTTGGGAGCTGGGCCAGCCGCTCCACGCCTTCGACTACGACACCATCGCCCAGCACGCGATCGTGGTGCGGCGGGCCAAGCCGGGCGAGCGGCTCCGGACGCTCGACGGGCAGGACCGTGCGCTCGAGCCCGACATGCTGATGATCTGCGACGCCGAGCGCCCCGTTGCCATCGGCGGCGTCATGGGCGGCGGGAACACCGAGGTGACGCCGGCCACGACGTCGGTGCTGCTCGAGAGCGCGTACTTCAACCCCGGCTCCATCCGCCGGACGGCGCGCGCGCTCGGCCTGCACACGGATGCCGCCTACCGCTTCGAGCGCGGCGCCGACATCGAGGGGCTGCGCGAGGCCCTCGACCGCGCCGCCCAGCTCATGGCCGATCTCGGCGGCGGTACGGTCGCCAAGGGCGTCGTCGACGTGTACCCGGGGCCGAAACCGCGCCCGCGCATCGCGCTGCGCCGCTCGCGCGTCGAGCGGCTCATCGGTGTCTGCCCGCCCCACGAGGAGGTCGTGCGGATCCTCCAGGGCCTGGGCTTCGCCGTGGATGACTCGGGGCTCGCGCTCCAGGTCGTGGTGCCGAGCTTCCGGCGCGACATCGTCCAGGAGGACGACCTGGTCGAGGAGGTCATCCGCGTGTGGGGCTACGACAAGATCCCGTCGACGCTGTCGAGAGGCACCCAGCTCCAGCCCGTGGTGCGCCCCGCCGATCTGACGCTCTCGCGCGCCGTGACGACCGCGCTGACCGCGGCGAGCCTCTACCAGGCCGTCACCTACTCCTTCGTGGATCCCGCGCGGCTCGCGGTCATGGGGTGGGACGCCCCCGGGTCGCTGATCGCGCTCCAGAATCCGATCTCTGTCGAGCGGTCGGTGCTCCGTCCCTCTCTGGCGCCGGGGCTCCTCGAGGTGCTCGCGCTCAACGGCAGCCGCCAGATCCCCGACGTGCGCGTCTTTGAGATCGGCCAGACGTTTGCCCCCCACCGTGACGAGGACGGCGACCGCCCGGCCCACGAGGAGCTCTGGCTGGGCGTGGTGATGACGGGACAGCGCGCGGCGCGCGCCTGGCACGCGACGCGCGAGCGCGTGGACGTCTACGACGCCAAGGGTGCCGCCCTGCTGGCCGTGGGCGCCGGGGCAGTGGGCGAGGCGGTCGTCACGCCGTACGCGTCCGGCGAGGGCCCGCGCTATCTCGAGCAGGGGCGCGCCGCCGCCCTCTCCGCCGGCGGCCTTCCAATCGGCTGGTTTGGCGAGGTCGCGCTCCACGTGCGCGAGGCTTTCGACCTTCCGGCTCCGATCTTCCTCGCCGAAGTGTCGCTGACCGCGCTCCTGGCGTTGCCGCGTGCCGAGCTGCGCTACCAGCCGCTGCCGCGCTTCCCGGCCGTCCAGCGGGACCTCGCCGTCGTCGTGCCGGCCGAAGTTACCGCGGCGCAGGTCGAGACCGCGATCCGCGCGATGGAGCTGCCGCTCCTGTCGCGGACCACGCTCTTCGACGTCTACGAGGGCGGCCAGGTCGGCGCGGGCAAGCGGAGCCTCGCCTGGAGCCTGACCTTTCAGGCGTCCGACCGCACGCTCACTGACAAGGAAGTCAACGAGCTGCACGCCAAGATCGTTGCCGAGGTCGGCCGCCGCTTCGCGGCCGAGATCAGGGGGGTGTCATGACCGAGCCGCTCGGAGACCGATTGGAGGAGCTCGAGAAGGCCGTCAGGCGTGCGGCGGAGGTGATCGCGACGCTCCGCAAGGAACGCGACGCGCTCACCGCCAGGGCGGGGGCGGGCGATGGCGACCGCGCCGAGCTCGGGCGCCTCCGCCAGGAGCGCAAGGAGATGCTCGGCCAGGTCAACGCCATGCTCAAGGAGATGGAGAAACTTGGCCTATGAGCGACGCACAGCGGGTCGAGGTCGAGATCCTCGGGCAGAAGTACACAATCAGGAGCGAGGCCGATTCCAAGTACGTCCGCGACCTCGCGGCCTACGTCGAGACGCGCGTCAAGAGCGTGGAAGGGCAGATGCGCGGCCAGGACCCTGTCAAAGCTCTTGCTCTCGCGGCGCTCTACATCGCCGACGAGTTGTTCCGGGCGCGCGAGGAGCTGTCCAAATACGAGGGCGACCTGCCCAAGCGCATTGGCGCGATGGTGAGCCTCCTCGACGCCATCGCGCCGGCGAAAGGCGCCCGCTAACAGGGTGCTGCAAGAATCGCTGGCCGGCGGTCAGCTATCGCTTGACTTGGCGTAGGGAGCGGGGGTACACAGGGGATGCCCTGCGCTGTTTGTGATGTCGGGGGGAAGTTTCAACCTCGATACACATGAGGACGCCGCTCAAGAGGGTGGTGCGCATGCCTCTCATACGAGGGGAAGCCTGAAGCCCTCCATTTTGGCGCCCACCTGGCTTGCCAGGTTCGAAACACCGTCGGCACACGGCAGAGGCGGGGCGCCTCCTGCGTTGACTTTCCTTCCCCGAAGAGCCTATACTTTCAGGAGTTTTTCGCTGTCTTGAAAGCTCTGATCGTCAGGTCCTGATCGTCCTTATCGGCCCGGGGCCGTCCCCGGTTTGGAGATAGCGATGGACGCCAAGCTCGTCCTGATCGTCCTGGTTCCGTGCGTCGCCCTCCTGGCTCTCTTCGTCGGCTACATGGGACACAAGCTCGCCCTCGCCCGCACCCTCGGCGACACGCAAACGCGCGCCAGGCGCATCCTCGACGACGGCCAGCGCGCCGTGGAGCGGATGCGCGTGGAAGCTGAGGGCAAGCTCCGCGAGGGAGAGGCCCGCATCCGTGCGCTCGAGCTCGAGGCCAAGGAAATGGCGCTCAAGGCGCGCAGCGACCTCGAACAGGAGACGCGCGCGCGCGAGAGGGAGATCCAGGAGGTCGAGCGGCGCGTGCTCCAGCAGGAAGAGCAGCTGGCCCGGCAGCTCGATCAGCTCGACAGGCGCGAGACCGAGATCCAGGCCCGCGACCGTGCGCTCGTCGAGCGGGACAAGAGCGTGGCCGCCAAGGAAGTTCAGCTTAGCTCCGCGCTCGATGACCAGCGGCGGAAACTCGAGGGCATCGCCGGTCTCACCGCGGACGAGGCCAAGCGGCAGCTCATGGCCCAGGTCGAGGTCGAGTCCCGCCGCGAGGCCCAGCTCCTCGGCATGCGGCTCGAGGAGGAGGCGAAGGAGACCGCTCAGGTCAAGGCGAGGGAAGTGCTGGCCACGACGATCCAGCGGCTGGCGCCCGACTACACGGTCGAGACCGCAGTGTCCATCGTCAACCTGCCCTCGGACGACATGAAGGGGCGCATCATCGGCCGCGAGGGGCGGAACATCCGCGCGCTCGAGCTGCACACCGGCGTGGACCTGATCGTCGACGACACGCCCGAGGCGGTGCTGATCTCCGCGTACGACCCTTACCGCCGCGAGATCGCGAGGCTGGCGCTCCAGAAACTGGTCGCCGACGGGCGCATCCACCCGGCCCGCATCGAGGAGGTCGTCGAGAAGGTCAAGAAAGACATGGAAGACCACCTCAAGGAAGAGGGCGAGAAGGCGTGCTTCGAAGTGGGCGTCCATGGCCTGCACCCCGAGCTCGTCAAGCTCGTGGGCCGCATGAAGTACCGGACCTCCTACGGGCAGAACTGCCTCCAGCACTCGAAGGAGGTCGCCTGGCTCGCGGGAATGATGGCGGCCGAGATCAAGGCGGACGTCAAGCTCGCCAAGCGCATGGGCCTGCTCCACGATATCGGCAAGGCGCTCACGCACGAGCAGGAGGGCAGCCACCCGGAGCTCTCCCTGCAGGTGCTGACCAAGTGGGGCGAGTCGCCGCAGATCATCAACGCCGCGCTCTGCGGCCACGAGAACGTCGAGCCCGAGACCATCGAGGCGGTGCTGACCGAGGCGGCCGACGGCATCTCGGCGGCCCGGCCTGGCGCGCGCCGTGACGTGCTCGAAAGCTACATCAAGCGCCTGGCCAAGCTCGAGGAAATCGCCATGTCCTACAAGGGCGTGGAGATGTGCTACGCGATCCAGGCCGGGCGCGAGCTCAGGATCATGACCAAGTCCGAGCAGATCTCCGACCTCGACGCCCACCGGCTGGCCAAGGACATCTCCAAGCGCATCGAGGCCGAGATGCAGTACCCCGGCCACATCAAGGTCATCGTCATCCGCGAGACGCGCGCGGTGGAAGTGGCCAAGTGAACCGCCCGCGCGCTTTTGACTCCCCGGCGGCGACGCGGACGAACAATGCGGTAGCCCGTGGCTAAAGCGCTCACGGTCCTGTGCATCGGCGACGTCTTCGGCGAGCCTGGGCGCAAGGCTGTGCACGCGCTCCTCCCGCGACTGCGCAAGGAGCACGAGGCCGACCTGGCCATCGTCAACGTGGAGAATGCCGCGGCCGGCTTCGGCGTCACGCCGCTGATCGCGCGGACCTTCCTCGAGCACGGCGTGGACGTGATGACGTCGGGCAACCACATCTGGGACAAGAAGGACATCATCGAGTACATCGCCAGGGAAAACCTCTTGCTCCGCCCGGCGAACTTCCCCGTGGGCACGCCGGGCGTCGGCCACGTCACCGTGAAGTGCGGCCCGCACAAGGTCGCGGTGCTGAACCTCATGGGGCGGGTGTTCATGCTGCCGATTGACTGCCCGTTCCAGAAGGCCGACGATCTCGTGCCCGAGCTCCGCAAGGACACGCCGGTGATCATCGTGGACATGCACGCGGAGGCGACCAGCGAGTCGCAGGCCATGGGCTGGTACCTCGACGGGCGGGTGAGCGCGGTGGTGGGCACGCACCGCCACGTGCAGACGGCGGACGAGCGCGTGCTGCCGCGGGGCACCGCATACATCACCGACCTCGGCATGACGGGCCCGACCGACTCAGTCATCGGCGTGGACAAGGACCTGGCGCTTCAGCGCTTCCTCTCGCAGATGCCGAACCGCTTCGAGCCCGCCAAGGGCCCTGTTGCCCTCCACGGTGTCGTGATTCGGATCGATCCCGACACTGGCCGGGGGCTTTCCATCGAGCGGCTGCGAGTTCCTCTCCCCGACTAGGCCGGTGCAGATCCTCGAGGGTAGACCCGTCGCGGCGAAGGTCCTGGCCGAGGTCAAGGCTGGCGTTGCCGCCCTCACAGCCAGAACCGGGATTCAGCCCACGCTGGCCGTCGTTCTGGTCGGCGAGGATCCGGCCTCCCAGATCTACGTCCGCAACAAGAAGCGCGCGGCCGACGACGTCGGTATCGCCTCGCGCGACTTCCTCTTCCCCGGCGGCTGCTCCCAGGCGGAGCTGTCGGAGACGATCCGGAAGATCAATGCCGATCCGTCGATCCACGGCATCCTGCTCCAGCTGCCACTGCCCAAGGGGCTGGACGACAACGTTGCCGTCAATGCCATCGCGCCCGCCAAGGACGCCGACGGTCTGCACCCGGTGAGCCTTGGCAATCTGCTGGCGGGCAAGCCGTCCATGGTGCCGTGCACGCCGGCAGGCTGCATCGAGATCCTCGACCACTACGGCATTCCGCTCGAGGGCGCCGAGGCCGTTATGGTCGGACGGTCGCGCCTCGTGGGCAAGCCGTTGGCCCAACTGCTACTCGCGCGCAACGCCACGGTGACCATGTGCCATACGCGCACGCGGGACCTCGCCGCGCATTGCCGCCGGGCCGACATCCTCTGCGTGGCTGCGGGCAGGCCGCGGTTCATTAGCGGCGACATGGTCAAGGAGGGCGCCGTCGTCATAGACGTCGGCGTCAACCGTCTCGACACGGGCAAGCTCGCGGGCGATGTGGATTTCGACTCGGCCTCGAAGCGGGCGCGCGCCATCACCCCCGTGCCGGGCGGAGTCGGCCTCTTGACCGTCGCCATGCTCATGAAGAACACCCTCCTCGCCACCACCCGCCAGCTCAGCGCATGAGCCGCCACTACGGCCCCTCCCCCTGCCCTCTCCCCAAAGGGGCGAGGGTTCTAGAAAGTAGCGCCTCCCCCTGCCCTCTCCCCAAAGGGGCGATGGATTCTATCTATACCCTCTCCCCCATCGGGGGAGAGGGCAGGGTGAGGGGGCAAGCGGTGAGGGGGCAGGTTCGAGAGCATCTCCAACGCTACGCCCATCGCCTGCGTCGGGAACAGACGGATGCCGAGAGACGTTTGTGGTCTCGACTTCGGGATCGTCGACTCGCCGGAGCGAGATTCCGCCGCCAGCACCCGATCGGTCCGTTCATCGCCGATTTCTGTTGCACGGAAGCCAAGCTGGTCATCGAGCTCGATGGCGGCCAGCACGCGCTTCAGCAGAAAGCTGATCGGGCTCGTACGGAGTTCTTCGAGTCGCAGGGGTACGCCGTCAGGCGCTTTTGGGACAACGAGATATTCACGAACATCGATGGCATCCTCCAGCGGATTATTGATGCGCTCAGCGCCAAGGGCTCCCGCCCCTCACCCTGCCCTCTCCCCAGAGGGGAGAGGGATCCTAAGCGGCCGACTCGAATGAAGCCGTCTCCCCATCGGGGTGATGGTAGGGGGCGCGCGTGAGCGGGGGCGAGCGGCTGGTCTATACCGTCTCGGAGCTGACCGTGCGGCTCAAGGCGGCGCTCGAGGAGGCATTCCCGGCCGTGTGGGTCGAGGGGGAGATCTCGAACCTGCGCACGCCCGGCTCGGGCCACGCCTACTTCACGCTCAAGGACGAGGGCGCGCAGCTCTCGGCCGTCCTCTTCCGCGGGCGGGGCCGTCGGGTGCGCTTCGATCTCGAGGACGGGATGCAGGTGCTGGTCTTCGGCGGCCTCGACGTCTACGCCGCGCGGGGTCAGTACCAGCTGGTCGTCGAGATGATGGAGCCCAAGGGCCTCGGCGCCCTCCAGCTCGCGTTCGAGCAGCTCAAGCGCAGGCTCGAGGCCGAAGGCCTCTTCGACGAGGGGCGCAAGCGGCGGCTGCCCGCTTTCCCTCGCGTGATCGGCGTCGTTACGTCGCCGACCGGCGCCGCCATCCGGGACATCCTCAACATCATCGGCCGCCGCTTCGGCGACCTGCGCATCCTCATCACGCCCGTCCGTGTGCAGGGAGACGAGGCGCCGGGCGAGGTCGTCCAGGCGG
>Ga0137374_10008547_pt1 | contig 12120 bp, 9 predicted proteins | sample SagtaG_20_FD_104811 | JGI IMG/M metagenome (GOLD analysis project Ga0137374, IMG submission 104811) | Vadose zone soil microbial communities from Sagehorn Ranch, Mendocino, California, USA - Sage1_R_100_16 metaG | ecosystem: Environmental > Terrestrial > Soil > Vadose zone | place: USA...
GATTCAGCGCCAAAGACACCGAGGTCGGACACGGGGACTTCGCCAAGAGAAATTTGGACAAGATCAAAGCCCCGGAAGAAAAAAAAGAAAAAGCGCGGCTGGACACCTGAAAGCCGGTTTCAGTCAATGTTCGCGATCATATTTCTCTTAGTGCTTGGCGTCACGTCCGCCACGCCGCCGGCCGGTCTTGGCGCGGACCGCGTCAGGCTCGCATTGCCGGCCAAGTCGATGGGCTATCTTCCCCTATTTGTCGGCGTCCATCGCGGGTTTTTCAAAGATGAAGGCATCGACATCGAGATTTCGATGCTGCTACCGCAGCTCGCACATAATGCGCTGCTCTCCGGCGAGGTTGATTATCACGGCGTGGCCGACTCGGCTTTGCGCCTGGCCGCCAAGGGCGCGCCCATGAAGTCGATCTTCTTTGGCGCCGCCCGTCCGAATTACTTCTTGATGGCCAAACCGCAATACAAATCCGTCGCCGAGCTGCGCGGAAAATACCTTGGCATGGTTCGCTTCGGTGACACCGTCGAGCTGGCCACGCGAATCGCGTTCAATCGGGAAGGCCTCGATCCACAGCGTGACGCGATACCGATTATGATCGGCTTTCCAGCAACCCGCGTCGCCGCGCTCGCTGCCGGTTCGGTCGATGCCACCATCGTGGTCCCACCCGATAACGTACTGCTCAAACAGAAAGGCTTTCGCGAGTTGCTGTTTTTGGGCGACGCCGTCGAATTTCCCAGCAACGGCTACGCCACCTCCGAGCGCCAACTAACCGAAAAACGAAGTTTGACCAAGCGGGCTTTACGAGCGCTTTATCGTGGTCTCATTTTCGCCAAAGAACGCCCCGACGACGCGATCCAGATCATCGAACGGGAGTGGAAGGTCGATAACGCCGTCGCGCGCGAATCCTATGCGTCACTGGCAAAATCGTTTAGCCGCGACGGCACCGCCAGCGAAGCCGGTCTCATGTTTCACACGCACCATATTCAGAGGATAGAAAAGGGAATCGGTGATATCCCCCTCAATAAAATTGTCGATTTCCGCTTACTTGAAGAAATACGGCGGGAGATGGTTAAATAAACAACTTGATACGGAGGAAACCATGTCTGCCGCTAATCAACTTCTTGTTTTCGAGAAATTCATTCAAGACCTGCGAGCCGCTTGCGCCGAGCTTCCCGATACTGAAGCGCGCATGAAGAAAGGCCAGAAGCTGCTAGAAGAGTTGGTGCAGGACCCGATGTTGCGCGCAGCGTCGAAGAGCTGGCCGTCTACCGAAGGTCGCAAAAATCTGCTGTTCTACGAAGATTCGGACTATGGCTTCGCAATCAACGGCGTCGTGCGTGTGCCGGGGCGCAAAGGCAGCATCCACGATCACGCTCACTCTTGGACCGCGTATGGTCTGCTCGACGGCACTGAAAGTCTCGAGCGCTATCGCCGCGTCGATGATGGCTCGGAGGATGGTTACGCCAAGCTTGAGTTGGAAAGTGTCACCGAAGGGAAACCCGGCAAAGTCGATCTGGTCCCGCCCTTCGACGCTCACGCCGAGCAAGGCGGACCAACTCGATCGGTCGCCATCATCCTTCGTTCTGAACGGGTCGCCGGCAAAGCCTTGCAAGGCAGTTACAATATAGAGAACAACACCGTCCGTCGAATCGACGGGCCGACAAACATCCCTTACGAGATTACCGGCTAGATCGTTTCCAGCCAATTATTCTGTCCCCCACGAATGCCCTAACCTCGCAAAGCCGCAATCAAAGACGAAGAGGCGGAATTTACCGCAGAGGCAGCGGAGGACGCAGAGTTTGACAATAAAACTTTGCGAACTCTGTGCCTCTGCGGTAAACCCTCCGAGTCATGCATGCTACATAGGAATTGGCACTCATTCGCGCCGTTTGACGCCGGCAATGCTCAGTGCGTATTCCAATCGGCCGTCTCGTTCCAGCCGCCGTTGGATCTTTGCTTCGATCGCATCGCTGTAAGGAACCCAGGCGTCGTCGGGTATTTGCAGATGATACGCAACCGAAATAGCCAATTGATTTAACATCAACTCACGCTCCCACGGTTTCACCGAAGAGAAAAGCTCGCCTGTGATGTGCGACCGATACGTCACCTGGCGATGCGAAAGCAGCTGGAACCGGTCGGGGTCCAACGCGGATTCCAGTGCTCCGACGAGCCCTTCCGGCGATGTGTGGAAGGAGAATTGATCACCAAAAATCGTCTCTTTGAGCTCGCTGACCTGTCCGCCGGCGACGGCGTGAACGTTGATTAATACTCCCCCAACCGAGAGGCCGTCGGAGAGCGGAAGCAAAATGTTCCGGCAGACCCAACTCGGCTCCTTATCCCGATTAAACGCATGGGAAACAATTGCCAGGTCCCAGAAGAATTCCCGAATTTTGCCGCCATCGACCGCGCCGCCGTCTTGGCGCGTCACCGTCACCGTGAAATGCTTGCTCTTGCCGCCCGCTGCCGCTAATTCGTCAAAGATTTCCCTGGCGCGGATCTCGTCGCCCAAAGCCGTCAGTGCCGGGGTCGCGGCGGCCGAAAAAGCGCCCGAGAGAAGCGCTCGCTCACCGAGCCATAGATCGTTGATCGGCATAACAGGATAGGCTTCGCTCTCGTGTCGAATTTGCCCGCCGGCTCGAAGAAAAGACAAACGCGGCGAATCATCTTGTCCGAGCACGGCCGCTGTTCCGGCCATCGCCGAAAGTCTATATCCAGCAATATCGTCAAAACAGACGGTGTTCGCGGAACACAAGTCGGCGGGGAACTCTTTCAACTGACGAAATACCCGGTTGGTAACGAACAGACTCAGCCGGGGCGAGCGACGAAGTAAGGAAGCAATATTTTGTAAGAGAGTCTCGATATGATGAAAATCATACTCCTTGAGCAACATTTCGCAGGGCCCTCCGCGGTGGTTTGAGAGCAGATACTCGGCTACGCCCTTGAGCACCTGCCCATCACCCGTGCCCGCGTCAAGCACGCGGAGGTGGTTTCGCGTCAGTCTGAGATCGGCAGCCGCATAGTCACACACGGCCGTGGAGATTGCTTCCGCCTCGTTCCTCACGGCGCGATGCATTCGATACGCAGTGGCGGTATCATGAAACCGCATGTTCATATCGCGTGACGTCTCGCCTCCGGCGCATCAATTTGCCGTCACCAAGGGGAAAACAAGCCATCGTCGCGGCTCGCCGAGCGATCGCCAGGCCGCGAGAGTAAAATTCTCAATTCTTACTTCAGACCTAAATCCCTTTCGCGTCATTTTTGGGAGACAAACGCTCCAGGATCGCGAAGTCCTTTTCTTTGCCGACGATCATGAGATGGATGCCCTGGCAGAGTTGCCGCAGCGCTTCGACGAGCTCGGCGGCGATCGCCAAGCCGCATTCGATGGGATCGGCAGCTTTATCGAGGCGCTCGATCATCGCGGGTGGAACATGAATGCCGGGAACTTTTTCGTTGAGAAAATGAGCCATTCTCACGGAACGCAAAGGAATGAGTGCGGCGATAATATAAACCGGCAACTTCCGCGCGATGGCGATGAAACGCGCAAACGCCTCGAGATCGTAAATCGCCTGAGTTTGGACGAATCGGGCGCCGGCCGCGACCTTCTCCTCAAATCGTTTCAACTCGGGCCCGAGCGGCTCCACGCACGGATTGACGGTGGCGCCGCAGAAGAAGTCAGTCTTTCCTTCCAGCGGATGGCCCGCGCCGTCATTGCCTGAGTTGAGCTGCCCTATGAGTTCCAATAACGCCGCCGAGCTGATATCAAAAACGGCTTTCGCCATCGGGTGATCTCCGGCGTCGACCGGATCCCCGGTCATGGCCAAAACATTTCTCACCCCCAGCACCGACGCGGTAAGAAGATCCGACTGCAGCGCCATGCGATTACGATCGCGGCAGGTCAACTGTAGGATCGGCTCGAGTCCCTCGCGCACGAGCAGAGCCGCCCCGCCCACCGAGCTCAGCCGCATGATCGCGCGTTGATTATCCGTCACGTTGATAGCGTCGACTTTCCCTTTGAGCAGTGCGGCGGTGGAAAGAAAATGGCTCAGGTCGGTGCCTTTGGGCGGCTCCATTTCTGTCGTGATGACAAATTGTCCTGACTCCAGCCGTTCACGTAGAGTACTCATTGGCCACACCCCACCGTAGGATTAAACGTCAGTGTACCTGCATTCGAGATCACTTAATAAAGCGGTCAAAATAATCTTGGGAAATTTCATCGGCTACATTAATCGTTCCGGCTATTTTTAACGATTTCACTGGCCGGCAATTTCATGGCGCACAATCTGCGTTCCCGTCGCGGACGCCCCGATTTTTATACCGCTCGTTGACCACCCCCGGCATCAGGTGGATCCCCACACTTGCCGGGCCGTCTCCACAACAACTTCTAATTTTCGTTTTTGATCATCCTCGCTGATCAGATTGCCAACCACATCCGAAGCAAATCCACATTGCGGGCTGATCGCCAACTGCTCTAAAGCAATATATTTGCTCGCTTCGTCGATGCGACGCTCAAGATCATCGACCCTTTCGATTTGCGGAACTTTAGTGCTGACCAATCCCAGCACGGCAACCTTTTCCTTGGGGACAAAGCGGAGCGGCTCGAAGCTGCCGGCGCGCGGGCTGTCGTATTCGAGTAGAAAACGATCATGGCGAAGGCCGCTGAAGAGCATCTCCGCGATCGCGTCGTAACTTCCCTCTCTATGCCACATGCTGCGTTGGTTACCGCGGCACAGATGGATGCCAAAGGTCACGTCGTCAAATAGACGCAAAATCTCGTTGTCTGCCTTGATCGAGCGCGCGAGATTTTTCATCGGGTCTTCGCCGCGCTCCTTCATTTCATTCAGCGAAGGCGCATCGACGTAGGCGGTATAGCTCGGCGCGTCGATTTGTACGTATCGGCAGCCGGCTTCGACCAAGCCTCGAATCATCTCCCGCTCAATGCGCGCCACGTCGGCAACGAAGTCGTCCGTACTCCAGTAAACCGATTTCGAATTTTGGTAATCGAAGCGCTCGGTGATGCGATCCGGTCCGACCAGTGTCACTTTGGCAGGCCGCCGGGCCACGCTGCCGACGAAGACATATTCTTCTAAAGGCAGATTGCGCATCAGACGCAGCTTTTGCGAGACCGGACGGCGCTGCAAGATCGCCGCGCCATGGGCTACATGATACGGGTCCCACCGCTGCAGCGGCTTGCCCTCGCGCGACAGGCTTTCCATGAACGATAGATCCGTCGGCCGCGCGTCGAAGCCGCTCACCGAGGCGGCGAAGCTGTCCTGAAAATTCAAGCGGCGAAACTCACCGTCGGTGACGACATCGAGACCGACCGCTTCCTGAAGCTCTACCGCCTTGCGAATCGCTTCGTCCTCGATTCGGCGCAACTCATCGTCGCCAATTTTTCCCTGATCGCGTTGCAAATAGGCCTGTTTGAGATGGGCGGGACGAAGCAGGCTGCCGACGACATCAGTTCGAATCTTCGCCAATGGCTTCATCGGTGATGGCTCCATAAATTTTCCCTCGATCATTAGCGGGTGAATAGCTCGTTGATCCCCTTCTCCGCGCCCTCATCCCTCGCCCTCCGGCCCCTGCTTATTCCTATAGTGAATGGGAGTTGCCGTCACAAGCTGACAAATGATAAAAACTTTGTTGAAGATCATTGAACAATGCCTGAACGGCCGTCAGCTCCAAACCGGAGGTTGTGGCGTGATCCGTCATTCCGGCGAAAGCCGGAAGGGAATCCAGGCGGGTCTTTGACTTGAACTGAAAACGAACCTGGATGCCCTAAATTCACAAACGAAGTGCAACACCTTTTGTATAAGGTGTTGCGATGGGGGCGAGGGATTTCGAGCACTTTCGATAGAGACATTGAGTCATGGATCGATTCAAAACCATGGATAGCTTTGTGAGGGTTGCCAGCGCCGGCAGCTTTTCAGCCGCGGCGAAGCAGCTCGGAATGTCGCGCGCGTTGGTGTCGCTCCATGTTACCGACCTGGAGAAACGCTTGGGGGTGCGTTTGCTCAATCGGACCACCCGATGTCTGACATTGACGGAGGCCGGCGCGAGCTATCTCGAATTCTGCCAGCGCATGCTTGCGGAAATGAACGAGCAGGAATCCTCGATTGCCCAAATGCAGAAAGAGCCGCGCGGCTCGCTGAAAGTGACCGCGCCGAAGTCTTTCGGTACTCTCTACCTCTCAGACGCCGTAGTGGGCTTTTCCGCCCAGTATCCGCATATCCAGACGAGCTTGATTCTCGAAGACTATTCCTTTCGCGCCTATGATTTCGTCGACAACGGTCTAGATGTCGCTGTACGCTTGGGTGATCTCCCTGACTCAAGTCTGATCGCGCGCAAGATTGCAACGCTTCAATGGGTGGTCTGCGCCTCGCCGAAATACTTGAAGCAACACGGGGAGCCGAAGACACCCGCCGACATCGGCAAACATACGTGTCTCGCGCATGTAAACCTCGATCCCAACGACCGGGCATGGCGCCTTCACGACGCCGACCATTTGATATCGGTAAAAATCAGCGGCACGTTTTCATCGAATAGCGCGCTCGTGTTGCGCAAGGCCGCGCTAGGGGGACTCGGTATCGGTTATCTTCCGCTTTACTGCATCGACGATGATCTGAAGAGCGGCGCTTTACGCAGGCTTCTACCCGATTATTTGCCTCCGCAAAGACCGATCTATGTCGTCTATCCGCCCACGGCTCGGGTTCCCGAGCGGGTGCGCACCTTCGTCGACTTTCTCGCCCATTGGTTTGGCGAGACGAGCTCGGAGAAATCGAAGCCGAACCCGAAAAAGAAAAATGTTAAGCGCGGGCGGCGCGAAGGTCAGCGAACCGTCCGACCGGCGCTAGGAAGAATATAATCGACTAAGGTACGGAGGACTCGGGATCATACGCGCGGATGACGCGGAGCCAAGCCTGATTTGCAGGAGCCGGCCTCTTGCGGTGACTTGTTCGTTTTCATGGTCAAAAAGATTCTGATCGCTGGCGCGGGTATTGGTGGTCTAACGGCTGCTTCCTGTCTCATGAAGGCGGGCTATGACGTCGAGATCTATGAGCAGGCGCCGGAGTTGAGCGAGATCGGTGCTGGCATACAGCTGAGCGCCAATGCGATGCATGTTCTTAACGACCTCGGTCTTGGCAAGGCACTTGCCAACCTGTCGGTTCGGCCCGGCGCTTATGTGTTTCGACTCCATGATACCGGCGAGATCATTGGCCAATTTCCGCTGGCCGATGAGCATGAAAGGCTGAACGGAGCGCCATACAATCAACTTCACCGGGCTGATCTTCACGATCTGCTCGCTGCCAAGGCACGAGAGTGTAATAAGGACGTCGTGCGGCTGAACCGCCGAGTCGTGGGCTTCGAAGAAACTGCCGCCGGTGTCGAGCTGTTCTTTGCGGATGGTTCCAGGGCCGGAGGAGACCTCTTGATCGGCGCGGACGGCGTTAAATCCGCCGTGCGCGCCCAGATCGCAGGTGCGGACCACGCCTCCTATACCGGCGATGCCGCTTGGCGCTTGACGATCCCCACCGATCAGCTGCCCGACGACTTCATGGGTCAAGTCATGTCCGTTTGGATGGGCCCCGGACAACATGTCGTTTGTTACTATCTCCGCGGCGGAGCCTTGCTGAATTTCGTGGGCCTGGTCGAGACCGAAGAGATCTCCGAGGAGTCGTGGACGGCCAAATTTCCGTGGGAACGGCTGAAAGGTGATTTCGAAGGTTGGCACGAAGACATTCAGGCGGTCATCGATAGCGTCGATAAGGACTCGTGCTTTCGCTGGTCGCTCTATTACCGGCCGCCGATCGCAACCTGGAGCACCCGCCGCGCGACCTTACTCGGCGATGCAGTTCATGCGACGTTGCCTTACCTCGCCCAAGGCGCCGCCATGGCGATCGAAGACGCCGCCGTGTTAACGCGCGCCCTGCAGTCGACCGATTCCGTGGCCGATGCGCTTCAACTGTACGAACGCAACCGAATCGATCGCACCTCGCGCATCGTCACAGGGTCGAATGCAAACCGCACGCTGTTTCACATGCGCGATCAGGAAAAACTTCGCCAAGCGTTTGCGGCGCGCGACGAAGGAGCCGATCGAAATGCGTGGCTCTACTCTTACAATCCGTTGACCACGAAGCTCACGTGATACTTTGCCCAGTCTCTTCCACCAGCGCTGGGGAGAATAGATCACTTTGAAAACCTGGGAAGTTGACACACTAGTGTCTTGGCCCAGAAGTTCATTAAAAACTCCAAACCATGGCACTGGTTGAAGCCGCACTCAAATCCCCCTCTATCCCCCTTTTTTTAAAGGGGGAAGTTTCGCTCCAAGACTCTAACCCCTCTTTGGAAAAGAGGGGAAGGGGAGATTTTTGGGCGGAGTGAGGGTGGAATTATATCGCGAACTTCTGGGTCACCACACTAGAAACCCGTCGCTAATCATGCCGCATAATAGCGCCCACGATGCACACGCTTAGAATCACATAGTCCGAGTCACTTTGGCGCTTTCTCAAGCTAAGTCGATGAGCGCCTGAATGGAATATGACGTGACCACGGCGTCCTCCGCCATACGGAGTCCGACCGAGCCGGCCTGAGTTTCTCCGACTTAAATCTGTCGCGTTAGCGGATGTAAGGGATCTCTGTGACAGGATTGTCAAGATTCGCAGACCAACAATGCCGAAGGCTGCTCCCGCATCCGGGAGCAGCCTCTTAACCGAGCGAGCGGTCTCACTTCAGCTTAGTTAGGGAACGGCGGCCGCGTTCGCCTGATTGATGAGAAACGTGCGGTCCTCCGGAAGCAACAGGCGCTGCTTCACGAGACTGTCAGCTGCCGCAGTGACCTTGGCAACATAGTCCGCATGCGTTGGGTACCGCTCTTGGAGCGACGGGCGTGGATCACCGGCAGTGAGGCGCTCCGCCTGAGTTTTGAAGAACGGAATGAACGCCCCGGTAAGATCGCAAGAATCGCCCTCGCTGAATCCCGCTTTCCTGACGTTCCACCCCAGGTAGGTGCCCAGAGGAACCTGAACGTTGGTGTTGCGCAGACCGTCGATAGTGTTGCCGTTAACGTCAACCTGTGGTTGGAACACGGCATACTCAGCGCCGAATACTGGAGGTTCCACCATGATGTTGGAAATATCCTCGATATTAAACTGCGGTCCACGATCGAGGTAGAACTTCTGATTGGTCACACCGGGCAGGGTGAAGTTCACCGCGGGAATGTACGGGTAATGGATCTCGCTCAGCGGCACAAGAGTACCCGCGTGGAGCGTCGCATACAGGCTCGGCGGCGGCTCCCTTCCATCGACGATCCACTCGCGGAGCGCCACCAGCAGCGCCCGCTGGCCGTGGATAAAGGGGTTGCTGTTAGTCCGCAGCTGGCAATTTACCGGCGGGCTAGGCACCACAGTCGGCGGCTGCCTCGTTACGTCGCCGCCGCCGTGCTGAGTACTCGAAAATAAATAGATGCGCACTTCCTTCGGGATCGGCACGTCATGCTTGCCCTCGGAGTCAGTCGTGTTGAGCGCCATCATGGCTTGCCAATACTCGGTGTCGGTGTTCGTGTGGAAGATCTTCGGACAACTATTGGTATGCCGGCACCGATCGAGCTGCCCGGCCGTTACGCCCGAGAAGGCGTCATGGCTCACTCCCCATGTCTGCGGCGACTCCGCACCTGGGAATTGTGTCTCGGTGTGCTGCGTCCCTGACAGCCGGGTCGGTTGCGCGAAGCGAACGTTAAACGCACCTCGGTTGGAGGCCTTATGCGGTATCGCGCCTTCGAACACCTGTCGACGGTTCTCGTCCTGGTTGAAGCCGAGCTGGACGTATTCGCGAATCCAGCGACCGCTCTGTGACGAGCCGTAGATGATGGCGTACTGGATGGCATCGCCCAGCGGATTTGCCGGCCCTGGTACGACGACTTGTTTCTTGCTGTTGCCGTTGCCATGACGATCGCCATTCCCGTTGCGCAGGAAAGAGACGAAGTCACGTGTCGCGGCAAAGCCTAGACCCATGACCGTCGGATTCTTTGCCGTGTAAAGCAGTTCGTAGATGTGATTGGTGTCGAAGCCGCCCTTGAGGCACACCTTTTTCGTGTTCGGAACACCCGGGAACGGCGTGACCGAACAATACTGATGACTGATGACTGATGACTGACTGATGACTGAATGACTGATGACTGATGACTGACTGATGACTGAATGACTGATGACTGATGACTAATGACATGACTGATGACTGATGACATCGGCAAAAGCCCAATCGCTGTTTGGGATGATCTCCTTTGAGTCGAACTGATGGACGCGCTTGGTCAGCGTCGCGCCGGCGTTGCTCGTGCTAACCGACTCGTACGCCGGTGGAGCCGTCACATCCTGCGTCGACTCCGGCGCGTTGAGAGTGTACTCGGATCGAACGCGCCCCTGGATCTCAGAGCCGTCAGGGTTCTTGGGCACCGGCAGGGTAATTCTGAGGCCGGTCGTCAAATCGCCTTCCCATCCGCTATCAACGAGCGTGTACCCTTGACGCTCGAGGAAACCGTCGCCGATGTTGGTCGCGTTGCCGCCGACGTTGAGCTCCGGACTCCTGATATTTCCGCGGTTCGGCACGTCATAGAGGATCGTCCCGTTGCCACGACTCAGGTCGACGGGCTTGGTAATCGAAAAATCCATCGAGTACTCGACCATGCCGCGCGCGTTGCGCGGCGCCAACTGGATGTCAGTGATGACCGCATTCAGCGGATCGTTCGGATCCACCTCGCCGAACGCGACTCCGGTAAGGGTTTCGTATTGCCCTACGCTGCCGAATGAGGCGCCACCGAAGGCTGGTGATGTCTTCGTGCTAATGACAATCTGCGTTATTCGCGCTTCGGCCGGCTTACCAATACCCAACAGAGCAATGGCCAGCGAGATTAAAAACACGGCCCGCGCGACGCGGGGCAGACGGATAGGCATTGTAATTCTCGGCATGTTTATAGCTAGCATTGGTCCCTCCTAATTGGGGTAGGACGGTGGTTACCAAGCGGCGCTTATACCCGCTGGTTGCAGTTGTCAAGGATTATTTTAGCTGCTGAATGCAACTTTATTTTGTCAGCCCGAGTTCTTTGCGAGCACGATCTACGAAACTCAAATCGGCAACGTCCTCGACCTTAATAGGCCGAGTCACTTTGGCGCTTTCTCGAGCCAAGTCGATAAGCGTCTGAATGGAAGATGCCGTGACCACGGCGTCCTTCGCAATTACGCGCGCCACGTCTTGAAAGATCGATTCCGCCATCTTGCGGTCGCTGAGCTTCCAGCGCTTTATGATCATCTCGACGATCTCGCTCTGGCGGCCTTTGTCCAGGAGGAACATGACACTGCGCAATTGCGCGCGCACTATTCGGTAAACTTCATCGGGATTTTCCTTGATGCGCTTTTCAGTGGTACCGAATCCCGACTGAGCGAACTCGACGACGTCCCCCAGGAATAGTAGTTCGTTGAAGCCTTTTTCGCGCAAAGAAATTTTCCGTCACGGAAAGGAGCGAGGCATCGACGGCGCCGGATTCAGGTACAGCGATTCGCCCGCGGTGCTCGCCCGGGCAACTAGCGTGCTTCGGCGCAGTGAAATGGCTGAAAGCTAGCGGAGTGGTCAGTGGACCAAATAGGTAGTGGAAGTCGCTACTATGGTATGGGGCGTTTTCGGAACCAGTCGACGAGAAAATCGCCCAGCGAGCGAATTTTTTGCGGCGTTGGCTTGCCCGGACAAAAGACCAGGGAAAGCGGATGCACGGGAATCGGGAAACGACTGAGGATTTCGCGCAGAGCGCCGCTTTTGAGATCCTCTGTGACACAATAAAGTGGCACGATGGCGATTCCTAAACCCGCCAAGGCAGCCTTGCGCAACATCAGCACGCTGTTGGAAGCAAACGGACCTTGCACTTTAACCGACACTTGGCCAGCACCGCCCAGGCGCCAGACGCGGTCGCTAGGGTCTGAGTTGATGTGCACCAGGCATTGATGGCGCGCGAGTTCGCGCGGCTGCTGCGGTTCTCCATGTTTTTTGAGATAGGCTGGCGCGGCGCACAACAACCAGCGCAGATTAGCGATCTTGCGCGCGACTAAATTTGAATTGCGGACGGGCGTGGTGTGC
>Ga0137374_10008550_pt1 | contig 12118 bp, 9 predicted proteins | sample SagtaG_20_FD_104811 | JGI IMG/M metagenome (GOLD analysis project Ga0137374, IMG submission 104811) | Vadose zone soil microbial communities from Sagehorn Ranch, Mendocino, California, USA - Sage1_R_100_16 metaG | ecosystem: Environmental > Terrestrial > Soil > Vadose zone | place: USA...
GATGCCGCTGAGCTCCATGCGATAGCGGTAGCGACCCTCACGGGTCGCGGTGCTGGTCGAGCCGCGCAGCGTGAAGTTCACGTTGTCATCGCTGGTGAGCAGCTCGACCGAGTCCGGCGGGTAGGTCCAGATCGCGTCCCCGGCCCAGTAGCTGCGGGCCATCCCGATCGACTTCGACGTTCCGAGGTCGATCGTGATCAGCAGGCTCTGGCCGGTCATCCCGGTGTGCTCCTGCCAGGTGACGTTGGCGATCTCCTCCGTGGTTCCGCGATCGCCGTCGGTGAGCTCGGCGTTGTTGGTGTCCGGAAGAGCCGTCGTGGGCTCGTGGCTCTTGGCGTACGGGCGACCGAGTGCGATGTTCGTGCCGCTCGAGTACGCAAGCCGTGTCACGCGTCCGACCGTGTCGGTCATCGTGCTCAGCTGGTCGCCCGAGTAGGCGAGGGCGATCTGGTTGCCGGCCGGCTCGCTGATGCGCACCAGCTTGCCCGCGACCGGGTCGGCCATCGCGCCGGTCAGGACGATCGTGTTGATCTTGAAGCCGCAATTGGTGGTGCCGTTGCCGCGGATCCGCCAGTAGCGCGCGTTGTAGGGTCCGCCGGGGAGCGCGATCGTGCCCTGGTCGCCCGCGGGCTTGTCGGTGAGCGCGTCGTAGCGGACCGCCCAGGCGATGGTGTCGACCGAGCTCTCGATGTAGTAGCGGCGCAGCGTGCTGTTGCAGCCGGCGACGAGCCGGAAGCTGGTGACCGCCGTCCCTTCGGCGAGATCCACGCCCCAGGTCGTTTCTTCGCCGCCAAAGCCGACGTTCGAGAGGAAATAGCTCGTGTCGTTGCCGTCGACCGCGTAGTCGCAGCGGTGTAGGTCCAGGGATCCTGGTACGGCGTGCACAAGACGAAGCGGGTGCGGCCGCGCGCGACGTCGCCCTGGACGGTCGCGCTCGGTCCGCGCAGGTCGAACTTGGTCTGCGCGGGCGTGGTGAGCGTGAAGCTGCCGTCGCCGTTGCGCACGAGGGTGTCGAACACGCCGAGCGGTGCGCTGTAGGTCTGGTCGGCGTTCTTGGTGAAGCGATCGACGCGGCCGTCGCCGCGGCGCAGCTCGACGTAGTCGGTGGCCGGGCTCTCGAGCAGCTTCCAGTTGAAGGAGTGCGTCCAGCCGGGGCCGAGCGGGCTCGGGAGCGGATCGCCGGAGTTGTACCAGCGCGTGAAGGCGAGGCCGAGCTTTCGGCCCGGCAGCGCGAGGTCGGTCGCGCTGGTGGTGTACCCGCCGAACGCAGCGCGCTCGCCGAAGAGCGAGCGGCCGAAGGTATCGGGCCGGGCCGACCAGTCGTCGAGGTCGCCGCCGGCGCTGCCCAGTAGGCGCACCGTGCCGCTGTCGCTGTAGCCGTGGGGGCCGGTCCACAGCGGCGTGACGCGCAGCGTGTTCTCCGCTCCGCCCCAGCCCGCGTACCAGACGTACTCGCCCAGCGAGTAGCCCGGGACGTACAGGCCGACGGGCGCGCCAGTCACGTACGCGGGCTGATCGGCGATGTACGCGTAGATCCGATCGTCCCAGGTGTAGCCGCCGTCGGTGGAGCGTTTCACGTAGAGCTGCTCTCCGCCGCCGGTCGCACGGACGAAGTAGACGTAGCCCTGGCGGCCCAGGAAGGTGGTGGCGGTCGAGTCCCCGCCGCCAGACACCCCGCCCGATCCCAAATGATCGACCTGCGGGCTCCAGATCCCGCCAAGCGAGCCGACCTGCGTGCCCCGTCCTGACTGGCCGTATCCCGAGTCGCTCTTGGCGATGTAGATCCACTTTCCCGCGGTCGCGGTTTCCATGAACGAGAAGCTGTGGGCGCGGTAGCACTCACTCCCCGCGCTGCCGCAGTTGTTTCCACTCGCGACGCGCATCGAGGAGTCGCCCGCGGCGACTGCGGCACCCCAACTCGCCAACGTGGAATCGGTGGTCGAACGGTACTGCGGGATCGCGTTGTTCGCGGCGGTGAAGAGATAGAGCGTCTGTGCGTCACGAGATGCCACGAGACGCGGCGCGAAGCCGTAGCCGTCGAACGTCTCGGTCCCGAATGGCGTGGGCTCGCTCGACCAGGTGACGCCGCTATCGTCGCTGGCGCGCAGGATGAAGCGGCCGACGCTGCCGGCGCGCGTGTCGACGTACCCGGCCACGAGACGTCCTTTGAATGTCGCGAGCTGCGGGTACGCCGGGCCGGCGGTCGAGAGCTGGATCGAGCTCGCGACGGCGTGCTCGCCGGTGTACCGGGTGAAGCGGATCTCGGCCGAGGTGTTCACGCCGTTGTCGCCGTTGGCGTACAGGAGACCGACCTGGCCGCTCGGCATGACCGCGGCGCTCGCGAACTTCGGCTTGGCGAGCGTCTCGGCGCTGGCCGGCTCCGGCAGCGGCGCGGGGACCGGCGTCGCGGCGCGTGGCAGCGCGGGCAGGCCCGCGCTGAGAATGGTGAACATCAGAGCGAGCGCGAAGACGCGGCGGCGCCGAACAGCCGCGGACATGCCGTCCCCTCCACGTCGCGTCGCTCCTCGAAGGAGACGGCGACCGAGTGCAGGGTCGCTGAACGTTTCAGAGAAGTCAATCTGATTTGTCTACCGGCTGACGGTGCTTATCTGTGTGATGAACTGGCGTACGAAGGAGCGCTGTGGTGTGAACGCGGTCAGCGAGGTCTCAGGATGAGCCTTCCCTCCAGCGCACCCAGACGTCCGCGCGACAGCGGCATCGGCTTGTAGTCGCCCTCGGCCCACAGCGTGGTCTGGTCGCCCCAGTGCTTCGAGAACGGCTGTCCGCTCTGGCCCGTGGGGATGATCGAGATAGACGCGTCGATGTCCGAGAGATCGACGATCTGCCGCTCCGACGCGTGGAGGCGCAGCTTGAATGGGCTGAGGAGCGAGTAGGCGCCGCTGTTCGGCGAGTAGCCGTCACCGGGCCGCCGCACGGGTCCGATGGTGAGCAGCAGGTCGAGCGGTTTCGCCGCGGACAGCGGGTGCTCGAACGAGATCGTGTGCATGTCACCCCATCGCCATCGCTCGGTGAGCGGGCCGAAGCGCGCGGCCAGATCGCGCGCGGCATCGTCCAGGGCCCGCGAGGCGATCGCGTCGCGGCCGCCGGATTCGGCGTCACTGAGGTCGACGAACCAGGGGCTCTCCCGTCTCGCGACGAGCGCGTACAGCGCGAACGTCGGTCGGCCGTTCGTGAGGTAGTCCTCGTAGAGAGGTGGGCCGAGCTTGTCGCGGAACGTCCGCTCGCACATCCGCGCGAGCCACGCTTCGTAGACCGCCGCTCCGGCCGAGTCGAGCCGCAGGACTCCGTCCCAGTCGCGCACGAGCCGCTGCGCGTCGGCGGCGAGCAGGCTCGACGGCCGCGCCGCGACCAATACGTCGCGGAAGCGCGTGACCGGCAGCGACGTGATGTCGTTCTGCAGCGCGCGGAAGCGCGCTACATCGGCGTCCGCCGTACCGGCGAGCGCGACGGAGAGATATTCGTAGCGGAAGCCCGGATCCCATTCGCCCGACCAGCCCGCTTCCGTCGGCCCGTTCACCGGACGGTTGTTGGCGTTGAGGATCACGCCGTCCTTTGGATCGAGCAGGAACGGGTTGTCCTCGGCCGGGCGGAGCCCGCGCCAGTCGTAGTCCCCGGTCCATCCGGGCGCCGGCATCATCCCGTCGCCGGCCTTGCGATCGGGAAGGCGGCCGACGAGCAGGTAGCCGATGTGGCCGTCCACGTCCGCGTAGCACGCGGACAGCGTCGCGCCGCTGAAGTCGGCGGCGGCCGCGCGGAACTGCGCGAAGCTCTTCGCGCGGATCATCCCGAGCACGGCCTCGATGGTCTTGGTCCCGTCGAGCGCGCTCCAGCGGAGCGCGAGCTGCGCCTTCTGTTCCTTCAATACCGGCGTGAGGATCGGGCCGTGCCTGGTGATGACGACGTCCTGCACGACCGGGTCCTTGCGGCCCTTCACCGTGATCGGCTCCCGCAGGAACGTCGCGGGCTCCATGCGCCCGGCGTACTCGTAACGGCGGAAGTCGGTTGGGTCCTGCCGCTCGACGAACAGGTCCTGCGTATCGGCGTAGGCGTAGGTGAAGCTCCACGCGACCCGATCGTTGTGCCCGATGACGACGCCGGGCACGCCAGGGATCGAGAAGCCGATGACGTGCATCTCGGCGCCATCGTCGAGACCGAGCTCGTACCAGATGCTCGGGTTGCGCACCGGTAGGTGCGGATCGCCGGCCAGGAGCGGCTTGCCACTCTTCGTTCGAGCCCCGCTCAGGGCCCAGCAGTTCGAACCGAGGCCCTCGCCCGCGCCGGGGAGCACGCCGCGCAGCGCCGCGGCGCCGGACGCGCCGCTCGGTGATAGATCGCCGCTCGGTGATAGATAAGGAGCGACCATCGCCCAGGCGCGGGCGTCGCCCGGCGCCGCGACCGCGGCCGGATCGGGCATGAGCGTTCCGACGCTCTCCATCCCGATACGCGTCGCGATGCTCGCTCGCAGCAGCTCCTGCGTGTAGTTGCCCGCCGCGTCGTACACCTGCAGCTTCGCGATGGCCAGGGAGTCGAGCGGCGTCCACGGCTCGGGCCGGTATCCCAGGATCGTGAACTCCACCGGCAGGCTCTCCCCGTGCTGCTGCAGGAACTTGTTCACGCCCTCCATGTAGGCCTCGAGCCCCGCGACCGTCTCGGCCGAGATCACGGAGAGGTCGAGCTTCGCCGCGCGCGTCAGGCCGATCGTCCGCATGTAGCGGTCGGAATCGAGTGCCGGCTCCCCCAGCACCTCCGCGAGGCGTCCCTGCGCGGCACGGCGGTAGATGTCCATCTGCCAGAGGCGGTCCTGCGCCGTGACGTAGCCCTGCAGGAACCACATGTCGTGGGCGTCGCGCGCGAAGATATGCGGGACGCCGTACAGATCGCGGAGGACCTCGGCGCGCTCGTGCAGGCCGATGAGGCGGTCGTCGCCATCGATCGTCGGCAGCGGGCGAACGAAGACGATGCCGGTGACGGTCGATATCAACACGACGAGCGCGACGAGGATGATCGCCGCGATCAGGAGCGCGCGCCTCACTCGGCGACGTCCTCGAGGACGGCGAGCACGGCGCCGCCCTCCACCTTGGTCCCCGCGCTCGCGGCGATGCGCGTGACGCGTACGCGCGCGGGTGCCAGGAGCTCGTTCTCCATCTTCATCGCCTCGAGCGTCACCACCGGCGTGTCGCGATCCACGACGTCGCCTTCGGACACGTGCACGGCCTTGAGCAGCCCCGGCATGGGCGCGCGGAGCTCGCGGCGGCCGGCGCCGCCGTGCCGCACGCCGCGCGCGGCCGCGAGGGTGCGCTCGTCGACGGCGCTGACGGCGATCTCGATGCCGTCCACGGCGAAGCGCATCGGGTCCCACAGCAGCAGCGTGATCTCGTGTGTCGCGCCATCGAGCGCGATGGACCACTGCCGCCCCCGCACGACCTCGCGCACGTCCGCCGCGACGACGGCGTCGTCGATGAGGACGTCCACGGGGGGCTCCGCCCCCCGACCCCCGCCGAGCTCCACACGCAACCGCCGCGTCCCGACGGTCACCTCATAGATCACGGAGCGAATCCTCTCTACCTGCGCGCGCCCACGCACCGTCGGGAACGGGAACAACTCGGCGCGTCGCGCGCGAGCGGACCGCCAATGTCGCGACGAGCGCCGCGGCGGAGAGCGCGGTACCGCTGAGCTCCGGCGCGTCGCGCGGCGGCCAATGTCGCGCCACGTACTCGATGTCGTACCGGCCGGCGACGAAATCCGGTTCCTCGAGAACGTGACGATGGAACGAAAGGCTCGTCGCGACGCCCGCGACGATCGTCTCGCCGATCGCGCGGCGTGCGCGAGCGAGCGCCTCGTCGCGGTCGCGGCCGTACGCGACGATCTTCAAGAGGAGCGGGTCGTACTCGCTGGGCACCGTCATGCCCGCGAAGAGGCCCGAATCGACCCGGATCCCCGGGCCGCTCGGCTCGCGGAGCAACGCGACCTCACCGGTCGACGGCACGAATCCGGCGACGGGATCCTCGGCGGTGATGCGGCACTCGATCGCCGCGCCGGTGCGGGTGATGTCCGCCTGAGCGAACGGCAGGGGCTCGCCGGCGGCGAGACGGAGCTGCAGCGCCACGAGGTCGAGGCCCGTGACCACTTCGGTGATCGGATGCTCGACCTGCAGGCGCGTGTTCACCTCGAGGAAGTAGAAGGCGCCCGTCTCGTCGACGAGGAACTCGACGGTGCCCGCGTTGCGATAGCCGGCCGCGCGCGCGATGCGGAGGGCGGCGTCGCCGAGCCGCGCGCGGAGCGCGTCGTCGATGGACGGCCCCGGCGTCTCCTCGATGAGCTTCTGATGCCGCCGCTGGATCGAGCAGTCCCGCTCCCCCAGCCATACGACGTCGCCGCGCTCGTCGGCGAGGATCTGCATCTCGACGTGGCGCGCGCGCTCGATCTTTTTCTCGATGAACAGCTCGGGATTTCCGAACGCGCTCGCGGCCTCGCCCGTCGCCGTGCGCCACGCGCCATCGAGCTCGGCGGTGGATCGCACGTCGCGCAAGCCCTTGCCACCGCCGCCTCCCGCCGCCTTGAGCATCACGGGATAGCCGACGCGGTCCGCCACGCGACGGGCTTCGGCGACGTCCCGCAGCGGCGCGAGCGCTCCCTCCGCGATCGGCACTCCGGCATCGCGCGCGATGGCGCGCGCGCGCGTCTTCTCGCCCAGCGCCCGCTGCACGTCCGCGGGCGGCCCGACGAAGACGAGCCCCGCGTCACGCACCGCCGCGGCGAAATCGGCATTCTCGGCGAGGAACCCGTAGCCCGGATGGACGGCGTCGCATCCGGCGCGGCGCGCCACCGCCACGATCCGGTCGATCGCGAGATAGCTCTCGCGCGGCGCCGCCGCACCGATGTGATACGCCGCATCGGCGAGGCGAACGTGCAGCGCGTCGCGATCCGCGTCGCTGTACACGGCGACCGCGCGGATGCCGAGCTCGCGGCACGCGCGTATTACCCGGACCGCTATCTCGCCGCGGTTGGCGACGAGGACCGATCTAAGTGAGGTCGGGCGGTTTGGCGTAGGGGCTGTCCCACTGCGCGTAGGTGCCATCGATCCACTCGGGGTCGTCTTCGAGGCATGCGCGGAAGCGTTGGTACCAGGCGTCCTGCTCGGGAGAGCCGGCGTTCTTGAAGTACGCCTCTTTGCTGGTGAAGTGGACGATCATGGAGAAGCGCCCGGCTTCCCTGTCCTCCCAGAGCACCTCGGAGCCGATGTAGCCCACCGCGCGCTTGCGCTCGCGCTCATCCCATTCCTTGCCCAGTGCAAAAAAGTCGCGGACGCATTCCTTCTTGAGCTTGCAGCGCGCGATCGTCCCGTACATGTGGTCGTCCCTCTCTACAGCGGGATATTGCCGTGCTTGCGCCGTGGGTTGGTGTCCCGCTTGCCCGCGAGAGAGCGTAGCGCGGCGATGAGCCTTGGTCGCGTCTCGTGCGGCTCGATCACGTCGTCCACGTAGCCCCGGGCGGCCGCGACGTATGGGTTGGCGAAGCGCTCGACGTACCGCGACACGAGCTCCTTGCGCTTGGCGTCGGGGTCGCCGGCGGCCTCGATCTCCTCGCGGTAGACGATGTTCACGGCGCCCTCCGGCCCCATGACCGCGATCTCGGCGGTCGGCCAGGCCACGTTGTAATCGCCGCGGATGTGCTTGCTCGACATGACGTCGTAGGCGCCGCCATACGCCTTGCGCGTGATCACGGTGAGCTTGGGGACCGTGGCTTCGGCGTACGCGTAGAGCAGCTTCGCGCCGCTCCGGATGATGCCGCCGTGCTCCTGCGCGGTGCCCGGCAGGAAGCCCGGTACGTCCACGAACGTGACGAGCGGGATGTTGAAGGCGTCGCAGAAGCGCACGAAACGCGCGGCCTTCACCGACGCGTCGATGTCCAGCACGCCGGCGAGGATCATCGGCTGCTGCGCCACCACGCCTACCGTGCGACCGTCGAGGCGGGCGAAGGCGCAGAGGATGTTGCGGGCCCAGCCCTCGTGGACCTCGAGCATCTCGCCGTCGTCCATCACGCGCCTGATGACCTCGCGCATGTCGTACGGCTTCGTCGGCGCGTCGGGCACGAGCCCGTCGAGCGAGCCGTCCTGGCGGTCGATCGGGTCGTTGGTCGCCACGATCGGCGACGGGTCGAGGTTGTTGGAGGGCAGATATCCGACGAGCCGCCGCAGGAGCGCGAGGCACGAGGTCTCGTCGTCGCTCTCGAAGTGCGCGACCCCGGACCGCTGCGCGTGCACGTCCGCGCCGCCGAGGTCCTCGAAGCTCACGTCCTCGTGGGTCACGGTCTTCACCACGTTCGGACCGGTCACGAACATGTACGAGGTGTCGCGTACCATGGCGACGAAGTCGGTGATCGCCGGCGAGTACACGGCGCCGCCGGCGCAGGGACCGAGGATCCCCGAGAGCTGGGGCACGACTCCCGAGGCGAGCACGTTGCGCAGGAAGATGTCGGCGTAGCCGCCGAGCGAGGCCACGCCCTCCTGGATCCGCGCTCCGCCGGAGTCGTTCAGGCCGATGATCGGCGCGCCGTTGCGGACGGCGAGGTCCATGACCTTGCAGATCTTCGCGGCGTGCGCCTCCGCGAGCGACCCGCCGAACACGGTGAAGTCCTGTGAGAAGACGTACACGAGCCGTCCGTCGATCCGGCCGAATCCGCTGACGACCCCGTCGCCGATGGTGCGCTCGTCGTCATGGACGAGCTCCGACGAGCGCGCCATCACGAACGCGTCGAGCTCGGTGAACGAGGCCTCATCGAGCAGGAGATCGAGCCGCTCGCGCGCGGTGAGCTTGCCCTTCGCGTGCTGCTGCTGTATGCGCGCCTCGCCGCCGCCGAGCGCGGCCGCGCGCCGCAGCTCTTCGAGGCGGTCGGTGAGCTTCATCGCGGCTGAGGATAGGCGGCAGGGAACCATCGGCGAGCGACGGACGTTCTCATCTGGGGCGCCACTGCGCCCGGAGGACAGCCATGTTCACGACATTCCAACGCGCTCTCCTCGCCGTCATCGGCGGCGGCGCCGTCCTGTTGGCCCTGGTCATCGCGGCGAAAGGCGGCTCGGCCTCGGCCGCGACGCCTCTTGTGATCCCCGCGCCCTCGAGCGGCCCGGTCGCCGGGATCGTCACGACCGGCGACGCGACCGTCCGGGTCCGCCCGGACATCGCGCTCCTGAACATCGGCGCGGTCGCGCAGGCGCCGACCGCGGCGGAAGCGCAGGCGCAGGTCGCCGAGCGCGTCGCACGCATCCTGGATCGCGCGAAGAGCATCGGCGTGGCCGAGAAGGACACCAAAAACGTCGGCTACTCGATCCAGCCGCAGTACGCGACCGGACCGAATCAGGCGCCGCGTATCACCGGATACGAGGCGCGGCAACAGATCCTGCTCACGCTGCGCAGCGTCGACGGCGTGGGCAAGGCGATCGACACGCTGGTCCAGAACGATGGCGCGCTCACCGCGAGCGTCGCGTTCTCGCTCGATGACAGCAAGCCGGCGCAGGCCGATGCGCGTCGTCTGGCGATCCAGGACGCGCTCGCGAAGGCGAACGCGATGGCGCAGACAGCGGGCGTGAAGGTCGGAAAGGTGCTGAGCGTGAACGATCTCCAGTACGCGATGCCGGTGCCACAGCCGTACGACGCGGTCAAGGGCATCGCCGCCGCCCCGGCAGCACAGGTGCAGCTACCCGCGGGTCAGCTCGACATCACGATCCGGGTGCAGGTGCAGTTCTCGATCGAATAGCTAAAGGGTCGTCAGAGCTGTGCGGAGAAGATCACCACGGCCCGCAGCGCCAGGACGCCGAGCAGCGTCAGCGCCGCCGCGACGCGCGGCTCGAAGGTCATGCGCCGCGAGTGCGACACGATCGGTGCGGCGATGCCCACGATCACGAGCAGCCAGAGCAGCAGCAGCACCGGCCCGAGCAGGCTGGCCAGCCAGCCGGCAGCCGCTACGGTAACGACGAAGAGCACGATGAGGACCGCCTCGATGATCACGAACCAGCGGTCCGCGTCGGAGAGCGCGACCGCGGTATCAGTGTCGCCTCGTCCCCGTCGCGCCAGAAGGATCAACACCGCAGCCGCGCCTGACAAGCCCGAAGCGAGGAAGAGGCCGCCGAGCATCCACGTGTCGCTCCACACCGGCTGGTTCGAGACCGAGAGCAGTACGCCCGTGTAGCCGGCGATGAAGAGGCCGAGGATCATCCCGATCGCCGTCCAGACATCGCCGGCACGCCCGCGCAGCCACCGGGCGAGCGGGTCCGCCGCGCGGAGCTGACCGCCCGAGGCGAGCGCCACCAGGAACGACACGAACGAGAACAACCCGAAGAGGAGCAGGGCCCACGAGCCGATCGACATGGGCGACCAGAACTTGAACACGAGCCCGCCGGCGCCCGTGTCGAAGAGCATGTGCCAGAAGCGGATCGGCTGGCCGAGATCGACCGTGAGGAATATCGGGCAGAAGATGAGCGCGATGAAGCTCGTGATGAACGCGGCGCGCGCGATGCCCTCGTCGCGAGGCGAGCCCCAGAAGCGGAGCATCGCGCCGAGCGCGTATGCACCGCCGGCGATCCCGGCGCAGAAGAAGTACAGGAGGATCCACCACTCCCAGGCCGGCGCGCGGACGAAATGATCGATCACTGATCGTTCCCCGCGGCCTCGGTGCCGGCCTCGCGCTGCGCCATGCGCCGTCCGCGGAACGAGAACACGCCCGCGACCAGCGCGGCGGCCGCCGTGAGGACGCCGGCGGCGTACCCGGCCGTGTTATTGCGGTCGGGCAGCTTCGCGCTCTCCTTGCTCGGCAGGTTGTACGCCTCCGGCTTGTCCATGAGCAGGAAGAATGCGTTCAGGCCGCCGTAGACCGATGCGTCGCGCCCGTAGAGCTGGGCCTTCGCGAAACCTGACTTCTGCAGCGCGGCGAGGCGCGCATCGGCGGCCTTCTGCAGGTCGTCGAGGTAGCCGAACCTGATCGACTCCGTCGGGCACGCCTGCGCGCACGCGGGCATCTTGTTCAGCTGGAGCCGGTCATAGCAGAGCGTGCACTTGTGCACCGTGCCGGTCTTCTCGTTGAACCCGATGACGCCGTACGGGCAGGCCGAGATGCAGTTGCGGCATCCGTTGCAGACGTCCTGCTGGATGAAGACCGTGTCGAACTCGGTCCGGACGATCGCGTTCGTCGGGCAGACCTCGAGGCAGCTCGCGTTCTGGCAGTGCTTGCAGACGTCGCTCATCATCAGCCAGGCCTGTCCACCGGCGATCGGCGTCGGCTGGAAGACGACGCCGTTGTTGTCCGGGACCTGCTCGATGAACTGCACGTGGCGCCAGTTCTGCGCGTCGAGCTGTCCGGTGTTGTCGAAGCTGTCGCGGAACTCGGGCGGATTCCCCTCAAGCTGGTTCCACTCCTTGCACGCGACCTCGCACGCTTTGCAGCCGATGCAGATCGACGTGTCGGTGAAGAATCCCATCGGTCGTTCTTGGAATGCAGCCATCTCAGAACCCCAACAAGTTGGGCGTGACCTTCGTGAAGCCACGCTCCGCGGCCGCGATGTCGAGCGGGATCGCGGCGATCTCGTCAACGACTGGGACCGCGTGTCCCTCGAGGCGCGCGTCGACACTCACGATGTACCGCTTGCAGCGCTCGCACGCGTCGATGCGCAGGTGCGGCAGCTGCTCCGGATCCGCGAGCACGATGAGCTTGTTCGACTCCGTCTCACCGCACGCGACGCACGTCATGCGCGGGTAGACCCATTCGTTCGCGCAGCGCGAGCAGACCAAGCGTCGCTGACCCGTGACGAGCGCCTCACCGCTGTCGAGGAAGACGCTCACCTGCGGCGGTCCGCCGCACACGGGGCAGAAGCGCTCCTCGCCCGCGATCGGCAACGCTCGGGCGACCTCGGGGAGCGCCTCGAGCACCGGCGACGTCGCTGCGCGGGCGAGGAAGACGTCGGTCCCGTCCTGCGTGTCGCCGCGCAGCCACGACGTGACCATGCGCTCGAGATCGCCCTCGTGGAATCGCAGCAGCACCGCTTCGCGCAGGGTTTCGGTACCTGCGGTCATAACAGCACTCATCACGTCCGGGAGCGCTGCGCGCA
>Ga0137374_10008553_pt1 | contig 12116 bp, 10 predicted proteins | sample SagtaG_20_FD_104811 | JGI IMG/M metagenome (GOLD analysis project Ga0137374, IMG submission 104811) | Vadose zone soil microbial communities from Sagehorn Ranch, Mendocino, California, USA - Sage1_R_100_16 metaG | ecosystem: Environmental > Terrestrial > Soil > Vadose zone | place: USA...
GGGCCTCCAAGCGCTGGGGAAGAAGCCGGTCGCGGCGACCTTCGGAGCTTTCTTCACCCGCGCCTACGACTTCATCCGGATGGCCGCGGTGAGCCGGGCCGACCTCGCGCTGTGCGGCTCGCATGCCGGTGTCTCCATCGGGGAGGACGGGCCGTCGCAGATGGCCCTGGAGGACCTGGCGATGATGCGCGCCGTGCGCGGCTCGACCGTGTTGTATCCGGCAGACGGGAACTCGACCACCAGGCTGGTGCAGCAGATGCTCGACCTCCCCGGCATCTCCTACCTTCGCACCACCCGTGAGAAGACCCCCAAGCTGTACGAGGAGGGCGAGGAATTCCCCATCGGGGGGAGCAAGACCGTTCGATCCAGCGATGGCGACCGGGCCACCATCGTAGGGGCTGGCGTGACGGTCTTCGAGGGCCTGAAGGCGGCCGATCAACTGGCGGGTGACGGCGTGGCCGTACGGGTGGTCGACGCCTACTCGGTGAAGCCGATCGACGGGGAGACCCTGCGCTCCGCCCTCGAGGAAACGGGTCTGGTCGTCGTGGCCGAGGATCACTGGCTCGAGGGCGGCCTGGGAGATGCGGTGCTCGAGGCGGTGGCCGTCGGAGGCAAGGAGCTCTCTGGGCGCGTCATCAAGCTCGCCATCACGGAGATGCCGGGGTCCGGGACCCCCGAGGAGCTGCGCGACTGGGCGGGAATCTCGGCCAGGAAGATCGCCCGGGCCATCCGCTCGGCCCTCCCCAGAGACGTGTCGCGATGAAGAAATGCCCGTACTGTGCCGAGGAGATCCAGGACGAGGCGATCAAATGCCGCTGGTGCGGTAGCGATCTCACCGTCCCCCCGCCACAAACCCGCCAGGCCGATCCCCAGCCCTCCGTCGAGGCCGGCCCTCGGATCGGCGAGGGCGCTCTCCGATTCAGCCACTCCGGTTATCGATACCTGCTCGGGTATGGATCCGATTTCTTCGGCATCTGGGACCGCCAGGTCCCCGGTGGTCCGGCGGTGAGGTTCCCTCGCACGGATGAGGGATGGAATCAGGCCTGGCACCAGTTCTCGGTGTGGGAGCCGAAGGCAGTGGAGGTCCCGCACGGCGGCACCCCACCGCCAGACACTCGGGCTGCGACGGGGGCGTATCGATCGGCGCACGGAAGGGCCCAATGGACGGTCGTCTTGCTGGCCCTCACAGGCGCCCTTGCGCTGGTGGACACCGTGTTCTGGGCCGCGCACATCGGAACCGTCAGCAAGTACGAGCGGGGACTGACCGGCGCGATCCGCACGCAGAACAGCGAGAACGTCGCCTTGGCCTTCTGGGGGTTCACCCTCCTCTTGTTCCTGCCGGCCGGCCTCGCGTGGCTGCTCTGGCAGTACAGGGCCCATGCCAACCTGCGAGCGCTTGGCGCGGGCGACCTGAGCTACTCGCCCGGCTGGGCCGTGGGATGGTGGTTCATCCCATTCGCGAACATCGTGCTGCCGTACCTGACCGTTCGAGAGCTCTGGAAGGCCAGCGACCCTGATGCCGGCGCCATCGAGTGGAAGGCCCGAGGAGGGGCGGCCATCGTGGGCGTGTGGTGGGCGGGGCGGTTGGCGATGCAGGCGCTGTGGCAGATCGGGGCCACCCTGGGCACAGATGCTCCCGACGTGACAACCACCACCACATCCTCCTCCCTTCTCCTGGCCGGTGACGTGGCCCTGGTTGCGTGGGCCGTCCTGGCGATCCTTCTCGTTCGCGGGGTCGACGCCCGGCAGGAGGAGAGGTACCGACGGATCAGTTCCTGGGCCCAGGGCTTCGCCCGGACCTCCTGATGCCCCAGCTCGTCACCGAGGACGTCACCCTTCACGTCGATACGGACGGAGACGGCCTGCCGATCTCGGTCCTCGCTCACGGCTTGATGAACTCGTGCCGTGAACTTGCCGCGCTCACACCGTTGGTGCCGGGGAAGAAGGTGCGGTTCTGCTTCCGGGGGCACGGGCACAGCTCCTCGCCGGAACGCGGGTACAGGTTCGCCGACTTCGCCCGCGACGTGGCGGCCGTGGCGGATGCCTACGAGGCGACGATCGCCTTCGGCACCTCGCTCGGCGCTGGGGCCATCGGCCACCTGCTGACCAGGGAGCCCGATCGGTTCGACAAGCTCGTCTTCCTTCTGCCTGCCGGACTCGACCAGCCGTTCCAATACAAGCAACGGATGCTGCACACGGCCGGCCTCGTGGATGGGAAGTCGGTGGAGGAAGCGATCGAGGCCATCACGTCCGATCCCGGGCGAGCCCGGACCTACATGGATTTCCCGTGGCTCCGCGACTTCGACCGCCAGATGCTCCAGGAGCTGAACCCGATGGGGGTCCCGCGGGCGATCCGTGAAGTCATCGAGGACTGGCCTCTCGAGCACCGCGAGCTGATGCGCAAGGTGACCGCCCCGACCTTGTTGATCTGCAGAGAGGGCGACGACATCCATCCCGCGGAGGTCGGGCGCATCCTGGCGGAGATCATGCCCAACGCGGAGCTGCTGATGTTCGGCGACGGGGTCGAGATGTACCAGGCCATTCCGCAGATCGTGGCCCGGGTCCGGGAGTTCATCATCTCGTAGGGGGTCCAGGGGGAGTAGCAATGCGAGCTACGCGAGCAGATCGCGCAGCTCCCAGGCTCGCGAGGCGACCTGACGGAAGTCAGGGGGCCTCCGAGGAGACATGAGAGCGGAGGATGGCGCTCCCAGAGGGGCAGCTCGAGACGGCAGGGGAGATGGGCCAGGCGCTGCGAGCGGGGCAAGTCGCCAGCGTCGAGCTCGTCGAGCGAGCCATTCGAAGGGCGGACGCCTGGCACCCGTGCACCAATGCCTTCTCGCAGCTCTGGATGGATCGGGCGATGCAAGAGGCCCGACGGATCGACTCCACTCCTCCCGAGGCGCGCGCCGCGCTCGCCGGGGTGCCCGTCGCGGTGAAGGATCTGTTCGACGTCGCCGGGGAAGAGACGACCGGATGCTGCGCGGCATACCAGGGCACGATGGCCCAGCGCGACGCTCCCGTGATCGAGCGGATCAAGCAGGCGGGCCTGGTCATGTTGGGCAAGACCAACCAGCACGAGCTTGCCGCAGGCGGCACGAACCTGGTCAGCGCGTGCGGCAGAACGGGGAACCCGTGGGACCCCGATCGAATGACCGGAGGTTCGAGCGGCGGATCGGCGGCCGCGGTCGCAGCCGGGGTGGTGCCGTGGGCGTTGGGCTCGGATACCGGGGGGTCCATCCGGATCCCCGCGTCGATGTGCGGGACCTTCGGGGTGAAGCCAACGACCGGGCAGATACCGACGGGTGGGCTCATGCCTCTGGCGCCGTCGATGGACTGTCCAGGACCGATCGCGTCGACCCTGGAGGATCTGGCGCAGCTGTGCTCCGTGATGGCCGGCGCTCCTGTTCCGGGCGAGCCGCCTTCGACCGACAAGCGGTTCCGCGTGGGGGTTCCCGATGGGTTCTTCGCCGATCGCGTCCATGACGAGGTACTCGAGGTCGTTCGGAACGTGGGCCGGGCCTTCGAGTCGGCGGAGGTGGTGGTTCAGCACGTGGACGGGAAGGGGCTGCAGCACGTCAGGAGCCTGTGGATGAGAGTGTGCACCGTCGAGTTCGCCCGCGTCCATCCCCTCCTCAAGGATCCCGAACGGAGACGGCTGGTGGCCCCCTCTGTACTGGAGTGGCTCGATCTCGGTGAGCGCCAGACGGAGCAGGACCAGGGGGAGTCGGGCAAGGAGCGAGAGCGGATCCGGCAGTGGTTCCGCCAGCGCCTGGATGGCCTGGACGCTCTGCTGATCCCGACCACGCCCTACCCGGCTCCCCGCGCCGACCAGACGACCGTGGACCTGGGAAGCGCTGGGACCGTCGAGGTGAGCCACGTGGGTCCGGGGTGGCTCACGTGCTCGGTGAACCTGGCCGGTCTGCCGGCCATCAACATACCCGCCGGTCGATCGAGCGAGGACATGCCCATCGGGGTGTCGCTCGTGGCCAAGCCTGGAGAGGAGGACGTGCTCTTCGGGCTCGCGGCAGCGTGGGCCGCCGCTGCCGGATACGGCCCAGTACGACCATCCCTGCCAGGGAAGGTCGGACCTCTCAGGGCCTGAGGTGGGTCGGCCGCTACCATGGCCGACGTGAGCCTGAAGAGCGGCGCGGCCTCCCTTCGGTCCACTCGGGGCGTCGACCTCCTGGGGGTCGGCCTCATCCTCATCACTTCGGTGCAGTTCGGTGCGGTGGTCGTGCTGGGGAAGATCGCTACCCGCGCCGGAGGGCTGCCCATCGCGTCGCTCTTGGCGGTCCGCTTCTCCCTCGCCGCATGCCTCCTCGCCACGGCCCTGCTCCTGTTGCGGCGACCGCTGCGCGCGGCGCCTAGAGAGGGCTGGCGACTCGCCCTCCTGGGAGTGGGCGGGTACGCCGTTGAGGCGGCCTTGTTCTTCGCCGGGCTCAAGCATGGCACCGCCGCCGCAGCCACCCTGCTGTTCTTCACCTACCCCGTTGCCGTCGCCCTGATCGCCTTCGTCATGGGCAAGGGACTGCCCGGGTGGCTGCTGGGCGGCGCGCTGGTGGCTGCGGTAGGCGGAGCGGCGGTTGTGGCGGTAGCCGGGGGCGGCGTGGACATCGACGGGACCGGAGTGCTGCTCGAGCTGGGGTCGTCGCTGACCTTCGCCGTCTATCTCGTGGGGGCGGCCGCCGTGCTGAAGCGAACCGATTCGCTCGTTGGAGCGATGTGGGTGGCGGCCGCGGCGGCGGTCGCGCTCGCCGTTCTCGCCGTGGCCACGGGGACCGCGGACGCCCCGACCGGGTGGCATCAGTGGGCGCCGGTGCTGGGCATGGGGGCGTTCACGGCCGGGGCCTTCGCCACGCTCTTCGCCGGGCTTCGGCGGCTGGGGCCGGTGCGCACCGCGGTCCTGGCCGCCTCCGAGCCGCTCACCGCGGCCGCCCTGGCCGCGATCTTCCTGGGAGAAAGGGTGGGTTTGGGAACGGTCGTGGGCGGCATCATGATCCTGGGCGCGGCCGTGGCAGCCTCCGTGGCCCGAGCTCAGGCCCCGGCCGAACCTCCGATCCCATAGGGTCTTTCCGGTGAAAGCGTTCGTCACCGGAGCAACGGGATTCATCGGCGGTCACCTGGTCCGCAAGCTGAGGGAACGGGACGACGAGGTGGTCGCCCTGGTGCGCTCGCCCGACAAGGCGTGGGCCCTTCGAGAGATGGGATGCGAGCTTGTCCAGGGTGACCTCGGCGACGAGCCGGCCATGAAGTCCGGGCTGCCGGGCTGCCATGCGGCGTTCCACTCCGCCGCGATGTACAAGGTGGGGATCCCCTCCGGCCAGCATCCAGAGATGTGGGAGGCGAACGTGCGGGGGACGGAGCGCGTGCTCGAGGCGGCGGTGGAGGCGGGGGTTCAGCGCGTCGTGTACATCTCGACGGTGAACGCGTTCGGGAACACGCGGGGCGAGGTGGTCGACGAGACCTATGACCGTCGGGGTGATGGCTTCCTCTCCTACTACGACGAGACCAAGTTCCGTGCCCACCAGATCGCGCAGGACCTGATCGAGAAGGGCGCTCCTCTCCTGATCGCCCAGCCGGGCGGCGTGTATGGTCCGGGTGACACCTCGGATCTGGCGAACCTCATCGATCAGGTCCGGACGAGAAGGCTGAAGTTCAAGGTGTTCCCCCACACCGGCTTCAACTTCGTGCACCGTGGAAGATGCTGCCGAAGGGATCCTCCTGGTCCACGACAAGGGCCGGATCGGCGAGGCCTACGTCCTGGGAGGGCAGCTCACGACCATGGGCGAGCTCGTCGAGAAGATCGCAGGACTCTCCGGCCGCAGGCCACCACGGTTCACCATGCCTCCCCCGCTCATCAGGGCTTCCGTCCCTCTGGCGCCCCTGGTGACTCGCATCATGCGGCTCCCCCCGAACCTCCGTGAGCTGATCACCGCGGCGGACGGGGTGACGTATTGGGCCAGTGATGACAAGGCCCGCAGGGAGCTGGGCTATACGCCTCGCGACCTCGACACCGGGCTCCGCCAGACCCTGGCGGCTCTGTAGGACTGCCGGGCCCGTCGCGGTGGAGTGAGCCGTGCCTGAGGCGGGCCACCAGATCGTTCTGGTTCGCCACGGAGAGACCGAATGGAGTGCCGCGGGCCTGCACACCAGCCGCACCGACGTCCCGTTGACGGAAGAGGGTCGACGGCAGGCCGGCGTGGTGGGCGCATGTTTGAGGGACTGGCGGTTCGCCCTGGTCCTGACCAGCCCACTTCAGCGCGCAGCTGAAACATGCCGGCTGGCTGGTCTGGGTGACGTCGCAGAGATTCGTCCGGACCTCATGGAGTGGGACTACGGCGGGTACGAGGGACGGACCACCCACGAGATAAGGACGGAGTGGCCCGGCTGGACCTTGTGGTCCGATGGAGTCCCGGGCGGCGAGGGCGCCGAGCACGTGGCAGCGAGGGCCGATCGGATCGTGGCCGAAGCACGGCGGGCCGGTGGCGACGTGGCCCTGTTCTCGCACGGCCACCTCCTCAGGGTACTCGCGGCGAGGTGGATCGGCCTCCCAGCAAAGGAAGGCCGGAGCCTCGCTCTGGAAACGGCCACGATCAGCGTGCTCGGCTTCGAGCGAGAGACTCCCGTGATCGTTCGGTGGAACCAGGCATGCCAGGAGCCCTGGCCATGATGGCAACTCGAGCGACGAGGGATCGGGGGGATGAGCCTTCAGCCCATCGACGTCCCCCCAGCCCGGGATGGGTCATCACAATCCGTGATGAGTAATCCATCGCCTCAGGGGGAAAGGACAAGAAGCGACGAAAGGGGGTGGGTCATGGCCCAAGCCCGCGAGGAGCTTCAAACCGGCGCTCTGTACATGAGGTACGTCGAAGCACTTCGACGCCACGGGAAAACGGAGGAGCCACAACCTTCGCCGGGCCACGTCGTACGCTACTGCCACAGCTGCGGTATGCGGGCGATGTTCCGTCTGGACCCGGACGGCAACTGGTACGAGTGCCTGCACTGCAGGCACTACGCCTGACCCTCTACGAAAAACTCTCATCCTCGCCTGACCCAAGGTGTAGCCTCGACCAAGACGACCTTTGGTCGAGAGGGGGATGACGAGTGGAGCGGCTGGGCCCACAGGACGCCTCGTTCCTGTACTTGGAGACGCCGTCCGTCCATCAGCACGTGGGCGGCGTGGCCATCTTGGATCCATCGACGGCGCCGACCAGCGCGCTCACGCTTCCGGACATGGTCCGGGTCATCTCTTCGCGCCTGCATCTGGCTCCCAGGTTCCGCCAGAAGGTGGCGTTCCCGCCCTTCGCTGCGGCCAGGCCCGTCTGGGTCGACGATGCGAACTTCGACATCGACTTCCACATACGTCGCGCGGCCCTGCCCTCCCCCGGGGGCCGTCGCGAGCTGGTCGACTACGTGCAGAGGGTCATCTCGCGGCCCCTCGACCGCACCAAGCCGCTGTGGGAGCTGTATCTGATCGAGGGCATGGAGGACGGGCTGGCCGCCATCCTGACGAAGGTTCACCACTGCATGGTGGACGGCCTGGCCGCGATCGACCTGGCATCTGCCGTTTACGACTTCGCGCCCGAGCCTCAGCTCCTGACTCCGCCGCCGTGGGAACCGGAGCAGGAGCCGGGTCGCCTGGACCTCCTGGTGGACGCGGTGATGGATCAGGTGACGCACCCAGCCCAGGGGCTCGCCGACCTGGCCCAGCGCACCCTGCAAACGCCCGCCCGAGTGGCTCGCCAGGCAGGCGAGATCCTGGGCGGTCTGGTAGACGTCGTGAGCGGTGGCGTGTTCGCCCCGCCCAGTCCGTTCAATCGCAAGGTGGGCCCGAATCGGCGGTTCGCCATGGTCGAGGCTCCCGTGCAGACCTTCAAGGACATCAAGCGGGCGTTGCGAGCCACCGTGAACGACGTGGTGCTGGCCACCGTGGCGGGCGGTCTGTACCGGTTCCTGCGGCATCGGAAGGAGCCCACCCGCGAGCGTTTCCTCCGGGCCATGGTCCCGGTCTCGGTCAGGAGCAAGGGCGAACGCTCGGCCATGGGCAACAGGGTCTCCTCGATCTTCGTCGACTTACCCGTGGGGCGGATGGGGGGGAAGAAGCGTCTCGCCTTGATCGGCGAAAGGACGAAGTACCTGAAGGAGTCCAACTACGCGGTGGGCGCGGAGTTCCTCATGAACATCGGCGCCTGGGCGCCGCCGACCATCCACGCGATGGCGGCCCGCCTGGCCGCCCGGACCCGCGTGATCAACCTGGTCGTGTCGAACGTCCCCGGCCCACAGATCCCCATGTACATCGCGGGGGCCAAGCTTCTTGCCCAGTATCCGGTGATGCCGATCGTCGAAACCATGGGCCTCTCCATAGCCACGACGAGCCTGGCGGGAACCATGGCATTCGGGCTCACCGCCGACTGGGACACGCTCCCGGACATCGAGTTCCTGGCGGCTGCCATGGAGGAGGCGCTGGGCGAGCTCCGGAAGGCCGCTGGGAAGTAGTCAGAGGCCCGCAGCCGTCTGGCTCTCTCCTCGTTTGTCCAGCCATTGTTCGACTTCTCGTAGCCAGCGCTCCGGCGCTTCCATCTGGGGGATGTGGCCGAGGTCGTCGAAGACCACGAGCTTCCAGTTGGGATGATCGGCGCATGCCTGCTTTGCCGCCGCCACGGGCACCAGGCGGTCCCGAGCCCCCTGCACGACGAGGGCCGGGCACGCCACGCTTTGGACGAGAGCGCGGTAGCGCCCCGGGGCGACCTGGGCCCGAAAGATCGAGCGGGCCGCCGCCAGGAAGGCAGGCGTCGCGTAGTCGAACTCTTGGCGCCGCCGGGTCTGCTCGACCATCGCCTGTACCAGCAACGGGTCCACAGAGGAGGGGTTCGCCGCCGCGACGCGCAAGGTCTCCCGAACCAGCCCCTCGGGGCCGAGTCTGCGACTGCGCATTCGGGCAAACCACTCGCCCACGCGCGTGGTGCTGTACAGAGCGAACAGCGATGCCACCCGAGGATGGAACTGTCCCTGCACGGTGCTCGTCCTCGGGAAGGCCGCATCGACCAACACCAGCGATTCCACGCTCGCCGGGGTGTGAGCAGCCTGGATCAAGGAGACCATTCCGCCCATCGAGTTCCCGATCAGGACGACCGGAGGCAGGTCGAGCACTCGGAGGAACCCGTCGAGCAGCCTCCAGTTCGAGCCGACGCCGGCACCGCGCTCCTCGAGCGGGGTGAGCCCGAACCCCGCCAGGTCGAGGGCCACCAAGGGTCCGCGCTGGGCAAGCTGCGGGGCCACAGGGACCCAGTTCAGGAGCGAGCCTCCCAGGCCGTGAACGCAGACGAACGTCGGACCTCCCGGAGGCCCATCCCATAGCCGATAGTGCACAGGCCCTTGGACGTCGATCCATCGGCTCTCCGGCAATCCGAGGCGCTCGATGGCATCCACGACTGACTAGGCTAGCGTTCAGGGTAGGCGAGGAGGACCGATGTTCGAACGATTCACCGAACGAGCTCGACGGGTTGTCGTCCTGGCGCAAGAAGAAGCCAGGATGCTCAATCACGGCTACATCGGCACCGAGCACATCCTGCTGGGGCTGATCCACGAGGGCGAAGGGGTCGCGGCCACGGCCTTGGAGTCACTGGGCATCTCGCGCATGGCGGTTCGTTCTGAGGTGGAGGAGATCATCGGCCAGGGGGAGGCCGCACCGACCGGACACATCCCATTCACCCCTCGGGCGAAAAAGGTACTGGAATTCGCGCTCCGGGAAGCCCTCCAGCTCGGGCACCACTACATCGGCACGGAGCACATCCTGCTCGGCCTGATCCGAGAGGGCGAAGGCGTGGCTGCCCAGGTCCTGGAGAAGCTCGGGGCGGACCTGAACCGGGTGCGCCAGCAGGTCATCCAGCTCATCGAGGGGTATGCGGCGAAGGGTGAGGTGCAGCCGGGGCCACCGATAGAGCCGGAGGACTTCACCGCGAGGGTGGCCCGAGCCGAGGAGATCGAGGCCGTGGCCCGAGACGTCGCCGCCGAGTTCGGGCACGAGTCGGTCGAGCCGGGACACCATTGGGTGGCCGCGCTCCGGCTGAACCTGCGCCAGATGGAAGAGGCGATCGAGGCCTACCGAGCCAAGCTTCGTTGGGCGGAGGAGCGCCTCACGGAGCGAGAAGAGACGGCAGAGGGCCCTGAAGGCCAGCGCGACGAGCGTCGGGACGAAGGATCCGGCGACCAACGGCCTGAAGGGTAGCCGGACCGGCCGGGGGTAGGGCCGCCTCACATGACGTTCAGGCCGCTCAGGTTCCTCATCAGGTCACTCATCACATTGGGGTCGGTGATGCAGTCGACCACGGCTGGAGCTCCTTGCTCCGTGGCCTTGAGCGCACGCTCCAGCGCGGGACGAAGCTCGCCCTGAGTGGTGACCCGTTCGGCGTGGCCACCAACCGCCTCGGCCAGCAGGTCATAGCGCATATGGGAGAGGACGGCGCCCTGGTCGGCCTCTTCGCCGTAGAACATGCGCTGCTCGTGGCGGACGTCGCCCCACCCGCCGTTGTTGACCACGACCACGACCACGGGCAGCCGATGCCTGGCCGCCGTGTCGAGTTCGATGGCGGAGAGGCCGAAGGCCCCGTCGCCAGTGAAACAGAACACCGGCTCACTCGGCCGAGCCGCGCGCGCGGCGATGGCGAAGGGAAGCCCGACCCCGAGGGTCCCCATCGCCGACCCGATGAAAAGATTCGTCCCCGGCCGATGGGTCTTGGAGAACGCGATACCCCACAGAACGCTGTCGCCGCCGTCCGAGACGAACGTGCCGGGGCCCTGCTCCTCGGCGAATCGGGCCACTTCCCTGGCCAGCCAGCCGGGGTGCAGGCCGCCGCCAGCGGGACGATCGCTCTGCTCGTCCCAGCTCTGCCAGCTGATCCGAGCTCCCTGCCTGGCCTGTCCCGCCCACGCCGCGAAGAGGTCCCCGCTCACCGTCCAGGCTTCGGTCAGGGCCCGTAGCGTCGCAGCGACGTCACCGACGAGAGCTACCTCCGGCCTGCGGAGGCCGCCGATGTGTTCCGGTCGGACGTCGATCTGGATGACCTTCTGTCCCGGCGGGAAGAGGGGTGGGCCGCCATACACGAGGTTCGCGTTGAAGCGGGAACCGAGGACGAGGGCCACGTCGGCCGAGGCCAGGGCGATCCCCCCGTGGACCAGCCCGCCCAGACAACCGGGGTGATCGTCGTCGACCAGGCCTCGCGCCGCGCTGGTGGTTGTCAGCGGGATGCCCGTCTGGTCGATGAATTCCGTGAGGACTTCCCCCGCTCCTGAGAAGAAGGCGCCGGAACCGGCGACCACCACAGGGCGCTCCGCGCTCGACAACAGCTCGATCGCCCGGCGCACCTGTTCGTGGGTCGGCATCGACCGAGCCGCCTCGGGGTCGTGGCCGGTCGGCCAGGGCAGCTCCGGGGGCACCGCCGAGTCGGCGAACACGTCCTGGGGGATCTCCAGATAGACCACTCCCGGTGCCCCGGAGCGAGCCTGGTGGACTGCCTCGGTGACGTATTCGGGTATGCGGGCAGTGTCCAGGCACTCGGCTCGCCACTTCGTCACCGGCGACACGACGGCCAGATGATCGAGGTCTTGCACGGCGCCCCTGTTGCGCTGCCTCAGCCCCGTCCGCCCACTGATCAGCACCGACGGGACCCCAGCGGCATTCGCCTCGGCCAGTCCTGCGAAGGCGTTGGCGATGCCCGGTCCTGCCGTCACGGCGGCGACTGCTGGCTTGCCGGTCGCCAGCGCCCACCCCTCCGCCATGAACACGGCGTTCTCCTCGTGCCTCGTGTCGATCAGGGTGAGCCCTTCGACTCGCGCGCCTTCGAACAGCGGGAGGATGTGGCCGCCGGGAAGCGCGAACACGGTCTGGATCCCGGCATCCTTGAGGGCTCGCGCGGCCAGGATCCCACCGTGCTGAGGCGATACCGGAGAGGCCGGGGCCATCTCGCGGAGTATAGGGGGGTCCAGGGGGGTAGCAGCAACGAGCGAAGCGAGGCAGCTGCGGACCCCCTGGCTCGTCGACGGTCCGCCGGAGGCGGGGCGTCGACGAGGAGACCAGGGGGGTCCAGGGGGGTAGCAGCAACGAGCGAAGCGAGGCA
>Ga0137374_10008559_pt1 | contig 12109 bp, 10 predicted proteins | sample SagtaG_20_FD_104811 | JGI IMG/M metagenome (GOLD analysis project Ga0137374, IMG submission 104811) | Vadose zone soil microbial communities from Sagehorn Ranch, Mendocino, California, USA - Sage1_R_100_16 metaG | ecosystem: Environmental > Terrestrial > Soil > Vadose zone | place: USA...
CGGCAAGTTGTTTACTCATAGGAATGAATATGAAATATTACCTGCCAAGAAAAGAAAGATTCTGGTACATACTGGTAATAAGTTTTGCATTAAGTCTTGTCTGGTTTCTGATTATGCGGCTGTCATCAGGATTCTTATTTAAAGATGATGAAGACTATTTGTCAATGCTGAGTCATTCTTCCATACTGCGCTACTCAGTGGGATTTCTTATGCTCGGCTGTATGGCAACACTGAGTTTACTTTGGTACACACAACAAGAACAAAAAGAAATGGATAAACGAAAAGCAGATGCTGAAAAACTGGCAAGAGAAGCAGAGTTGTTTAAACTGAGGCAACAATTACAACCGCATTTTTTATTCAATAGTTTAAATTCGATAAGTGCACTTACAGGAACGCAACCGGAGAAAGCAAGACACATGATACAGCAGCTTTCTGATTTTTTGAGAGGCACTTTGCGCAAAGAAGATCACCAGTGGAGCACATTGAAAGATGAGCTGGAATATTTGCAGTTATATCTCGATATAGAGAAAGTGCGTTTTGGTTACAGGCTGCAAACAAAAGTAGAGTGTGATGAAGATTCATTGCAAATGAAATTGCCTTCACTGCTTTTACAACCGGTTGTAGAAAATGCAATTAAGTTTGGATTGTATGATACGGTTGGCGAAGTAATGATTACTATAACAGGAAGAGCTAAAAGTGATTCACTTGAAGTGAATGTCGCCAATCCTTTTGATCCGGAGACCGCACAACCATTGCAGGGTACGGGTTTCGGGCTTGCATCCATTAAGAGAAGATTATTTCTTTTGTTTGCAAGACACGACCTTTTGAAAACATCCGCAAACGATAATCAATTTATTACAACGATAGAAATACCGCAGATACAATGAAGGCACTCATAATTGATGACGAACCACTGGCAAGAAGTATTGTAAAAGAATATTTGCAATCTTATTCTCAAATAGAATTGATGCAGGAATGTAATGATGGGTTTGAAGGCGTTAAAGCCATTAACCAGCATCAACCGGATATTATTTTCCTTGATATACAAATGCCCAAAATAAACGGCTTTGAAATGCTGGAGCTGATTGATAATCCGCCACAGGTAATTTTTACAACAGCATTTGAAGAGTATGCCATCAAGGCTTTTGAAACGCATGCTGTTGATTATTTGCTGAAGCCCTTTAGCAAAGAACGTTTTGATAAAGCCATGCAGAAACTTTTTCAGCAACAAAAATCATCTTCTGAAAAAACAAAAGAAGTTCTTGAAACCGCTGCACATTCACCCATGCAAAGTAATCGTGTGGTGGTAAAAGATGGCGGTAAAATAAAAATAATACCTGTTACACATATTCAATATTTAGAAGCAGCAGATGATTATGTAAAGATCATAACCAGTGAAGGAACATTTCTCAAAAAGAAAACGATGCAATTTTTTGAAGAGACTTTACAACCCTTTCATTTTGCAAGAGTGCATCGCTCATATATTATCAATACTCAGCTAATCACACGAATTGATGCTTATGAAAAAGACAATCATCTTGCATTGTTAAGCACAGGAGTAAGAGTGCCTGTAAGCAAAAATGGTTATGCAAAGCTGAAAGAGATATTGGGAATATAAGTTTTCAGTTCTATGTTCTGAGTTCTAAGTTCTATTCACAGAATCCTGCGGATTTTTTGGTTCTGTTTTTTTTAACTGATTACAAATTCCTAATCCCCCATTCCAATTGCTTATTGCCAATTGCCTTTTTATATCTAATTAAAATCCCTAATTCCAATTTCATTCCTACTGACCGTTCGGTACATAAAAATCCTTACTTAACCAATCATTATTCCTGTTTAAATTATTTTTTGCTTTATTCAAAAAACTATTCTGATATTTAAGCATATTTATATATGCAGCCAAAATCATTTTTAGTTTGCCTGTGTAGTAGAGACACGTTCCATAATAAATAATCCAATACTAGTCAAACGAATGGATTTATTGCAGGAAAGCATATTGAAAGTTGTAGCTTATTTTGATATATTTTATTATCCTGTAACTGCACAGGAAATAATGCATTTTATGGATAAACCCTGCACTGAGCAAAAGTTGAACTTCGCCCTGAACAGACTTTTAAACGATGAAATAATTTTTAAAACGAAAGATTACTTTTTGTTTCATAAGGATCAAACATGGGTATTAAAAAGAATAAAAGGAAATGCTGCTGCAACAAAACAATTGAAAATTGCAAAGAAAATTGCCGCATTTTTAACATGGTTTCCTTTTATAAAAGGAGTGGCTGTTTCGGGGTCACTTTCAAAAAATATAGCCCATGAAGACAGCGACATAGATTTTTTTATTATTACAAAAGAGAGCCGCTTATGGTTGTCAAAATTATTTTTCACCAGCTTTATAAAATGTGCAACAATAGCAGGATTTAAAAAATGGTTTTGTCTCAACTATGTTGTTGATGAAACAAATCTTAAGGTTCCGGAGAAAAATATTTTTACTGCAACAGAAATTATTACGCTGCTTCCTTTATATGGAGCATCTTTATTTGACAGTTTTTTTAAAGCCAATGAATGGGTCTATGATTTCTTTCCTAATCATCCTGTAAAAAAATATGCTGCAAAAGAGTATGCATCAAACTTTTCGAAAAAAATTATTGAATGGTGCCTAAATAATAAGCAGGGCGATAAAGCAGATAATGCAATTATGCACTATTGTAATAAGCGATGGAAAAAATTAGCGGCTAAAAATAAATTTACAGAGAGTGGTTTCCAGTTAGGCACTATGATGGCCGATAAACATTTTTGCCGGCCATTTCCTGAGCATTTTCAGCAAAAAATATTGGACAGGTATGATGAGCGAATACAGGCATTAAAAACTACACTGCGCATTGCTATATAAACAAATCAGCTTGATTTTCCCACTTTTATTTTTTCCCACAACATGCCACCTCTTGCCTTTAATGATTGCAGTTTCAATTTTAAACCGGAAGCGTTTTTATTCGCTTTGTAATATGACATTTCACTATGTATCCAGGTAATAGCATGGTCATAATATCGCCTGCTGTAAGTGCGTTTAAAATCAATATCTCTGTCTGTAGTGGTTTCCCATGGCAGATCTTTAATAAACACATTTTCCACTTCGGTGTATAAAGGAGTTCCTTTTATTGGATATGCAACAGTGATAGTAAAGTGATCAGGATCAGAATGTTTGAGATGAAGTAACGTTTCTTTTATATCCTTTTCATCCTCTCCGGGATAACCAAGCATGATAAAAGTACCTGCTTCCATACCATAAGATTTTACCAATTGAATCATCGAGCGAACTTGCTCAACCTTTACTCTTCTGTCCATTGCATCTATCACTTTTTGTGAACCGCTTTCTGCACCAATCCAAACTCTGAAGCAACCACTTTGTTTTAGTAATTGTACTGCTTCTTCATTTAATCTGTCTGAGCGGGTAATAATTTCATAGGATATAATTAATTTTCGTTGTTCTATTTCGTTGGCAAATTCTCTAAGCCAGCGATGATTAATAGTAAACACATCATCCACAAACCAGATTTTATCAAACTGGTAATTTTTCTGCAGCCATTGAATTTCATCAACAACCAACTGAGGATTTCTTCGGCGATAACTGCTTCCATATACAGCCCTGCTGCACCATTTACAGGAATAAGGACATCCGCGCATAGTGCTAACATTTACCATACTTACTCCATGTCTTTTTTTCCATGCATCAAAATATTGCTGAAGATTTATTTTACTGCGATCAGCAAAAGGTAATTGATTAATATCTCTTATTAATACACGTTCAGCATTAGTGATAAGATTACCATTTGCGTCTTTAAAAGACGTCCCTTGCAGATTGTGCAAATCAGGATTGTTTTGTTTAGAGTAAGCAGTAACAATTTCAAGCATCGTTTCTTCGCCTTCACCAAATACAATTATATCTGCCCCATAGTGCAAAAATTTTTCTTTGTGATTGCGCACTTCCGGTCCGCCAAGAATAATTTTTGTATGTTTTAAAGAACGGGAGCTTTTTATAAATTGAATTATTTTCAGCACATTTAGTTTTGTCATCAGGTTAGTATAAATGCCAACAAGGTCAGGGCTCTCTTTTAATAAATATTCTTTCAATTGTTCAAGTGTGCTGAAAGTTGAATCATAAACATCATTAGGAAAATTCTTTTGTTCAAGATATGCAGAAATGTAAAGAATGCGCAAAGGAGGATAAGGTCTCATAATGAGTTGTTCTTTGGGATCTTCCGATAAAAAATAGCCATGTGTCAATATAATTTTCATTTCTGTTTATCCTGTTTAAGTGTAATGCAAAAATGATCTGCTACAGATGAAAATATTGAATACTTTCCTAAATGTGCTTCCCAGTTGTTTAATTTATCTAGCCAATGCTTACGCGAAGAAAATTGTTTCTCAAGATAAGTGGGCGGAATAAATAATCCTACCGGATAAGTTTGTAAAGGTTTAAATTTTGACTGAAACAGCCTTTTAAGATTCTGAGGCGAATAATAAAACACGGGCATTGAAGAGCCATTGACATTAAAGAGAACAGATTTTTTTTGACGACGAAAAGCAGTGCTTAATTTTCCTTTGAAAGAATAATAAAATATTTCCCATAAACAAAGACGACTCATCACTACTAAAAACAATTGACCGTCCGCATTAGTAATAACAGAAAGGTCTTCACTTAATTTCATGATTTCATTTTCATTAATACAATTTATCCCGCCAAAATTTGAAAATACAAGATCAAATTTTTCATTTGCAAAATGATTTTTTAGTTGAGTAAAGCTGCATTGTATAAACGTAATTTTATTGATTTTTGATTCAGATAATTTTTTTTGTGCTTTCTCTATCATTACTCTCGAAGCATCCGTAGCCATAACAGTGTGACCCATTTCAGCAAAACGCAAAGCATCTTCACCCGTACCACAATTAATTTCTAAAATTTTCAGAGGGTGGTTATATGACTGCAGCACCGGCATCAATAATTCCCAAACCCTTTTGCGTTGCAGTTTGCCAATGAGTGATTCTGTAAAATCTACATCGTAAGTTTCAGCCAATATATCAAAGGGTGATTGTACCAACATGAAAATTAATTTGAAAAAGCTTTCAATTTTCTTTTAAGCAACATTTCATTAGCCACATAATAGGGCATTTTCAAAATTTTTTTCCAGTGAACAATTTGCAAATCTCCGGGATGATGAATAAATCTTTTTAATAGTTCAGTTGCTTCTGCACGATGAAAATTTGCATGAACATAACGGTGCAATTGTTTATAAAATGCAGGCTGGTAAGTATTTTTAAACATTAATATTAATTCATCTGAATCTGTCCAGTTTGTTTTTTCTTTTAATTCTTCATGCACTTTCTCATAAAATTTTGTTCCGGGCAAAGGATAAGAAACAGAAATACCAATATCATAAGGCAGCAAATCATTGATCATTTTGATCGTTTTTTTAATGTCCTCTTTTGTTTCACCTGGATAACCAAACTGGATAAAAAAAGATGGCTTGATACCATGTTTTTTTATAAGTCTTGTACTTTCATATATCTGTTCAACCGTGGTGCCCTTATCCATCGCATCCAGAATTTTTTGCGAACCACTTTCCGCTCCCATCCATATATTATCACAACCGGCACGTGCCAAATCCCTGATATAATTTTCGTGTAATAAAAGATCTGCCCTTGCCTGTATCTTAAATTTTAATTGCAATTTTTCCTTTTCAATCAAGTCTGCAAAATGATTTACCCAACCGGGCTTTAATCCAAAAATATCATCACAGAACCAGATATGATCAAACTTATACTTTTCTTTCAGCATTTTTAATTCTGCAATAACATTTTCCGGTGAACGCGAGTTATAACGATTACCATAAATTGGTTTTGCACACCAGTTACATTTAAATGGACAGCCACGTGTAGTGCCCATATTTAAAGAAAAATAACCAGCACTATTCATCCACATTTTTTTGTAAGGTTCCATATCAATTAAATCCCATGCAGGAAAGGGAAGAGAATCCAATTCTTTTATTACATTTCGCTTTACTGGTTTAATAAGATTGCCGTTTTGTTTATAAGCAAGACCCTGAATAGATAAAAAATCTTTTTGATCATCTGATAATGCATTAACCAATTGAACCAGCGTTAATTCAGCTTCACCGATAAGAATAAAATCAGCACCCTCATCAAGATACATTTCAAAACGATCTGTGGAATCAGAGCTTGAAACAATTACCACGCATCCCTGTTGCTTTGCCAATTGAATCATTTCAAAAGCTGCTTCTCGCATGTTTGTAAGACACATTTTTGTGAGATAATTAAAGCCATCATCATAGATCACAAAAAATTTTGGCTGATGCTTTTGCAAATGAGACAATACTTCCTGTGGTGTGTATGCAAACATGGTATCATACAGCGCCACATCATATCCATTTTCACGCATCAACGCAGCAGCATACATAGTGCCCAAAGGCGCATAAGGCTGTGCGGTTTTCCATTGCTTTGGATCAAAGCGGAGAAAGTAGGAATGAGTGAAAAGAATGTTTTTCATTATCAGCCAATTTAGTAAATTTTTAAGTAAGGCTTACCTGGGGCGGAAGATTTAAATAACATACGCATTTTACACAGGTACTATTGGTATCCATATCTAATGTTTTTCTGAAATTAATGGCACGCTCGCTATTCAAAATATTATCTAATGAATTCTCACGGATATTACCAATTTCATTGTGAAAGAAACAAGGTCTTACGGTACCATCAGCTTCTATCACTGTTGACACCCATGGCGCATTACACTTTTTATAAGGAAAAGAATTAAGACTATAAAACGCTGCATAATAAAAATATATTTTCCGCAATTTCTCAGGCGATTCAGCTATGAAGTGATTTTCAAAGTCTGTTTTGTAATGCTCAATTATTTTATTAATTACAGTTTGTAATTCTTCTAACTCATCCTTTGCCAAAAGAATTTCGTGTTGTTTTGTTGCATTCCAAAGTATCTCACGATTAAATGCATGACTGCTGACATCAGCGGGGAGAAAACTTATTTGATTGAGACCTATTTCTTTCGCAGACTCAATAATAGAAGGCCAATGTTTGAAATTAAGTTTATGAATTACTGTTCTTCCGGTAATTCGATAAGAAGGATTGATTGATTTAATATGTTGAGCCGCTTCTTTTAATTTTTTATAAGCGCCGGGAATATTTCTTATATAATCATGCACATCCTCATTGCCATCGAGGGAAACAATAATATTATTTACAAATTTTAAAACTTCATCTGTATTTCTCTTTAAAGTAAGACCTGTTGATAAAAGCGTAATCTTAATTTTTTCTTTTTGCAATATTTCACAGAACCTGAAGAAATTTGGATTTAGCAAAGCTTCCCCACCGGACATCACTACTTCTTGTGTACCAAACTTTTTTAATGAAGATAAAAGGGACTCAATATCCTTTTCAGTAAGTTGTTTCAAATTCTTGTTATCCTTCCATATATCACACATCACACATTTACAATTACAGGCGCTATGCGGCATTAGAATCACAATAGGTAGCGCAGAAATTTTATGTGTTTGCAAAGTGCGGTAGCGATGGAAAGTATGATGTAGTGATTGTTTAAACATGCCATGAAAGTTAATCTCTTTTTATGCAAAGCCATGGAAAAGGGCTATTATTTGGGAAAAGTTTGTTTTTAATAAAAGAAGGTTTGTATAAAACTTTAAAATTATAAGGTTGCAGTTCTTCAATGCTATGGTGAAAATAATACTCTGCCATTTCCGGAAATCCTAACAGTTTATAATATTCTTTTGATCTTTTTTTCGCAGACATCACATCTTTCTTAGCATAAAAGGGAGAATCAATAATATGTATTTCACCTGATTCATGGAGCCTTTGCAATGCAGCATCTAATACTTCTTTTAATGATTGAAAATATTGAATCGAGGCGGCGAATACAATTACATTAAATTTCTTATCGGCTAATGCATCTGCATTGATTTCTCCATAAACAAATTTTAAACGATGATTATTTTTGAATACTCTTTCTGCCTGCTTCAGCTCTGTTAAATTTATATCAAGCCCTGTTACTTCACTGTTTTCAATTTTAGATAACTGACTGGATAACCAACCATTTCCACAACCTATTTCCATAATTTTTAAAGATTGATTTTTCTTCTTAAGAAAGTTGATCAATTTTTTTACAGATGCTTTACGTATCATCCATTCTTTGTAATGCTGGTGCTGAACATCAATGTCAGGCAATTGAAAAACTTCTTTATCTGAGTAAATCCTGTTTTCTTTTCGCCTGAGTGCAATGTATCTTTCTTCAAAATTTTTATTTGAAGTAATATTCATCCTGCAATTTTAATTTGGTATATAAAATTCTTCTCCAGCAAATTTTGCTTGCTGTAAACACAGTCCAGATGCAACTTATTTTTACCGGCAATAGTTTGAACCATTCCCGCATCACATCCTTCACAAAGGATCATTAATACAATAGAATCAGAATGCATGTAATCTGCAAGGGAACTAAACAATGACTGAAAGTATTCACCATTTTCCCCACAATACCATGAATAATCTTTATACGTGTACGGTTGCTTTTTATAATATGGTGGATTGATTGCAATAAAATCAAAACGCTGCAATGGAATATTTTGAAATAGATCAGAGTGAATAACGTTTATCTCAACATTATTTTCTTCGCAATTTTTTTTAATACATTCAATGGCAATTGGATTAATATCTGTTGCAGTAACAAGTGCTCCTTTCTTTGCAGCAGAAATAGCAATAAGTCCACTACCGGCGCCTAATTCCAAAAATGTTTTTTCTTTTAACGTTAACTGACTTATATACTGAAGCAGCAATTTTGTGCTGAAAAAAAAACCAGGATGAAAAACTTCAGGCGAAATTGTCAAACTGATTCCATTGTACCTGTAATTCCTGGATGTAGAAAGATATTTTACCAGCAATGGTTTATAAGTGGCGCCTACAAAATATTTGATCGCGTTTCTCATACAAATTAAAATCCCTCAATTTCCGGCTGCCGGTACCTCCATAATCGTTGAAATGCTTTCAGTTCATATGGCTTCCAATAAATGCCTGTCTTATATCGAACAGAGGCTACTGTACGTATTATGCTTCGCTTTATGCTGCTCAATCGCAGGTCAGAAAGAGTGGGGTAATATCCATTTAATACCGTTTCAAAATCTTTTATTTTGTTGATCATTTCCGGCGTAAGCCACGGTGTAAGCGGATTTTTTCGCAGATCAAAATTTTCCCAGTGCGGACTTATCCAGTCTTCCAGTTTTTCAGGAAAACGAAAACCGGTTTCTAAAACTTTGTTATACATCTCACTTCCTTCTGTGGGCACCGGGCTATATACATAGATGATGATCTCTGTTTTTGGGTTGATTGATTTTATTTCTTTAATGAATGCAATATCATCATCAATTTGTTTCATTACCTGTTCAGGAGTATCAGCGGGAGTTCCTAATACGAAAGAATATTCAGGAATGATATCAAACTTTGCCATGCGCGCTGCAAAACTTCTTATTTGTCCTGCAGATTGCGTGCCGCCCTTATCCATTTTTTTCAATAACTCATCATTACCTGTCTCAGCGCCAAAGAAGATCATTTTACAACCTGCTTCTCTCATTAACGTAAGCGATTCGTCTGAATATTTATTAATGGTATCAATTCTTCCCTCACCCCACCAAACCATGTTTTCTTTATAGATAAGTTTAGAAAATTCTACAACGCGTTTTTCCGAAACAAAAAAATTATTATCATGAAATTCTATTGCGTTGCCGCCATAAGTGTCTTTTAAAAATTTAATGTCTTTATAAATAAGTTCTGCAGATCTTCCTTTCCATCTTGCATTATAAATTGGAACTACTGCGCAGAATGAACATTTGAAAGGACAGCCTACACTGGAATGATATGCTATTGTTTTTGTGCCAAGATATGTTTTACCAAGATACTTCCGCACAGGATAGAAACTGTTCAATTTTCCATAAGGTAATGGTGGCAGGTTATCCTGATCATATAACTCATCCTTTCTTGTTTTGATGATCTGATCACCCGATTTGTAAATAAGATTACCGATGAATTCATAAGGAGTATTGTTTTCTAATGCAGACAACAGTGAAGGGAAAGATTTATCACCCGGGCCGTTAATTACAAAATCAACAAATCCTGATTCCAGAACCACCTTCGATTGATTGGATGGAAAATAACCACCCCAGATAATTTTTATGTGAGGATATAATTCACGTATTTTTTTTGAGATTGGAATTGCCTGTTTTAGTTGCGGACCCGGCATTGAAGTAAGACCAAAGTATTTGAAATCACCTGAGGATAAATATTGAAATATTTTCTCAGCAGAATCTGATTCTAAATTTCCATCTACGATCACATAATCAAATAGCCCTTCGATAGCAGCCGCTGCGGAAACAATAGAATTTGGTATTCGTGGTTTATAGTTAGCACTTCGTGGATTAAATAATAAAACCTTATTCATGAGACAGTAAAGTTAGCTAAAAAAGATTTTTGGTTATGAGCAAATGTAATCGGCGTCATTCTCCGAAGGATTCCTTGGATATTTGCACATTCTGAATAAGTATGAGTAGAGTAGAACACAAAATTCGTAAGCTCTTTAGCTGAAACTAAATTTATCTGTATTACGCTAACTGGTAACTCTGTCCTTTTTTTTGTTGATGCAGATAAAGTAAAAAGTGGATATGATATAAATAACTCTCAAAACTATTTAGTGTTTTTTCATTTACCACCTCACCCCAAAGCAACATTTGGCTTCCTAAATTTATTGTTTCTAAAATTTTGATTTCTTTGTAATTCTCTGCCCATTCAGGAATATAAAACTCAAAGTTGCTTGTATACGTTATTTTAAATGGTAGTGAATCAAAGGAAGGAGGATTCGCTTTATGATATTTACCCAATTGATAAATTATATTTTTGTAGTTAAATGATACTTCCGAAACAACAATTTTTTTTGTTTCTATAATTTTTGAAAGAGCAGCATTTGAATGCCTCAATCCGAAAGCATGTCGCTTACAATCCTTTATTTCTCCTAATAGATCCATTGGAAAAATATTGTAGTATTTATTTTGATTAAAAGATATTAAACACACTTTGCGAGGGTAACTAAATGCTGTCACAAACGACTTAAATTTATTAAATGAAAGTTTAGGTTTTCTGTAGTAAGCAAAAAAAAGAAAAAGAGTTTTAAAAAGGCTAATGTGATGTATTCTACTCCGCTTCAGCCTTAGAAGAAATAGCGTTCCACATTCATCTTCAATTTTATTGAAGAAGTCTAAAGTTAGAATCGCTATAGAATTTTTTTCCAAGTTGTCATTGTCACAGGTTGAATCTGTAAAATGCATTCTGAATTCCGATTTTTCCTGAAGAGTCACCACATCTTCTTCTTTGTTCCGCCAAATTCCAAATACCATTGGTTCAAGACAAAGCAGATAGTGAGTTTCAGAAATATCTATAAAAAATTTTTCAGTTTTTAAATAAACTTTCTCTTGAATGCTACCATTAATTGTTACACTTAGGTATTCTTTGATTGTTGTGTTAGGGAATAATATCTTTCTGAGGATGTCCTTCATTTTCTAATAAGGTGTATCAAAACAAAACCAGATTCAGAAAAAAATTCCTGATTGTAAAAATTGAAATAATCTCTTGAGGCTCTTTTTATTTGACGTGTTGAGTGAATGTACACAGTTCGCCGCTGCCCTTCACTTTTATCTTGAAAGGTGGCAGGTTTCTGAAATATGAAAGAACTTATGGTACTAAGCGGATGATGCTTAATTGTTTTTCTAAATCTACCATCAAGAATAAGTGCAATTAAATGGGCATGAGGCTTTGAAATTAGTGCAAGATTTTTAAATAATAGTTCAATATTTTGAATGTTATTGATGACAACAAAATTAGAAAGGATAGCATCTACTTTTTGGGAAAACGGAAGTTCTTTGTCCCACAGAGAAAAATCAGTTTTAGCATTATCAAGAAAAACGATGTCATTAATGTGCAAAATATTGTTGTTATAATTTATCGCCTGTTGTCTCATGCCGGAAGA
>Ga0137374_10008561_pt1 | contig 12108 bp, 5 predicted proteins | sample SagtaG_20_FD_104811 | JGI IMG/M metagenome (GOLD analysis project Ga0137374, IMG submission 104811) | Vadose zone soil microbial communities from Sagehorn Ranch, Mendocino, California, USA - Sage1_R_100_16 metaG | ecosystem: Environmental > Terrestrial > Soil > Vadose zone | place: USA...
CCCAGCGTTTCTCGGTGACCGCCGCTTCTCTGTGGTTCAATTGCCTTGGCCAATTCCGCGCCGCGCGCGAGGATTCGGATGGATTGCAGTGCAAGGTGTTCTCGCCTACTCGGCGCGCGTGGAGCGACGCGCCCTACTTGCGGCAATTTGTGCAACAGCCCCTCAGGATGTACCCCTCCCCGCCCCTCCAAGCCGGAGGAAGAATTTGATCCCGATTCGAGGATTGGACGGCCAGGTGCCGCTGTTCACCATTGGCGCAGGCGGTAGAAACCCGCGCCCGCTTCCGTCCCGACGTCGGCATCGATGAACAATTGATCCGGCATTAGTCCTGATAACGGAGTGAACGGAGCATTCACCTGAGAGGCTTTAAGAAGCTGAAAAACCTTGCCCGTACCGTCCCACTGCAAGGAAATGGATCGGAGGCCACGGTTGACGCGCGTAAATCGCGGCGGGGGCGCGGGCGGCGTAAAGTCCGTGACGATGTACAACGCGTCGAGTCCGAAGCTCGACACATCTTCGAGCGGGGCGAAAGCCGACATGAGTTCGAGGTTGCGAAACACGATGAGGCCCTGATTGCTCAATAGGTCCCCTGCCCCGATCGGCCCGAGTTCCTGGTCCTGAAAACCCTCCTCGGTCGAAAACCACACTTCCCCGTTCGGCCAAACGTAAAGTGCATCAAGGCCGAAGTCCTTGCTCGTCGTCGGATGAAAGCGGCCGAGCAGCAGCGCGTTGCGGGCGACGATGGTGCCGCGATTGGAAAGCAGGTCGCCGCGCTGGAGCGTCAGGCCGAGCCGTTCGGAAAAAATATTCGAGCTGATGGAGAAGAGCACTTCGCCATCGTCCTTGACGTGAACCGCGTCCAGACCGACGTCCGGCACAACAGGCATGACGCCGAACTCTGCGAGCAACGCCTGATTGCGCTGCACCATTCGCCCCCGGTTCGACACCAGGTCGCCATGCTGGATGGGACCCAGGACGGGACTCACTTGATTTTGATCGAATGAGAAAAGGACTTCCCCTCCGGGGCCGATGTCCACCGCGTCAATGCCAGGACCGGAGTCGCTTGCCGGGATCCCGAGTGCCGCGACGAGGCTGGAGGCCGACTTGACGATGCGTCCGGAGGCCGACAGCAGATCGCCCGGGCCACCGCGCACATTGTTGAACGCTGAAGTGAATCCACCCGTGGTCGAAAACCAAATCTCGCGGACCGGCGCGGCGACCAGCCTGAGACTGAAGAACTGGAACACAGTATTCTGCGTCTCCGTTAGACTCACGTCGATGAGTGGGAAGGTGCGCTCGACTAACGGGGAGTCGTTCGTGAAGTTGCGCTTCTGGCCATTGACCTGCACGTCGAGCGCCATGTTCTGCATCACCGCCACCTCTCCCCCGATGCGGTACTCGCCGGCGCCCGTCACGTCATACGAAAACGGCGCATCGCCCTCGGCTTGCCAGGCAATGTTCGTCAGGCGATAGCGGGAGAACGGGAACTTCTCCTCCAGCAGCGCCAGCTCGAACGTGCCGCGCAGCGGTCGGATGATGGGTGGCCGGCCGCAAATCAGGCACTCATCGGTGATCGTGCTGCCCTCCAGCAGCGTGTAGAGCGCATTGGTGAACGGCTGCGCTTCCACTCGACGCGCGCCCGCCAGCGCCAACGCCGTCAGCATCGAACAAAAGATGACTCGCTCAATCTTCATCCCGAGTCTCCGGTTCATTTCAAGCCCTTGGATCCGCAAGTCGGACTCAAGTTTCAGTTTAATCATTTGCCATAGCAGTCATAAAATTCAAGCTTCAAGTATGCGAGGGCGCCCATCGGGGGCGTGTTGCGTGGCGCGTGTTGCGTGGCGCGCGAACAACTCTGGGCGCCCCAACACGAATCACGCACCACGCACCACGTTTTCAAACATCCCGCCCAAACAACCGCTGGTGCTGCTGGATGGCGTAGCGATCCGTCATGCCGGCAAGATAATCGCACACCGCGCGCGGCCAGCCGTCCTTGCGGGCGCGGTTGCGGCTCAGTTCGCCAATCTCCCGTGGGTGCTTGAGGAAGTAGTCGAACAGCTCTTCGAGCATCTGGACGGCGCGGCGATTTGGTTCGTGGACTTCGGGGCTGTAATAAAGATTCTTGTAGAGGTAGGCGCGAAGTTGGAGGTTTTCCTTCCGCAACTGCGCGCAGTAGCGGACGAGCGGCTTTGGCTGAAGGCGCACGTCGTCAGCCGAGCTCACGCCCGCAGCGGCGATGGCCGCTTCGCTGGTTTCTACAACATCCTTGACCTCGACGTCGATGATGCAACGGATGACGTAGTAGCGGCGACTCTCGTCTGGCAGCGGGCCGAATTGCTTCTTCACGGCCAGCGCGGCGCGACGCCAGATGGCCACGTGGCGGCTGAGTTCCTTCTCGGAGAGCAGGCCGGCGGTGAGCCCATCGTCGAGGTCGTGGCTGTAGTAAGTGATTTCGTCCGCGAGGTTGGCGACCTGCGCTTCGAGGGAGGGCGACTTCGCGCCGAAGCCTTTGCGGCGGGCGGGGTGGTCAAAGCCGGTGGAGTGCTTGGCGAGACCTTCGCGCACTTCCCACGAGAGATTCAGGCCGGCAAAGCGGGGATATTTTTGTTCGAGAAGTTCGACGACCCGCAGGCTCTGCCGGTTGTGCTCGAAGCCCCCGTGGGGCTTCATGAGCTTGTTCAATGCCTCCTCGCCCTTGTGCCCGAAAGGGGAATGGCCGAGGTCGTGGGCGAGGGCGATGGTCTCGGTGAGGTCCTCGTTCAGCTTGAGGGCGCGAGCGATATTGCGGGCGATCGCGGCGACTTCCATCGTGTGGGTGAGGCGCGTGCGCAAGTGATCCCCGGTGCCATTGAGAAACACTTGCGTTTTGTATTCAAGGCGCCGAAACGCCCGCGAGTGGATGACGCGGTCGCGGTCGCGCTGGTAGTGGGTCCGCAATTCCGGCGGAGATTCCTCGTGGATCCGGCCGCGGCTCTCGGCGCTGAACTGGGCGTAGGGGGCGAGGATAAGGCGCTCGCGCGTTTCGAGTTCCGGGCGGGTGCAGGGCATGGGCAATTCGTTAAAACGTTGAATCGTTGAATCGTTGAATCGTTGAATCGAGATCCAGCGGAAACTTTGAAGCGGCTGTCCACTGAACCGATTCAACGATTCAACGATTTAACGTTTCAACGATGCAACCCACCTGCCTCAGTTCCCGGCCAACACCTCCTGCACCGAGATCCCGCGCAACTGGAAGAGCCGCCGAATTGTGTCCTCAATGAGGTTGTTCGGGCACGACGCGCCGGCAGTGATGCCGACGGTGATGGGTCCGGAAGGCAGCCAGTCCGGAGTGGTTTCCTCAACGTGAGCATCCTGGTTCCAATGGCGGATGAGCGCGGTGGACTCCATCTTGGCGGCGTTCTTGATGAAAAACGTGGGCAACACCTTCTCGCCCATCTCGGCCAGGTGCGACGTGTTCGAGGAATTGTAGCCGCCGATGACCAGGAGCAGGTCGAGCGGCTCGGCCAGCAGCTTGCCGAGGGCGTCCTGACGGTCCTGCGTCGCGCCGCAAATCGTGTCGAAGAAACGGAAGTGCCTGGGCAGTTCGGCGGCGCCGAATCGCTTCTCCATTGCGCTGCGCAATCGCTTCTGCACTTCTTCGGTTTCGCCCCGGAGCATCGTGGTTTGGTTGGCGACGCCGACGGCCTGAAGGTGCACGTCGGGATCGAAACCGGGCGAGTAGGCGCCCTTGAATTTGTTCAGGAACTCCTCCTTGTCGCCGCCACGGAGGATGTATTCGCAAACGTAGTCCGTCTCGTCGAGGTTGAAGACGACCAGGTAATGGCCGGCGCCGTAAGCCGTGGCCTGGGAGGTGGTGGCCTTGGTCTCCTCGTGTTTGGCCTTGCCGTGGATAATGCTGGTGACGGTTTCCTTCGAGTACTGTCGGACGCGCTTCCAGACGCTCATCACGTCGCCACAAGTCGTGTCGACAAGGATGCAGCCTTTCTCCTCCAGCTTGCGGCGCGTGGCGACTTCGGTGCCGAAGGCCGGGATAATGACGACGTCTTCGGAGCAGAGCCGCGCCATTTCCTCCTCGGTCGGCTTGTTCGAGATGGTCTGGATGCCGAGATTGCGGATCTGATCGTTGACCTCGGGGTTATGGATGATTTCCCCGAGCAGGTAAATCGGCTTGCCGGCAGGGAACGATTTGCGGGCCGCGTAAGCCAGGTCGATGGCGCGCTCGACGCCGTAACAAAAGCCGAATTCCTTGGCCAGCTTGATGGTCAGCCCGCCGGCCGAAAGCTCGTGCCCGCGGGCACGGATGCGGTCCACAAGCTCGCTGCGGTAATGCGACTCGACCTGCGCCTGGACGGCCTGCATGATTTCCGGCCGGCGAAGGTTGATTTTCTGGGGTGGCGCCGGGGGCGCTGGATTCAACATACGACTCCACCCTACCCCGCCAGCCGGGCGCGTCGAGAGGAAAGCTGGAGGCTTCGGGGATCAATGCAGGGCGGCGACGCAGGAAAGGCGCTGGAGCGGCCGTTCCCGAGCAAACCGAACGAGGAAGGGCACGTGCGAGTTTACACCCTTGCGCCGCTCTCCAAGAACAACATCCGCCAAGCCGCTGCATCCAGAGGCCGGGATGGCGAGGATCTCCTCCGCTGTATTTCGGACAAGGATGCTCAGTCACTGGCTACACACCCGATCACTTTCGAGATACTATTTAAGATTTACCTCGAAGGTGGAGACCTCCCTGCATCGAGGGTGGAACTGTACGAGCGCGGCTGCTTGCAACTCTGCATGGAGCCGCATTCTGAGTTCGGCTCGACGCAGCAGCGATGCACGACGGCACCCCAGCGGCTGGCCATCGCTAGCCGCTTGGCGGCCCTTTCTGTCCTGACTAATCGCTATCTGATCAACGGCGACCCCGAGCGTTCTTTGTGCCGGGCAGACGTTTTAGAGGCGGCCCACGTGTGCGGATTTTTCAAGGAATCAGCCGGTGGCGAACATGTTGAAGTTAATCGCGCAACCACCACTGACGCGCTTCAGACAGCACTTTTCAGCGAACGGGTCGAAGGCGTTCAGACCTGGCGACACCAATCGTACGCAGAGTTCCTTGCAGCGAGGTATCTCGCCCAGCGTGGGATGCCGAGCGAACAGGTCGTCGCGCTCCTCACTGACACAACTGATAACTCTCACCGACTGATTCCCCAGCTTGAGGAGGCGGCCTGCTGGCTCGCAGACATGACTCCGGCCGTCTTCGATGTTCTCGCTCCATCCAATGCCGAACTTTTTATCCGCTGTGATCCAGGAAACTTGAGCGCTCAACGGCGAGCGATGCTTGTCGAAAGGTATTTGGATTTGGTGCGCAGGCACGAAGCCCCGGAAGTCGATTGGCAACTGAAGCACCGGTTCGAGCGCTTGAGCCACCCGCGACTTGCAAACCAATTGGGCCAGGTGATCGTCAATCGCAACGAGCATGTTCTTGTTCGCGAGACGGCGATTGAGATCGCTGCGTTTTGTCGTTCTGCCACGCTTGCGGCTGAACTCATCGAAGTCTTCCTGGACCGAAGCGACGTTCCTCGCCTTCGAACGCGTGCCGGCTTCGCTTTGGAACAAATGCGCAACAGCCAGATTCAAACTACTCTCAAGAAAAAGGCAACCGCGGAAAGTCTGGACGATCCGAGCGATGAGTTGAAGGGGTTCTACCTCAAAATTCTTTGGCCCTCTCACCTGTCACTCGACGAACTCTTGAAGATGCTCACGCCTCCCAAAAGGCGTAATTTTACTGGATCCTATCGAGGGTTCTTCGAGTACCAGTTACCGAGGAGCATCCCAGACTCGGATTTGCCAACCGTCCTTGATTGGCTTCGGGAAAAGAATGTGGATTTTGATATACTGGCTCCATTTGGGCACTTTCCGACCAAAATCACTGCCCGGGCATATGAGCGACTGGAAGAACCTCAAACGCGCAATGCATTCATTCAATTGCTTCGGAGCCAACTGCACGAGTTACACAGTTTTTTCGGTACGCGGACTGATAAGAACAGAGCGGAAGCCAAGATAAGGCAATCCTTCTGGCTTGCTGTAGTCGAAGCTGAGCTTGATGTTCGAGAATTGATTACTCAGGCCCACCTTCACGAAGCCTCACTTCTGGATCAGGGGGACCTTTCCTTCTTCGTGGAGCGTTATCGCGCAGCGCTCAGCGAAAGGCACCGCGAGAGCTGGCGGACCCTCACGTTCTTTATTTTCGATCCTGAAAACCAAACAGCGCTGGAGCAACTCTCCGATTTAGCGAGCACGGACCAGCAAGTTGCCGATTTACTCGCTGCGCGCACATCATGCCCCCTGCTGCCTGACGAGCGAAATTGGCCAAAGCAGGAGTTTGAGCGGCGAAGAAAGGCCGAGGCTGCACGAGCCGAGGAACGCAAGCCCTCCCTGACTAAGAGGATTGAGTCAGCAGTTGCGGCGTTCGAGCAAGGCACGGTTCATGCCGTGTGGTATCTCGTGGACTTGGCCGATATGAGGAAGGCGGCGCGGCGCGCGATTTGGCAACGGCCAGAGCCCAAAACTTTAATGCGCGCCTTTTCGGACTTGGAGAAGCGGTTGATTCGGACTTCTGGCGATCTCCACTCAGCTCTCGTGGAATCGATCCAGAGATTCGAGGCAACGCTTCACGCTGCGCCTCCATCTCTCGAACTCTGGAACGACCCCAAAGAAGGCACTGAAACCATTTGGAGCCCGAAAGACGAAAACAATCTCTCAACACGGCTGGCGATTCACTTCAAGAACGATCTCGTCCGACGAGGCATCATTGCAGACCGGGAAGTGGAAATCAAACCGCGTTTGGGACCTGATCCCGCGCAACTTGTGGACCTTCTCGTTACTGCAATACCATTCACGGAAGACGGGAAGCCCGACAAACCGCTAACCGTCGTTGTTGAAGTAAAGTGCGCATGGAATCGCGGGGTGCTGGAGGACATGGAACGACAATTGTACGCTCGATACCTTGGCAACAGCGAACTGGATTTTGGCATTTACGTCGTCGCCTATTTCACTTGCGGCAGCTGGAATCGGAAAGGTGATGCGCGGCGTTCCGACGGTGCTAGTAAGATGGCCATTGAAGACTTGCGGGCGCGCCTTTTCAGCCAAGCTCAAAAGCTGTCATCTTCTGAAAAACGCATTGATTCGCTTATCATCGACGCTCGGTTGGGGCGAGATAATTCGCGAGCGTGATTTCAGTCGATTCAAGGAGGCTCAAACCCGACCTCTCAAAGGCACACCGGGTGCGCTTTGTCCGGATCGATCCCGAGGTCCTTGACGGCCCCGGCGACGAGCCGCTGCTCGATGGCGCCGCGCTTCGCCAGCGCGCTGAGTGTGGCGAGGGTGACGAATTCCGGATCGATCTCGAAGAAACGGCGCAATCGTTCGCGCGTGTCGCTGCGGCCGAAGCCGTCCGTGCCGAGCGTGGTCAGGCCGCCGGGCACCCACGGCGCGATCTGATCGGGCACCAGCTTCATGAAGTCGCTCACGGCGACAAAGGCGCCCTTCTCCTTCTCGAGCGTGGTTTCGAGGTAGGATTTGCGCGGCGGGTCGGAGGGGTGAAGCAGGTTCCAGCGCTGCGCCGCCAACGCGTCGGTGCGCAGTTGCTTGTAGCTGGTGGCGCTCCAGACGTCCGCGCTCACGTCGTAGCGTTCGGCGAGGATTTTCTGCGCCGCAAGCGCGCAGCGGAGAATCGGCCCGCTACCGAGTAGGTGCGCCTTGTGTTTGGCGCCGCCGGGCCCGGCCTTGAACTTGTAGAGCCCCTTGAGCACGCCCTGCTCGCAACCCTCGGGCATCGCGGGCATGGGCAGGTTTTCGTTGTAGAGCGTCAGATAGTAAAAGAGGCTTTCGTTCTCCGCGTACATCCGGCGGAGGCCGTCCTGGATAACCACCGCGACCTCGTAAGCAAAGGCGGGATCGTAAGCGAGCAGGTTCGGGATGGGGCTGGCGAGCAGCAGGCTGTGGCCGTCCTCGTGCTGGAGGCCCTCGCCGTTGAGCGTCGTGCGGCCGGCGGTGGCGCCGAGCAGAAAACCCCGGGCCATGATGTCGCCGGCCAGCCACATCTGGTCGCCGATGCGTTGGAAACCGAACATCGAGTAGTAAATGTAGAAGGGGATCATGTGGATCCCATGCGTCGAGTAAGCCGTGCCCGCGGCGGTGAAGCTCGCCATCGAACCGGCTTCGTTGATGCCCTCTTCGAGGATTTGGCCGTCCTTCGCCTCGTGGTAATAGAGCGAGGTCGAGCGATCCACCGGCTCGTAAAGCTGGCCCTTGGGCGAATAAATCCCAATCTCACGGAACAAGCCGTCCATTCCGAACGTGCGCGCCTCATCGGGAATGATCGGCACGATGTGCCTGCCGATGTCGCGATTGCGCAGCAGCGCGCTGAGCATCAGCACGAAGGCCTTCGTCGTGGAGGCGGCGCTTTTTTCGTCGCCTTTGAGAAAGCGGGCAAAGTCGCTCAGCGCGGGCACTCTGAGCGCCGGGGCTTTCGCTGTTCGCTTGGGCAGGAAACCGCCCAGCGCCTTGCGCCGCTCGTAGAGGTAGTTCATCTCCGGGCTGCCTTCCGGAGGGCGATAGAAGGGCGTCTCGACGATGTCCTCGTCGTTCATCGGGATGTTGAACCGGGCGCGGAACTCGCGGAGTTCCTTCTCGTTCATTTTTTTCTGCTGGTGCGAAATGTTGCGCCCCTCGCCCGCTTCGCCGAGGCCATAGCCCTTGATGGTCTTGGCGAGGATCACCGTGGGCTGGCCCTTGTGTTCCATCGCGGCCTTGTAAGCGGCGTAGACTTTCCTCGAGTCGTGCCCGCCGCGATACATCTTCCGCAACTGCTCGTCGGTGAGATGATTGACCATCGCCAGCAGCTCCGGATGCGTTCCAAAGAAATGTTTGCGGATGTAGCTGCCCGGCTCGACGACGTATTTCTGGTAATCACCGTCGACGGTTTCCTCCATCCGCTTGACCAGCAGGCCGTGCGTGTCCTTCGCGAGGAGCTCATCCCAATCCGAACCCCAAATCACTTTGATGACGTTCCAGCCGGCGCCGCGGAAAACCCCTTCCAACTCCTGGATGATCTTCCCGTTGCCGCGCACCGGGCCGTCGAGGCGCTGAAGATTGCAATTGACGACCCAGCAGAGGTTGTCGAGCCCTTCCCGCGCCGCGAGCGCGAGTTGGCCGAGCGATTCGGGCTCGTCGCACTCACCGTCGCCGACGAACGCGTAGACCCGCGGCTCGCGCTCCCACCGGACCAGGCCGCGGGCCTGGAGGTAGCGGTTGAAGCGCGCTTGGTAAATCGACAGGATCGGCCCCAGCCCCATCGACACGGTCGGGAACTGCCAGAATTCGGGCATCAAATACGGGTGCGGATACGACGAAAGCCCGCCGCCCTCCGCGAGTTCCTGCCGGAAATTCTGGAGATGCCGTTCGTCGAGCCTCCGCTCCAGGTAAGCGCGGGCGTAATTGCCCGGCGTCGCGTGCCCCTGGAAATAGATCACGTCCGCAGGCTGCCCGTCGTCACCTCCGCGGAAGAAATGATTGTAAGCAACTTCGTAAAGCGTCGCGCAACTCGCATAAGTGCTGATGTGCCCGCCCAGGCCGTCGTGCTTGCGATTGGCGTTGACCACCATCGCCATCGCATTCCAGCGCAGGATGCTCTTGATTCGCGTCTCGATGCGCCAGTCGCCCGGATATGGAGGCTCCTCGCTGACCGGGATCGAGTTGACGTACGGCGTCGTCGTCGGGCCCGGCACCGTGATGCCCGCGCCGCGGAGCCGCTCCGTGAGACTCTCCAGAAAGAAAGCGGCGTGCGCAGGACTCTGGTTTTTCAGAATCGATTCAACGACGAATTCAAGGCTCTTGAACCATTTGCGCGTCTCTTCGCCGCCGGGCTTGCGGGCGTCGAGGTGCGACGCGGTCCACGCCGCCGCGGCGCTCAACATCGTGGTGTCGCTCGACTTCAACTTCGGTTTGTCAGTCACGTCGTCCAGCATACCGGGCTGTTGGAGTTGTTGCAAAGAGCGATGCTGCGCCCCTTGACCCGCGGAAGGCCCGATGGCAGGATTGGAGCAGTCGCTGGGGGCGTACTGGTTTCGACCACGTGAACACGCCAGAGGCGGCATGCCGAGGACGATGCGTTGGCCTCGTTAATCATCGCATCAAACAAAACAGCTAACAACGAGTTGGCTCTCGCGGCCTAAACGCTCGCGACGTTCACTGGTGGACACCTGCTACGCTGGATGAACGCTACAGCAGGCGTGACGGCGCGCGGAGACCGCGCGTGCGCCGTCGAGACGATTTCATGCGGACTAAGCAGCGGGTCTCGAGCCTGGGCGCCATCCCGCAGCCGACAATCTTTCCCGGGCTAAGCATGTAGTCGCGGCTGGCAGGTTGACATGGGACGCGGGTTCAACTCCCGCCGCCTCCACCACGTTTTTCAAAGGAATTTGATGAATGTGGAAATCGCCGCGCTTCAGTTCGCAGAAGCGGTGAAGATTCTGGCGCTCGTGTCCCGCTTCCTCAAGACAGGGAGGCTGATCTATTCGGGTAGAATGTGGGCCACAGTAGAATCGAGACGCTGCCGGCCATTCCGCGGGCGGTGGCGGCGGCATTTCCATGTTCCGGCGTCAACCAGGAGGAGGTTGCCAGGTGAAGCTTGGCCAGATCGCCTGAACAGGATTTTTCCAGCTTTCGCGTGCCCTCTTGCTTTGCCAAAAGGAGAATTCAGGCAATGAAGCTGAGGCACGGCATTCGGAAACCGTCAGCTTTCTCTACTGGAGCCGCAATGCACGATAGAACCGTTCGGGCAGACTGGCAGACGGCGGGTCGCGAAAATCAAATAAGTCACCGATGAGAATGCCGCGCGTGAGCTCAGTCCAGTTCATGAGATTAGTCGACGCTTGCACCATGAACGGTTGACCACCTTGCCCAATCACCCGAACGGAGAACGCGCCGCTGCCGTCGAGTGTTCCTGCTTCGACATGCAGACGCTTGGCGAGCAGTGCTTCCAGTGGCAGCACGCGGTAAAATCGCCAAGGCAAGCTGCCAGCCTCAGCATCCACAAAATCCTGACTGTTGCCCAGCAGCGTATCGATTGAGACCGTCGTCCAGTCGACGAGATTCGTTGATGCTTGGATCGCGAACGATTGCGCATTCGTGCCGGCGATGAGGAGGCCAAAGCTGCCATCGGAGAGTCTGCGGGCAGAAGACCGATCCAGCACGGGTGGAGTCGGCGGGCCGTTCAGCATCAGCCCAAAATCTGTCCTGAAGCCGTTGAAATCGTCCACTGCGATGGCGTACTCGAAACCTGCCGCGGCGTAGAAGGAGACTCCTGACTCGCCCTGAGCGATTGTCAATAGTCGCGCAACGCTGCTTCCAGCGTAAACTCCGATCCCATAGCCGAAATCCACGGTGAGTGTTACTGTGCCGCTGACCGCAGCCCGCCACGAATACCACACTGTTCCTCCCACAGGGCTCGGCTGCACTTCCGGCTCGCCGGGCTCGCGAGTCGCCGCTGCTACCGTGCCCACCACCGTAGCTTGCGAACCTGCAAGCAAGGCTCGGCCGCTAAACGAGTCATTTGTGGGCGGCAATGTCAGAGCCAAGTTCCAAGCGAATTCGCCTTCCGCACCCGCCGCGCCGTCGAACGCGAGGTCGTATGCGACTCCCACCACGGCGTAGAACTCGACCTCGCCAATGCCTGCCGTCACTTCGGTCAGGTTATCTACCACGTCGCCCCTGTAAACGCCAAGCAGCACGGGTAAGCTGCCAGAGGCAGACAGTCGCACAGGTCCAGAAGCAGGAGCGGTCCAGGTCCACCACACGGACGCTCCGCCTTCGTCCCCAGCATGGTTCTGCTCGCCTGGCTCTTTGGTCGCAAAACGATTCGATGTCGTCACGGAAACCGTGACGCCGCTCACAGCGATGCGCTCGGCAAAATCGTCGTTCACAGGTGGCACGATAGGTAGGGCCGTGAGATTCAACGTGACGAAGCCGCTGCCGCCGTTGAGCCCGTCCACGGAAATTTGGAAGGTGCTTCCGGTAGCGGCGACGAAAGATAATTCGGGAACAGAGTCCCAAAACTGATTTGGC
>Ga0137374_10008570_pt1 | contig 12102 bp, 16 predicted proteins | sample SagtaG_20_FD_104811 | JGI IMG/M metagenome (GOLD analysis project Ga0137374, IMG submission 104811) | Vadose zone soil microbial communities from Sagehorn Ranch, Mendocino, California, USA - Sage1_R_100_16 metaG | ecosystem: Environmental > Terrestrial > Soil > Vadose zone | place: USA...
CCCATGGCGGCACGCTCCGGCGTAGAGTGGCGCGCCACGGTCGATGAAGATGGGCACTATTGCTTCGCCGTGCCGCTATGATCGGCTGGGCCGGATTGCGATCGGATATCCCAATATTCGCTGTCGTTCTCAGGTTCGCTACGCTCGTCGACGAAACCGCTGCCAGCGGGATCAACCGATCGCAGCGTCAGCGAGTCTTCGGCGGCCTCCTCGGATTGAGCCTCAATCTCGCGGTATTTCCACTTTCATGCGGCTCTCGGCCGCCGCGATGATCGCCGGCACCGACGTCTCGCTCGCATCGGCGTCGGGCTTGCGCTCGCGCGTCTTCCGGACATTCATGACCGCGGTGCGAACTTGTAGCGGAACGTGCAGCTCGGTGCGCCCTGCATGATCGTCTGGTCGCGGGTGAAGCTGACTTCGCCGCCGCCCGCCGCGGCAATATCGAAATCAGTCTCGCATATCAGCAGCGCGCCGAGCTCCGGCTCGCCGAGCGCGCGAAAGAACTCCGCAAATCGGCAATGCGTTACATCGAATTCCAGCGCTTCCTTGTCATGCCGGTGCATCTCCACCGTGACATCGTGCTCGGTCATTTCGGCCATGGCCGTGTGCATGGCGGCCCACTTGCGCCGCGGGCTTCCGTCAACGCCGTCGCCTATGGCGGCGAACAACTGCTTCGACCAGCCGCGCAAGGCTTGCTTGACGATCGCGTCGGCCCGTTCTTTTCCCAGCTCCGAGCGCAGCGCCCGCAGAACCGGTACCAGGACCTGGGCCTGGATGCGCGTCTTGTCCAGGAGCGACAGCCTGGGATCAACCAGATAATCGTCGAGTACGCTCATCTCCGCTTCCTCCCGAGGGACTGCAAGTGCGCTCTTGCGTGGTGCCGGGGTAAGCCGCTTCACCAACAGTTGCGCCAGATTACTCCCGCATCTCGATACGAGGCAATTCAGCGGTCCGGTGCCGGCGACGACGAGCCGCTTCGGTCTTTAGAACCCAAGACGCCGAAGCTTGTTCCTGTCGTGTCGCACTCCTTCGCGGACGGGCGACGCACGATGCGACCGAGCACGGGCAAAACGACGATGACCGCGGCTGTCGCCTGCATGACGAGGCAGGCAATCAGAGCGGTTGTGTAGCTGCCTTCCGCCCGCTGCAGGTAACCGAGCAATCCAGGCCCGAACGCAAAGGTGAACTGATTGATGGCGACGATCAGACTGACGGTCCGCGAAAAGTGCTGCTTGGGGAACTCGTGCTGGACGATGAGCCCCGGCAGCGAGATCATATTGCCGGCGCTGAGGCCGAAAAGGATGCACCCCAGATAGAGCGTCGCCGCGGACGCGGTCGACGCCAGGAGCGCTATTCCTGCTATCTGGATGCCGAAGTTCCCGCATGCGGCCACCCTGCGGTCGACCTTGTCGACGAAGAAGGCCGCCACGATGCGGCCCGCCACCGCCGAAAACATCGTGAGGCTGACGGCCCATCCGGCCGCCATGGCTCCAACGATCGGTGAAAGATAGGCGACCTGATGGGTCAGAAACCCAACCTGGGCGGTCAATCCCAGGGCAAACGGGATGGAAATCGTCTGAAAATCGCCGTTCCGCAGGACATCGGATAGCCGCCAGGGCGGCGCCTCCGCCGGCGGGCTGCTGTTCGACGAGTGCGGCTGCGCGGAAGGAGTATCGTCGTCCGCGTGGTCGTGCTCGCCGGCGCGTTTGGGCCGCAGGATGAGCCCCACGGTCGGAAGCAGGACGACGAGCATCACACCGGCGGCGCATGCCAGCGCGGGAGCCAGGTCGAAACGGCCGATCAGCACGATCAGCAACGGCGCGATGATGATGCCCCCGGCGCTTGCGCCATTGAGGGCGAGGCTGACGGCAAGGCCACGCCGCTGATCGAACCACGGCGCCACGATGATGTTGACAGCCGCGCCGCTCATCGCCGCCCAGCCGAGCGACATGACGGCGAAAGCCGCAGGGATTTGCCAGGGAGCGGTGACGAATGCGAGCAGCACGACTCCGCAGGCCATCGCGACAGTGCCCGCGCTGACCACTCGTCGCACACCGAACCGTTCGAATATCGTCCCAGCGAAAAGCACCAGCGTCGCGCCAAGAAGGTAGTACGTGGTGATGGCAGAGGAGATCGCCGCTGTGGACCATCCGTGGCGGTTCTGGAGCGCCACAAGGTATATGCCTGGCCCGTAGAAGCCGAGCCCCCATCCGAACAGGGCAACGAGGAACGCCGCTTCAACCACCAGCCAGCCATGATAGACGCCTGCGGCGCGCGATGTTCCGGTCGCAGTCTTCGAGCGAGCGTTCATGCCGAGAGTCTGAGGGTGCAGCTTCCGATTTGCTGGCCATTTTCGGACATGATCCCCCAGAAGAGTCCGATTCCGGCTACCACGGGAAGGTGCTCACCGCTACCATCGGGCCACCATGTTGATTGGAATGCCCCGAGAACTCGACTGGGAGGTCTGTGATCGCGCACGGCTCGCGCGAGATCCTGCCTATGACGGTCTATTCTTTACTGGCGTACGGACAACGCGCATTTACTGCCGACCGGTTTGCCAGGTACGGCCGGCAAAGTCGGAAAACGTGCTGTTTTTTCCTACTGCCGCGGCGGCGGAGCGCGCCGGCTTCCGCCCGTGTCTGCGGTGCCGACCTGAGGCCGCGCCCGGGAGCCCTGCATGGAGTGGCACGGCGACGACGGTCGCACGCGGAATGCGCCTCATCCAGAAGGGCTTTCTGGATCGGGCATCGGTCAGCGAGCTCGCGGAAAAACTGGGGATCGGGCCGCGCCACCTCTTGAGACTCTTTCTTCGTCACGCGGGGGCAACACCAAGCGAGGTTGCCGCAACCCGTCGCGTGCAGCTCGCAAAGCGCCTGATCGATGACACGGCTATGCCGCTGTCGGAGATCGCGTTCGCGGCAGGCTTCGGGAGCGTACGGCGTTTCAACGATGCGTTCCGCGCCACATACGGACGGCCTCCGTCCTCTTTCCGAAGGGGCGTCCGAGGACCAAAAAGACGCGATCATTCGGATCGACTACGGTTGGTCTAGTGCCGCATTCTTCGGACGGAGCCAACCAATCGCCACATACCCCTATCAATATCGCACAGTGAACGCGCGGTAGCACCGGAACGATTTCGTCGGTGTCGACGATTTGCCTTAGGAGCTTTGGCGCGAGCCCGTACGCGTTCTCGAGTGCGAGGCCCGTATGCTTGCCCAATCCCTACCGGTCATTCCGCCAGCACCGAAGGTCCATGCCAAGGACCTACCGATTTGGCGTCACCTGCTGACAGCGCAACGCAATAGCATCGCGATCTTCCCGGACTACGTCTTCGACAATCTATTCGGCCGCAGAACGCTTCTCGGCGTAGACGCCGTCCTCATCAACGATCCGGAAGGTATCGGGCATGTGTTTGCAACGAACGCAGCCAATTATGTCCGCCCGACGATGATGCCGCGAGTACTCCGCCCCTTGCTGGGCCAGGGCATTTTTCTCGCCGAGGGTACCGAGTGGCGCCGACAGCGACGCATGTTGTCGCCGGCGTTCACGCCACACAACATCGGCCTTCTGCTCCCGCATTTCACCGCCGCCGCCAATGAGCTCTTGCGGCGCCTGGAGCGCGGCCCGATTGCCGATCTTTCAGCGGCTTTCCAGGTCGCGACGCTGGAGGCTGCACTGCGGACGCTCTTCTCGATGCCCGACAGTATCCAGCGGGCGAGGCTTGGCGCCATGGTCCGAGGCTACGTCGAAGGACCAGGGCATCCTAACATTTTGGACATGCTGGCACGCGATGAATCAGCTTTCGCATTTGCGACTCGCAAGCGTCGCACGTTTCAGAAGGCGTGGTTCGCTGCCGTCGACGAGGTCGTCGCCCAGCGACGCCAATCGCCGCCTGGTGGCCAGCATCGGGACCTGCTCGATCTGCTGCTCGCCGCGCGCAATGTCGAGACGGGCGAGGCGCTCTCCACCACCGAAGTACGCGACCAGTGCGCGACGATGATCTTCGGCGGCTTCGAGACCACGGCGCGCCTGCTGTTCTGGGCATCCTATCTACTAACGCTCGATCTTGCAGAGCAGGAGCGGCTGCGGACAGAGGCCGCAGCATTTTCGCCCGAGCGTCTATCGTCGCTTGACGATCTTGCGAACTGGCCACGCCTGCGCATGACCCTACTCGAGACCCTGCGCCTCTATCCACCCGTTCCGCATCTCGTGCGAGAGCCCGTCGCAGACGACGAGATTATGGGCGAGCCGGTGAAGGCGCATTCGCAAATCTGGATTAGCCCCTGGGTCCTGCATCGCCATCGCAAGTTCTGGGAGCAGCCGACGGCATTCATGCCCGAACGCTTTGCTGGCAAGCCATCCCCATGGACCGCGATTGGCGCCTATTTGCCATTCGGGGCGGGTCCCCGCATCTGCATCGGGGCCACATTTGCCATGTCCGAGGCGCAAATCATGATGGCCACGCTACTGCGGCGCTATCGGATCATCCGCGATGACTTGCGCCCGGTGCTTCCCGTCGCCCGCGTCACCATCGAGCCGAGCTTCGCGCCGATGTTCCGGTTGGAGCGGCTCTAATCACGAACTCTCGGCCGCGCCGACCACATCGAGCATCGCCTCTTGCAGCCCAAGCGTCTCGAGCAAATCCTGTCGTCAGCGCTCGACCGCCGCCAGGAGCGCACGGAGGGTCACACCGCAAGCTCTCAAAACGTTCGCCAGGCAGGCCCCCAAGCGGATGCGGATCGAGAGCGGCGGTTATCGCCGCGACCACCTGCGCGCGCTCGCCCAACGCGTCGAAGTGGACGCGAAAGAAGTTCGCATCATGGGCTCCAAAAGCGTACTTCTGCGTACGCTCGTCGCCGCCTCAAGCGCAAAAACGGCGGGTTTTGGAGTGCCCAGTCCTGTACCAAACTGGTGCGCCACGGTCGATGAAGATGGGCACTACTGCCTCGCCGTGCCACTATGATCCGGCAGCCTGTTACGCGGTCCAATCGGTAAATCTGCGACGGCGCTCGATCTTGCGCTACGCCGGCGGCTGTCTTCCCGATTTCGAGGGTGGTCCGGTTACCCTTCGATAGCGGCCATGCCGAGCACTTCCGGGATTGGCGTGATGTGCCGCAAACGGACATTCACGCGTGGCTGGCGGGCTCCAATAGAGCGTAAGTCAGTCGCCCAGCCCGGAGAGCTCGCCCGCCGCTTCCAGTAGACGCGGCAATGCAACCTCAAGTGCGAGCTTTCGATCGAAGCGGGACATGTTGAAACTGATGCTGACGGCTGCACGGGTTGTGCCTTGCCGATTCTTGACCGCGGCCGACAGGCCGCAAACGCCAAGTTCGATTTCCTGCTGAACCAGGCACCAGCCGACTTTTCCCGCACGCGCAATTTCCGCCGTCAGAATCTCAGGGTCGGTCTTGGTACGGTTGGTGAGCTTGCGCAGGCGAGACGCCCTCAGAATCGCCTTGGCGTTTTGCGGTGGAAGGCCCGCCAAAAGCACCCGACCCATCGAGGTTGCATAAGCGGGCAAACGGCTTCCGACACCATAGCTCCGCGTGAGCGACAGGGCCGGCTCGACGCGAACCACGTAGACGATGTCCACGCCGTCCAGAACGGACATGGTGCACAGTTCGCCGGTTTCGCGGGCAAGGGCTTCAACGATGGGTTTGGCAAAATCGAGATTCGCGGCCGAAGACAGAAACGCGCGCCCGAGCTCGATGATTTTCGGGGTGAGTTCGAAGAGCCCCCCGTCGATCCGCGCATATCCAAGCTGAACCAAGGTGTAGAGCAGGCGCCGTGCTCCGGCCCGCGGCAAATCGGTCCGTTCGGCAATGTCCGCCATGCTGAGCGACCGCTTTTCGCCGTTGAAGGCGCTAATGACGGCGAGGCCCTTGGCGAAAGCCTCGACGAACCCGTCGCCGGCCTTGCCGAAGGTCGTGGTTTGCGGCCGATCTAGCACGTTGACACCTCGAGGAACCCGTGCGAGCTTGTACGATATATGAACTTATGTTCGCTAGACGAACTCTGTCAAGAGAGTTGCGAAATGTTCAAACTCGTCGTGCTTGCTGGCGCGCTTGCGGCGTCGGTCTTGCCATGCGTCGGGCAGGCGTTTCCCCAGCGAACGGTGCAGATCGTCGTTCCTTATCCGGCGGGCGGAATTGCCGACATCCAGGCGCGCGTGATTGCGCAGCGACTTTCGGAACGTTGGGGACAAACCGTCATCGTCGACAACAAGTCGGGCGGCCTCACAATCCCGGGAACCGCCGCAGTGGCCAAGGCGGCGCCTGACTGCCACACGATGCTGTTGTCGGGACTGCCCGTGCCGCTCCATGCCGTCAGCGGCCGGAGCCTGCCCTACGACACCGCCACTCAGCTTGCGCCGGTCAGCCACATCACCAGCGTTCCCAACCTGCTGGTTGTTCCGGCGTCATCTGCGTTCCAGCGGCTCGCCGAGCTCGTCGACCATGCCAAGCGCAACCCGGGCAAGCTGACATATGGCTCGACCGGCATTGGCGGCACCAGCCACCTCGCTTCCGAGCTGCTGGCTGCCGCTGCCGGTATTGAAATCGTGCACGTACCCTATCGCGGTGGAGCGGCTGCCGCTGCCGACCTGATCGCCGGTCGTGTGGACATGATGTTCGACAGCAGCAGCGCCGAGAATGTCTCAGCTGGCCGCCTTCGTGCGCTCGGGGAGACGTCGGAGCAGCGCATCAAGCAGTTCCCAGATGTCCCCACAATCGCCGAACAGGGTTATCCCGGGTTCTCAGCGTCGGCATGGTTTGCGATCTGGACGACCGGCGGCTCGCCGGCAGCCTGCATCGCCAAGTTGTCCGGCGACATCAATGACGTTCTGAAGGACGAGACGGTTCAGCGCCGCTTCGCGACGCTGGGTGCGTCCGTCGTCGGGACCTCGCCCGAAGAAGCAGCCCGATTTCTCGAAAGTGAATCGAAGCGTTGGGGTGATCTCATCCGGCAGCGTGGACTGAAGCTGGAATGATCCGGGCACAAGACTCGCCATCGATAGGAACATCACCTTGCGCACCGCGGGATTGATCGGCGGAATTACCTGGCACTCGACGCTCGAATACTATCGCATCATCAACGATGCGGTGGCGCGCGCGACGGGCGGCGCTGCTAGTGCAAAGCTGGTTCTCGTGTCACTAAATTTTGGGGAGGTGCTCAGCGCTGGCCGGGACAATGGCAGCGACGGGCACGCCCGCATCTACGAAACGGCGGGACGCGCGTTGCAGCGTGCCGGTGCGGACTTTATCGTGATCTGCTCCAATACCGGCCATCGGCGAGCGGACGAGATCGAACAAGCGACCGGTCTGGAGGTCCTGCACATCGCCGACGTCACCGCGAAGGCTGTTAAGGCGGCCGGCTACTCTCGCATCGCCTTGCTGGGGACTGCGGCGACCATGGAAGGTCCCTTCGTCAAGGGGCGGATCGAGAGCCGATGGCACCTCCAAGTTGTGGTCCCGGAGGAAGAAACCCGGCGCACATTGGATCGCCTGATCATGGATGAGATGTCGCGAGGCGTCTTTTCGGAGGAGGCGCGGGCTTTCACGTTGCGAGCGATAGATCGTTTGCATCGCCAGCGCGGTGTAGAAGCATCAATCCTCGGCTGTACGGAACTCCCCATTCTTCTCAGCGGAAGTACAAGTCAGCACCCGATGTTCGATACATTGCGCCTCCACGCCGAAGCCGCAGCCGCGTGCTCGCTGACCGACCAACAACCACGCACTTTTACGAGCGCCGAATGACGCAACCGCTTGCTCTTGATCTCGATCACGTTGGCGTTGCAGTCCGCGACCTGGACGTCGGCGAACGGGCCTTTCGGAAGCTCGGTTTCACCCTGACCCGCAGGAGCTTTCACCGGGGCTCCCGCGCGCCCGGTGCGCCGATCGAGGAGTGGGGCTCCGGAAATCACTGCGCCATGCTGGAACAGGGGTACCTCGAAATCATCGGACTGACGGACCCTGCCAAGTTCAGCTCGGTCAAGCCGATGCTCGATATGTATGAAGGCACGCACATCGTCGCATTCAAGCCGAAGTCCGTTCGCCACGTTCATGACGTCCTCGCCGCACGTCATCTGCCCGTCGACGACATCCGAGAGCTGGAGCGAATGGCGGCTTATGGACCAGACGGACAGGAGCAGCGTCGTGTGGCGTTTCACAACATGTACTGGACACGCAGCCATTTTACGGAGGCACGGCTGCAATACACGGAACACTTGACCCCGGACACGATGTGGCAACCACACTTGCTTGAGCATCCCAATGGAGCCGTGAGTGTGTCTCGCGTTTTCCTGTGTGCGCCAGAAGCTTCCCATGTCGCGCGGAAGCTCGCGCCGATGCTCGGCGTCAACCCGCGTCCGGTGAGCGATGGCGAATATGACCTCCGCCTTTCTTCCAGCGAGGTCAAGATCGTGACGCCCGCAGTCTGGAACAAGTGGTCACCCGGAACGGCGCTGCCCCCTTTGCCGGCTCCGGTGGGACTGGCAGTGGGGGTCAGATCGCTCGCTGAAACGCGATCCTACCTGGCCCAACGGGGCATTGCGCCCCTCGACGGATTGGAGAGCGGCATTTGGATTGATCCGAAGGATGCGTGCAACACAGTCATCTATTTCTTCGGCGCCCGAGATTGAAACGGCGTTTCGGTTCTCTTGGCGGCGAAATCGCACTGCATCGTACAAAACCGTAATTGGCGCGCCACGGTCGATGAAGATGGGCACTATTCGTTCGCTGTGCCCCTATGATGCCGCCGCCCGCCACGCGCTCCAGTTGGCAAGTTTGCGACGCCCCGCGATCTCGTACTACGCATCGTGGGCTTCCCGATATCGCAGGGTCGTCCGGTCATCCGGTCACCCTTCGATAGCGGCCATGCCGAGCATTCCTGGGATCGACGTGATGTGCCACTTGCGGTCGTAGAGCTGACCCAAAACTGACTGAGAGCAGATGTCAATCCCGTTGATTTCGCTTCCGACGATCGATTGATCAAGAAGCTGCGATTCTCTCAATCCGCGGCTTTGCAAGAGCAATATAGTCGGACATGCGGAGCGCCATCGATCTATCCAGGCGGGCGGCGTTGAAGAACAATTCTTCTTGGTTGGTGATGGACGGATCAGCGATCAGGGTCAGATCAGGGTGGAAGGTAAACGGAAGAACAGTTCCCGCAACGCTGCCGGCAAGCCTTTCGGCCACGTCCGTCGCCGCAAATCCTGCATATGTCGCCCCATTGAACAACGACTTGACCCGAGCCGTGTCGACGCGGGCATTGCCGGGAACGACAGCCAGAATAAACCGGGAGGTCTTCCTGCCGATCTTCACGATCAACACGATACACTTCGCAGCAGCTTCAACAGGGTGCCCCCAAAGGGCGCTCACCTTGTCCGTCTGCCCCTCTGGCGCGTGATCGATCAATCGAAAGACGCCCTGTTGGCATCCAGCAACGTGATGAGTTTCTCGTAGGTGTCCGACATCACCGAGCGCCCCCTGCCGCCACGATGACATCGATCTCGACGCTCGCGCCAAGGGGTAACGCGACGACGGCAATCGTCGTGCGGGCGGGATAAGGCGCCTTGAAGTATTTGGCGTAGATCGCGTTCACGGCGGCGAAATCAGCCATGTTCGTCAGATACACCGTCGCGCGCACGACGTCCGGAAATGAACGGCCTGAGGCTTCCAACAACGCGGCCAGATTTGCAAAGACCTGTTCCGTTTCACGTTCAATCCCGCCTTCGACCAGCTTTCCGGTGTCGGCCAACTGTCCGATCTGCCCGCTGACGAAAATGTGACCCGGGGCGTCCGAGCGGACGGCCGGCGAAAAGGGGGCGACGGGCTTGGCCAGCCGATCGGAGAAGATGGCTTGCATAGGATGTGCCTTGTTTTAAGTGTCACACATGGTCGCGGATTGCTTTTTTGGCGGCCGTAATCGCCTTGTCATCGCGCTTGTACATGGTCCAGCCCTTGATACGTTTTGCACGTACAAGTCCCGCCGCCGTCAGGATGCGCATGTGCTCGCTGAGCGAGGGCGGGCTGACTCCGAGCTTCTCGGCGATCAGCACGCCGCACACCCCGTCCTCCACGAGGTCTCCATCGACCTGCGAACGGAAATGGACACGCGGGTCTCGCAGCCACTCCAAGATCTGAAGCCGCCGCTCGTTCGCCAGCGCCTTGAGCACGACCACGATCTCCATGTTTGACAATTAGCCAATAAGCTAATTAGTGTCAAGGCTATCAAGTTTCGTGGACAATGAGGTGTAATGTGATCACGTCCGTCAGGCGGGATCGGATAGCTGAGGTGGAACGATTGATTCGCCCGTATATCCGACGAACTCCCCTCGTTGCCATCGACGCAGCCGATTTTGGACTTCCTCGGTTCCCCTTGCACTTGAAGCTGGAACTCATGCAGCACTCGGGCTCGTTCAAGGCGAGAGGCGCGTTTGCCAATCTCTTGCTGCGGGACGTGCCGTCCGCTGGCGTCGTCGCCGCGTCAGGCGGCAACCATGGCGCGGCTGTCGCCTATGCCGGTCAGCGACTGGGCATCCGGGCAACGATCTTCGTGCCAAGCATCACTTCGCCGGCGAAGGTGGACCGCATTCGCGCCTACGGCGCCGAGATAGTGGTCAGCGGCGACCGCTATGCCGATGCGCTTGCGGCAAGCCAGCAGCGTATAGCCGAGACCGGCGCGCTGGGGGTTCACGCGTTTGACCAGATCGAGACGCTGTTGGGGCAAGGCACAGTCGGCTTGGAAATCGAGGCTGATGCGCCTGATGCCGATACTTTGTTGCTGGCAGTCGGCGGCGGCGGCTTAATCGGCGGCGTCGCGTCGTGGCTCGGTGGCAGGATGAAGATCGTTGCGGTCGAATCGGATGGTGCCCCGACCCTGCACGCCGCATTCGCGGCAGGCCAGCCGGTCGATGCGCCGACAGGAGGAATTGCGGCGGATAGTCTTGCACCCCAGCGCGTCGGCGATCTGCCGTTCCCGATCATGCAGGCTCATGTCGAGCCGAAGGTCGTGCTCGTGACCGACGACGAAATCCGGCAAGCGCAGGTCGCCCTATGGACTGTGCTCCGCATTGTAGCCGAGCCGGGAGGGGCGGCAGCCTTCGCAGCCCTGCTCTCGCAACGTTACCGCCCGGCTCCCGGCGAGCGCGTCGCAGTTTTGGTTTGCGGCGGCAACACAACTGCCGTCAACTTCTCTCAGTAAGTTCAAGGAATCTGATAATCTTGTGCACTGGCGCGCCGCGGCCGATGAAGATGGGCACTATTGTTTCGCTCTCGCGCTATGACGCCGCTGCCGATCTCTTGCTGCGACACGCGAGCATCTCCCCTCCTTTCCACATCCGCTACGCCGGCGTATTGCGCCTTTGCTGCTTGCGCCCAATTTGGGTGCATGGTAGTTTTCGCGCATGCGGATTATTGCCCGGCGCACTTTGCGGGAATTCGTTGAGGGACGTAAGGGCTATAAGGATCACGGCGCACTGAAGGCCGCCCTGGACGCCTGGTTCGACGAGGCGAGAAAGGCGCGGTGGTCGAGCGCAGCAGACGTAAAGCGCAGGTATGCGACTGCCAGCATCGTCTCGGCCGACCGGATCGTCTTCAACATCAAGGGCAACGATTATCGCCTGGTCGCGGCCGTCGATTTCGAGAAGAGTATCGTATGGATCAAGTGGATCGGCACACACAGGGACTACGACAAGATAAATGTGAAGGAGGTGCAGCATGGCGGCTGAGGTAAGGCCGATCCGGACGAAGCGGGACTATGAGGCCGCGCTCAAGGAAGTGGAGCGCCTTTGGGCCGCGAAGACGGGAACCTCCGACGGCGACCGCCTGGACGTGCTCGCGACTCTCATCGATGCCTATGAGGCGGAGCACTATCCGATGGACCCGCCGGATCCGATCGAGGCCATCAAATTTCGTATGGAGCAGCAGGGACTGACGCGGCGCGACCTGGAGGAAATCATCGGCACACGGACCCGCATCGCCGAGGTTTTGAACCGAAAACGCGGACTATCGATCGCGATGATCCGCCGCCTGCACGAGCGTCTCGGCATCTCGGCAGACGTGCTGATCCGTCCGAGCCGAAAACGCGCGGCATGAGCAGCGC
>Ga0137374_10008577_pt1 | contig 12095 bp, 6 predicted proteins | sample SagtaG_20_FD_104811 | JGI IMG/M metagenome (GOLD analysis project Ga0137374, IMG submission 104811) | Vadose zone soil microbial communities from Sagehorn Ranch, Mendocino, California, USA - Sage1_R_100_16 metaG | ecosystem: Environmental > Terrestrial > Soil > Vadose zone | place: USA...
ATATGCGAGCGGTCGACGAGATCGCCGCCCGGCGGCCGGCCGGAATGGGGATCGCGCTGCATCTCTGCCGCGGCAACTACAAGGGCCGCTGGATGGCCGAAGGCGGCTACGAGCCGGTCGCCGAGCGGCTGTTCAACGCCAAGGTGGATGCGTTTTTCCTGGAATACGATACGGCGCGCGCCGGCGGCTTCGAGCCGTTGCGGCTGGTGCCGAGCGACAAGGCGGTGGTGCTCGGCCTGGTCAGCAGCAAGCGCCCGCAGCTCGAGACGGTCGACGAGCTCAGACGGCGCATCGAGGAGGCGAGCCGCTACCTGCCGCTCGAACGGCTGGCGATCAGCCCGCAATGCGGCTTTGCCAGCAGCGTCGGCGGCAATCCGCTGACGATCGACGACCAGCGCCGCAAGCTTGCCCGCGTCGTCGAGGTCGCCGAGCTGGTGTGGCGGTGACCTCCACCTGCCGTCATGCGTCGGCGCACAATGACCGAAACCGGCGCTCGCTGACCGTCACGACAAGCGGTTGTCCAGGCACACCATTGCAGAGACTCACATCTGCCAAACGCGGACGCCGACCAGGATGCAAGTGTTAAGAAACTGGAAATGGTGCGAAAATGTCACAGGTGCGTACCGTCCTTTGTTATAAATTTGCCTGGGTGGTGCAACGTTTCCGTTGCGTCGGCAGTGGGGGAAGGTTGCCATGCGTCGAAGAAAGCTGTGTCAGCTTTTGTTGTCGTGTGCGTCATTGACTGGATGCCTAAGCGCATCAGCTTTTGCCGCCGATTTGTCCATCCGCAAGGCACCGGCCTACGCCCCATTCACATGGACCGGCTTCTACGGCGGAGCGAATTTGGGCTACGGTTGGGGCGATCCACAAATCACGTCGTTAATCACGGCGTTCGTCGATCCCGGACCAGCGGCGAGTTCGGCAGCAGCCGGGACGAGCAATTCCGCCCGCAGCGCGCTCGGGGGTTTCCAGGCCGGCTATAATCATCAAATTGGATCGTGGGTCTATGGCGTTGAGACCGATCTGGAGGTCACCAGGCTGCAAGTCGTGAATCCGGCCATCGGGACATCCGCTACGGCGTTTGCGGGCATCGACGCGGCGTCTCTGCAGACGACTTCCAACGCAACAGCCAGCATCGATTGGTTTGGGACGCTAAGAGCGCGGCTGGGTTTTGCGCGGGGCCGGGTGTTGATCTATGGAACGGGTGGGCTCTCTTATGGCTTAATTCGGCTGAATGACGGTGTGTTCTTCAATGGTTTTGCCGGCGACGGCGGTGCATTGGTTGCCTTCAATAGTACGGGCACTCCCAAGAATTCCGTTGTCAAAGGCGGCTGGACCGCTGGAGGAGGTATCGATTACGCGTACACTGACAATATTATTCTGAGCTTCGCCTATCTGCATGTAGACCTCGGGAGCTTATCCGAGTTTTCCAAATTCAAGCGGCCAAACGGTGGTGCAAGCACAACGGTTGTGAGGGGTTGGGCATTCACCAGCACGAGGTATGATTTCGATGTGGTCAGGATGGCAGCGAGTTGGAAATTATGAAATAAGCAAGAAAGTCGCACAGCTCCTTTGATGCACGTCACCGCATACCGATGTATGTGAAAGGGTGAGTATCGGCGAGGGCCGATCACGTGAGCTGTGGCGAAATACAGGAAATGAGTGGTGGAGGTGCGTCATGACCGACCGCCCCGCAGGGGGGACCGATCTTCCTTCCCACCAGCAGGCGATCCGGGCGAAGTGCGTGCACCCGACCGGCGGGTTCGTGGAGTTCGCGGAGGGCGCGAGGGAGCAATCCATTGCAGCCCGTTTTGCGCAACAGGTGGCGCGCCATCGTGACCAGGTGGCCGTGAAGACCGGACAGCGTGCCTGGACCTACCACGAGCTCAACCGAGCGGCGAACCGGGTGGCGAGGGCGATCCTTGCCAGGCAGGGGCACGGGGCCGAGCCCGTGGGGCTCCTGCTTGCCAACGGGATGCATGCGATCACCGCCGCGCTGGGAACCCTGAAGGCCGGCAAGTTCTACGTGCCGTTGGATCCGACTTTCCCGCACGCGAGACTGGCCGCCATCCTGGAGGATGCTGGGGCCAGACTGCTCGTCACCAACACGCACAATCGTTCCTTGGCCAGCCGATTGACGGCGGGGAGAGTTGGTTTGCTCGACATGGACGCGCTGGACGCTCGTGGCTCGGATGAGGACCTGTCCGCTTCGGCCTCACCGGCAGACCTCGCCTGCCTCATCTACACGTCGGGCTCGACGGGCCGACCCAAGGGCGTGATGCACACTCACCGGAGCCTCCTGTATTGGGCAATGGTCCATACCAACGACCTCCGGATTACGCCGGAGGACCGCCTCACATTGCTGCATTCTTGGAGCGTGGGCTCCGGTCTTTTCCACCTCTGGGCTTCGCTGTTGAACGGGGCCACTCTCTTGCCGTTCGATGTACGCGTGGACGCCGGCGGCCACCTCGCCCGGTGGCTCATCCAGGAACAGGTGACTTTGTACCACTCCGTGCCGGCGGTCTTTCGGCAGATGGCCGCGGCCTTGACCGGCCACGAGCAATTCCCCGAGCTGCGCGCGATTATTCTCTCGGGAGCGCCCATGGTCCCGGATGACGTAGAGCTGTACAAGCGGCACTTCGCTTCGCGCTCGATTCTTCTTCACATGATTGGAGCGAGCGAGACCGGATGGATGCGGCGATACTTTATCGACGAGACGACCAAGACGGACAGCAGCGCGGTCCCCGTCGGCTATGCCGTGACGGATACCGAGGTGATGCTGCTCGACGAGTCCGGGGTCGAGGTCGATGGCGCGAAGGTCGGCGAGATCGCCGTCAAGAGCCGCTATCTGGCCTCGGGGTACTGGCGGCAAGCCGAGCTGACCGCGGCGAAGTTTGCGCAGGCGCCCGAAGGCGGCGACCTGCGGATCTACCGCACCGGCGACCTCGGCCGTAAGGAGCCTGATGGGTGTCTTTTCCATCTCGGGCGGAAGGATTTCCAGGTGAAGGTGCGGGCGCACCGGGTTGAAACGGGGGAGGTCGAGCGAGCACTGCTCGAGCATCCCGGCGTCAAGGATGTGGCCGCGATTGGTCGGCCGGTGACCGGCGGCGACACCCAGCTCGTGGCCTATTTCGTGTCCGCCGCGGGCCAGGCGCCCAACGTTACCGAGTTGCGCCGCCACTTGGAGGACAGGCTTCCCGACTACATGATCCCCGCCGCCTTCGTGAGGCTGGCGGCCATTCCGTGCACCCCAAACGGCAAATTGGATTACGCTGCGCTGCCGGATCCCGACGGTCTTCGCCCCGAGCTCGACGCGGCCTACATGGCGCCCGAAACCGAGCTCGAACGAGCCATCACGCTCGCTTGGCAAGAGGTGTTGGGGCTCGGGAAGGTCGGAGTGCACGACAACTTCTTCGACCTCGGCGGCAATTCGTTGCTGCTCGCGCAGCTTCACGACAGGCTCCAGGCCAGGTTGCGAAAGGAGTTCCCGTTCGTCGAGATGTTCCACCATCCTACAGTCGACGCGTTGGTGCGGTATCTCTTCCCGTCAACTCGTGAGCCGGCCGCGGTTGGGCCCGACAGTGATTACGTCGAATCACTACGCGCCGGCCGGAATCGACTGGCACAGCTTGCTGAGCATCGGCAGGGAGTTCGGGAGGCCGAGTAGTGGGCGCACCTCGAGACGCGGCCGTATCGAATGCGCTCACTGGCTTCGAGATTGCCATCGTGGGGATGTCCGGCCGTTTTCCAGGTGCCCGCAACCTCGAGACGTTCTGGCAGAATGTGCGCGATGGAGTCGAGTCGATCGCGCACTTCTCCGATCCCGAACTCCTCGCGGCCGGCGTTCCCGCTACCGCGCTCGACGACCCCCGCTACGTCAAGGCCTGGGGCGTTCTGGAAGACGCCGCCCTCTTCGACGCGGCTTTCTTCGGCTTCACGCCTCGGGACGCGGAAATCACCGATCCGCAACACCGTCTCTTCCTGGAATGCGCCTGGGAGGCCCTGGAGGCGGCGGGCTATGGCGCCGGCGACTACCGGGGATCCGTCGCGGTCTATGCCGGCGCTGGCTTAAACACCTATCTCTTGAACAATCTGCCGGCCGACGGCGATCTCATGCGATCCGACGCCGGTCTGTCGATGATCATCGGCAACGACAAGGATTATCTCACGACCAGAGTCTCGTACAAGCTCGGGCTCACCGGGCCGAGCATCACCGTGCAGACTGCGTGCTCCACGTCACTGGTGGCCGTGCATCTTGCCTGTCAGAGCCTGCTGGCGGGGGAATGCGATCTGGCGCTGGCCGGTGGCGTGACGATCCGTGTTCCGCAGACGGCCGGATACTGGCACCGCGAGGGTGACATCTTTTCTGGCAGCGGGTCTTGCCGGCCTTTCGACGCGGACGCCGACGGCACGGTGTGGGGCAGCGGCGTCGGCGTGGTCGTCCTCAAGCGTTTGTCGGACGCCATCGCGTGCGGAGACCACATTCACGCGGTGATCAAGGGGACGGCGATCAACAACGACGGCGCCGGAAAGATTGGCTATACCGCCCCAAGCGTCGACGGCCAGGCCCGGGCGATTGCCAGAGCGTTGGCCATGGCCGACGTCCCGCCGGAAACGATCGGTTATGTCGAGGCGCATGGGACGGGCACCGTCCTGGGCGATCCGATCGAAATGGCCGGGCTGACGCAGGCATTTCGCGCGAGCATCTGCGAGCAAGGCTTCTGCGCCATCGGCTCGGTGAAGGCCAACATCGGTCATCTGGGAGCCGCTGCTGGAGTCGCCGGGCTCATCAAGACTGTGCTGGCGCTCGAGCATAAGGAAATCCCCCCGAACATCCACTTCGTGCGGCCCAATCCGAACATCGACTTCGCTAACTCTCCATTCTACGTTCCGTCGGCTCGTTCCGAGTGGCGGGCCGAGGCAGGACCCCGCCGGGCCGGGGTCAGCTCGTTCGGCGTCGGTGGGACCAACGCGCACGTGGTGCTGGAAGAATCCCCGGCGCATGCGAGCACGGGTTCATCGCGGCCCTTCAAGCTCCTCGTGCTCTCGGCCAAGACGCCCACGGCGCTGGAGCGCGCGACGACCAACCTGGTCGAGCACCTGAGGCATGATCCCGGGCTCGACTTGGCCGACGTCGCCCATACCTTCCAGGTTGGGCGCGAGTGCTTCAGCCATCGGCGCGCTCTGGTCTGCACGACGCCTGACGATGCGATGGGGGCGTTAGAAGCACGGGATCCCCTGCGCGTCCTCACGGCCGGCCCGGCAGGGCCCGCGCCGCTGCTCGCCTTCATGTTTCCCGGCGGCGGCGCGCAATCCGTCAACATGGGCCGGGACCTGTATCACGCCGAGCCGATCTTTCGCGAGCACGTCGATCGCTGCCTCCATCTCCTCGAGCCGCATGTCGGTCGCGATCTCCGCCCGGTGCTCTATCCAGCCCCGGAGGGGACGCTCGCAGCGTCGCAGACGCTCACCCGGCCCTCGATGGCGTTGCCGGCGCTCTTCACCATCGAATACGCGCTGGCGCAGTTGTGGATGGCCTGGGGCGTGCGCCCCCAGGCGATGATCGGCCACAGCCTCGGGGAATATGTTGCCGCCTGTCTGGCCGGGGTCGTCTCGATCGAGGATGCCCTCGCGCTGGCCGCGCTGCGCGGGCATTTGCTCGAGAAGCTGCCCAGCGGAGCCATGCTCAGCGTGGCCCTGTCCGAGGAGGAGTTGGCGCCGCTGCTCGACGATGCTCTCTCGCTGGCGGCGATCAACGGACCGTCTCTCTGCGTCGCCTCGGGGCCGACCGATGCCATCGAGCGCCTAGAGCGACGTCTGGCTCACGAGGCAGTGCAGTGTCGCCGTCTGGCTCTCGCCACGGCCGCTCATTGCGGACTGGTCGAACCCGTGCTGAGCGAGTTCGCGGCGTTTGTCGAGCGGCTCGAGCTGCACGCCCCGGGTATTCCATACGTGTCCAACGTCACCGGGGCCTGGATTACCCCCGGGGAGGCAACGTCCTCAGACTATTGGGTCAGGCATCTGCGCCAGACGATGCGCTTCACGGCTGGTCTCCACACGTTGCTGCAGGAACCGCACCGCGCCTTGCTGGAGGTTGGACCTGGGCACAGCCTGAGCACCTTTGCCCGCCACCATCCGGCCACGGCCGCCGGGCATATGGTGCTGCCATCGTTCGGTTATCCGCAGCCGAATGAGCCGGCGCCGGCGTGTCTGCTGGCCACCCTTGGTCGACTTTGGCTCGCCGGCGCGCGGGTGGACTGGTCCGGATTCTCCTCGAACGAACGCCGGCAGCGAGTCCCCTTACCCACCTATCCGTTCGAGCGCCAGCGTTACTGGATCGAGGCTCGAAGGCCGGCTGAGAGCCAGCCAACATCCTCCGGCGAGCCGCCGGCGGTGGATCGGCTTTCCCTTCGCGGGCTGCCCGCAGCGCAGCCAAGCTCGCGCGGACTGCGTAAACTTGTCTGCGGCGTGCCGACAAATGGACGAGCACCCATGCAGTCCAGGGACGTGGCGCCGCGTGACGAGACGGAGCGGAAGCTGGCCGAGATCTGGCAACGGCTGCTCGGGATCGCTCCCATCGGCGTTCATGCCAACTACTTTGAGCTTGGAGGGCACTCCCTGCTCGCGGTCCAGCTGTTCGCGCTATGTGAGAAGACCTTCGGCCGCACGCTTCCGCTGAGTACGCTTATTCACGCTCCCACCGTGGCCCGACTTGCGAGCGTGCTGCGCCAGGACGAAATGCCCCCCTCGTCGTGCCTGGTGCCGCTTCGGTCTCACGGCTCGAGACCGCCTTTCTTCTGCATGCACGCGGAATCAGGCAACGTGCTCTTTTACCGGCAGTTTGCGCAATTGCTGGGTTCGGATCAGCCGGTGTATGCCCTGCAAGCCCAGGGCCTCGACGGCACGCGTCCCCCACACACCACCATCGAGGCCATGGCCACGCACTATCTCGACGAGATACGCACTGTTCAGCCCGAGGGTCCGTATTTTCTCGGCGGCTTTTGCCTCGGTGCAGCGATCTCGTTCGAGATGGCCCAACAGCTCCACGCCCGCGGGGAGAAGGTGGCCCTGCTGGCGGCGTTCGACGCCTCCGGCCCTCGCTTCAAGAAGTCCCTGAGGGATTACGCGTCTTTCGCTATGCAAGCCTTGCGAGAGCGTCCGCTGGCGCTGGCCCGCTACGTGATCTCGACACGCCTCCTGCCCAAGCCTGTCGTCGTGCCGGAGGTCGGTCCCGGCGACATCGCATCTTCATCGTCTTCGGCTGCCGTGGCCGGGGCGATCGATAAGGCACGCATGCGGTACAACCCACGGCCCTATCCGGGCCGCATTACCTGGTTCGTGAATGGCGACCGCGCACCGCTGGCCGTGCCCCAATGGGCCGAATTCGCGGACGGGGTCGAGCGCTGGGTCTTTCCCGGTAGTCACGCGACGATGTTCCAGTCTCCCGCTATCGAGGTATTGGCCACCCAGGTGAAAGCGTGTCTGGAGAAAACCCAGGCCGGCCAGCCTCTCCGCGTCGTGGAACGCGCCGAGCCGTGGACATCGGGTGTTACCAAGCCGCCGGCGACGGCGCGGCCCACTTCCGGAAGCTCGCCCGCCGGCACGATATCTGCGTCGACGTCACCGCGCCTGGGCTGCAGAGGTTGATCACGCCGACTTGGCCAATGGCGGCAGGTCGGCGAGCTCGGTCGCGTAGGCCTGGTCCATGCGGGGCGCGAGGCCGTTCTTGGCGAGCGCGTCGACGAAGGTCTTGCGCACCACCGGCTGCTCGTCGGCGTAGTCGATCTGGTCGCCGCCGATGCGCCGACTGATCCAGGCCTTGGGCACGCCCTGGGCGTTGCGGATCGCCACCACCTCGTGCTTGAGCGCGAGATAGCGCGCCGGCGTGGTGCCGCTGTTGAAATGCTGGTGGAACCACATGTTGGGCGGCACGATCAGGGTGCCGACCTCCCAGTCGTAGCGGCGCGGCTCCTCGCCCTCCGGCCACATCAGCGAATAGCCCTCGCCCGAGAGAATGATGACGTAGGCGCCGGGGCCGTGGGCGTGGCCCTTCTTGTAGGTGCCGACCGGGAACTGCGAAATGTGGCTGTTCATCGAGCCCTTGGCCATGCTGAAACGGATATGGCCGCCGCCGGCGCCGCGCTCCTTGGCGCTGATCAGCGGCAGGTTGACCGCGTCGGCCACGAAGTTCGTTTGCAGCAGCAGCCCCTTCTGCTCGCCCTTGGCGGAAAAATAGTCGGCCTCGCCGTTGAAGCGGTTCTTGAAGTCGTGCTCGCAGCCGAACACGAAATCGAGGTCCTCGTAGAGATTGATCACCGGCGGCGCGTTGGTGACGCCGACATAGCGGGCGGGCTCCTTGCCGGAGCCATTGAAATGCTGATGCCAGGCGTTGAGCGGGATGGCGAACAGCGAGCCCGCCTTCCACTCGAAGGTGATGCGCTTGCCCTCGTTGTTCCACACCGTGGTCGAGCCGCGGCCGTCGAGGACGAGGATCATCTCCTCGTAGAGCTGGCGATGGGGCGCGAGCGTCTTGCCGGGCGGGATTTCCATCACGTAGCTGTCGTTGGAGATGCGCGAGGCGTCGTGGTTGACGAACACCGCATTGCCGCCGCGGCGCGCCCACGGCTTGACCTCGACGGTGCGCAGGTTGCGCACATAGAGCGCCGGGATGATGTCGAGCCCTTCGCTCCGCACCCAGCGGGTATAGGGCGTCTCCTTCTCGGTGGCGAATTTTTTTGCCAGCTCTTCCGAAACAATGGCGTCCTTGGCCATTTTTTTCTCCTTATCGGGGATCAGTCCTCATTGGCGAGTCGCGAATAGCGAGTGGCAAGGGCCGTTCACTATTCGCTACTTGCCATTCGCCGAACCACGGATCACTGACTTCTGCTCCCTGGAATGGCGACGCACTTGTCCGCCTTCATGCGCAGATAGATCGGGTCGCCGGTCGGCGTGCGCAACGACGGATGCGCCTTTGCCAGCAACACAACATCGCCGACCTTGACGCTGAAATCCAGATAGTCGCCGAGGAAATCCTTGGCGTTAACCGTTCCTCTGCAGATATTCTCGCCGTCGGCAGGGGTGGGCGGCGCTTCCGACAATTCGATGTCTTCGGGGCGCACCGACACGGTCACCGCGCCATCCTTGACGATCCCCTCGCCGGCATGCGCCTTGAGCTCGCCGATCGCCGAGCTGACGACGCAGCGGCCATGGCCGTCGTCGAGCGCCGTCACGGTGCCGCCGATGAAATTGGTGCTGCCGACGAAATCGGCCACGAACTGATTCGCCGGCTGCTCGTAGATCTGGCGCGGCGTGCCGATCTGCACGACCCGCCCCTCGTTCATCACCGCGATCTCGTGCGAGAGCGCCAGCGCCTCGCTCTGGTCGTGGGTGACGTAGACGGTGGTGAGGCTGAACTCGCGTTGCAGGCGCTTGAGCTCGGTGCGCATGCGGTCGCGCAGCTTGGCGTCGAGGTTGGACAGCGGCTCGTCGAGCAGCAGGAGCTGGGGCTCCATCACCAGCGCGCGCGCCAGCGCCAGCCGCTGCTGCTGGCCGCCCGAGAGCTTGGTGGCGTCGCGGTCGACCAGGTGATCGAGCGCCACCGCGCCGAGCACGCGCATCACCCGGTCGCGAATCTCCTTCCTGGGAAGCTTGCGCACCTCGAGCGGAAAGGCGACGTTCTGAAACACGTTCATGTGCGGCCAGATGGCGTAGGACTGGAACACCATGCCGAAATTGCGCTTGTTGGGCGCGACGAAGATGCCCTTGCCGGACGAATAGACGACGCGTCCGCCGACCGCGATCTCGCCGGCGGTCGGCTTCTCGAGGCCGGCGATCGAGCGCAAGGTCGTGGTCTTGCCGCAGCCGGACGGGCCCAGCAGGGTAAATAGCTTGCCCTCCGGCACCTCGAACGAGACGTTCTGCGCCGCCTTGACGGCGCCGCCGCGCTCGCTGGCGTATTCGGTGAACAGCGATTGCACGCTCAGCACGTTCGTCCTCCCTGCAAACCTCCCGCCGTCACGCGCATGTCCCGGATGCGGCGCAGCGCGAAGCCCTTGCGAAGCGGTGCGCCGCTGATCCGGGACCGCCACGGACCGGAACGGTCCCGGGTCTGCAGCGCACCGCCATAGCGCGTCGAAGACGCGCGTGAAACGCGCTTATGGCGCTGCGCTGCGCCCGGGACACGGATCCGGCAATAACTCATGCTTCCGCGATTCCGAACCGCTTGCCGACGAGCTGGGCCAGCATCACCATGAAGAACAGCGCGACGATCAGCATGACCCCGAGCGCGGACAGCTCCACATATTGCCCATTCTGCCACAGCTCCCAGATCATGATCGACACCACTTCGGTGCCCGGCGAATAGAGCAGGATCGAGCTCGACAGCTCCCGGATCGAGACGATCATCACGTAGATGAAGCCCGCCAGCAGCCCCGGCTTGAGCAGCGGCAGGGTGATACGGCGGAACGTCATGCCCCAGGAGGCGCCGCTCATGGCGGCCGATTCCTCGAGCTCCTTGTGGATCTGCAGCATCGAGGCCGAGGTGTAGCGCATGCCATAGGGCAAGAAGCGGGTGACATAGGCGATGAGGATGATCCAGAGCGTGCCGTAGACGCCGATGTCGACGTAGAGGTAGCAGATCATGATCGCCAACCCGAGCACCAGGCCGGGAAACACCAGCGGCAGCGACGCGAGATTGTCGAGCATCCAGCGCCCCGGCACCTTGGTGCGCACGACGATCCACGAGATGACGGCGGCGGTCAGCATGATCACTGCGGCGCTGCCGACGGCCAGCACCAGGCTGTTCCACACGCTTCTGACGAATTGCGGATAGTCGAGCACCGCGCGGTAGGAATCGAGGCTGACGCGGCCGAGCGCCTCGAGCGAGGGCGCGCTGTAGAATTTCTGCAGCGACGACCAGAGCAGGACCAGGAACGGCAACAGCACGATGACGACGAAATAGAGGATGAAGATCGCGGCGGTGAGATAGCGCCAGCGGCCGAGATCGATGGTGCGCGGCCGAAAGCCCTTGCCGGTGACGGTCGAGTACCTCGAGCCCTGACTCGACAGCCGCGACTGCGCGTAGATGCCGAGCGAGGTGATCAGCAGCAGCGTTACCGCGTAGGCGGCGGCCAGTCCGATCTGGCTCGGATATTGGTGGATCGCCTGGTAGATCGACGAGGTGTAGACGTGGATGCCGACCGGCAAGCCGAGCAGCGCCGGCACCTCGAACGATTCGATCGAGCGCACGAACAGGATCAGCAGCGAGCCGAGCGCCGCCGGCCAGGCGAGCTTCAAGGTGATGCGGTATGCGATCTGCAGTACCGAGGCGCCGCTCATCAGCGCGGATTCCTCGAGCGACGGATCCATCGAGCGGAACGCCGCGGTCATCAGCAGGAACGCCATCGGCGAGTAGTGCAGCCCGTCGACCCAGATCATCCCCGCCATGGTGTAGATGTTGACGAACACCGCGTCGCTGCCGGTGAGCTTCTGCAAGGCGAGATTGACGAGGCCGATCTTCGGGCTCGCCAGCATGATCCACGACACCGTGAACAGAATGCCGGGGATCACCAGCGGGATGATCGTGAGCGCGAAGAACAGGGTCTTGAACGGCGTGTTGGTGCGCTCGTTCATCCAGGCGAGCGCGGTGCCGACTACCAGCGCGAACGCCGCCGAGCCGACCGCGAACTGGACGGAATTGAAGAACAGGCGCGCGGTCTCGGGCGCGAAATAGGCGGTGCGGAAATTGTCGAGCGTGTATTGCGCCGGCACCGCGGCGGTCTGCGGGGTGAGAAAGCTCTGCCAGAGCAGGAACACCAGCGGCACCAGCGCGAGCCACACCACCAGCGCGACCGGCACGCCGATCATCAGCCATTTGGAATCGATGCGCGGCGCGAGCTGCGGCAGGGACGCGAGGCGGCCGACCGCGTCGGTCACCTGGATGCTCCGAAGGCTCGCGCAATTGCGAAGGCTCGGGCCGCAGCGTCCCCTCCCCCGCTTGCAGGGCTATCGCATGTGGCTGAGGAGATCGAGAAGGAAGGCATCGTCCCAGCCGGCGCGTTTGACTTTTTGGCGCATGGATATGCGGTCGGGATGGG
>Ga0137374_10008578_pt1 | contig 12095 bp, 12 predicted proteins | sample SagtaG_20_FD_104811 | JGI IMG/M metagenome (GOLD analysis project Ga0137374, IMG submission 104811) | Vadose zone soil microbial communities from Sagehorn Ranch, Mendocino, California, USA - Sage1_R_100_16 metaG | ecosystem: Environmental > Terrestrial > Soil > Vadose zone | place: USA...
CCAGGAGAAGTGCAACGACAATTCCGATTGCGATTCCCCAAGGGCCAATCAGGAATGCGATAATCTCTGGACCAAGTACTGCGAGTGCGAATCGCACCTGCGCAACAAAGGTTGTAATTACCTTGAGCATCATGGGTAGAAGCTTCAGAAGTCCAGTCATGCCGACGAGCCAGATTCGGATCATCTGACTCCAGAACTGCATAGAGATAGCACTCATTGCAATCTGAACAACAGCCCAAGTCCTAGTAAGAATCATTCCACCAGCAGCAAGGACAGCATTAAGTCCAACCGTCATTGCAGCCCAGATCCTGATAAGCACCTGGCTTCCAGTAGTCATGATGGCCGAGATTCCGAGGTAGATTCCAGCCCATCCGGCAAGGAATGTCCTAGAGAATGCTGCCCATGCACCTAGCATAGCAAGCTGGAAAGTCTCGAAGACGGCAAGAATTCTGACCCATCCGGCAAGGAGGATCAGGTTAAACCGGAATGCAAAGTCTCCAGCAATGGCAAGGAAGGTCTTGAACCAGTATCCCATTACGAACTGGAGCGTACCGAACACCGCACTAAACGAAGTTACGATAGGCGAGTACAGGGAGTACTTCGCCATGAGAGAAAGATTAAGAAGCCAACCCTTGAGTATGACACCTAGACCCTGAATCTGAACTGCGGCTATGAGGCGCATCATGCTAGCCCACGCAAGAGGCACAAAGGTTGTGATACCAGCGACGGAAGCCCTAACAGCAACTGCTCCAGCAGCCCATGCAAGGCTGTATACACCAACTGCAAGTTGTGCAACCTTGAGGAATCGAGTAGACGCAAGAAGGCTCCCGATCATGAAGCCGATACCTGCAATGAACCACCTGAACGGCGCAAGTAGCATCGTGGCAAACATGCCGATGAAGCTTCGGCGCGTAACCTCTGTTACTCCGTTAACTACAGCTTCACTCGTAGCAAGCGCCATGAACCATCCGGCCAGAAGCCTGATAGGCGCAGCCATCGTGATAATCAGGATAACCAGCGAGCTGAAGTACTTCGTAAGCGGACCAACCAGTGCCAGTGCAACAAGGAAGGCTAGGATCAACTTCTGGATGCCTGGGTCAAGGCTAGTGAATGCATGCACCATACGCGAGATTGCGCCAGCAAGATAAAGAAGGTACGGAATCAATGGCTGGATCGCTGTAGCCATGCCATTCTGCAACGTAGTCCAGATGATCTTAAGCTTGCGCGGGTTTGAATCCAGGACTGCATTAAGTTCCTGTGTTGCAACCTTGAAAACCTTCTGGCGATCCGAAGTTGCGTTAAGCGCCTTCTCGTAATAAGACTGCTCAGGTCCAAGCTCTCGCATCAGTACCAGGAACTTGTTCATCTGGTAGCGCGAACCAAGGACTGAGGCAACTACCTCTTTCTGGTGACTACTGAGGCGCAAGCTTTCGTCGCCAGACTTGTGTAGCGTGTTGTTCATCTTATCAGCAAGGATCTGAAGCTGATCCATAGCCGAGTTGGCCTGCCAAGCAGCCGTTGAGGTGTCCACCCCAAAAGCCTTCATTACATCTGCAGCATCCTGCGTAGGTGCGATGATACGCGAGATGATCGTCTTAAGTGCGTTACCAGCCTGTGCAGCTGATCCTGTAGCAGGTACCAGCGCGGCCAGGAGAGCGCCGAGGTGGCGAACATCAATGCCAGCTTCTCGTGCAACTCCAGCGGATCGTCCGAAGCCATCGATCAGGCCCTGCATACCGATTGCAGTCTGGTTGTCAATAGCGTTGAGTTCTGCAAGTGCGTAACTGAGCTGCTTGGTACTCAGGCCATACTGGGCCTGGATGGAGATAAGTGCCTTGCCAGCGGCAACAAGATCCATGTCGCCAATGAGTGAAGTCTTGATTGTAAGTTCTGTACTCTGTGCCAGCGCGACGCCGGACTGACCAGCCGCAGCCCATGCTGCACCAACCTCTAGGACATCCTTCTGCGCTACGCCATATCGGCTTGAAAGCGCTTCGAATGCACCACTGAGTGCATCAAGCTCATTCTTGAAAACTTGTGCAGCCTTCTGCTGACCATACAAGGCATCCGGCATAAGCCCGGCTTCCTTGTTAAACTGCTCGGCAGCGTCCTGTGCGTCACCGTAGACCTTCTTGATCTTGGTAAACGCAGTCTCGTTATCAAGAGCGAACTTGACAGCCGCTCCACCTGCAAGCAAGAGTGGGATTGTCCAGTTATACTGGAGTTGACGACCAGTCCACTGCATCTGGCTTGCCCATGCTCCCATGGACTTACGTGCAGCGGTTCCACCGATGATGCTTCCGCCTGCAGTAGCTCGACTAGAAGCTAGGAGTTGCTTCTCGAGTCCGGCAACCTGTGCTTGAAGTGCTCGAATCTGGGCCTGCGCCTGAGCAGAGAGCACGCGCACGTTGATGTTCATGTATGCGTTAATGACAGGCCCCTGAAAGTAAGGCTAAGTGGACCTCACTCATGGGCGTGTCCTAAAGTCATGCTTAGAATAGACCAGGCCCCCGGCGCAAAGCAAGCACCGGGGGCCGTGGAAATTCAGCGTGATCCGCGTGGGCGAGATATACCCATTCTGTTATGACTAGATGCAGGACCAGTCTCCTTGTTCTTGTTAGCTTCCTTTGCCTGCTCTTTGGAGCGCTCGGCTAGGATGTAGTAAAACCTGTCAACAAGAACTGGATGCTGGTCATAGAGACCACCCGCCATTGGTAGATGCGCCCACTTCATACCCTCGCACAAGGCGAAGAGTTTTATAATGGAGTCTACCGGGTGAGGGATCTCTTTACCGCGAACAAAAAGACTTACTTGTTCGCGGAAGCGGATTCCCCCGCCTTCTGCTCCAGTACGTCCTTCTTGAGCTGGATCAGGCGGTCCATCTCCTTGTCGATCTCTTCGACATCCATGTCAGCCTGCATCCACGGGTTCTGCTGACGGATGAAGAACTCGAGATCCTGAATGACCTTGGGGTTGAACTTCTCCAGGATCACGTGGATGTTATTCCGACGCCGATTCTCCTCAGTAGGACAGGGGTACGGCGACCAGGTGCCGCGGGCATCCTTCTGCATGATCAGCCAGTTGATGACCGACTGCTCAATGAGCGTGTGACGCTCGTTGGCCGGGTCAATGTGAATCGTAGCGTCCTGAGTACGCTGATTCATCTGAATGCCCTTGTTGGTCGTCTTTTGGAACTTGGCCTTCATACCCTCGTTCATCGGACGGATCTCGAAGAACTGCTTGCCGTCCGGCAGGAAGAACTTGAACGTCTCATCGACGCCCCAGTAATCCTCGTAGGAGACAGGCTCCTCGACGGCTTCCATCTTCTCGACGATCGGCTCGGGCTCATATACGGTCTCAGTCATCCTAGGTGCCCCTTTCATGGGCTATGTGGAGGTTTGCTTTTACTTCTGTGTCACGATCCCCCCAGCTCACGGGAGCAAACTGGGGGGATCGCTTATTCCCGCCATGGGGGGGCTCTGCGGGAATCCTACAGTCAGGCGATGGTGGCTCGACCCGACGTTACAACGGCAGACAGAACATCATTGGCAGGGTCAGGACGCAGGCCCTGCCAGCTGATGTCGTTCTCGATCACGTCGTCACCGGACGGCGACAGGCTGTAGGGCTCCAGCGCAATCTGGCCGACAGTGACTTCGATGGACGACTTCGTCGTACCCGTGATGAACTCATAGGTCTCGCAGGTAATCACGAGCTCATCCTTAGTGACCAATCCACCCGCCACAGTTGCCACGGCGGTACCGAGAACCGAACGCCTCCACAGGGCCGAGTCAGCGGGACGAATCATGAACGAGCCATTGACTTCTCGGCCCTTTGCCGTCAGGTCACCGAGCTCGAAAGCACCGAGTCGGAAGTCGTCGTCTTCGAAGTTGTTGTTGATGTCGAGCGAGAACGACTTGGCCGGAAGGCTTACTGCGCCGAGAGTCAGCGTGATATTCGTGCCGACAATCAGAGGCGAGTTGTCCCACAAGGTATCCGCAGCAGTAGCGGTTACACCAGCAAGACCATGCCTGGCAATGACGCCGACGGTTCCCATGAGGAACCCGTTCGCCTCGGCTTCAAGGTGGAACGTGTTTACGACAGCATCGGTGTAGTGCATCTTCTCGTAGGTGCCACCGATAGCCTCTTCGATGCTGAGGTACGGCAGGGTAGCCGAGTCCAGCGGAGTCAGAGTGTGCTGGTTTGCACCAGCAACCGGGACACCAGCTGCAGTAGCCCTTGAGCCGAGGCACGCAGCAAGTAGGGTCGGGAGAGCCTCCATACGAGCATAGAACTCGTAGTCACCCGCCCAGCTGATGGCACCGAGGTAAGCATCGGAACGGTCACGACCGCCCCCGATCTCGGGGTCGGTGATTAGAAGGTCACGGTTGGCACCGAGGGCTCCCGATCGAAGCTTCATCGCTACAGCTTCAGCGGCGAAGTCAGGAGCAAAGACGCCCGGAGTCGGCTGAGTCCGGAACAGGACCTGTCCAGCCTGGGAAGAGAATCCCATCAGCTCTTACCTTCCTTCTCGTCCTTGGGGGTCACGGTAGGCTTGGGAACCTCAGCTGCAGCCTTGGCCTGAGCCTTTGCAGCCTCAAGTTCAGCCTGCGCAGCCTCAATGACGCTTCCGGCGCCCTCCTTGCTTGCGCTGACCTTTGCCGCCTGCTCAGCACGAGCAACCTGAGCCTGAAGCCTGGCGTTCTCAGCCTTCAGCTGAGTAGCCTGGTATTCCGCCAGGAGGTTGTTCTCGTTCTCGGCCTTGGTCTCGTTGGCCTTGGTGAGGCGGTCGCGGAGCTTGGCATTCTCTTCTGCAAGAGCTGCCAACTCCTCGGGTGTCACTGCCGGCATATCTTTCTCCTCTACGATTGCCGAGTCTCTGTCTCTATCCAGAACTCCAGTGTTGACAGATACAGCAGCTGACCGCCGATCTCGCCACTGAAGTATCGAGAGGTATTAACCCCCCACTTCCTCAGTGACTCAATCCAACCGCCTTCGAGTGTCGCTGTCAGTTGGCTGAAGATTACCTTGAGCTGGGGGTTTGTGTAAAGCACCATGCGCGTGCGTGCTGCGAGGACCGAATGTATAGCCATGCCTCGCACCTCTTCTGAGTCCTTCACAAATGCCTGAACTCCCAGAGTATAAGTTTGGATGGTTGGCATCTGTGGAGCAGGACTATCAAAGCCTTGCATCTCCAGGCTAGTCATATCTGGTGCCCACACCTGCGGGAAAACACCAATGGACTGCCGTGGATCACTGTTGCGAAGTGCCCTAGTGAAAACCTGAATATCAGGATCAATAGTTTCCATCGCACTGGCAACCCACTTAACAACGTTATTGGGAAACACTGTCTCGTCAGCCTCAAGCATGGCGAAGTCTCCCCTCAAACTGAATGTGGAATGCAAGCATGGTAAGCACTACTGCGAGATCTTGCTCATTGAGCCCAAGGACTGGGCGCGCTACAGTCTTAGGACTCTCTCTGCCACGCTGGGCAGTCGACATCTTCTCTCGAAGTGCCTGGTCAGGAGTATTCTTTGGATACTGAAGCATGCCGTATCCGGGGCCAGTGGTAACCCACATCTGACCTTGGGTAATGTACTCTTCTAACTGACCAGTACGCTTGTTGATTGGCTCAGTGGCACCGTAGCCTGCGCGCTCACGAATCTCCTGTGTAGCCTCGGCAAGAGGCGCCCAGGTTCCTGTGACATCGTCACCCTGCTCCATGAATCTATCACTTGCACGCTTCTTGACATACGTGCCGACGTTGCCATAAAGGAACGCAGCTAAGCCTACAGGCGAGAGAGCAGAGTCGATGGTATTGAGCATCTCTTGGACACCGCGCTCATTGCCGACGATATCAAACTCGATGAATCCAGTCGGTGCACCTTTAACCATTATGCACTCACATCTGGATAGCCATAGGGTCGAACCAGAGGATAGACCCTAGGCGGATCAAGCGGGTTCCTGAAAGGCGACATTCCTTCATAGAAGGTCTGTACAAGAGAAACCGGATCTTCGTTAAAAATCATGGGACCAGTAGGAGCTGCCTCGTCGCCAGTGCTAATAAGTTCAGCACCGACCATGACGTAGTTCCTGCTAAGTAAGTCAGTAAGCATCTGCGCAGCCTCGCCAAGCATCTGCTTGGCGTAAGCATGAAGACTATCCATCTCGCCAGCGGCCGCAACATCTGCAATCATGCGGCCGCTAGCGAGGAGCCAGTTGATCTTCTTGAGAAACAGAATTGCCGGACGATTCACAGCCACCAGATCGTCAATGACAATCGGAGTAACGTAGAGGTGCCCGAGCGCAGCGTCAATCTCTTCTGCTGCATTCAGGATATACTGAGCCTGGGTAGTATATGAGGGAACAGCAATGTCGCCAGTCCTCATATCTTCTTCGGCACAGTATGCACCAGCTACGTTCGGCATCAGTTCTCCGTCAGATCACTTGGACTTGGTGGTCGGAGGCGGCGTAGTGCTCTTGGTCGGAGGAGTCGGGGAAGTCGCAGGAGTACCTCCATCGCCACCCTCTTCCTCAGTGACAATTCCGCCGATGACAGTGGTTCCGAACTCCACGTCATCCGAGAGGAACTGCGCATGAACCTTGCCCTCAGCACTTTCGGGGTCACCTTCGTACGGAGCGTCTACGTGAGACGCAGAGTTCTGGTAGATCTTGTCCACTCCGACATATCCGTTGTCAGATAGCTGCGGATCTACTGCAGGACCGACCTGAGCCGGAACTACGTAGTCATCAGCCTGCCGCGCCTCAAGATCAAGCTGAGACGTAGGCTTGCTGTATTCGGCCTTTTCCTTCGTCATTCCTTTTCCTCTCTCTGTACCGAAGCGGAGGGAAGCCTCATCCCCAAAGGCTCCCCTCCGCTAAGATTGGTCAGACCGGCATCGTCACATCGACGGTACAGGTGTATTCCATGTGCGGGAACACCGGGAACATCTTGACGCCGTTGCCGACATCCTGACCCCACGGGTCCTTGGTGGTCTGCTCCCACTCGTAGAAGCCGGACTGCCAGTTACCCTCGGGGTGAGGTGAGGTGAGGGTCTTGGCGAAACCGATCTCCGTCTGGGCGATCTCAGCCATCTCGGCCATGTTCGGCAGGAGGATGAGTCGCGTGGACGGGGTGAATCGGTTGTTGACGACAGTGTTCGAGCCAATGGCACGAGTACGGTAAACCGCGTCATACTCGATGAACTCGATGCCCGTGCTCGCCGCAATGACTGCACGAGCCGCCTGGGGCGACCAACCTGCAGTCGCGTAGAGCAGGTCCGGCATCTGCGGAGCACCCGCAGCGTCGTAGGCAGCACCGAGGCCCGCTCGCTGAGCGAACTTGTCAGCCGCCCAGAAACGATTCAGAACCCGCTTCGGACCAATGACCGAACCCAGGTTCACCAGGTAGCGGTCGTAGAACCAGGCATTGAGCTCGGTGAAGAAGTTGATCGGGTCGAAGGTCGTCCCGCTCAGATCCCACAGGCCGTTGGCCAGACCAGCCGCAGCGACATCGAAGGCCGCATTGCTTGCAGTCTGGTCGGCAGGCCGACCGTAGTCCACACTGAACTTGATGCGACCGTCGTCGTACGCAACAGACCCGGCCGACAGCGCCCCCATGATCAGGAGCTCGCGTCGGTTGTCCAGCTTGCGACGACGCAGGGCGCGGTCGCGGGCAACCTTCGTGTTCCAGTCCTGCGTGGCACTCGAGACGAGAAGTGGGAGGTTGCCCCCACGCATCGCCTCTGCAACACCAGCAAGCTCACGGGCACGGTTGACGTCCGAGGCGTCGTAGTGGTCCTTGAGGGACCAGTCGAGGACGCTTGCGCGACCCTGACCAGCGATGGTCTCGTCCTTCTGGGCGAGCTCAGCCTCGGCGTCCTCGGCACGCGCCGGGGCCAGACCATCAGTCTGGACCGACAGGTAATCGAAGATCACGTCGTCAGTCGCAACCGGAAGCCACGGGGCGATCGAGTCACCGATGTGGTTGGTCGGAGGCGGGATCTCGCGGATGATGCCGAGCGAGGTCTCCTTGCGAACCAGTCGATCCTGACCGAGCGCCGAAGCGTTCTGGATCTTGCTGATCCCATCAGGAGTACCGAAGTAAGCCTGCATGGCCGCTTCAAGAGCGGCGGGCTCGATAGACGGCTGCGTCACTTGAACGTCACCCCCATTCCCTTCTGGGCCACCAGAGCGGCGGCAGTCGTGTTGGTCAGGACGATGCGAGCGCCAGCAGCGTCTCGCTCGAAGCACCACGCCTGAACCGCAGTGGCGTCATACGTCACGGCGATCTCGTTGTCGTGCTCCATAAGCTGCCAAGGGAGCCAGGTGTCGTTGATCCCGACGATGTTGGCGAGGGTCTGACGACCGTCAGTCACGCCAGCCATGAAGGGGCCAACCTTGCCGGACTCGCCACCGGAAGTAATCTTCGCCATGATCTCGCCAGGCTTGAGCATCTTCTGGACGACTCCGTCAATCGTCTCGTTGGGTACGGTGCTCGCGGCTACCGTGTACGACTCCTTCTTGACACCCTTGGTAGAGCGCAAGTACTCATTGGAGCCGAACGGGGTCCGGAACCCGCCACCCTTGCTGAACGAAGGCATTCTTTCTCCTCGTGCGTAGGTTGGAAGACCAGCGTCAGCTGGTCTTCTGCTCGGACTTGAGGGCCTGGAGCTTCTGGTACGAAGCCATGGTCTCCAGAACATCCTGGGCTACACCGGCATCGCGGTGTCCCTGGACGATGTCCTCAAGGACGGTGATCTCGTCCGTGGTGGACGGGACTGCACCATTGACAGGCGCCGCGTTGCGCGTAGCCTGGTCGGCTCCATGGGTCTCGAACAGTGGCGACTTGGGGGCGGCACTCATCGAGGCCTTCCACTTGTCGAACTGGTCAGACGAGAGCGAGAGCGCGAAGTCCTCGGTCGTGGTCAGGTTCTCGTCAGATGCCACAATCTTGCCGTCAGTGGCCAGCTGGGCGACGAACGCCTTTCGGCCGGACTCGATGGTTTCCTTGCGGAAAGTCTCGAGAGAATTGATGTGCGACTGAACGCCGGCGAAGTCAGTAACCTCGACGCCATTCATGGTGAACGTGGGAAGAGTCACCGCGACAGGCGGAACCTGCGTGGACGCGGGGACTACCGGCGCTGCCGGGGCCGCTGCCTGCGGCTGAGCCGGAAGTACAGGCATGTCCGTCATATGAGCCTCCTCGACTCGGTTTGTTGTAGTGAGATGACTAGCCGAGGCGGCCAGCTTGTTAGGCGACATCTTCAGGAAGGCCTCGATATCGGCGGCCTTCCAAACATTCTTCGTCGCTTCTTCGGGAGCATCCTCGTCGGGATTGTCTGTTACCTCGTCAACGAGGCCCATATCGAGCGCCTCGTTTCCGTTGTACCAGGTGTCACCTGCACGCATCAGATCCCTGAAGTCTCCAGCCTTGTTATCGTTGTTAGCACGAGTTGCGTAGATGTCAGCAATCTCGTTGCTAATACGATCAAGCAGGTCAGCTGCAGCTCGCATCGCCTTGGCGTTACCGCCAGCGAAAGCCTTAGCGTCGTGAATCATGAGCTGCGAGTTGCGGCTCATCTGTCGAACATCAGCACCCTGGACGATGTAGCTTGCAGCCGATGCTGCCATGCCATCGACGATCGCAGTGGTAGTCGACTTATGATTCCTGATCGTGTTGTAGATCGCAAGTCCGTCGAAGACCGAGCCACCCGGAGAGTTGATGTGGATGTGAATGTGCTTGGTATCGATCTCATCTAGGGCAGCCGCGAAGTCCTTCGCGTTCGTACCCCAGTACCCGATCTCGTCGTAGATGTAGACCTTCGTTACATCCGAGCCCTTCTTGGCCTGAACGATACGAAACCAGTCAGCGCCAGCCTTCGGCGGCTCAGTTCGCATCGAGAAGCTCATCAGCTCGATATCGGTCATAGTTGGTACCTTAATCCTCTAGGTGTATGCCCGTCCAGCATTGCAGCATTTCAAACTACCTGCGCCTGGGCATCCGGAGACTGTTCTTCTGACAGTCGAACGTTTTGGCTGGTGAAAATCACCTTATGCCAACGCAGGCAGTTACGACACCTGATTTTGGCTACACCAGCATTGAAAAGAAGCTCGGCATACAGCCGATTCTGCTTGTACACTTTGACACGCACAAACAGCTCATTCTTGTCGTCAAGACCATAAGTTGCCAGCAAGGGCTCGTGCCGACAGAAGCACCTCAGTTCTTTCTCGCGTAATAGTTTCATCGAGTAAAGGCCTCGATCATCCGCTCAAGCTTGTTCTTGAAGAATCCCATGTAGTCACCAGGCGTCGGAAACTCAGCAGTACCTAGCTTCAGGGTAGCAGTGATCCAGCTATCCATAGCTGCGTAGATGTCATCTACACGCTGGCCAGGATCAGAGTAATCCATGCGGTGAAGTGCATCAGCGAGCTGTCGCTTGTAGCCCATCTGAATTGAGAATTCATCGTCACCGAAGGTATTGTTACGATAGCCCTTACTGATCTGCTTCTGGACTCGAAGAACAATCAGTTCAGTAACTTCGGCTACGAGATTCGTACCATCAGGGTTCGGAGGAGTTTCGCCGGGAAGCGGCTCCGGAGTAGCAGTGACAACCTCAACTTCGGTGACCGTAAGACCGATCTGCTCGCCTAATTCCTGGGTATCCATCTTGTAGATACCCTTGGTGATACCAGCCTGCAAGATAGAGTTAAGAAGGTCCGTGTTAGCCTTGCCAAGCTTACTGAACTTGATCTTCGCTACGGGAGCATTGTCACCGAAGTTGTACCGAACAATCGGGCGAATGATATACTTGTCCATATATTCAGACCAGTCGCCCGAGAGTGCATTCAGCATCCACTGGTAAACCTGCGTGTGCTGAGTACCGAGGTTATAAGAACCGACATCTGCTGTGCGCATCATGAGTAGTGGAGTAAACATGGCGAGCGACATCTCTTCATCGAGGCGCGTCATGTAGCGTTCGAAGTCTGCGCCGCGCATCTGCGACTCAAGGTACTCAAGCGTGTAATCGAAGTCTGGTGAAGTTTCCTTATCGCCCATCGGGGTGCGTTGGTTAGGCAGAATCACAGTGCTACGATTACGCAGCTGCTGAATCACCATTGCCATCAGCTGATTACCAGGCATAGTGGCACCGTTGACGGTAATCTCGTCCTCGAAGGGTGCACGACCCACTGGGGTCGGCTCGCCATAGCGCTCATAATACCTGTTTGCGAACAGATGCATGAGCACCGAGAAGAACCACGGCTGGAAAGCAGACTCCAAGATACGCCTGCCGTAGTAGTTACCATTCTCCATTAACAGCGGATACCAGTAGCTGTTGTCTACTGGAATCGTAGCAGCTGCTCCGACCTGGTCAATTCCATCATAGACACTGTGTGCACTCAGAACAGAACCACCCGGCGTTGACACACGATTCTCAATGCGCTTCCAATGGACGCGGCAGTCTTCGGGAATAAGGTCCTTGATCTTGCTCAGCTTTACCTCTCGACCGAAAACATCATTCTCCCATTGAAGAACATTGGGACCAAAGCCAGCCCAAAGCGACTGAGACTGCGCTCGCACTAGGCGACTCCATACAGTCTCAAGCTGTTCGGTAACCAGATTTGCGATCTTCTTGTTTTTGGATTCAATGTGCCAACCGAGCTGATGCATCATGAATGTCAGAACCGTCAGCGACGAGTTGATCTGGTAGTTACCCTTCATCTGACGAAAGTCAGCAAGAGTAAGTTGAGAAGTGTCGAACGCAATCGTTCCGCCACCAGGCAATCCTAAGAACTGAACCTCGGGGCCAGCCCATCTGCCATACCGCTCACCTAGGGCGGGAGCTGAAGCCTTCTTGTTCTCGAAGTCAGCGCTGCTGATTGGTTTTCCGTTGGGGCCTACGAGCTGGGGCACTGTATCTCCTACAGTCCATGTGGCATCGGGAATCTCGGGAACGTACTAGTAGTACTGGGCGGGACAGGAGCCTTGAGTCCTGAGCCATCCATACCAGGCAGTCCTGGAGAATGCTGAATACCAAAGTCTTTGTTGTACCCGAATGGGTCCTGCTGATCCAACTGTTGCGTTTCTTGTGATTCGC
>Ga0137374_10008584_pt1 | contig 12092 bp, 8 predicted proteins | sample SagtaG_20_FD_104811 | JGI IMG/M metagenome (GOLD analysis project Ga0137374, IMG submission 104811) | Vadose zone soil microbial communities from Sagehorn Ranch, Mendocino, California, USA - Sage1_R_100_16 metaG | ecosystem: Environmental > Terrestrial > Soil > Vadose zone | place: USA...
GCTCGCGGTGCTGCGGGCTCATCCGCTCGAACCGCGGGCGCAGCAGGTCGTCCTTCAGCACCCTGTCGTAGAAGACCTCGGTGAGGCGGCGCAGAGCGTCGTGCCCACCCGCCCATTCGTACAAGGTCGGCTCGCTCATGTGGCCCCCAAGGCGTGTGATTACTTGATTACCGCTACCGTAGCGAAGGGCCGAAAGGATCCGATCACGCCGGTACGACGACCAGGTCGCCCGCGTTCGTACGGCGCGCGAACCACACCGGCCGCGGCCCGGCGAACTCCGCCCGCACCACGGGTACCGATCCCAGCACCACGAGCACAGTGCTCCCGTCCGGCAAGCCGTCGGTCACCATCGCCCCATCCACCGTCTCCTCAACCTCACACCACACCGCACCGCCGTCGTCGCCGCGCCGGTCGGCGCGGGCGCCGCGCAGGGTGTGCAGAGCGACATGGACGGTGCGGTCGCCGGTCCGCCGTGCGGTGCCGTACGGCACGCCGGACTCCGCGGCGAAGGCGCTCGCGCCGTGCATCAGCGCCGTACCCGTCCCGTCGATGCCGTGCAGGGGCAGGTATGCACTGGACAGCCTGGCGCCCGTCGCGACGACCGCCGCACCAGCCGGCTCCACTGCGGTCCCGAGCGGCGGTGGCGGGGAGGGTTGAGCGGCCGGCGGTTGAGTGTGCGCGACCTGCCAGCCGGTGTCGAGGAGGTCGAGGCCGGTGGGGGCGTGGACGAGGGGGGCGCGCAGCTCGTACGGGCCGGTGAGCACGCTCGCGGTCTCGATCCGGGCGCCGCTCGGGGTGCCGTCGGGCCAGACTGGATTGTGGAAGGAGGCGGCGTAGCCGGACCTGCAACGGAGGCGGTGGATTCTGGTGCGGCGAGAGTAGCCGCCGTCGTCGCGGATCAGGGCGACGTGGTTGTCCGGGATCGTGGCGGACGGGCCGGCTGCGGGGCCGGTGGCAGTGGAGTAGGCGAAGCGTGCGTAGTGCGGGTCGTCGGCAACGGTCAGCGACGGATGGTTGTCGCTGCCGTGGTTCGCGACCCGGACGATGCCGTCGGCAACGGTCGCGCTGAGCACGAACCCGGGCGCGGCCAGGCTGCGCACGCAGTCGGCGCGCTCGACCGGCAGCGGCTCCTCGACGGCGGTCCAGCACGGGTGGTCGGCCGGCAGCAGCAGGCCGAGGAACCCGAGCGAGTTCCAGTACGGCGAGGCCGGGCCGGAGTAGCTCTGCACCAGCGGCGGGAACGGCCGGTACCAGCCGAGGCTCGGCACGCCGCCGGCATCCAGCGCGCCACGGTCGATGAAGTGCCGCAACGTGCCACTGGCCAGGCGGCGCGTCGTACCCGGGGAGAGCGGGGTGGCGCCGGCGAGGGCTCCGGCCCATGGCGCGGCGGCCGCGGCCCAGCGGTAGATCAGCGACCGGCCCTGGTGCAGGGGTGCGCCGTCGGCGCCGAAGAACCAGCCGAAGTCGTCGAGGAACGCGTGCAGCCGTTCGCGCAGCACCGGCAGCGCGTCAGGGTCGAACATCGTTGCCCAGAGCACGTACTTGGTGTGCATCGCCCAGCCGCAGTAGTGGTCGAACGCGTCCTTCGGTCCGTCGCGGTACCAGCCGTCGCCGACGTAGAACTCCTCGATCCGGGCCCGGTCCGCGTCCATCTCCGCCCGGTCGTGCGGCGCGCCCACGCTTGCCAGGAAGTCGCCCACGATCATCCGGAACAGGTGCCAGTTGTTGTCCGGGATCTCCAGCCCGAACGCGCCGTGGAGCCAGTCGACGGCGCGCTGCCGGACCCGGTCGTCCAGCCGGTTCCACAGCCACGGTCGGGTCAGGTGCAGCCCGGTTGCGATTGCATACGCCTCCACCAGCGCCTGCCGGCAGTCCGCGTCGATCCGCGGCCACGCCTCCGGATGCCCAGGGTCGGCCCCGGCTGCAAACCCCTCCGCGTACGACGACAGCGCGTCGCCGGGGCCGGTGCCGTTCGACCCGGCGGCCCGGAACGCGAGCAGCAGGAAGGTGCGGGCGAATCCTTCGAGCCCGTCGGAGTCCTGCCCCGACCTGGACGGCCGTCCCGGCGGCGAGATCTGTGACCGGCCCGGCGAGGCGAACACCTGCGCGGCCTCGAGCATCCCGTCCGCGGCCGCCAGCCAGTGCTCCCGGGTGTATCCGGTGAACGGGCTGGTTGCCCGATCGTCCGCCGGCAGCACGAGCCGCCCACCGGCCAACCACCGTGCCATCAGCAACTCCCGCACATCGAGGACTGTCGTAATGGGGAAGGGTGGCGCGAGGTCATACTCTGATCCGCACCGTAACCGAGGAAGGGTGGTCTGGTCATGCTGGCGGCGTTCATCGGCCTGCGGCGTTTCTGGTGCTCCGGCCTGACCGCAGGGAGTGGCGAGTGACCCGGCCGACCGTCGTACTGGCGATGCGGCGCGGACTGGCCGCCAGGCTGCTCGACGACGACGCGCTGGAACGGTTGCGGGCGGTCGCGGACGTGGACTCGGCGGTCGTGCTCGACGACCTGTCGACTGCCGACGCGCTCCAGCGCTTGGCCAAGGCCGACGTCCTGCTGACCGGCTGGGGCTGCCCGCCGCTGACCGAGTCCGTGCTCGCGAGCGCGCCGCGGCTGCGAGCCGTGGCGCACGCCGCCGGCTCGGTGAAGCACCACATCACGGACGCGGTCTGGCGGCGCGGGATCCAGGTCAGCTCGGCCGCCTCGGTGAACGCCGTACCCGTCGCCGAGTTCACCGTCGCCGCGGTGCTGCTCACGAACAAGCGGGTGCTCCCGATCGCCGCCGCCTACCGTCGTACCCGGTCCGGCACGGGGCGCGACTGGGAGGCGGAGCACCCCGGTATGGGCAACTACCGCAAGCGGGTCGGGATCGTCGGCGCGTCCCGGATCGGGCGGCTGGTGATCGAACTGCTGCGACCCTTCGAGCTGGAGCTGGTGCTGTCGGACCCGTACGTCGATCCCGCCGAGGCGGCTCGGCTCGGGGTGCAGCTGGTGGAGCTCGACGAGCTGGTCGCGACCAGCGACGTGGTAACCCTGCACGCCCCTGACCTGCCGGAGACCCGGCACCTGATCGACGCCCGGCGGCTCGGGCTAATGCGGCCCGGCGCGACCCTGATCAACACCGCGCGGGGCGCCCTGGTCGACACCGACGCGCTCACGACGGCGGTTCTCGCGGGCGGGCTGCACGCCGTACTCGATGTGACGTCGCCGGAGGTGCTGCCGGCGGACTCACCGCTGTACGACCACGACAACGTGCTGCTCACCCCGCACATCGCCGGCTCGCTGGGCACCGAGCTCGCCCGGATGGGCGCCCTGGCCGTCGACGAGATCACCCGCCTCGCCGCCGGCGAACCCCTGGCCCACCCGGTCCTGGAAGAACACCTCGGCCGTACGGCGTAGCCGCCCGCCGGCGGGATCGATCACGTCCGGGCAGGACCTGCGGTGGCGCTGCTGTCGCCGAAGCTGGCTCCGATCCGTACAACGGTGGGTATGTACGACATACCCACCGTTGTACGGATTGGCCCTCGTCCCGCGCAGGGTCAGTCAGCTGGTGCGGGCCGGTCGACGCGGTTCGGCCAGGCCGGCTTAGCCGGCGCGGCTCAGTCGGCGCGGGTGGGGGCTGGAAGGGGGCGATCGGCGTAGGCGTGGCGCATCGTGTTGTCGTTGGTGTCGAGGCGTTCGCCCTGGTCGGTGAGGCCGGCGCGCTCGGCGACCTTACGGGACGGCGTGTTGTGCGCGGCGACCCAGGCGATGACGGGCGCGTCCGGGTCGACCTGGTGGGCGGCCTCGATCGCGGCCCGGGTGACCTCGGTCGCATAACCGTTGCCCTGGTGCGCGGTCCCGATCCGGTACGACAGGTTCCAGCCGCCGCCGGAGTGCCGCTGCACCCCGCCGACCCCGATCACCTCGTCGGTCTCGGCCAGCCGGATCGTCCAGTAGCTCAGTCCCTCGTCCCACCGCTGCGCGGCGCGCTCCAGCCACGCCCGCGTGCGCTCGGGAGACGTGTGCCGGCTCTCCGGCTCGTACCACCAGCCGTCCGGGTCGGCCATGATCGGCGCCAGCGCCTCCGCATCCCGCGGCCCCGTTGCCGTCAGCAACAACCGCTCCGTCCGCACGACGGTCACGTCACCCATACCCCCATCCTGCCGAGTCGCACACGCGCACACCGAACCGTTTCCCGTCGCCCCTCTCAGAGCTCGGCGATCCAGGCGCGGATCCGTGCGCGGGCGTCCTCCGTGGTTCGCCAGGGGAGGTCGAGCTGGGCGCGCTGGCGGTCGTGCATGGCGATCAGGCGCAGCATGGCCTGTGTGAGCTCGTCGCGGTCGGGGGCGGGGAAGAGTTGCCCGAGTTCGCTGGTGTCGAGGCGCGACTCGGCCCGACGGTAGGTGAACTCGCTGAGGCCGTCGAGGCGGGCCTGCCACTGCTCGACGATGTCGCGCAGCACCGGGAAGTCGCCGGCGATCGAGTAGTACTCGCCCCGCCTGACGTGCTGCAGCGAGTAGACCAGCCAGGCCCAGAAGCGTTCCTCCTCGTGTACGGCCGGGGACCAGTCGACCGTTTGGTCCGGCGGTACGGCGCACGCGGCCCACTCGTCGAGCCGGCCGGTGTCGTCCCAGGCGACGACGTACGGCCCACCGTCCGGCGGCGGCAGCTCGTCGACGGTGTAGAGCGGGATGTCGGTCTTCACCCGCGGGTCGAACAGGTAGATGACGAAGTGCGGCTTCACGTGGTCGGCGTCGAAGCGGTGGAACCAGGGCGCGATCGGCCAGTCCCAGCGCTCCGCCCAGGCCCGGTCCCGCGCGGCCGGGTCGGCGAAGCAGATCCCCACGTCCAGGTCGGACTCGGCGTCCATCCCGCCCCGCGCGACCGATCCGCAGACGAACCCGCCGACCGCCTGCGGCCGGAAGTACTCCAGTACGGCGGCCAGCACCCGCCGGTGCTCGGGAAGCTCCGACAGGTGCTGGTACGCGGCGTCTCTGATGTCACCCACCACGCCACCGTAGAGCGGACCCGCTCGGCGGCGACACGCAATTTGCGCCCTGCGAACCGCCGTCCACGGTTCGCAGGGCGCAAGCGGAGGATCAGACCTTGGTGAAGGACCAGCGCTGCAGGGCGGAGCCGGTGTCGGTCTGCTGGGTGAGCTTGGATCCGTCCGTAGAGCCGGCCGCGGTGATGGACAGGCCGCTGCCGACCGAGACGAGCGCGTAGCCGCCGCTCGCGGAGGTGATCCGCCAGCGCTGGTTCGGGCCGCCGTGGCAGGTCCACTGGGTGATCGCGGCGCCGGCCGCGGCGGAGCCGCCGTTGACGTCGACGCACAGGCCGGAGTTCACGTTCTTGATCGTGTACGTGCCGTCGCCGGTGTCGGTGATCACGAACTTCTGGTTCGCGCCGGTGTGCGGGGCCCACACGATCAGCTGGGTGCCGGCGCTGGTCGAACCGCCCGGCACGTCCATGTTCTTGGTGGACGTGGTCACGTTGTACGTCGCGCCGGAGACGACCGGGCTCGCCGCGTAGACCTCGAACTCGAAGAGCGAGAAGCCGTACGTCGTGGCGCGCAGGGTGCCCTGCATCCGGACGTACCTGCCGCTGCCGGTCAGACCGGTGAGGTCGTCCACCCCGCCGTCGCTGGTGCTGGTCGTGTAGATCGAGCTCCACGTCGTACCGTCGTTGGAGGTCTGGATCTGGTAGCCCTTCCCGTACGCCGCCTCCCAGGTGAGCTTGACCCGGCCGATCTGCCTGGTCGTGCCGAGGTCGACGGTGATCCACTCGTTGTTCGGCGAGCCCCAGGTCTGCTGGGCGACGACCCGCAGGATGTCCTTGATGCCGCCCGCGACCTGCGACTCGGTCTCGGCGTTCGGGCTGTCGCACCAGACGTGCACCTTGGAGCCGATGTTCTTCGACTTCGTTGCCGTGGACAACGTCTGGTTGCCCTGGAACAGGTCCGGGTACCAGGTCTCGTAGCCCCAGGTGGTGTTCGGCTTGCTGCCGCCGAGCACGTAGTACGTCGGGCTCCAGCTCTCGTTCGAGACCAGGTGGCCGCGGTCCACGAGCTGCTGCGGCGAGAGCCCGTAGTTGTACCAGAACTCGATCACGATGTTCGTGTCCGGGTTGATCGTGCCGTCGCCGGACTTGATCCCGTCGTTCCACATCCGGGTGGTCTTGCCGGCCGCGCGGACGATCCCGTTGGCCCAGTTGATGAACCCGTAGTACGTGTCCTTGGCGGTCGCGTTCGCGCCGTAGTGCGCGCGGGCGTAGGTGAGCAGCTGCGGGTACGGCGAGTAGTCCGACACGTACTCGTCCGAGCCGATGTGGAAGTACGGGCCCGGGAACAGCGGCAGGTACTCGTCGTAGATGTCCTTGATCAGCGTGTACGCCGCGTCCTTCGACAGGTCGATGAACCCGTTGTTCACGGTGCCGGAGATGCTGACCAGCTTCAGGTCGGTGTGCTGGGCCAGGATCGGGTCCATGTGGCCAGGCGCGTCGAACTCCGGCACCACGGTGATCTTGTACCTCGCGGCCAGCGCGATCAGGTCGGTGACCTCGGCCTTGGTGAGGTGGTCGGCCGACACGTACTCCGGGTGCTTGGTGCTCTCGATCCGGAAGCCCAGGTTGTCCGACAGGTGCAGGTGGAAGTAGTTCAGCTTCAGGTACGCGAGCTCCTTCACGTGGTCGCGCAGCCACTGCGCGGTGAAGAACTTGCGCCCGTCGTCCACCATCAGTCCCCGCTCGGGCTTGAGCGACCAGTCGCGGGCGGTGCCCTGCGGGATGCTCGTGGACTGGTGCAGCAGTTGGAGCACCGTGCGGGTCCCGTAGAACGCGCCCTTGTCGTCGCGGGCCGTGATGGTGATCTTGTCGGTCACGTTCAGCGCGTAGCCCTCGGTGCCGAGCGCGGTGTCGGTCGAGCCGAGGCTGAGAAAGATGTCGCCGGCCGCGAGATCGGCCGTCGTGCCGGTGGTCTGGGCGATCGTCGACCCGGTGAGCGACTTCAGGTCGTCGGCGAACACCTGGCTGGTCGTGGCCAGCGTGGTGGCGTCGGTGGTGTTGCGGACGATGCGGGTCGCGGCGCTGACGGTGTAGCTGCCGGCGCCGCCGGTCCACTCCTGCAGGGCGGGGATCGTCTGCGGCTTGGCGTTCGCGGCATGGGCGGGCTGCTGAACGACCAGACCACTGCCGAGGGTCGCGACGAAGGTGACTATCGCGAGACCCAGGCGTGCCGGTGTACGGGGCATTCTCATCGGTTCGTTCCTCTCCGAGGGCGGCGGAGTCGGCCAGTGGTCTAGTCCACTTGCAAGATGGCAGCATCGAGCCGCTCAGGTCAAGAGTTGATCGAAACTGATCCACTACAGACATGAACAGACAGCGAACTCCAAGGAATGCGCAACTCCGTCACAGAGCGCAGTCGGCCGACGTGACTCGTGTTGTGGGCCGGCTCGCTACTGCTGTGCCGGCCTTACGCCGTTCAGCGTGACGATCGGCCCCGCGCACGTGGATCCGGAGACGATTCAGATGCCCGTCCAGCCCGTGGCGCCGTCGTCCGACTCACGACGACGGTGCTGCCGGGACGGACCGGACGGGCAGGGAGGTTCGGGCGTCGAAGCTGGTGCTGCCGAGGCGGCGCTCGGTGTGGGCGATCAGGTCGAGCACCTCCGTCGCGACATACCCGGTCGTCCCGCGCTCGACCGACTTGCTCGTGAGTACGCCGGCGCCGGCCAACTCGTCCAGCGCGGCACGCGCAGCGGGATAGGTGACACCCAGGGCGCGTTCCGCGGTCCGGACGGTCATCACGGGGATCTCCGGCAGGATCGCGAGGATGCGCGTGGTCGCCGAGTCGGACCGCGGTGTCTGGCGCCGTCCGCGCTCACTCCGGTGCCGTGCGACACGAGCGGTCCAGTCCGACTTGAGCTCGGCGATCTCCGTCGCGAGGCGGCCGGCCTGACTGACTGCCACCAGCGTCGCGTCCAGGAACACGTCCAGCCACAGGGCACTGCCGGCGCGCGCAGCCTCAGCGTCCGGCGGGCCGTCGTACCGGTAGGCGGTGAGGCCGTCGACGTACGTGTCCTTCAAGGTGGCCAGGACCATGCTGATCGGAAGCATCGCGGCGGGCGTCAGTCGCCGTCGGGTGAGCACGGTGTGGATCAGGGATCGACCGACTCGGCCGTTGCCGTCGGTGAACGGATGGATCGTCTCGAACTGCGCGTGGACGAACGCGGCCTGGACCAGCGGCGCGTGGGCCGACGCGTTGAGGTAGTGAAGCAGGTCGGCCATCAGGGGCCGGACCCGATCGGCTGGAGGCGGGACGTAGGCGGCGTCGAGGGGATGCCAGTTGGAGCCCCCGATCCAGTTCTGGACGGTGCGCAGGCCATGGTGCGGTTCCTCGGGCAGCAGCTCGGTATGCAGCCGAACGACATCCTCGACGGTTACCTCATCGGTCTCGACGAGATCCTTCGACGCGCGTCGCAGCACGGCGATGTTGTTCGCGACGAGCCGCGCCTGGTCGCTGAAGCCCTTGATCGGCTCATCGTGCGCCAGCTCGGCGAGAGCGACCTGCTCCGGCGACGGCGCGATGCCTTCGATCATCGACGACGCGATCGCCTCCGACCTCAGCAGAAACCGCGAGATCCCGTCGAGTGACCGCGAATCGCCGACGGTCGCGAGACGGTGGACGGCTCGCTCGGCCTCGGCTGCCTTCGAAGCCAGCCCCGGATCGACGACCAGCGGGCGGCCGGCCAGGGGATCGGGCAGGTAGGCGCCGTAGGGGCCGCCACGGCGGTCACGGCGTCCCATCCCCGCGCTGGGGTCGGGTTCCCAGTGCAACCCGAGCGAGGTGGCCACTGCGCGGTTTCCATTCATCGAGGAGGTGTCCGTTAAAGTTTAGACCCCTAAGCTTTAACGGATCGCCCGCTCGTGCAAGGATCCGCCGCAAAATGCGGAACTCCCGGCCTGTTGAGACCGGGAGTTCGTTTGTGCGCGAGGGGGGAGTTGAACCCCCACGCCCTTTCGGGCACACGGACCTGAACCGTGCGCGTCTGCCTATTCCGCCACCCGCGCGCGTGGCCGGGACTGCCATCCACGACCGAGGCAGAAGACTAGCACGAGTTCCGACGGGCCTTTCATTACGGGTCCAAGCCAACCGACCGTTACGATCGATCGTCGTACCAGCGGGCTGCCGAGACACGGCGGTCCGGCCAGGCTCGTTCGGGGGACTTGGCGGAAGGGAGGCGGCATGGCGGGCAGTCATCGGTTCGAGCGGAAGCTCGAGAGTCTCGTCAGCGGTGCCTTCGCGCGTGCGTTCAAGGGGCCAGTGGAGCCGGTCGAACTGGCGGCGGCGCTCAAGCGCGAGGTGGACAACACGGCGCGGATCCTGTCCCGCGACCGGCGGCTGGTGCCGAACTCGTTCACGATCGAGCTCGGCACGGAGGACTTCCGGCGGCTCAGCGAGTACGGCCGGACCCTGCAGCACGAGCTGGCGAACGAGCTGCGTGAGCACGCGGACATCCAGCGGTACACGTTCTCGGGGCCGATCGAGATCCGGCTGACCGAGCGGCCCGAGCTGCCGACCGGCAAGGCGCAGGTGCGCAGCGCCACAGTCGGAACGCCGGCGCAGCCGTACCCGGACGCGAACGACGGGCGGACCCAGGTCCAGGCCGTCCCGCCGCCGCCACCGCAGCAGCAGCCGCGTCCCGCGGGTCCGGTGCAGGTGAACGTCGAGATCCACGGCCGCACCCGGCCGGTGAATCCGCCCGGCGTGGTGATCGGTCGCGGCACCGACGCGGACATCCAGGTGAACGACCCGGGCGTCTCGCGACGGCACGCGGAGATCCGGCTGATGCCGGACGGGCCGTCCGGTGTTCGCGTGGTCGTGGTAGACCTCGGCTCGACCAACGGCACGCTGGTCAACGGCCGCCGTACCTCGGAGGCCGAGCTGACCGACGGCGCCACCATCAAGATCGGGACCACGGAGCTGACCCTGCGCATCTCGTCGAGCCCCGCGCCGGCACCGCCCAGCGGACCGGCGACCAGCCCCTTCGAGTCCGGTTACGGCCCGCCGCCCGGCCAGAACCCCGCGCAGCAGGGCCCCGGGTACGGCCGTGGCTCCGCCCAGCAAGGACCGGGGTACGGCGGTCGGCCCGCGCAGGATCCGCGGCCCACGCAAGAACCGGGGTACGGCGGTGGCCCGGGTCATGGCCCGAACCCCGGGTACGGACCGCAGGGATCGAGTAACCCGTACCGCCGACCGGACAGCGGCGGCAGTGACGTACCGCCGAGCTGGCGGTGATGGCTGAACCGTGTCCGACATGTCAGAACTGACGCTGACGCTGATCAAGCTCGGCTTTCTCGCGCTGCTGTGGATGTTCGTGCTGTCCGTGCTGTCCGTGATCCGCTCCGACCTGTTCGGGGCGAAGGTCACCGGCCGGGCGGTCAGCAGTGCGGCCGCCGCGCCGGAGGCGAAGGCGCAGCGGCCGTCGAAGGCGAAGAAGAAGCGCGGCCAGCCGAGCGTGCTGGTGATCGCCGACGGCCCGCAGGCCGGGGTGAACGCGCAACTCGCCGGCGAGCCGGTCATCATCGGCCGCGGTTCGGACTGCCAGATCAAGCTGGACGACGACTACTCGTCCACCCGGCATGCCCGGTTGTTCCTGTCCGACGGGCAGTGGTGGGTCGAGGACCTCGGCTCCACGAACGGCACGTACCTCAACGGCCAGCGGCTGACCCGGCCGGTAGCGGCCGAGATCGGCGGATCCATCCGGATCGGCCGTACAACGCTGAACCTGGGTAAGTAGGGCAGACACTCCATGACCCTGTCGCTCGACTATGCCGCGCTGACCGACGTCGGCCGGGTCCGCCGCAACAACGAGGACTCGGCGTACGCCGGCCCGTACCTGCTGCTGCTCGCCGACGGCATGGGCGGCGCGGCCGCGGGCGAGGTGGCCAGTGCCACCGCCGTCGAGGTGATCCGCAAGCTGGACCGGCCCGCGGCGGGCGACCTGATCGAGCTGCTCGCGGGCGCGGTGCACCGGGCGAACGAGCGGCTCTCGGAGCTGGTCGAGCAGGACCCGGACATCGAGGGCACCGGCTCGACGGTGACCGCGATCCTGTCCGACGGCGAGCGGTTCGCGCTCGCGCACCTGGGCGACTCGCGCGCCTACCGGATGCGCGACGGGGTGCTCACCCAGCTGAGCCACGACCACACGTTCGTGCAGTCGCTGGTCGACGAGGGCCGGATCAGCCTGGCGGATGCCCAGAACCACCCACACCGCAACCTGATCCTGCGGGTGCTGGACGGGCGGCCGGACTCCGATCCGGACCTGCAGTTCATCGACGTACGCGCCGGTGACCGGCTGCTGCTGGTCAGCGACGGCATCCCGGACTACGTCCGCGACGACGTGATCGCGCACACCATGGCCGACGGCACGCCGGACTCGGTCGCGGTCGACCTGATCACGATCGCGCTGGAGTCCGGATCGAACGACAACGTGACCTGCGTGGTCGCCGACGTCCGCGAGTCCGGGCCGGCGCTGCAGCCACAGCTGGTCGGCGCGGCCGCCGAGCTCGGCCAGGGCGGCACCGGCCCGCTCGAGCACACGGTCGCGCTGCGCCGCGTCGGCAACGGTGCCGGCGCCGGCGCCGGCGCGGGTAGCGGGGTCGCGCACGACGAGCTGGAGGAACTGCGCTACGCGCCGCAGTTGCCGTCCCGGTTTCGCTGGGTACGACGGGTCGCGCTGCTCGCCGTCGTGATCGCGCTGGTGGCCGTCGGCGGGCGGGTCGCGTACGGGTGGACGCAGCGGCAGTACTACGTCGGCACCGACGGCGACAACGTGGCGATCTACAAGGGCATCGACCAGGCGTTCCCGGGCATCAAGCTCTCCGATGTGTACGAGGTCCAGACGCTGCAGGTGGACCAGCTGCCGCGGTTCCGCCGCGAGCAGGTCGAGGCGTCGATCAGCGCCACGAACCTGCAGGACGCCCGCGCGATCGTCGCCGAGCTGCGGCGGCTCGCCGAGGAGTGCGCCAAGCAGGCCACCCCGACGCCGAAGCCGACCCCGACCCCGACGCCCACACCGACCAAGCCGCCGGCCTCGAAACCGCCGCC
>Ga0137374_10008587_pt1 | contig 12089 bp, 10 predicted proteins | sample SagtaG_20_FD_104811 | JGI IMG/M metagenome (GOLD analysis project Ga0137374, IMG submission 104811) | Vadose zone soil microbial communities from Sagehorn Ranch, Mendocino, California, USA - Sage1_R_100_16 metaG | ecosystem: Environmental > Terrestrial > Soil > Vadose zone | place: USA...
CGAGACCCAGTCGTGCTCGAGGTAGCGCCAGGAGCCGCGAACGTTGTAAACGATCACGGTGCCGGTGTGGTAGTGGGGCGCCAGGTCGGCGCCGACCGGCATCCGGAATCCGGCAACGACCTCGCCGCGCACCGGGTCGACCTTGAAGTACTTGAGCATCACCTCGTCGCTGTAGGGCGTGAACGGCACCCAGGGCAGCGAATCGGCGTCGACGTGGGCAGTCACGACGTTCTGGTGGAGCATCGGCATGGCTCTCTCCTTTGATGTGGTGGTTGTTGTTTTGACGTGATGGCAGTCGCGGTCAGGCGCCGCTGAGCATGTCGCTCATCTTGCGGGCCTGCGACTGGTGGAACCGCGGGGAAATGCGGTGCATGAGCCAGCCCGGTGCGACGTGCTTGACGGGCACCGGCTGGATCAGCTTGCGCTTGCGGATTGCGTCCACGACCGCCTCGGCGACCTCCTCCGGCGGAACGCCCGCAGTGCGGTAGAACTCCACGGCCTGCTCCTGGCGGGCCGCCATGCCGCCGCGCATGATCGACGCCGTGCCGATCGAGGTATTGATAATTCCCGGGCACAGCGCGGTGACGTGGATGCCGCGCGGTTCTAGCTCGGCGTTGAGCGCCTCGCTCATCCCCACGACGCCGAACTTCGACGCGCAGTACGGCGCCATCCGCGCCGCCGGCATCAGCCCGAGCCCAGAGGCGGTGTTGACGATGTGCGCCCCGCTGCCCTGGCTCAGCATGCGCGGGACGAACGCCGCAATGCCGTAAGCCACACCGAGAAGGTTGACGTCGATAACCCGGCGCCAGTCGTCGAACGTGGTGTGCTCGACGTCGCCCGCGTGACCGATACCGGCGTTGTTGTGCAAGACGTCGACGACGCCGTCCTCATCGAAGACGCGCGCAGCGAACGCCCCGACGGCGTCCGGGTCGGTGACATCGAGCTGGTGTGCCACGGCGGTACCAATCTCGCGCGCGACGCGCTCGGCGCTCTCGGCATCGATGTCCGCGCAGTGAACCTTCGCGCCGAGCTGAGCGAGAAGCCGCGCGGTGGCTTGGCCGATGCCCGATCCTGCGCCGGTGACGACGGCAACCGCGCCGGCGAGCGGCTGCGTCCCGCTCTTCATCAGCATGCTCCGCTGGCGGCGAAACGCGACGAGCCGATCCGGGCGTGCGTTGGCTTGCATTCTGGTCTCCTGTCGGTTGTCCCGAGCCAGACGATAGGGACGGGAGGAGTGCCGTTCCTATTGGCGCCTGCCCGGAATCTGCGCCATGATGTGTGCCTATGCACACATCGGCCTCGTATCGGTCCGTGTCGGAACAGGTGGGCCAGCGCATCCGGGTGATCGCAGAGCGCCAGCTCGACCGGCTGGACGAGCTGGTCCCCACGTTGCAGGCCGCGGTTGTTCGCGCCGCGCCGGCGCTCGGGGAGGATCCGACGCTCTATTCCGAGTCCCTGGCGAGCACCCGAGCGAACTGCCTGCGCTTCCTGCAGCTGATGGTGAGCCATCCCGGCGAACCGGTCCCGGGCGACCCGCCGCCGGAGTCCGTGGACATCGCGCGAAGTGTCATGCGACGTGGCGCCGAAACCGAGATTGTGGTCTTGACCTATCGCGCCGGACAGAACGCCTTCTGGGATATTTGGCTCGACGCGGCGGCCGAGTTGGTACCCGACCGTGACGAGCTCGTCGAGGTCCTCCGCCTCTCATCCGTGCTCATCTTCGAGTACATCGATGGGGTGCTCGCCCGGGTGCTGGCGCGGGCCGAGGAGGAGCGCGAAGAGCTGCTGCGCGGCGGGCTGGCGCGGCGCGCCGAGACCGTCCGCATGATCCTCGACGACGTGCCCATCGACGAGCAGCAGGCCGCGGAGCGGCTGGGCTACCGTTTTTCCCAGACGCACACCTGCGTGGTGCTGTGGAGCGAGGAGGTCGTCGAACAGGGAGCGCTCGACCGCGCCGCCCACACGCTCGCCCGCGCCGTAGGCGCCCACGGCCCGCTCGTGCTGCCAGCGACGGTGGCCGCGGTCTGGGCATGGATCGGCACCGCAGGCGAGCCCGATCTGGCGAAGGTGCGCGCGGCCATGACCAACGTCGATCCGGCGATCCGCGCCGCTGTCGGGCCGTCGTGCTCGGGCCTCGTCGGCTTTCGCCGAAGCCACCACGGCGCGGTCGACACTCATGGCCTCGTTGCCGGCGCGGGCGCGAGCGCGGGTGAGCGACTGACGACCTACCTGGACGTCGAGGTCACCGCGCTGGTGGCGCATGACCCGGGCCGCATGACCGACTTCGTGCGCACGACGCTCGGGCCCCTCGCCGGGACCGACGCCTCGGCCGCGCGCCTGCGCGAGACACTGCACGTCTACCTCCGCGAGGGCGAGAATGCGCCGCGGACCGCCGAACGTCTCTACGCGCACCGCAACACGGTCCTGCAACGCATCGCGCGCGCCGAGGAGCTGCTCGGCTACCCAATCGCCGATCGTCGCCTGGAACTCGCCCTGGCGCTCGAGGTCTGCCATCGGCTCGGAGGGCGCATACTCGCTTGAGGTCGCGGTCAGTCGCCGCGCGTCGCCCAAGGCGATCTGGTCCGCCTTCGCGCGCTTAAGGCAGTGGCCTAGAGCGTCCGCTCAACATACCGACCGCGTGGTATGTTCTTTGGATTCGCTTCGCTGGCGCCTGCGCCCGTTTGTCATAGGCTCCGGCGCCACGTCACTGGAGCAGAAAGGGGCACCAAAATGGCGGAGTTCACGTTCGCCACACTCTCACCCTCGGCGTTCCTCGACAGGTCGGCAGCGGTCTTCGCCGACCGGGTCGCGGTCATCGACGGCGGGTTGCGTCTCTCGTACGCCCAACTGGCAGACAGGTGCGCCCGCGTGGTCTCTGCCTTGGCCGCGGCAGGTGTCGGCGCAGGAGACCGTGTGGCCGCTCTGTGTGCCAACAGCCACGTGATGCTCGAGCTGCACCAGGCTGTCCCGGCGCGAAGTGCCGTCTTGGTGCCCGTGAACATCCGCCTGTCGCACGATGAGATGTCCTACATCCTCGAGCACTCCGGCGCCTCACTGCTGGTCGCCACGCACGAGTTCGCCGACACCGCTCGAAGGCTGGGCGCCAAGGCGGGCATCCAGGTGATCATCGCCGGCGAGCTCGACGACGAGTACGAGCAGTGGTTGGCCGGAGTCGCGCCTGATCGCGCCGATCGCGTGGAGGTCGACGAGCGCGACCTCCTGGCGATCAACTACACCTCAGGTACGACGGGTCGCCCCAAGGGCGTCATGTACCACCACCGTGGCGCATACCTGCAGGCTGTCGCGATGGCCTACCACGCCCATCTGAGCCCCGACGCCGCTTACCTGTGGACCCTGCCGATGTTCCACTGCAACGGCTGGTGCTTCACGTGGGCGATCACCGCCGCCGGGGCGAGACACGTGTGCCTGCGGAGCGTCGCCACGGACCGGATCTGGGAGTTGCTTCGCGCGGAAGGGGTCACCCACTTCAGTGCCGCTCCCACGGTGCTGACGATGATCGCGGCCGATAACGGCGCAGCTGCGCTACCGCGCCGCGTCCACGTCGACACGGGCGGCGCGCCGCCGTCACCGGCACTGCTGTCGCGGCTGGAGCCGCTCGGCTTCGACGTCACGCATCTCTACGGGCTCACCGAGACCTTCGGACCGGTCGCGATCAACGAGTGGCAGGCCAAGTGGAACGAGCTCGGCCCGAATCAGGCCGCGCGTCTGCGGGCCCGCCAAGGCGTAGGAAACCTCACCGCGCGGCCCTTGCGGGTGCTGGACAGCGACGGCCGCGACGTCCCTGCCGATGGGCAGAGCCTCGGCGAGATCGCGGCGAGCGGCAACCAGGTCATGCTCGGCTACTACCGCGATGAGGAAGCCACGGCCGCGGTGACCCGGAGCGGCTGCCTTCTCACCGGCGACATCGGGGTCATGCACCCGGACGGCTACGTCGAAATCCGCGACCGCTCAAAGGACGTCATCATCTCCGGTGGGGAGAACATCGCGTCCATCGAGATCGAGCAGGCCCTCGATGCGCACCCTGAGGTCCTCGAGTCGGCTGTGGTCGGGCGGCCCGACGAAAAGTGGGGCGAGGTTCCCGTGGCATTCGTGACCAGGCGGCCTGGCGCCGCCATCACCGCCCATGAGCTCATTGACTTCGCTCGCCAGCGGCTGGCGTCGTTCAAGGCGCCCAAGACGGTCGTATTCGCCGACCTGCCCAAGACGTCGACGGGCAAGATCCAGAAGAACGTCCTGCGGCATGAGGCGGCAGAGAACGTCAGCGCCGGATGAGCGTCAGCCACGTGCTCGCCTCGTGCTCCCTGGAAGGCAAGTCGCGGTCGTGACCGGCGCAAGCTCCGGGCTCGGAGGAGGGCTTCGCCGTCGCAGCACCGGCGGGAGCTGAGCCGAACCTGCGCCGTACCGGCGACCTGCGCCATGTTGCCCCAAGCGGTCGACCATCGACGGCATAGCGCTGGTAGAAGTTCTTCGCCTTGATCGTTGTCTCACCGACGGCGCAGAACTTGTCGTTTCGTTTAGTGAAGGCGTCGTCGTCAGTCGCGGCGGCCTGTACGCCGCTCGACCTCGCTGTAATCGGCGAGTTCGGGTGGAACCGAAGACGTCGGCGCCGAGGGCGCCGACGTGGTCGGATCAGGGGTGACCAGACGGGGCGGGAGACGCCCCGTTCTGGCTGCAGGCAGCGCAGGTCACCACCAGGAAGGTCGCGTGCACAACCCGAGATCGCAACCTTCCAGGCTCCTCCGAGTTGGCGCGTGGTGATGTCGAGGAACCCACGCTACGCCCAAATCGGCCACCTGCCGGACGTGCGCAAGGATCGGGCCGTTTTGCCGCCGAACCAGATCCTCGAGCGGGCCTGGGACGAGTGGGCGACCTGGCCGGCGACCGACACATTGGAAATGGCGCAGGCTGAGGCAGATGCTGACGCAGCGAGCAACTGAGGTCACCGTTCCAGCCGTGCCGGAAGCGCGATGGCGCAGACCGCTCTAGCCGCTGAGGATTTCAATCGGGCAGCTGTCCGAAGCAGCGCCGATCCGGTCGTGCCGGACCTGCCTTCGTTGTAGTTCCGAACGCCTTCTGCTTCGTCCATTGGAGCGGGTGTACCGGCGGCCGTCATGGCTCCGAACGCGCCGCGCTGAGGGACCGCTCAGCGGCCAGATCCCGGTAAGGGTTCGGTCGTGCTCTTCGCGCGACACATGGCCGTGCAGCCGGGGTCGCAACAGTGAGTCCCGCCGCGCCAGGCCGTCGCATATGCGGCGTCCCCCATCGGCCGCGGGAGCGGCGCATTCGTTACATGCGTGGTACAAATGGGCCAAGGTCATCGACGTTTGCGCAGGTCAGCATGGGTCAGTCAGTATTACGTCACCTAGAACTCATCTGATCGACTTACTCTAGATCCGTACCGAGGGCCCCGGCAGTGCCGGGGCCCTCGGCGTTTGCCGCGGTCGCCCAAGTCGGCGACCCGGAGTGTCAGCCAGGAGCGCGATGACCTCGAGGGCACCGCGCCGGATGCAAGCGCATCATCCATTCAGCCCACTGCTGGTCGTGACACTCAGCGGGGTGCTCAGAAGGCGGTGTATCCCCCGTCGACGGGGAGGACCGCTCCGGTGATGTACGACGACTCCGACGATGCGAGGAAGAGGACCGCGTCGGCGATCTCCTCAGGGGTAGCGAGGCGCTGGATTGGGATCTGGGCCTCGCGCTCACGGCGGTAGGCCTCGGGGTCGGGCCTGCGCTGGAACGATGATTCGATGACCGGGGTGGCGGTCAGGCCCGGAGCGACGGCGTTGACGCGAATGTTGCGCGGGGCCCATTCGATCGCAGCGCCCTTGGCGAGCATGATCAGGCCTCCTTGGCGGCGGAGTACAGGACTTCGTCCGACTTGCCGACCATGCCCAGCCGGGAGCTGACGCAGACGAACGAGCCCCCTGCGCGGGGCATCAGCGGCGCGAAGTGCTTCATCACCAGGAAGGCGCTGAGCAGGTTGCTGTGAAGCACGTTCTTCGCGTGGTCGTAGGTCATCTCGGTGAGCGGGCCACTGACCTGCAGGCCGTGGTTCAGAACGACGACGTCCACGGTGCCGAGGGACTCGGCGGCCTGGTGGGCCAAGCCCTCCACGAACGCCTCGTCGTTGAGGTCCCCGAGGACGTACAGGTCGTCGGGTTGGGCCGTGTCGAGTCGCCCCTTTCGGCCGGTGAGGAGCAGGCGCGCGCCTTCGCGGCGGAACCGCGCGCTCACCGCTTCGCCGATTCCGCTGCCGGCGCCGGTCACCAGCGCCGTGACCTTCTCGAGTCTCATCTCAGCTTCTCCAGGTGGTTGTGAGTGGGTCTATGGGTCAGGCTCCGCGGTCAGTCAGCGGTGGCGGCGACGAACAGCGCGATCTGGTCCTCCTCGCACGCACCGAGCCGGGTGTTGTTCAGGTCGCAGAAGACGTACTCGCCCGGGCGGATCTCGGTGATCACGCTGCTGGTCGAGAAGGCGACCGCGGGCGTCGAGCCCGCGCTCCTCGAACCGGCGGCGGCGAAGACCTCCGCCTCACCGACATTGCCGGTCGTGCTACCCACCGCCCCGGCCTCGAGCTGGCGCCGACCGACCTCGACGCACTTGTGCGTCTTGACGTGAGGCCGCACGTCCAGGTCATGCTCAGCGGCGAAGCCCTGCATCGGAGGCCAGTGCTCGCTGGCAGTGGTGCACGACTGCTGCCGCGACCTCGTCCGTGGTGGCGGCGCCGCCCAGGTCTCTGGTGCGGATGCCTTCGGTTAGCGCCGCTTCGATGCCGTCGACCAGGATCCCCGCGGCGTTCTGCTCGCCAAGGTGCTCGAGCATCAGGGCAGCTGCCCAGATTTGACCGACGGGGTTGGCGATCCCCTGTCCGGCGATGTCTGGCGCGGAGCCGTGGACGGGCTCGAACATCGACGGGTACGTCCGGGGCGGGAGCTATCCGGTCGCAGCACCATGCGGGCTGCCAGAGCGTCGATCAGGACGTTCTCCACGGTCACGTCGGGGTTGGCGGCGACGCGCTCGCCGACGACCTGGTCCCAGAAGGGCATCGTGTGGATGATGCCGTTGGACTTCGTGGCGGAGACCAGTCGCCCTCGGCGCCGTTGCGCGAGCTCGATCGCGTACTGGGCGAGGCCCTCGATCCCGGCCCGGGTGAACACCGCCTCCTGGACGGCCATCTCCTCCGCCCGGCCGCGGTAGAGCCTGCCCCCGACCTCGGAGTACTCGCCCTCACCTCGCTGGCCGCGTCCGTGGGCGCGAGCCCGGCCAGGGGCGCCTTGACGACGAACGCGCCCTTGGCACCGGCCGGAACGATCAGTGAGTTCTTGACCTGCTGGGCCTTGGCGAGCGCGATCACTTCGTCCCGGTAGTCCTCGACCCGGTCGGACCAGCGCAGCCCGCCGCGGGCCACGGGCCCGTACCGCACATGCAGGCCCTCGACATCCGGATGGTGCACGAAGGTCTCAACCTTCACGGCGGGATTGGTCGCGAACGGCAGTCTCGCCGGGTCGAGCTTGAAGACGGTCGTGACCGGCGACCTGCCGGCACTGTCGCGCCGGAAGTAGTTGGTGCGGGTGATCGCGTCCAGCAGGCCCGCGTACCAGTCGAGCACCCGGAACTCGTCCCGAGTCGTAGCGGCGTCGGCGTACTTCGCGAGCCGGCTGTCGGCCGATGACGGGCCCGCGGGGTCGAACCGTTGCTGGAACACCTCCACCCAGTGCCGGATGAACTCGCCGTGCGCCGACAGGATCCCGCGCACGTACGACGGGCTCGCGCCGAGCCCTGCCTGGCGGAGGTACTGACAGGCCGCACGCACGAGTTGCACCTGCCTCACGTCCAGTTGCGCCTGGAGCACCAACGAGGCGAAATCGTCCCGGTCCACCGTGTGCTCCCACGCGGCCTTGAACGCCTCGGCGAGCCACGGCAGCACCTCGCCGAGGCGCGGGTTCTCGACCCGGAAGAACTCGAAGCTCTCCGCCGACTCCTCGGGCCGATGATCGATGAGGACGAGTCCAAGGTTCTCGAGGAGAGGCAACACCTCCGCCAGTGGCGGCCTCTCGCCCTGCCAGCCAACCACACACCTCAGCCGCGACTTCTCAACATGCCACGCCACACGCGGTGGCGCTACCTGTCTGCGTTGCATGTCGGCAAGGGCCATGACGAGCCTCCGCGACAAGGCTAAGTCCGGTCAGCGATGGCCGTCGAGGAGCGCACGGTGGCAGGACGCAGATGCCGCATGCGTGGGCGCGAGAGTTGAGGCCGAGAGCCGGGCGTCACGGCCGCGTCAGCCAAGCTGTTCCGCACGCTTCGCGCGGGCGCGCCGGTGACTCGGGCCCGCTAGCGTCAGCGCCGCCCACGCGCGAAGCGGAAGTACGCCGTGTGCACTGTGCCGTCGGTCAGGGTGAGCACGAACCGGCGGCAGCCCGTCCAGGACTTCGATGTCTTCCACGCGTAGGTGTACGTGTCCGTCGTCGCGTCGTAGGTAAGCCCGTCGATGCCGGGTGTCAGCGTCTGCTCGAGCGGGTCCGAGGGCGCGCCTGCCGAGCAGGTGAACGGCTCCGAGAACGGGGAGCCCACGGCGAGGACGTCCAGTCCCTGGTCGCCGTTGAGGCTGAACTTCACAGGTACGACGGCACCCGGGCGGGCCACGTTGATGGTCGGCGGGTTGTCGACCGGGGCGAAGAAGCCGTCGAAGTCGAACGTTTCGGTCAGGCTCAGTCCGATCAGCACCGGGTCGTGGTCGGACGACCGGAAGGCGTCCGGCGCGTAGAACGTCGTCTGCTGGTTGGCCGTCTTGAACTCGGTGTTGTAGTCCAGGGCAACCGGCTCGTCGGCGTTGACGTGCCACTCCGTCACCCCGGTGACCTGACCGTTCAGGCTCGGGCTCGACAGCGGGTGGTCGAGGTAGCCCGACTCGCCCTCGAACACGTAGGAGTAGGCGTCCGTGCCGATGCGATCCGCGATCAGGTCCGTGTAGCCGCCGTTCCGGAACGCCGTGATCGGGTCCTCCATCGCGTAGGAGTTCATGTCGCCGATCAGCATCACGTCGGGGTCGCCGCTGCCCGTCGGGTCGGTGGCCAGCCAGTCGACCAGCGCTTGCGCGGCCTGCGTCCTGGTGAGATTGCAGTTGCCCTGCCCGTCACCGAGGTCCGGGTCGCCGACGTCGTCGCACGCCGAGCCCTTGGACTTCAGGTGGTTGACCACGACGCTGAACCGGGCACCGGTCGCGACCGCATCGAAGGTCTGCACGATCGACGGCCGGTTCTTGGTGTCGATGAAGCGCGGGTCGACCGACGAGTCGAGTACGGCGTACGCGCCCGCCGGGCGGACGACCGCGGGTCGGTAGATGATCCCCACACGGATCGCGTCGGTGCCGACGACACCCGTGTCGATGAAAGCGTAGGTGCCCGCGCCTGCGACCGCGTTGACCCCGTCGACCAGGTCCTCGATGGCGGCGTACTGCGTGCTCGGATCGTCGTTCTCGAGCTCCATCAACCCGATGACGTCGGCGTCGAGCGCCGTGATGGCGCTGATGACCTTGGTGCGCTGGCGGTCGAACTCGGCGAGCGTGCTGGCACCGCGCGGCGTCGGGAATCCGCCACCGAGGCCGTCGCCGTTGAAGTAGTTGAGCACGTTGAAGCTGGCGACCTGGACGTCGCCACCGACCGCGGAGGGCGCCGGCTCGCGCGGGTTGGCGTGGTCGAAGGCGATGGTGCTGGTGTCGACGGGCTGCACCCGGTAGTCGCCGAACCGCTGGTCGAGGACACCGCCCAGACTGGACAGCGAGTCGCCGACGCGCAGCGTGTTGGTGGCGCTAAGTCCGCCCTGCGGGTAGAAGGTCGGGTCGATGTTCTGCTGGTTGTTGCCGTCGTCGAGGAGGATGCGGCTGCGGTCGTTGAGGTCCGCCAGGGCGACTGCCGGAGCGCCAGGCGCGACCACGCTGGTCGGGTTGAACAGCCGGCCACCAACAGACAGGTCCACCTCGCCGAAGCGGGCCAGCGTGAACACCTCGGTGACGGTCAGCTGCTGGCCGACGCCGATGCTCATTCCTTCGTAGCGCTCCCAGTCGGACAGGCTCGCGACGGGAAGCGAGACCGTGCTCGGGGACACGGTGTTGCCGGTCGAGCAGACGAGCACCGACGTCACGGGCGCCAGCTCGGTCAGGTTGGAGAACTCCGTCGCCGTACCGCGCACCCGCACGAGGTCACCGACGTTGACTGGCGTGGTGGTGTTGAAGACGAAGATCCCCTCGGACGTGGCCGGGTCGGCGTCTGCGTCGGCGTCCTCTTCCTGGACGTAGTAACCGCCGAACTGGCCGGCCGCCTGGTAGTCGCCGACGACGACACCCTCGACGCTCACCACGCTCCCGGCCAACGGAGTTGCAGTGCCGCTGCCCTGGACCTCATGGACGAACGTGGCGGGCGCGCCGCACACCTGGTCGGTCACGGTGAAGCTGAACACCACGTCGCCGGTCATCGTGTCCGGCGGATCCTCTGTGTCCTGGTCGGCCACCTGCGCGCCGTACACGGTGACGGTGCAGGCCTCACCGGCGGCGAAGTCGCTGGCCGGGTCCAGCGTGTACGTCGTGGGGCCGCCGCTGGCGGTGGCCGGGTGTGCGCCGGTGCCACCGCAGGAGATGGAGTACCAGGGGTCCGTGACGCTCACCGGCTCCGAGAACGTGATGCTCACGTTGCTGTCCGGCGCCACGCCGGTTGCCCCGGCCTGGGGGCTCGTGGCGGTGACCGATGGGGCCGAGTCGGCGTACCGCGGTGTCAGGCTGAACTCGTCGACGGCCAGGCCGTCGTCGGCAGAGGACGCGTTGAAGTCCGTCCACCGGATCCAGAACGTCGCGCCCGGTGCGATCGCGAGGTTCTGGATGGCCGCGCTGACCGCCGTACGGTTCACGTTGCCGTCCAGCTGGCCGACCGTGCCCGTCGTGATCGGGCTGGAGAAGTCGAGCGCGTCGGCGTCCGTCCAGGTGCCCGTGTTGAGGCTTGTCGCGTCGAGGCTGTACTGGAAGTCGAGCCGATCCGGGCCGCGGCCGGAGGTGCCCAGCCGCCACTGCTCACCGACGTAGGCGATGTCCAGGACGGTGACCAGGGAGCCGGTGTCGTTGGTGAACGCGACGCCGATGAGCGGGTTGAGGCTGCCGGACTGCAGCCCACCGAAGGCCCGCTCGGCGCTCCCCGACGACCCGAAGCTGTAGGTGTCACCGGCGTTGCTGCTGCCGGTGCCGGCCGAATAGAGCGTGTTGGCGTTGGTGCCGACTTCGAGGAACTCCCACCCGGGCGGAACGACCGAACTGGTCCCGGAGCCGGCGAGCGTGTCGAAGTCCTGGACGTACGCCGTCCCCAGGCTCGACAGGGAGACCGAGCCGGCGGCGACCGCGGGCCCGGCGAAGCCGGCGACGAACGCGGCGCTGACCAGAGACAGGACGCAGACGAGGAGGAAGCCGCGACGCATAGGGGCAGGCTACGCCCGCGCGCGCTTTCCCCGAATGGCCCAGATGGGGTCGATCTGATGGCCAGTTGAGGTCACGGCCGACGCCGTGTGCCGACGGATCCCCGATGAGGGCGGACGAGGAGGAAGCCTGCGCAACGTGGCTGGTCGACGACCTGCAGGCAGCGGTCGATCGGGTCGGCGCGGACGGCATCGGCGAGTACGAGGGCGTCTGGCGGATGGCTTAGGTCCGTCTCGCTGGCCGAGCGCATGGGGTAGTCACGAGAGCCGCGACGCGAGGGTTGCTGGACCTACATCTTCCCGCCGCGTGCGGTCGTACCTCTGCGAGCCTCTGTCGCCCGACGTTCGGATAGGGGGCGATTCTCAGCCGACCCTGGCGGCCAGACGTGCTACCGCCGCTGCCACGAGCGGTCCGAACATCGCGGCGTCGTTGTGGTCCGCACCCGCGATCACCACCCGCTCGACGAGCACCGGCGCCTGGTCGGCCACCCGGGCGCTGAGCTCGGTCGGCACGACCTGGTCGCGATCGCCGTAGATCACGGTCACCGGCACGTCGCTGCCGGCGAGCTGGTCGGCCACGGGGAACCGGTCGCGCAGCAGGAGCCGCACCG
>Ga0137374_10008589_pt1 | contig 12089 bp, 10 predicted proteins | sample SagtaG_20_FD_104811 | JGI IMG/M metagenome (GOLD analysis project Ga0137374, IMG submission 104811) | Vadose zone soil microbial communities from Sagehorn Ranch, Mendocino, California, USA - Sage1_R_100_16 metaG | ecosystem: Environmental > Terrestrial > Soil > Vadose zone | place: USA...
CGACCTCCAGGTTGCGGCCGTCCTCGACCGCGGCCTCGGCCGCCTGCAGGCAGGTCTTCAGCATCGGGCCGTAGCAGAACAGCGTCGCGTCGGTGCCCTCACGCCGGACGACGGCCTGGTGCAGCGGCACCGGAGCCTGAGTCTGGGTGTCGTCGAGCTCCGCCTTCTCGTGGTAGCGGCGCTTCGGCTCGAAGAACACGACCGGGTCGTCGGAGGCGATCGCCTGCTGGATCATCCAGTACGCGTCCACCGGGTCGCCGCACGCGACGACCTTGAGACCGGCGATGTGCGCGAACAGCGACTCGGGCGACTCCGAGTGGTGCTCGACCGCGCCGATACCGCCGCCGAACGGGATCCGGATCACGACGGGCATCTTCAGCTTGCCCATCGACCGGAAGTGCATCTTGGCGACCTGGCTGATGATCTGGTCGTACGCCGGGAAGACGAACCCGTCGAACTGGATCTCACACACCGGCCGGTAGCCGCGTAGCGCCAGGCCGACCGCGGTGCCGAGGATGCCGGACTCGGCCAGCGGGGTGTCGACCACCCGGTCCTCGCCGAAGTCCTTCTGCAGTCCCTCGGTGACCCGGAAGACGCCGCCGAGCTTGCCGATGTCCTCACCCATCACGAGGACCTTCGGGTCGTTCTCCATCGCGCGGCGCAGGCCCAGGTTGATGCCCTTGCCGAGGCTGATCTTGGTCATCAGTGGCTCCCCTCGAACGAGGCGGCGTAGGCGGCGAACTGTTCCTGCTGCTCGGCGAGCTGCGGCGTCTTCTCGACGTACACGTAGTCGAAGACATCGGTCAGCGTCGGGTCGGGCATCGACAGGCAGCCGTCACGCAGCTCGGCCGCGACCTTGTCCGCCTCGGTGTCGACCTCGTCGAAGAACGCGTTGCCGGCCGAGCCGTTGCGCACCAGGTACGCCTTGACCCGCGCGATCGGGTCCTTGAGCTTCCAGTGCTCGAGCTCCTCGGTGAGCCGGTACTTGGTCGGGTCGTCCGAGGTGGTGTGCGCGCCCATCCGGTACGTGTACGCCTCGACGAAGGTCGGGCCGGAACCCTCCCTGGCGCGGCGAAGCGCCGCCTGCGTCACGGCGTACGTGGCGAGGACGTCGTTGCCGTCGACGCGCACACCGGGGAAGCCGAAGCCGGCGGCGCGCTGGTACAGCGGGATCCGGGTCTGCCGGTCGATCGGCTCCGAGATCGCCCACTGATTGTTCTGGCAGAAGAAGACCACCGGCGCGTTGAACACCGAGGCGTAGATGAAGGCCTCGTTCACGTCGCCCTGGCTGGAGGCGCCGTCGCCGAAGTAGGCGATCGTGGCCTCGCCGTTCTCCGGGTCGCCGGTGACGCCGTCGCGCTGCTGGCCCATCGCGTAGCCGGTCGCGTGCAGGGTCTGCGCGCCGATCACGATCGTGTACAGGTGGAAGTTGTTGTCCCGCGGGTCCCAGGCGCCTTGGTCGACACCGCGGAACAGGCCGAGCAGGTTCAGCGGGTTGACCCCCTGGCACCAGGCGACACCGTGCTCGCGGTACGTCGGGAAGACCATGTCGTTCTGGTTCAGCGCGCGGCCGGACCCGATCTGCGCCGCCTCCTGGCCGAGGAGCGAGGCCCAGATGCCGAGCTCACCCTGACGCTGGAGTGCGGTTGCCTCCGTGTCGATCCGGCGAACCAGCACCATGTCGCGGTAGAAACCCTTGACGGCCTGGTCGTCGAGGTCGAACGAGTAGTCCGGATGCTCGACGCGCTCGCCTTCCGGCGTGAGCAGCTGGACGAACTCGACTTCCTCGGCGTCACGCCTGGCGGGCGCGGGCATTTGTCCGGGCGCGAAGGTCTCCGGGGACAGGCCCCGAGCCGGCTCGGCCGGGCTCTGGCCCGGCGATGACGTCTCTGTCACATGCACTCCTCGTGTGGCGGGCGCGGGATCGCCGCGCTCGTGCGTTGCACGGTCCCGACATCACGGTCAGCCGGGTAAGGCTCGAGGTCAAGACCGGTCATTCTCAAGACTGGTCGCGCGGTCGACGGCCGTCTTGCCGCACACCGTACAGACCGTCCGGGGGTTGAGCGAATCGCCGAGAGCGCCGTGATACGGCCGTACCGGCCCGCGTTCACCTCGGTGAGACAACCGTCCGAAACGTGGTCGCCAGGCCCTCCTTCTCGTCGCCGTCGAACCCCGTCCTGTGTGACACCAGCAACACATCCTAAACATGAACTGTCACAACTCGGTACTGATCCCGGCGCGGAAGGGTTTTCAGCTCAGGTCGCGGATGTCGACGGCCGCGCCGTTGTCGAGGTCGCGGTCCAGCAGCGACCAGATCATGCGCGCAGCGTGATCGGGTGTGGACAGGCCGCCGGTGTCGTGCAGCTCGCGGAAGCGGCCGGCGCGCGGGAAGTCCGCCTCACCGGTGCCGCGGACCTGCTCCTGCATGGCGGTGTCCACCGTTCCGGGGGCGACCGCGATCACCCGGCAGCCGGGAGCACGGCGCCGCTGCTCCAGGCCGGCCACCCGGACCCACGCCTCCACGGCCGCCTTGCCCGCGCAGTAGCTCGACCAACCCTCGTACGGCGTCCGCGCGGCGCCCGACGAGATCATCAGCAGGTGCTGCTCGCAGCGCAGGTCCGCGACCGCCTTCAGGAAGGCGTGCCCGAGCACCTGGGCCGCGGCCGAGTTCAGCAGCACGTTGCGGGTGTACGCCGCCGAGTCCACGGCGCCGGCCGGGCCGATCGGCTCCAGCGTGCCGGCGTTGTGCACGAAGACCACGCGCTCACCCTCGAAGCCGTCCAGCCGGCCGGCGAGCTCGTGCTCGACCAGCGGCCAGGACGCCGGGTCGGAGAGATCGGCCGCCAGGTGCTCGGTCCCCGGTGTCCCGCCCCGGCGGGACACGTCGACGACCAGCGCGTCGTCGTACGGCACGGTCCGCGCCAGGGCGGCGCCGAGACCGGACGACGCGCCGGTGATCCAGACGAGGGAGCTCACGACCTGGGCGGGCCCCAGCGTCGTACGACGTCGAGGAAGAGGTCGTTCGCCTCGGTCTCGCCGATCGTGACCCGGGCGCCCTCACCGGCGAACGGGCGGACGCTGATGCCCTCGGCCTCGGCGGCGGCGGCGAAGGCCGTGGTGTCGTCGCCGAGCGCCAGCCAGACGAAGTTGGCCTGCGTGTCCGGCACGACCCAGCCGGCCTCGCGCAGTCCCTCGACCACCCGGGCCCGCTCGGCCACCAGGGCGCCGACCCGCTCGAGCAGCGCCGGCTCCGCCTGCAGCGAGGCGATCGCGGCCTGCTGGGCGATGTGGCTGACGCCGAACGGCAGCGCGCACTTGCGGATCGCGGACACCACCGGCTCCGGCCCGACCGCGAGGCCGACACGGAGCCCGGCCAGGCCGTACGCCTTGGAGAAGGTGCGCAGCACCAGCACGTTCGGGTGCTCGCGGTACAGGTCGAGCCCGTCGACCGTGGCCTCGTCCCGGACGAACTCGCGGTAGGCCTCGTCGACGACCACGAGCACGTGCCTCGGGACGGCGGCGAGGAACTCGCGCAGCTCGTCGCCGCGCACGGCCGGGCCGGTCGGGTTGTTCGGTGTGCAGACCATGACGACCTTGGTCCGGTCGGTCACGGCCGCGGCCATCGCGGGCAGGTCGTGCCGCGCCTCGGCGGCCAGCGGCACCTTCACCGACGTGGCGCCGGTCAGTGCCACCGCGATCGGGTACGCCTCGAACGACCGCCACGCGTAGACGACCTCGTCGCCGGTCTCGCAGGCCGCCTGCAGCAGGTGGTACAGCAGTGCCACCGAGCCGGTGCCGACCGCGACGTGGTTCACCGGCACCTCGAACCGCGCGGACAGCGCCTCCAGCAGCGCGCTCGACGCGAGGTCCGGGTAGCGGTTCATCGACCCCGCCGCCCGCGTCGCCGCCTCCAGTACGCCCGGCAGCGGCGGGTACGGGTTCTCGTTGCTCGACAGCTTGTACGCCGGCCGGCCGTCCGCGCGGGCCGGCGGCTTGCCCGGCAGGTACGCCGGGATGGCGTCGAGCACACCCCGGAACCGCAGCGCTTCCGGCCCGGTCTGCTGTGACGGTTGGCTCTGGCTCTGCGGCGCGTCTGTCATACCGCTCACCCTAAGCGGGGTCGTTCAGCGCTGCCAGGTCAGGACGGGAGGTGGACCTCGCCGCCGGCGACGTACGCGGCGGACAGGTCGAAGTCCAGCGGGTTCGTGAGGCAGCGCACCGAGCCGCCGCCCTTGTGGAACTCCGACAGCTCGAGCACGACGACCCGCAGGCCGAGGGCGGTCAGCTCACGCTGCAGGCGCAGCGAGCAGGCCGGCATGATGATCGTGTCGTTCACGACGATCGAGTTCGCGCTGAACGCGAACGCCTCCTCGTCGGTGAGCACGATCGGCTCCGGCACGATCCGCTCCAGCTCGGCCCGGCCGGCCGCGTCGAACGCGGGCGGGTAGACCAGCGCGTGCGTGCTGTCGACCGGGCAGAACGGCAGGTCCAGGTGGTACATGCCGTCATGCACGATCCGCAGGCCGCGGACCCGGACGTCCCACTCGTTCGCGATCTGCTTGAGCGCGTCGGAGTCGGTGCGCGGGCCGTAGCCGACCACCAGGCTGTCGCCGAAGGCGAACGCGTCACCAGACTCGAAGTGCGCCCCGATCCCGTCGGCCCCGGTCCGCAGCACCTCGAACCCGTGCCGGATGAACCACGGCTCGGAGCTGAGCGCCTCGTTGCGGCGGGGGGCGAACCGCATGTGCGAGAGCATCACGCGGTGCTGGGAGTCCGCGAGGCCGAGGTTCATCGCGTACACCATGTCCGGCGAGTCCGCGCGCTGCTCGAGCACCTCGACCGCACCGCCGGCGGCGACGATCGCTTCCCGCAGCGCCTCCCACTGCCGCATGGTCAGCTCGGGGTCCGGCTGATCGGTCACCGACATGTACGGGTTGATCACGTAGTCCACCCGGAAGTGCTCCGGACGCACCATCAGATACCGGCGTCCCCACCGCAGCGACCGTCCCACGAACCACCTCCACACATCGCAGAAGATCGCCTGATCTCCTGATTGTCCGACAATCAGACACAGTGTGCGTCGACCGGCCCGGGTCCGTCAACCGGACCGGGCACGGCGGTGGCGATTCGTGATCCGGGGCTCGCTGACCGCGCGGGTCAGGAGGTCCAGATGAGCTCCTGGGCCGTCGTGTCGACGCCCTTGGACTTGAGCCACTTGAGCGCGAAGTCGCGCCCGGCGGGATAGATCACCTTGACGTACAGCGCGATGGTCAGCGGGTCGTTCGGGTGCACCTTCGACTGCCCGTAGTCGACCTTGAAGCCCGGGCCGAGGAACGGCAGCTCAGCCAGGATCGGGTACTTCGCCGCGAGCTTCTTGCTCGTGTCCGAGAACTCCTTGCCCTTGGCGGCCTCGCGCTCGAGGTCCTGGTCGGGGTGCTCGTCGTACCACTCCCGGCCCTCGGGACCGCTGGGGTCGAGGTAGATCGTGACCGTGTAAGTCTGGCCCTTGCGGATCGTGAAGGTCTGGGTCCTGTCCTCGAAGCCACTGCGCCGCGCCAGCAGCGTGTGCTTGCCCGTCTTCACGATCGTGTCGCCGTTGGCGTTCGCCGTCGCGCCGTCCACGGTCAGCGTGAGGTCGTCGGGCACCGAGTGGACCACCACCCGCGCCGTCTCCTCGCCGGAGCGCGAGATCACCGCGATCACGACGACGAGCACGAGCACCACCGCCGCCGCCATCGCCGGAAGGAGCCAGCGGCTCTGCCTGATGTCGTCGATGTCCATCACGTCACCTCTTCACCCGGACGGCGATGTAGCCCGAAGCGGGGTACCAGTGCTCGGCCTCGGGGACGTGGCCGTTCCAGGACGCGGCGGCTGAGTCGTAGCCGTGGTCGTGCGGACCTGTGAACAGGTATGTGTGGCCGTCGGACAGCATGATGTCTCCGGGTTGCAGCTCTGCGGTGCTCTTCGGGTCTTCGATGATCTGGTACTTCTCCGGGTGGGATCGCACGTAGGCGATCTGCGACCCGGTGCCCCGCTCCTGGTAGTTCGGGTCGGCGGTCATCCGCATCACCGTCGCGACGAACACGCCGCAGTCCGTCCACGGGCTGTTGCTGGCGGCGGCGGGACCCTTGTTGTGCTCCGCCATCGCCGTCAGGTAGACCTGCTTGGCGTCGTCCCGCTGGTTGCCGTGGCCGTCCTCCGGCCAGGCCAGGCTCAACGCGACCTGCGAGATGTCACCACTGACCTGGCAGCCGTCCTGACCGGTCGCGGGTGCTCCGGGGGTTCCGCCGCCGAACTTGGCCATCACCTCGCGCGCCATCTTGCGGCGCTCGGCGTACGTCGGGCTGGACGGGTCCTCGTGACCGTCGAACCGCTCGAACTTGCCGGCGAAGGCGTCCGAGGCCTGATCGACGTTCTCGGCGGCCTTCAGAGCGGCTCCAGCGGGAGCCTCCGGGATCGCCGTCTCGCCCTGCAACTGGCGGTAGAGGAAGTTCAGCTGGTACTCCAGCGTGTCGATCTCGGTGAACTCCTTGCCGGCGTCCCGGGACGGGTTGATCATCTTTCTCGGCGGCGTCCACTGGACGATGCCCCAGCCGCCGTCGTACCCGAGCACGTCCTCGGACGACGTGTGGTCGCCGTACGGTTCGCCCTGTTTCTCCAGCGGGTTGACGCCGAACGACTCCACGATCATGTTGCCGACCACACCGGCTGCCTGCGCCTGGGTGTAGCCCTTGCCGGTCAGGTAGTTGAACGACTTCTGCTGGTTGTCGTTGCCGACCAGGGGGTCGTCCGGGCCGCCGGTGCCGCAGCCGCAGGCACCCGCGCCGGTGTCGACCTGCTCCTCCTCCAGGAAGTCCTTCGGATCGCGCTCGTGATGGCCTTCGTCCGGGTCGTTCATCCAGACCACGAAGTGCAGGTGCGGCCCGGTGACCTCCATCGGGTTGCTCTCGTCGGCGACCAGGCCCCGGCTGTTGAGCTCGCCGAGCTGATCGCCGCGCTTCACGTTCTGGCCGACGGTGACCTTGAGGTTCTTGAGGCCGACGTACCAGGTCTGGACGTCGTCCTGCATCTTGTGCGTCGTGTAGTCCTCGCTCTGGTGCTGCAGCTTCACCGTCTGGCCGCCGGCCTCGATCACCCGGCCGGCCTTCGACGCCACCACCGCGTCGCCGTCCTTGCCGCTGAAGTCGACCCCGTAGTGACGGTTCGGGAAGCCGTCGGTGAACTCCTGGGCGAAGTCGTGGCTGGAGGTCGGCCACGCCCATGTCGTGTTCGGGTCGGGTGGTGTGCAGGCGGTGGCCTGTTCGACGTTGCTCAGCACGGCGAAGATCAGGGCGATCGCCAGGATGATCGGCAGGAAGATCAGGGTCGCGAATCCGCTCAGCACCTGCATCAGCCGGCTCATCCGTCACCCCTTCTCGGCGGCTCGATACGCTCCGCGGTTCGGACGACGCGGGCGGTCGTCGTACAGGATGCCGCACGGCCGGTTCACCCGGCCGAGCTCCGTCCACAGGGTCCACAGGGGTCGGCAGGGGTCCGATGGGCCGACACACGCGGCGGCTGGAGGGGTCCGCGACAAGCGGGGGGCTGTGGAGAACAATCGACCCATGTACGAGCACCTGCGCGTGGACCGGTCGAGCACGGTCGACCGGGTCGCCGACGCGCTGCGCTCGGCGCTGTTCGCGGGTGACCTGGAGCCCGGCACGCCGCTGCGCGAGCAGCAGCTGGCGGCCGCGCTCGGGGTGGCGCGCAGCACGATCCGTGAGGCGATGGCGATGCTGGTCACCGAGGGCCTGGCGATCCGCGAGCCGAACAAGGGCGTCAGCGTCGCGATCCTGCGGCCGTCCGCGGTGGCCGACATCTGCAACGCGCGGTTCGTGCTGGAGTCCGCAGGGATGCGGGCCTGGCACGAGGCCGGCGACGCCGCCCGGGAACGCGTCCGGACCGCGCTGAGGACGTTCACCGCGATCGCCGAGTCCCCCGACCCGGACCTGCGGGCGATGTCCGAGGCGCACCTGGCGATCCACCACAGCTTCGTCGCGCTGACCGGCAGCGAGCGGCTGACCGCCACCGAGGACGCCATCACCGGCGAGGCGCGGCTCGCGCTGGCCCGCGTCGACCGCCTGCGCCGGGACGCCGAGCTGCAGGTCGCCTCACACCAGCTGCTGGTCGACCTGCTCGAGCGCGGCGACCTGGACGAGGCCGTCGCCGAGCTGCGCCGACACCTGAACGGCGCCGAAGAATCCTTGCTCGAGGCTATTGCCGTGCAAGGATCGTCGGCATGAAGAACCTGGTCATCCGGCTGCTCGCCAACGCCGTCGCGCTCGCCGTCGCCACCTGGGTGGTCGGCGGCATCACGCTGGAAGGTACGACGACCTCGCGCAAGATCCTTACCCTGCTGGTCGTCGCGGCCATCTTCGGCGTGGTGAACGCGATCGTGAAGCCGGTCGCGAAGCTGCTGTCGCTGCCGTTCATCATCCTCACGCTCGGCCTGCTGATCTTCGTGATCAACGCGCTGATGCTGCTGCTGACCTCGTGGATCGCCGGCGGGCTCGACGTCAACTTCCACGTCGAGGGCTTCGGCTCGGCGCTGCTCGGCGCCCTGGTGATCACCCTGGTCAGCTGGCTGCTGAGCGTCGTACTGCCGGACGAGCTCGACCCGAACAAGAAGTGACCCGGTTCGTCGAGGTCGTCTGCACCGGGAACATCTGCCGGTCGCCGATGGCGGAGGTGGTGCTCCGCGCCAAGCTCGCGCGGGCCGGTGTCGAGGACGTCGTGGTGAGCTCGTCGGCGATCGGGTCCTGGCACGTCGGCGGACCGATGGACGACCGCGCGGAGGCCGCGCTCGCGCGTCGCGGGTACGACGGCAGCGCGCACGTGGTCCGGCAGTTCGACGACGCCTGGTTCGGCGAGCGCGACCTGGTGCTGGGCATGGACTCCGGCCACGTCAGCGTGCTGGCCCGCCGCGCGGGCCCGTCGTACGAGGTGGTGGACTCCTACGACGTGCGCGACGTGGCGGACCCGTACTACGGCGACGACACGACCTTCGACGCCACCCTGGACCAGATCGAGAAGGCCGCCGACGTGATCGTCAGCCGGCTTGCCCGATCTGACCGAGCAGGTCGCTGAACCACGGCGCCGACGGGTCGAAGGCCTTGCCGCCGGCGATCCGCGGGAACTCGATCGCGCGCAGCTCGCCGCCGCGCTCCTCGTCCTCGCCGACCACGCCGCTCTCGCCGCGCAGCGCGACGTCCACGGCCAGGTCGGTGCAACGCTTGATCAGCTCCAGGTCGCGCTCGTTCGCGGCCGCCGAACGGCTGAAGTAGCCGCTCTTCTGCACCATCGTCTTCTCCGCGCCGATCCGGTCCCCGAACTGCTTGGCGAACCACTGGCCCGGGTTCACCAGGTCAAGCTTCACGTGCCCGAACGGGTCCCGCGGCACCTCCTCGCCGGACGCCTCCAGCTCGGCCACGATCGAGTCCACGCCGGCGCCTTCGGACAGGAAGATGTTCACGCAGTCCAGCTCGTCCATCACCGCGCGGAGCCGCTTGGCCTCCACCTCGACGTCGATGTGCAGCTCCGGTACGTAGACCGCGTGCACGTCCCAGCGCCGCGGGTCCAGCCCGATCCCCGGGCACCACTCCTGCTGCCGGACCCACTCGTGGTGGTTGCGCGCGGTGGCGGCGGTGAGCCAGCCGCAGTTGCGGCCCATCACCTCGTGGATCACCAACATCCGCGGGTTCGAGGTGTGCTCGGCCACGATGTTACGGGCGAAGATCGCCCCCTGCTCGGCCGCGGTCCAGGCGCCGAGGCTCTGCCGGATCGGGACCACATCGTTGTCGATCGTCTTCGGTAGCCCGACCACGGTCAGGTCGTAGTCGTGCTCGTGCAGGTACCGGGCCAGGTCGGCCGCCGTCGTGTTGGTGTCGTCGCCGCCGATCGTGTGCAGCACGTCCACGCCGTCGGCGACCAGCCGGTCGGCGGCCACCTTGAGCGCGTCCTGGCCCTCCTCGATCAGGCCCCGCTTGACCAGGTCCCCGGCGTTGGTCAGCTTGACCCGGCTGTTCCCGATCGGGCTGCCGCCGAACCGGTGCAGCCGGTGCGCCCGGGCCCGGATCTCCGGCGTGACCTCGATCGAGTTGCCGGACAGCAGCCCGTGGTAGCCGTTCAGGTAGGCGATCATGCCGATGTCCGGCGCCACCTCGGTGTAGCGCTCGATCAGCCCGCCGACCGCGGACGACAGGCACGGCGCCAGCCCTCCGGCGGTGAGCAGGGCGACTTTGCGGACGGTCTTCTCAGCGGCCATGCGACTGGTCCCTTCGGCTCTCGATCTCGCCCTCAGCGTAGTGATGCAGACCACTTCGGGACGTGGTCGCGTCTTGACAAGCGGGCAGGTCTGGCGGTGACTGTCTGGTAGATCGGGGGGCAGTCCAGGGGTGCGAGAGCCGAGGGGGCCGCCATGTACCGTCGCCGCGTTCTGTCCGTCGTGTCCGTGCTGTGCGCGGGTGCCACTCTGGGGGTCGTCCCGCAGGCTGCCGGCCTGGGAGCGGCCGCGTCGTCCCCCGGGGTCGGGGCGGCACAGCGCGCGCTGATGTACTCCTCCGACGGGATGCGCCCGGACCTGATGGAGGAGTACGCGGCGGCCGGTGCGATGCCGGCGTACGCCGCGCTGATGGCGGCCGGGGTCCGCGGCGCCAACGGCATGACGCAGGCGTTCCCGCCGAACACCGGGGTCGGCTGGTACACGATGGCGACCGGCGCCTACCCCGGCGAGCACGGCTCGACCAACAACACGTTCCACCGCACCGGTGAGGGCAGCTTCAACAACCGGACGTCGTTCTCCGGTGCCGGCGTGCTGCAGGCCGACACCATCGCGGCCGCGGCCGAGCGGGCCGGCAAGAAGGTCGCGCAGGTCGAGTGGGTCGGCGGCGCGCAGGCCGGGATCGCCGGGCCGACGGTCGACTTCGCGAACTTCTTCTCCACCCGCGGCGTGCTGACCACGCCGGCGGTGCCGGACGAGCAGGCCGGCGCCGCCTCCTTCGGGATCTCGTACCAGGTCGCGTCCTTCGCGCCCGCCGGCGGCTGGAGCAACGTGCCCGCCGGGGACCCGGCGGCGCCGCCGCAGGAGACCGCGCTGACGGTCGCGACGACCTTCGCCGCCGTGAACCCGACCCGGCTCTACGACATCTACGTGTACGACGCGGAGGTCGACGGCGTCGCGTCGTACGACCATGTCCTGCTGGTGCCGTCGGCCGCCGGGAAGGACGGCGCGCAGGCGGCCACCGGTCTCGCGCAGGGCGACTTCAAGGAGATCAAGCTGCGCGGCGCCGACGGGCTGATCGGGGCGCGGGCGGGCCAGACGGCGGGCTTCTACACGAAGCTGATCAGCCTGGCGCCGGACCTGTCGCGGTTCAAGCTGTACTTCACCTCGGTGGAGCGGTTGATCGCGACCTGCGCGACCGCCGCCTGCGACGCGCTGCCGGCCGGCGGACCCGGCGAGAGCAAGCTGGAGAAGTACCTCGCCGAGAACGTCCCGACAGCGGTCGCGGCCGACTTCGCTCCGCTCGAGGCTCGCATCATCGACGAGGACACCTACGTCCAGCAGGGCCGCGACCTGGAGGCGGCGTACGGCGACGCCGTCCTGGACTTCATCCTCGGCACGCTGCAGCCGGACACCCAGCTCGCGCTCGTCGGCTACCCGGTCACCGACGAGTTCTCGCACCAGTTCATGGCGCTGGTGACGCCGACCGACCTGGACGGCGCCGCGAACCCGTACTACGACGACGTCAACGGCGACGGTGTGAAGGACGACCGGATCGCGATCCGGGAGGGCTACATCCGCAGTGCCTACCACGAGGCCGACGCCAAGCTCGGCCGTGCGCGGGCGCTGCTCGGCGGCAACCCGACGACGATCGCCGGCAGCGACCACGGCTTCGGCGCCCAGTGGTACGCCGTGAACGCGGGCAAGGTGCTCGCCGACGCCGGCCTGCAGGGCGCGGAGCAGAACGGCAACTGCCGGGCCGCCGCCAGCGGCGTCACGAAGGCGAAGGCGTGCTTCGCGGGCGGTACGGCGCAGATCTACGTCTCGCTCG